>ENA-ORRZ01000008-ORRZ01000008.1-human-gut-metagenome-genome-assembly--contig:-NODE-8-length-188468-cov-6.554033_pt1 | contig 188468 bp, 151 predicted proteins | sample MGYA00242185_ERZ509152 | MGnify/ENA primary metagenome ERZ509152 (study PRJEB26280, sample SAMEA2338668) | human gut metagenome | biome: human gut; feature: human-associated habitat; material: faeces... | reverse complement strand
CGTGAGCTTGGTATACGTGATTCTGCAGACGAATCTAGATTATATGATAAGATGATCAAAGACGATTCAAGTTTAAAATCTATAGATAGAACTGGTGAATGGCAAATTAAGCTTGCAGACGTTAATGCTAAACATGCATTAGAACAAGCCAAAGTTCAAGCTAAAAATTCTGCATCATCATCTAATAATTCTAAGTCTGGAACAAGCACTACTACTAAAAAAGCAAGAAATACTTCTGGAAAAAAGCAGCCAAGCAAAGCTGTAACAAACAATAATAGACCACAAAATCAACATGGTACTACTTCAGTTAAGGTAAAAGAATTAGATTCTTATAGACAATTATTATTAAATACAGCTTATAAAAATATACAAACTAATTCTTTAAATGCCATGAATGATTCAACTGTCACATTAAATGCTTTAACAGAGGATTATAAATTAATTCCAAAAGAAACTATAGATTTACAATTTTTCTATAATATCATGGATAAAAAAGTAGATTATGTTTTACAAGAAGCGAAAGAAAGCAGTAATAATAATGGTGACATATCATTTGATGAATATTTAGAAGAAATAAATGACATCAATAATCATGTTTCTTCTATGGCATATATGTATTCATATATAAAGACAAGTTCATTAAATGAAGCAGAAAAAGCTTATATATTAAGTAATAATGAATATGAAGAAATAAATACTGATACGTTCGATTACGATGATTTATATAAATATGACGTAGAGAACAGTACAGTAGTATATGAAAGGGGTGAATAATATGTACATAGAACTTATAGAGGAATTAAACGTTGGCTTTTCAACTGAACCATCACTTGCTACAGAAGTTAATGAATTGGCGGAATCAGATGGACAATTTAATCCTACAGACTCATTATATGTTCCTGCAGAAGGTGTACATTCTATTATAACAGGAAATTATACATATTATGAACCTAATTGTTTAAAAGAATCTGTACCATTATGGACAACTCCTTATGGCATACCTATTATCTATCATCATAAAGAACATGATAGTAAAATTATCGGAAGAATTAAAAAAGCAGAATACATAAAAGAAAGCAAAAGAACTAACACTCCAGCACTTAGATTTTTATTTGCAATAGGAGACCAAGAAGGTAAAGAAGGTGTTTTAAACAAAACACTTAAAACTTTATCTATAGGTGCGAGAGCTAAGGACTTAAGATGTTCTATATGTGGCAAAAACATAGCCAGAGAAGGTTTCTGTGAACATGAAAAAGGTAGATACTACGATGGTAAATTATGCTACTGGGTAGTAAAAAGAATAGAACCTAAAGAAATATCTTATGTGATAGTTCCTTCTGATAAATATGCATATAGTGAAGAACCTATAACAAACCAAAAAGAGATTGCCTTAATGACAGAATCTAGTAACGAGAAAGAGGTGAATGATTTGTCAAACAATATATTTGAAGATGTTTTTTCTAAGGCATTGGCAGAATCTCAAGAAAATAAGCTAAAGAAAGATGCTGAAGAAAAAGCAAAACCTAAAGAAGATCCAAAGCCAGCAGAACCTGAAGATAAAAAACCAGAACCACCTGCTGAACCAGATCCAAAACCTGATCAAAAGAAAGAACCTGAAGAAGATCCAGTTAAAGAACAGCCTGAAGCAAAAAAACCTGAAGAAGAACCTAAAGGTGATGATGGCAATAAAAATTCTGAAACTGAAGATAACAAACCTAAAGAAGATCCAAAACAAGAAGAACCTAAAGATGAACAAGACAAAGACGATGATAAAGAAGGATTAAGAGAAATAATCAAAGGCATGGAAGACAAAATTAAACATCTTACAGCAGATGTTGCTTTATTCAAAAAGAAATATGAAGAAGAAAAAGGATTAAGGGAATCTGCTGAACAAGATAAAATTAAAATAGAAAGTATTGTAAAACATGACTTAATAGAAAAAATAAATGAATTAAGAACATCTTTTGGTCTTAAAGAAAAAGATTCAGAACTACAAATGGGAACTAGTTTAGATATATTAGAAAGCGAATATAACAGCTTATCTGAAATATCTAGTTCATCTATAAATTGTGTCAAAACAATTCAACAAATTAAATCTTCTGCAATAGTAGACGATAAATTAGATAACACAAATAAACAAAATTTAAAAGAATCTGAACAAGACCAAGCTATAGACTTGGACATTATGTTTAGTAAATTTACTAAGAGATAATAAAAAGGAAGGTGGAATAATAATATGGCATTATATCCTTATACTTTCTCAGCACAAGATATGTTACAACAAGGTGCTAGAGGAGAAATGTTCGTAAATGACGGAATACCAGGTCATAGACATGACGGACAAAGAATCAATAGAAGTAACAATCAATTAAATATCAATGACCATGACGTATTAAATACTAAATATGGTCTAGACCCAAGACTACCAAGTTTATTTAGATATGGTTGGGCTTATGGTTACAATCAAATAGTTATACCTAAAGGTAGAATAGTAGCAGCAGATCCACACATGATGGTTATGGATACAGATACTATGCATTATCATAATGCAGTAACTATAGCTAATGGTGGTCAAGCAGTAAGATTAGCTCAAACTAAAGATTTCCAAGCTGGTGGAGCTTTAGCAGATTGTGCAGACCAAGCTCAATTCTTAGAAGGTAGAATATGGGTAGCATTAGAAGAAGGTACAGAAGTAAATGAAACTGATGAATTCTTATCTAAATCTGGAGGTTATGTTGGTGTAGATGGTACAGTAAGAAAAGACGTTAGACCAGCAAATGTTCCTCTAGGCGTATTAGAAAGAAATGAATATACAAGAGACAAAGATGCATTTAATGGTATCAAATTTGGTCCAATAAGAACAGATGCATCAATACAATTACCATGGTTTATAGAAGGTGAAAAAGCTAAAAAGAATCCTTGGGGTTCAGTAATAGGTAATGTAAAACCTGGAGATTTAGTATGCTCAGATGAAAATGGTAGATTTGTAATGTCTCCTTTAAATAAAAGACATCCTAATCATGCAGCTGTTATGGCAGATAATGAACAATATGAAAATGCAAGACAACAAGTAGTAGGACAAGTAGTAGAAACAGATATGTCTTTATTACCAGAAGGTGCTGCAATGTATGCTCAATGGGCATTAGAAGACAGATTAAATTTCAAAGATTTCAATCCTTATATGTGGCCTACAACTAATAGAGCTGGTGAAGATTTCGTAGAAAATCCTCCAACTTTATATCAATCAGATTTCAGATATCCTGGATATCCTTATGATAGAACTCCTATGACTAATGATTTACATATGTTAGGTGGATCTAGAGAAGGATTATATAACCCAAGATTTGATGAAAAACACAGATTAGACAGAGGTATTCCTGGTCTATTAGATGGTTATAACGCAGTTATAAAAGCTTATGGTTCTGACAAAAAAGAAGCAGATACAACTTTAGCTGGTAATCCTTTATTAACTGTAGCTCATATATCTACTATAGCTGAACAAAAAGTTATAGATGATGCAGATAGAAGAGAAATATTAATACCATTACCAGATACTAATCTAGAATTAGCTAAAATCCAAATAGGTAATGAAACAGCAGTAATAATACCTAATGAAATAGTTAATTTAAATACTGCTCCTATAGATGCTGGAAAATTCGATATAGTATACGTTGATTTACATAAAGGTCAAGTAGCTATAAAACAAAAAACTGTAGTTGATAAAGCAGAAAAGAACGTACCTATTAAAGTTTCTTATGTTAAGAGAGGACAAGCAGGTGTTCCAACTAACCTAGACTGGGACGGATGCAAAGGTATGGTAAGAATATTAATGAATAGATAGTAATTAATTTTAATCGCAGGGGTTTATCCCCTGTGAACAAATACATAAATAAGGAGGAAAATAATCGATGAATTATTTTGAAAAATATATGCTTGATTTACAAGAAATGAGAGCTCAAGCAGAAAAAAAACGTGACAACAAACAAATCACTGATGCAGATTTAAAAGAATATGATAATCGTTTTAGTTTATGCGAAAAAATGGTAAGAAACGCATACGGCGATGATTCTTTAGGTTCAATGACTATACAAGAAGCAATAACTTCTACAGACACTATGCAATTAATACCTAAAGTAATAGAAGGAAAAATGAGAGAAGCAAGTGAACCTCAATATATAGGTACACAATTTTTCAAAAAAGTAAAAGTAGATAGTGGTCCAGCTGCAGTTTATGTTATACCAGTTACTGGTGAATTAATTGCTTATGAAGTTGGTGAAGCTGAACGTTACAACGAATCAGCTTTCGATGTAAACACAATCGAAAACGCTACTTTACAAATCAAAATGAAAAAATTTGGCTGTAGAGTTAGTATAACTGAAGAAGCAGTAAATGATTCTAGTTGGGACATATTAGGAATAAACTTATCTAAAATGGGTAGAGCTATGGCTAGAATAAAAGAAGAACAAATATTTAAAACTTTCTCTAGTAAAGGTCATCCTGTATTCGATAATTTAATGGCTGCTCAACAAGGAACTCCTGAAAGAGGAACTACAGGTAGAGGTAAAGATGGTAAACTTAATGGTACTTTATCTGTTGAAGACTTCTTAGATTTAGCAATGGTATTATTAGGTCAAGGATTTAATCCTACAGATGTTATAATGCATCCACTTGTATGGGTTGTATTTGCTAGAAACTCTATGATAGGTAATGGTTTAACTTATGGTGCATTAGGTGGTAACTATGTACATCCAAATGGTGCTATACAAGGTACACCAGCTGCATTTGGTATGGCTAATAGTGGAGACGGACAAAAGTTCATAATGAAACCTGAACAAATCCAAAATAGATTACCTGTAATGGGATTATCTGTTTCATTCTCTCCATGGGTTAAATTTGATAAAATGAATAAACTTTTTGATTGCTATTGCTTAGATAGAAATGAAGTAGGTATATTAGCACAAAGAGAAGAATTATCTTTAGATAACTGGACAGATCCAGAAAGAGATATCAGATTAATAAAAGCAAAAGAAAGATATGGTATTGGCGTATTAAATAATGGTAGAGCTATAACTGTTGCAAGAAATATAGCAGTTGCTACTTCTTATCCAGCTCAACCAGTTATAAACGTAAGAGCAACAGAAGATGGCATAGGATATCCAGATACTCCTACTAACTAATAAGAGGTGATATTATGGCACAACCAATAGCTAAAATAAGATTAGCTCTAGGTAATGTCGGATTCTATGATTCTCTTACAGGTGTTAGACTAACAAAAGCTGAACCAGAAGGAATAATATATTCTGGGAAAAATACATCTAATATAAAAAAAGCTATCAGAGAGGGTAAAGTAATCTTAAAAGAAGGTTCTTTATCTTCTCTACAAATAGAACCTGTATTAAAAAGAGAAATAGAAGTCGATAAAACTCCAAAAATAAATACTGAAAAAAATTTTAAAACAACAAAAAAGGAAGTAAAACATGTTGAAAAAATAGAAACTCCTGTAGTTTCTAAAAAACAAGAAATAACAGAAAATCAAAACCAGATAAAAAAACTAGCAGTTAATACTGCAAAAAATAAGAAAGAAGAAAAGCCAGATACTAATAATGTGTCTGAGAATAAAAAAGAAGACAAGAAAGAATAATGGCATATACATCTTCTTATCATGTTCAAGGAGCCTATGCAGATTTAGCATTAAAACAAATAATTATTGAAACTAATTTTAAAATAGATACATCTTCTATATCTATGGATAATATTTTATTATATAAATGCCTAGAAGATAATACTCACGACAGAGTTACTAATTATTCTTTAGGTGCAGATAAATCTGGCAAAAATATAATTATACAATTTGAAAATTATCCTGAAGATAATAGTAGATATTATATAATAATTAAAAATCTAGTAGATAAATTAGGAAGACAACTAAAAGAAAATTACGATAGATATATATTATTTTCTTATAATATAAAAACAAAAGTTACTATAACAAATCCTGTAGAACAATACGTTTCAAACAATAGTAACGTAGAAATCAAAATGGCTACATCATGTGAAGATAAAGGAATTAAATACCGTTTAGAAATCTCACGAGATGTAGCTTTTTTTAAAAGCGATTATATTATATTGTCTGATAACAAAGAAGAAACATATGTATCAGATAATGAAAGTTATGGATTAGTTGGATACGAAATAGAACAATCAGAAATAAAAGCTCTTATAAAATTTAAAACTGATGGTCAGTACTACATTAGAGCAAGAGCTGAAAAAAACGAAGCCATAGCGGGAAAATGGTGTAACAATGCAATTTCTTTTTCAATAAGTACTGCAGAATCTCCTTTAAAAGACGACTCTGGTTTTTTAAATGATTTTCTATTTTCAGATGTGTTGTACGATGAGGGCCCAGAGCCATTAAAAATTGTCTCTAGTACTTCAGATGGTACAACATCTCAACAATTTTTTATAGAATTCAATAAAGATATTGAATTTGTTCAAGACAAAGATTCTCAATATTCCGAAGATGGTTTATTGTATATAGGAAAAGCATATATGGTTAGGAGGGATTTATAATGGATACTATATTTACTCCACCTATAACAGATAAGGTAATCAATAGAGGAGGTCGTGAAAAAGTACCAGCATATTTATTTATCGATCCAGATGAACCTAATGTACTTTATGTTTATTCAAAAAATGATATTGAAATAAAAGACAATTCTATATATGAATTAAATATTCCACAAATCAATTTTAATGATAACTCTACAGAAACAAAATTTAAACATACATTTATAACATCTCCTTCACCAGTATATGTTGATGTTGATGATGTATTAAAAGAATGTCGTAATATTCCTATAGATAAAGATATAGTTATACATAGTATAAAAGAAGCTAGCAAGATAGCTGATTATTGGGCTTATCATGATATGGGTGATGATGCACCAAAAACTGAAGATGATAAACTATTTAATTTAGATAATATAAAAGAAGATTACTATCCGTTTTACATGTTTGTTAAACATCAAGCGATTGCTGAGAGTTTAAAAACATTTTATATAAAAGCTGTTTCTCAACCTTATAAATTCAAAGATATATTATCAGATTTAGAAAGAGATGAAGAAATGGACTTAGCCGCTATTAAAGCATTAATAGATGATTTAGAAAAAGATGCGGAAGATTGGTTAGAATTAATAGTTACTATTACAGCAGATCCAAAATGGGCATTACGTGGAAAATATTCATTTGCTATTACTAGTAAGATATATAGACCATATCATCCTACTCTTATCGATCAAACTGGTTGGTCAAGGGGGTATTAGAGCATGAAAATAGATTCTTTAAATTATCGTACTATGCAAAAAATAGTAGACAGATATGGTTATAACTTTTATGTAATTAAAAGATTTACAAATGTTAGATGCAGTTGTGTAGATCCTGTTACTAAAGATGCCAATGTTGATTGTCCATTATGCCTTGGAACAGGATATAAAATCAAAGTTTATAAAGCTCATGGATGTATTCGTGAACAAAAAGAAAGAGAAATAAGTATAGCTCAAAACATATCAGCTTCACCAAAAATTGCATATATTCAAGGATTAATAAGATTAGAAAAAGATGATTTGATTATAGACGATGAAGATATCTATCATATATTCTCTGTTCAGTGGCACAGAGGAGAAAAAGGAGAACCAGGCTTTACTCGTTGTGTATGCCCATATACAAAAAGCAACGATTCTGTATTTATTAAAAATTTTTGGAAGTTAATCAATGAGCATTCGTTACGAAAAAATTAATAGAAAATATGATAGATATGTCAAATTAGATACATCAAAAAAGAATATTATTCTTTTAGGTAGTGGTTCAACTAGAAATGAACGATGTAATATTATTAATCCAGTTACGTTAGATAATGCAGCATATTTATATGGGGAAGATTCACAATTATATAGAGCTTATAAAGATGCTTACAACATAACAAATATGCCTAATATATATACAGTTAATTGCTATACCATAGACGATTATATAGATATAATTTATAAAATAATTCAGTATGATTTTAATTATATAGTTCCATTAGGAATAAATTTTAGAGAAATATTATATTCTTCAGACACAGAAGAAGAAAAATATTATGCATCTATAGTATTAGATGTCATATATCAAGCAGAAAGCTTGTCGACACTTATAATGACAGATTATCATGCATCAGATTATGAAGATATAGATTATTATTTAACTGATCAAAAAAATATTGTAAGCAAATTTATTAGTAAAAACAATAATTATGACACATTAAACAATTCTGGTTCTAATTTAGTATTTACATTAAATATGTTAAAAGACGTAGAAAAATCAAATGTTATTCTAGCAGCATTGCTCTCAATAAATGATTCTTCAAAATATTTAGATGCTATCGATTATGAACCAGTTTATGATATAGATAATCACGATTTGCCTAGTTATTGTAATTATGTTTATTTTAAATATAATTTTTTAAATAAAAACACAAGTGCAGAAAATCTAGTTAATTTTAGATTAACAAACGATGTTTACAAAAAAATACTAATTGATGAATTAATAAAACAAATAATTCGTATTTTAGATTTGAGTGAATTTAAAGGTAGAATTTATACAAAATACGTAGATTTGCAAATCAAAACATCTGTAATAAACAAATTAAAACCATATGATAAAAAAATATTTAAATCTTATACACTAAAAGATATAAGATTTGTAAAATTAAATACCAATACAGGTTATATATATGTAGAACTGTCTATAGTACCTTATGATTCATTTGAGAATGTAAATATAATAATGGAGGTATAAATATGAATAATCTTGAAGATTTATTAAAGCAAAAAGATTTAGACATACTAAATAGACGTTCAGTCATACAGCATTCTGTAATAAACATTCCTAGAAACAAAGAAACAAAATCAAAATATGATAAAGCAGAAGGCAATGCTCAATTATTTGATTTTATAAGTTTAGTTGGTCAAATAGTCGAATCTATTTATTCTGATAATAATGAAGAGAACAAAGTATCGTTCTTTCCTAGATCAAAAACATATTTCTTAAGAGAAGATCCAGATCAAAAATTTAGAAATCCAGCCATTACTTATCAAGTCATGAATAGAAAAATAAAAGATAAAACATCTAAAAATCCACAATTAAGAGAAAACGGTTTTGAAAAAGATGATGATAGAACTTATGAAGTATTTACAACTACTTATGTTTCAGTAGTACGCTTTCAATTTTTAGCGTTAGAATATAATACTGCTTTTAAATTAATGGATGAATTTGAAGATATGATGGTTGAATATGCAGGATTTATTAAAAGCAAAGGAATAGTAAATTATTATTTATTAGAACAACAAGCAGACGATTACAATACAGACTTTAGAGATGTTGTTGATCAATTAACTTTAGACTATTATGTAGAAACTCAGAAAAACAGAGTAATATTTAGAGAGAATGCTAAAACATTAATTATAAATGGGGAAGCAACACACGAAGACTTTAGTCCGATACCTGCTAACCCAAAATATGAAAATAAATAAAGGAGGTAAGATAATGGGTATTTTTGAAAGTGAATTAACATTACCTGGTGTTATAACAGAAGTCGTTAATGACTACTCATCAGGATATGATAAGAGTTCATGGGGTACTACAGAATCTGTAACTATCATAGGGACAGCCTTTAATGGTCCTGTTGGACAAGTTGTAAAAATATATAGTAAGGAAATGGCTAAATACATATTTGGCGATTCTTTTGATCCTGTTACAAAAAGAGAGGCATCATTAGTTCCTGAAATATATGATGCTTGGGATAAAGGATGTAGAACTATATATGCAGTAAGAATATCTGGTAAAGATATGTATAAAGATTATGATCTTGCTACAGAATCACCTTTGAAATTAAGATTAAGTGGTAAATTCCCATGCAATGATAACAAAGCCTGTTATATGACTTATCAAGCTACTCAAGGTTCAGAAAAAGCTTTTGGTGAAACTGAAGGTATATTAAGAATATACAAACCAGCAGATAGAACTGTTATAAGCGAAAAAATGGCTGGAGTAGTTGATAATCTAGATTCTATATTAGTTACTGAAATTAGCTTAGATGAAAATGGATTTACAAAAGCATCTAGATTAATAGATTTAATTAATTTAGTTAACAATAATACTGAAACTAACAACGTATTAAAATTAAGTTTAGTAGATGAAAATGGTGTTGAAAAAACATCTGCTACGAAAGAAGTTCAAGAAATAACTATAGGTGCTTTATTCCCTGGTATATATACTATATGCAGAGACGAAGCAACTACAGATGTTAAAGTAGTTACTGATGTATCTGTAGTAAGATCTTCAGATGCCGAATTATATCCTGGATGCACAGAAAACGTATGGAAAAAATTAGTTATAAATACTAATCCTGCATCTGCATATCCTATATATGGTAAAGTATCTGATTTAAAAATTCATCTTCCAAATTCATTAACTATAGATGAACACTACAATTACTTAAAAAATGTAGGAGCAATAGATACTATAGCTACTAAAAATAAAATAGATTATGAAGAAGTCGATTTAGACGGATTCGAACTTTATAAAAAATTAGGTACTGGTTATGCAAGAACTGCTACATTAAAAGAAATGAAGAAATTAGTAAGCGGATCTGAAGAAAAAGGAGATGCTGTATATTCTACTAAATATAAAGTAGTTCCAGCTCCAGATGGAGATGAATACAAAGTAGTAGGCATTAATGATGGTATTTATTCTACATTACAAATGCATGAATCAGATTATGTTGTATTAGCAGCTGCTACTGCTGAAACAGATTTAACTGAAAAATTACCTAAGAAACAAAGATTCTTAAGAGCTAAATCAAAAATAATGAAACTTAAAAACGATAAAAATGAAAACGGAGTAATTAATGTTTCAGCTAAAATAGACAATAAAGATATAAATTCTCAACAAGTTATGTATGATATAAAAATAGGACAATTACCAGAAGGAGTTACTCAAGAAGGTATATTAAAAGATATATCAAAAGCAAAATTTGTTAGATTACCTAAAGTAACTGAAGGATTAGAAACAGAAGGAGTTAAGAAAAATCAATTAGCATTCACTGGATCTAAAATACAAACTTTCAATGGAACAAAATTTGTAGACTTAGATTCTGCAGCATTTAATGATTCTTATATCATAACAGAAGATGCTGGTAAATTAGCTATTTACCAAAGAGAAAATGCTGATGGTGGAGCATATTCTAAAATGGAAGACTTTAGTGTATTTGGTACAAATAAAGCTTTTGTTATAGCAACTTTAGGAACTAAAGCTAATATTTATATGTTAGATATAGCTGCTAAAACTGTTGAACCTTTAATGAGTTTACAAGATTTAGCTGATGAATCTATAGATGCTACAGATTATACTGTAACTTTCATAGAAGAACAATTCCCAATATTAAGTGAAGATACTCCTAATCATACTTATATAAGAGTATTCTCTAACTTATTAGAATATTGTTCTATAGAAGAATTTGTAGAAGAAATGAAAGGTATAACACCATTAGCTAAAGTATTTGATTTCGAAGTTGCTGATGTAGTTTCTGCTGCTGATGATTTCCCAGAAGAAGCTATATCTGTAGTTGAAATGGACAAAGAAAAAGACCCAGTATACAATACTACTTTACATATACCATACACTACTACAGACAATTTTGCAAGACATTTAGCTCAACATTGTTTATATACTTCATTAAAAACATATCCAACTCATGGTGTTATAGGATGCGATAGATTAAATGCAATATCTTTAGGAACTATAGCTAAGAGAGTTGAAGAAATATGTTCATTAGATTTAGATATGTATGCTAAGAAAACTAATGGTAACAACATGTTAGATTCTAATAACTTACCATATCCAATAGGTAGATGTCTATCTGTAACATTTATGCAATATCCTATAGGAACTGGTAATGGATATATGTATACTTCAAGTGGTGCTGCAGGATATGCAGGTATGATATCTACATTAGATGCAGATAGATCTTCTACAAATCAACCAATAGATATAGAAGAAGATAACTTAATGTTTAATTTATCTGAATATCAATTAAAACAATTAAATACTGCAGGTATAGTATGTTGTAGAGTTTCTACTACTCAAGGTGTTGTTGTAGTAGATGGCATAACTCAAGCTCCAGCTACTTCAGTATATAGAAGATTATCTACTACTAAGATAATAAATGTAGTTGGTAGAAGATTAAAAACTGCTATTGAACCATATATAGGCTTACCACAATCTGATGCATACTTAAATGCTATGGAAACTGCAATTAAATCAACTATGAATCAAATAGTTGGTGTATTAATAAATGATTATAACTATGAAGTAGTTACTGATCCAGCTTCAAGAAAACTTGGAACTGTTAAAATAAATTATGCTATCGTACCAGCTTACGAAATAAGACAAGTTTATAATAGTATATCAGTAACAGATGCTAATAGCTAGAATATAAAATTATCGAGAGGATTATTCCTCTCGGTATTCTGGGTATAAAGAAACATAAAAATTGATTTTCAAATATAATAAAGGAAGTGAATTTTTATGGCTAACATGACAGCGCAAGAATACGCTAACACTTACACTACTTTCGGTGGTGCTGATATAACTGCAACATTCAATGGTAAAGTCATAGGAGAATTACAAGCTATTTCATATTCAATAAATCGTGAAAAAGCTCCTGTATATACATTAGGTTCAGCTGAACCAAGATCATTCTCTAGAGGTAAAAGAGGTATAGCTGGTAACTTAGTATTTATAGTATTTAATAGAGATGCTTTATTAGAAGAATTAACTACTGGACCAAAAATATCTAAATATAGAGCTAATGATACTGCAACTTTCTTAGAAAATGATGAAGCTAGATTCATGAGTATAGAAAGTTGGGATAAATATATGTCTAACTTAGCAAGTCCTAACGGATTTACTGGTGGTGGAGAAACTGGTGGAACAGTTACAGATTTAGTAAATGATTCAGCTACTCCAGTTTATGCCGATGAAATATTACCATTTGACATAACAATAACTTTATCAAATGAATACGGTAAAAAAGCTAAAATAACTTTATACGGTGTAGAGTTATTAAATGAAGGTATGGGATTCTCTATAGATTCAACTACAACTGAAAAAGCATATACTTTCGTATGTAGATCAGTTGATAGTATGGAAACTGTAGATGAAGAAAACAGAGGTAAAATATACTCAACTTGGTAAAATACACAATTGTAAAAAAGTAATAATAGGTAGAAGGTCATGAGATCTTCTACTTTTTTATTATATAAATAAGGTGGTGAAATTAATGGCTACTAAATTTACTATAGATGGATACGATAGTTATTCTGGAGCAGATATAGTTGTAATTGCACAAATTGCAAATATCAATGGTAATAGCGACATAAGTAAAAAATGTTATGTTTTAGGTTCTTTACAAACTATATCAATTTCTACATATCAAGATAAAGCACCAGTAAGAGCTTTAGGTAATATAAATGCACTAGATTATGTAATGGGTCCTAGAAGTATAGCAGGTTCATTAGTATTTGCTGTATTCGATAGACATTTTGCATATGAAATATTTAATGATTTAAAAAAATATACAGGTACTAGTGTACTATTAACAGATGAAATACCACCTCTAGATTTAACTTTATGTTTTCAAAATGAATATGGGAAAAGAAGTAGAATGACATTGTATGGAGTAAAAATGGTATCAGAAGGTCAAGTAATGAGCGTAAATGACTTATTCACAGAAAATACTTATCAATTTGTAGGAACAGGATTAGAAAATCTTACACCAGAAGATAGTAATTATCCGAGCTTAAATCCTACTTCACCTGGTACTAATCCTGTTATAACACCAACACAAACTCCATTTGATAAACCAAATAAAATAGATACAGGGTCTAAATATACATATAAACCAAGTAGTAGTCCTGGTACAAATCCTAAGAATAAAGGTAAAGTAGAATACGTTAAAATAAATAGACCATTTACTGATGATGATTATGGACAAATAATTATCGGATTAAATAATCCGACAGCAGTTAATGCATATTTAACAAGTACTAGTGGTAACGGATTCAAAGATACATTAAACTCTGATCATTTTAGTGGTCTTAATAATTGGACTGTTTCAGTTCCGCAAGGTACGTATAATTTAACATGTTATGACAAGATAACAGGTGAACAAATAGGCAATTATGAAAATTTAGTTGTTAAATATCAAAAGAAATCTGAGAATGTGAATGATTATCCTATAATTAATTATGTTTCTAATTCTGCTATTGAAGCAGAGATAAATAATCCAGAACATGATCAATTAAATCTTTTATGTGATAAAACACTCGTAGATACTCAAAAAGTTAAGAAAAATACACATGTATTTCAAAATTTAACACCTTCTACTGAATATAAAATATATAGTAGTAATTCAGAAGATGAAAATAGCTCTTCTAAAATATCATTATGTAATACTTTAGAGTCTTTACATGAAACAGAAAACGGCTTTAAAAATTTCGTATATAGCAATAAAAATTTATGGGTTAACGATTTAAGCACTATAGATTTTGAATCATTCAATACAGATGATGCATCTAATTTAATAGATAAAATATTAAATATGGACTGTAAATTTAAAGACGAGTTATTATTATATGCAATTATATATCAAAATGATTTTCTTAAATGTGCCAATAGTGAAAATGATATTAATGTTATTTATAATGATAGTATACTAACTCCTTATTTTTCAGCTAAAAATTCTTATAAAGATTTAATATTTTATTATCTCAATGATAAAGATTTTTATTATGGGGACACAAAAAGTTATGAAGATTATAATTTTCGTCTAGGCTATGATGAAAAGAATAAAAGATACTATGTTTATGCACTTGATAAAGACAATATAAAAAGTTTAAAATATGATTTTTACAATTACGATATCAGCGAAAAAGACGAACTACAAAACTATAAAAAGAAAGAATTAAATATAAATGATTATGATTATAAAAATTATAAAAATACATATCCAGCAATGAGCGAAGAATTATTAGAAACTATAATTTATAAGGATTATAATACGCCTAAATATTCTATATTCGAAGCTCCTAAAGTTTCATATGATTCTACAAAAGAAGAATTATACGTAAAATTATATTCAAGAGAGTTGATGAATAACAATACAAAATATTATTTATGCATACGAAAGAAAAGCGATGCATTTCAAAAAGTACCTATAATTAAAATAAAAATTACTAATACAATGGATGATTTAATACTTAACAAATACAAAACTCATATTCTTAGAAATAACTATTATTTAGTTTATATAGAAGATGAAAACAATGAAATAGTTTCTAAAACTTCAATAGTTAGTTCGTATACAGATACGTCTGAACTAGATAATTATAATTATGATATCTTAAAAGAAAAATTATTACAAATAAGAAATTCATTGTTAGATAAATATTCTTGTAAAGATTTAATAGATTCTATATACTTATCTGTTTTATCTTATGATTTAAAAACAAAAGATACATTAGAAGTATTCTTACAAGAATTATTAAATGAAGGATTAGATACTTTACAATACAGTAATTTAGATGAAATATTCTACGATATATATTCTAAAACTTATGATTTTTCAATTAAAAATAATGAGAAGTTCGAATACAACAATGGTATGTTCGGATTTGAAAATTTTGATTTGTCTACAATAGTATTAGATTTTTATATAGATGAAGAAAATCCAATAAAACAATCAAATATATCAGATATGGCCTATGTAGATTTAAATAATAGATCTAGTTATTATACTATAATATACGGAATAAACAAAAAGACAAAAGTAAAAACTGGTTTCTTTTTAAAAAACAATATGAGCAATAAAACGTACTCATACAAACTTGATATGGTGGAGGTGTCTAATTAATGAGTTCTAATTATTATACATATGGAACAAACCTAAGAAATAAAGAATTCTTTACAAGTACTGTAAAAACTAATTATGGTATTAAAAGATATTTTTCAAATATAGATGCCGATGTATATTTTGGAGATAAGAAGATTGAGGATATAGTAGAAATTCAATTTTCAGTAGAAGAACAAAAATTACCTATTTTTAGTTACAATAAATTTTATGCAGACGTTATAGTTCCAGGACAAAGAATTGTTCAAGGCACGTTTATTTTAAATTTTACCGATGGAAAATATATGGACACAATTCTTAGTGAAATACCTGACTCTGTTTATAACGAAACTACATTTGATCAGGAAAAATATAATCCTGGTGGCAATTCAAAAAACAGTGCATTATTTGGTAAAAATTTTGATATTATGTTATGCTACGGAGATTACAAAGAAGAAAATCCTTCTTATAATGCTACGGTTCAAACAATATGCGGAGTACAAATAAATAATACGGGAGTAGCACTGAGCGCTAAAACAGGCGAACCGATATTGGAAGTATATTCATTCATTGCAAAAGATTTTCTAGGAAATGCTTTGGAACAATATACTACAGGAGACAATAATCAAAACAACAATAATAACAATAACAATAATGATCAAAAAGGCGATAACAATAGCGATAAGAACAATTCTAATAAAGACAATACAAATAATAATACAAGCGAAGGTTTAACTACAACTGCATATTATACTCCAAAAATTGGCGAAACTTATGCAAGCATTAATGTGTCATTATGGCATGGTAATTCTAAAAACAAAGGTATGCTTTCTAAGTATAGTAAAACAGCCATATTAGACATAACAGATGAAAAAGTTATTAATTTTAACGTCGGAGATAAAGCTACTAACTTTAGTACAAAAACTACTTTAGAAGGTACTTATAAACAAAAGACTTCGCAAGGACAAAATGAATCTGGAGAACATATGGGAGATTTTGTTTATGAAATGCTATTATACTCAGTATCTATACAACCTAAAGAATATAACGGTGTTGAACAAAATGGACAATCAACCAGACCAATTATAAAAAGATTAGATAGATATTTTGCCGAAAATCCAGATGCTGCAGTGAAAGGCACATTATCGTATTCTCTTACTGTAGGTGGAAAAACTTCAGATCACAAAGAAGATGTCAATATAACATTTAATAAAGATGGCACATTTAACTTAGATACATTTATAACTGCTAGAGTTAAAGATAATCAAAACAACAGTAAAGATGATAAAGATAAAGGAAGTTCATCATCAACAAAAGGCTCATTGAATGCGTCATCATATTCTGTATTTGAAGAAGACAGTACAGAAGGAAATAGCGATTTAAAAGTATGCTTTTATAATAACGATAAGCAAACTAGTAATTCATTTAATAATCACAGTAAGACGGCAACTTTAAATATTACTGATGATAAAGTGCTTACTATGGGAGATCCAGAAACTGGTCGCCGTAGAAGTATGGCAAGAGATGTTCAAAATTCTAATACAAGTTTTAGTACAAAAACTACATTAGAAGGAGAAATACGCAAGATTGGAACTACTAAAGATCAACGAGATATCTTAATGTATTATGCTAAATACGATGGTTCAAGACCATTGATGAGAAGATTAATTAGATATTTTAGAGAACATCCTAAAGACAGCATAAGAGGTACTATAGAATTTTCTGTAGCGTCAAATGGAAAAACTGTTGAATATAATGAAAATGTAAATATGGTTTATAACAAAGGAAAAATAGATGTAGAAAAGAAAATATATGAAAATATGAATTTTAACAACAATGGCAATACTGGAGGTTCATCAAATAGCAATAATAAAGACGATAGTAATAATGGTAATAATAATCATGACAACACAAGTAATAAATATAAAACATTTGGTGGATGCGAAGAATACAAATTTAATAAAGAAATTGGTTATGATATTGGAGTAATGTTTTTAAATGAAAAAGCTACAGGCAAAGGTACATTTAAAAATCATAGTAATACTGCCCAATTAGAAATAACAGACAGTAGAGTATTAAATTACGATTTAAAAACTCTTGGATTAACTAATCCTTCATCTAACTACAGTAAGATAATTACTATGGACTATGTAAGAGAATATGTTGGAGGAAAAACTGACGAAAATGTAGCTGGTAATGCAGTGTACTATAATGCTCATCTAGAACCGAAATCTTTCGGTAATTATAAGTTAAATGGTTATATGGAAAAACCAATAGTTCAAAAAATTAGAGGATTTTTCTTAGCTCATCCAAATGAGTCAATTTCAGCTACTGCAAAATTTTCAATGGCATCCAATGGAAAAACCAAAGAATATAAAGAAAATGTCAAAATACCATTCCTTACAGCTCAAGGCAAAAAATTGACCGATGTTGTAGAAGACTATATGAATAAATAATGGAGGTACATAAATGAAAACAACAGAAAAAACAAAAACTCAAACAGAAGAAATATTAGATACAAGTTCTATAGAATTTGATCAAATGGTTCAAAAATTAAAAAAACAATATGGTGCTATATATCAAATAGAAATAGCAGATCAAAGATTTATATTTAAACCTTTAAGTAGAAAAGAATACAAAGAAGTAATGTCATTAAAAACAGACGAAGATGATGATTCTATATTAATGAAAAGAGAAAATCTAGTTGCTAAATATTCTATAGTGTATCCTTCAGCTAAAGAAACTGAAGTTTTACTTGAAAGATACGCTGGTATAGCTGAAGTTATATGCGACGAATGCATGAAAGTTTCAGGATTCTTAAATGATCAAGAAAGAACTATAACTAAGTTATAAAATGAAAACTAGATCAAGTAATTATAGTGCGATCAATACCCTTGAATCATTAATAAATAAATATTCAAAGCAATATAAGAATATTGAAACTTTTGCAATTGATAATGATATATTTATTACTAGACCCTTAACTAGAAAAGAATTTAAGGAAATTAATGGCAATACAGCTATATCTAATATAGATAAAAAGGATATGATATGTAAAACATGCATATTATATCCTCCAAATTTTGATTTAGATAATTGCATTGCTAGTTTACCAGATGAACTATATGAAAGAATTATAGAACAGTCTTGTATTAAACAAGAAAATATTTCAGAATTGATTACAATATTTAGACAAGAAATGGAATACATAGATAATCAAATGACTTGTATCATAGCTAAAGCATTTCCAGCATACAAAATAGACGAACTAGAAAACTTAGACATGATAGAATTTTGTAGATTATTTTCCAGAGCAGAATGGGTTATAAATAACATAACCGAAAATTCTGAAATAGTAGATTTAGTTGAGGCCATAAATGGAATTGATACAGAGGTATCTGAGGATAAACAAACCGTTCCTCAACAGCCAAGTAGGCCAGAACCAGTTAAGCCTCAACGAGATGAAAACATAGAATATGATTTACCAGATACGAGCCTAGACGATAAGCCAATAAGTAAAATGACTCCTGAACAAAGACAAGCAATGGATGATTTTTATAGACGTTATCCTCAATTTGATAAATCAACAGATTATGCTTATACTGGTAGAATACCACATGAATACAAAGATCCACCTGCTCTTAGACCAAACTGGGGCAGAAGAAAATAAGGTGATAATAATATGTTAGGACGTAGAAAACATTTTTCTAAAAAAAGACTCGATGAACAACGAGACGATAGTAGATCAAAGCGTTTTCTTAAGGCAGGTGGGACTGCTCTGGCTTTAGGGGCTGGAGCAGTTTTTTTAAATCATTCTGGTTTAAGTAGACGTTTAGGAGAAGTAACTGAGGCTATGGCTCCTATCGCTAAAGATATTCGTAAAGATTTAGCTGGCAAAAATCGTCGTGATTTAGGTGTATTAAAAGATGCTTACATAGATCACATAGGCGCCAAAGGCTCATTAATTAAAAAGAGAATAGAAGAAAATAGATTAAAAAACAAAAATAAAAGGATTACATTATCAGACAAAAGAGGAACACTTAAAAATATTAAAGATATAGTATTGGCTACTGATGGAGCTGGTAGAAAAACTATGCTCAAAACAAAAGTAGCAGATCCAAAATTAAAAAAAGAAGCTTTTGACAAACTTAGACGAGATCCAAGATACGCTCATATTTCTGATGATAGATTAAGACAATTAATAGAAAATGTTTACTTAAAAGTTAATGAAGATGTAGATGTTAGTAAGATTACAGAGGATACAATGTTAACTCTTATATCTCCTAAAACATTTCAAGAACAAGGTATACATCCTATTAATCAAGTTGACTTTGTCAAAGAAGTTGCGTCTTTTAAAAATCGTAGAAAAGTTGAAACCAAAGCAGCTGAAAAGAAATATAAAGATGTAATTAAGAATGATATAAAAAATGAAGCTTTGTCCTCTAAAGGATTAAGCAGAATGAGTGGCAATAAAAAAGCTAACCGCTATAAAAAAATAGATAAAATAGCTAAAGATAAATTTGGAATTGATATAGATTCAGAATATTTAATTAAAGGTAGCAAAGCATTAACTCTTGGAGATTTAGTAGAAATGGACAGCACTGGTAAATCTTTATTAGACAATGCTGATTTACAACAAAGTCTTGTTAATTTAATAGAAGAAACTACTATCAATGGCAAAAAGATTGAAAGATCACAAAGTAAAGAATTTGATATTAAAAAGAATATAGAATTCTTAGTAGATAGAGCAAAAAAAGATCAAGAATTAAAAGATATAGTAATAGATGATACTATACGTTATAGATACAATTTACTTGGTGAAAAAGACTATTTTCAATTATCAGAAACAAATAGTTTAATCAAAAAAGTTAAAAATACCTTTAAAAACACGTTGCCTGGACAAATATTATTCAAAGGTATAGATGACAATGAGCAACCGGCTATTGCATTTATAGAAGGTGGTAAACGTTCAGCAGTTGCACATTTGCAAAAACAAACTAGAAACATACCGGATGAAAGATTTGACAATATGACTGAAGGACTCATGGTAAGTATAGGTGGAGTTCTTCGAGATATGACTGAAGATACATTTGGTAATATTGGACTAACTGCTGATCTTGGCAAAGTAAAAGTAGTTACTGGCTATAAAGAAAAGATGGCTCAAAGATTATTAGGTTCTGGTGATTTATATAGACCAGGAGCCAATAAAGATGGCTTTTCTGAATTATTTGATCTTAACCAAGAAGGAAAAGGTGGATTCTTTTCAAGACTAAAAAGAAAAATATTTAAATATAATGATCCTTCTTGGGGCATGAACAAAATAGAAAATACTAGAGAATTTTTAATAGATGCTCATCTAGAGAAAGACGATTTGTCTCAATTATCTAAAACAGTAATGCAAGATACTTATGATGATATGCGTTATACATTTAATATGCTAAATAATAGAATTCAAGGTGTTACAGATGACATGCTTGATGCAGTATTAAATGGGCGTTACAATAACAGATTAAGTGATACAAATAAAACATTACTTGAACAACTATTAAATGGCAATGATATAGACGACATATTCAAAACCATAGAAACAAATCAAAGTTCTATAAGAAATCAAAATCTTTTACAATTATTAGAACGATATAAGAAAGACCCCGATTCCGTAGAAGATTATATTAAAACTAAATATATAGAACGAGCTAATTTTATGTCTACGTTCTTCGGTGAATATGCATTAGATGAAGATGTATCATTAAATGCTCATGGTCAAATGAGAATTGAAGTATTAAAAAATATATTCCAAGATATAGATAATACTTCTGATCTAACAAATAGCAACACAATTAATATGATAGAAGGTTTAAGTAAAGATCTTAATAACCTAGAATACGGAACAATGAAAGATATTAACATTGTTGCTATGTATGAAAAAGATATTAATCCCAATACAGTTAGAGAATATTCAGATGATATAGATTCTGTTTTTACTGATAATAGACTTGGAAGATTCTTTGATAGAATTAACAATAATAGCAATTTTAAAGATGAACTAAATATGGATATCGAATTTATGAAAAAAGATATAGGTATATCTAGTAACAAATTCGATAAAGATATCAATGAAATTATAGGCAGTCCATTTACGCAACAAACATTTGTTAACGATAGATCTATCATAGGTCAATTCCTAATAGAAGATATAAATGGAAAAATAAAAATAAATGGTGAAGGTATCAAAAATTATGCCAAAAGTTTTAATGCTGGAAGAAATGATACAGAACATCTTACAGAAACTACTTTAGGAATACAATATTTAATAGATAGACTTGATTTAGGAGTAGAAGCATTTGGTTTAGGATTATCTGATAAATCAACAGCATCTCCATTTGAAACAGCTAAAAATATTGCATTAAAACGTGTATTACCTGCTGCTGTTGTAATTAGTGCAGGTAGCGTTTTAAACTATGAGTCAGAAAAAATAACTGGAGTATCATTAGTAGGTGCAGCAGCTAATGGATTAAAAAATGTTGACATGGCTGGTAGACGTTTCTTGGATGCTACACATCTAAGTGATGCTTTTAACTGGGTAGCAGAAACTTCTGTAATACATGAATACTTATTCGGACAAAGACATTTTAATAATTATGAAGAAGAACAAGATTGGTACGATAATGGATATTCACCAGTTAGAGGTGGTAGATTATGGTCGTTTGGTTCAGCTTCAGAACTTAGAGGAAGTAATATAAATTATTTCCAACCTAACTGGTTAAAAAGAGCTCATAGTGATTATCATGATGTATCAGTATACGGTTCGATAGATGCAAAATGGGCACATAGTTGGATACCAACTCCACAACATCCATTGGCTCCTATTAGAAGACTATTAGATCCATATTGGTTAGAAAAATATCATTTAAAAGAAAATGATAGACCTTATCCTCTTACTGGTAAAATGTTTAGTGAAGGTACACCATGGGGTGCAATATTAAATCCTACTATAGGTCAAATATTAAAACCAGTACGTATGTTACCAGAAGTCAAACATAGATTAGGTAAAGACGGTAGAGATGCAAAAGCTATAATAGAAAATTTAAATACACGTATAAAACAACGTGGAAATGAAAATGAAGATTTATTAATAGCTAGAGGAACAGATATAAGAAATGCAGAATATGTACCATATGGCAATCCAGAACCTGATGAAGTTAATATACAATTTAGCAGAGGCCGTGGAGAGATTAAGGGCGTTAACTTTATGGATACTGTTCAAGACTTAAAAGAATATGAAACTCCTAATGGAGAAACATATCAAGAAGTTGAATATGGTCAACCAACTGGCAACGTTAAGCAAGTAGATAAAACTATTAATAAATTGGATCAACAAGTTCGAGAAGGACAAATAAGTGAAGGTGGAGCTAATGCAATAAGAATAGTTAAATCTATAAATACTGCAATAAAAAATAAAGCGACACATCGTAAATCTCAAGTTGCATACCAAAGAAATATTAATGCATCTTCTGGGCCAGATAGAAACGAAGGAGTATTTGTATATAGAAATCTAGTTAACGAAAAGCTTAGAGCTGATGAAAATTACTATACTGATATGGATACCAAACGTATGGTCGATAAAAGCGTATTGAATGATTATAGAAAAGATGCTATATATAGTTTAAAACAATTAACAGGTATATATGGATTCCTAGGAGAAAAAGGCTTTGGAGAGAATGCTTATACATATAGATATGAAAATGCTGGCAATATGACTTCGTTCACTAGAGGATTCTGGGATGCATCTATAGGTGGCGTAGGTGGAGAATTTATGGAAATTGCTCGTAGATTCTTCCCTAATCAAGATAGAAGTAGAATTAATATAAATCCATTAAGAAATAATATGCCCGATTGGATTCCTGAAACATATCATTTTGGTGATCCATTTACTCAAATACCTAAAGGTGAAATGCGTTTACCGGGTAAAGGATATGAAACATTAAATGCACTACATCCAGACCAGTTTGGTGAATACGGAGCATTTGATAGATATAAAATATTAGCAGATATAGCTCCAAACTCTGCAGAATATAAAGCATGGAAAAAGATAGCTGAAAATACAGTTACTGATCCAGATTTACAAAACCAAATGGAAGACATAGCAGCTCGTACTGCTAAGATGTCTGGTAAACATGAATTCTTTGATTATAAATATCTACATAACAATACTAAGTATGAAGATGCAGTAGTTAAATCTATTAACTCTGATGGTTCATTAACATTAGTAAATAACCAAAAAGTACAATTAGCTGGTATTAAATCAAACGAATATACTCAAGATTATTTAAAAGAAATATTGATGCCTGGAGACAAAGTTACTCTTCGTACAGATAAAGATATGAACTACGACAAAGATACAAATACATCTACAAAAAAAGTAGTTCTATATAAAGAGTCTGAAAATATAAATCAAGAATTATTACAACAAGGCGGAGCAAAAGAAGATAAAGAAGACAATTCTGCTTTGGCTATTCTAGGTAAACAATCTGGTACTCAAGAAGTTCTAGGTTCAGCAATAGAATTAGTAGCACATGCTCCTATACCATTAGTACACAATAAACTATTAAAAGTAGAGTCTCCATTAGAATCATACAAAAGCGAATCTATTTATGGTCATAGTTTTCAAACATGGGATCATCCTATAAGAAACTTTATAGAACCCGCTTTTAATAGACAATCAGATAAAAGTATTATCAATGAAGCACTGTCTTTAGGATATGCAATGTATCATTTTAGCAATATTTCTAATAAAATAGAATCTAAGGGTTTACACTTTGCTAGTTCTGCATTAACTGCAACATTGAATCCAACTGCATTTGTAGGTGGAACAACTGCGATGTTTTTCACAGGCATGACCAACATTAATGCATTTAAAGATAGAGGCAGTTTTAAGACAGCATATCAATTAGGTTCTGAAATAGGAACAGCTCTAGGAGCTGTAAAATATGCATGGGACAATGCAGATAATCCTATTAAATCTACTGCGTCTATGGCTCTAGCTGGTTTAACAATGTCAGAAAAACTTGCTAAGTTTGGTGGAGCATTAGAGGATTTAACTCCTAAAAAAGGTGCAATAATAGGTGCTGGTATTGGATTAGGTTTGTCTGCATTAAAAAATCCAGGATTTGATAAAGATAAAATGTTTAAACCTCATGTATCTAATTATGTTAAAAAGAAATGGGAATTAGACGAATACTTTGATAGATTAACTTATATAAAATACGAAGGACTATACAAGGTTGCTAGTGCAAGAGCAGCTTTATTTGAAAAAACTCCTGTAAGACAAATATTTAAAGAGATAGATAAAAACAAAGAAAAAATTGCAAAGCTTAATAGAAAAGAAAAGAAATTGGCCGAGCAACAACGAGGAGATCTTACAAAAAATCAATATGAAATAGAAGAAATAAGACAAAAAAGAATGGCCCTAGAAGAAGAAACTAATGTATTCTTTAAAGGTGGCAAATATACAAAAGCGGCTGTAGCTTATAAGAAAAAAGCAGAATCTACTATTTACGGCTTAAGCGAAACTGCTACGATAGATGAAATATTAGCTTCTATACCAGATCAATATAAAGATCATTTTAAAGCATTCATGGATATTTCAAATAAGAAAGAACAAAAAGAAATATTAAAATATGTCCCTGAATACTTACAAAAGCCATTGAAAATTGCTTGGGGTGAAAAACCAGATAAGTTAGAATCAAATAATAAATATTTTAGAAATCATGATTTGCCTTCTATGGCATGGAAAGGTTGGAAACCTAATGTTAATATGAAGCATGTAAAAATAAAAACCATAGAAAATGAAGGTATGATAATGTCCGACTTTGGATATTATGATTCTGAAAAATCTAAAGCTTCATATGAAATGGCTCCAGAAATAAAACATTATGATAGAAGAAATAGAGGTGGAGCTATATTTGGCAAGGCTAATATAACAGCAGCAATGCATGGTGTAGGATTAAATGCATCAAATGTAACGGTAGAACAAACATCAAGACCTGGTTTATGGTTTGTATCTGATATCACAGGTACAGTAGATGATGTAAAAAAAGCAGCCGGTTACCAAGCGTATAATGCTGTGCAATCTGTAATGTCAAATCTATTTTAAAGCAGAAGGTAACACTTCTGCTTATTTTTTATGTAATAAATATTATAGAAAAGAGGTGCATATTATTGGCTATTAAATTTAAAGACAAAAATAACACTAATGTTTTTACTAATGAGCTAGCTATGAATCATTATGAAAAGCAAACTAAACAAAGTGTTGATGATAAAATTATAACGGTTGAAAAACTTACTAAAGAAATAACCGATCTTATGAACGGAAAAAGTATAGACGATTTAGACGAAAAAACTTTGAAAAAAGTAAATCGTAAACTAGAAAAAATTGAAAGATATAATAAAATGTTACCTTATGAAATTATGAGTGCAGGAATAAATTTGCAAGCCGATGCAAATAAAGTTTTACATTCAAAAGATACGGTAACATATACTTCACAAGTAAAAGATTATTCATCTAAGGCTAACGATACGCTTTTAAATAAAATAATAGAAACTTTAAATAATAAAGGTTTTTTTAACCTAGAATCAAATAAAGCTATTAATTCTGTAGATAATTTCTTAATAGATTATACAGATTATAAAGGTATAAACATGACTGCATCTATTGGAGAAATACAAAAGATACATGATAGAGTTAATAAAATGATTAATGCTAAACAAGGTGTTATACATTCTATAGATACAGAAACATTAGGTGCAACTTCTGCTACCAATGTATGGAAACCATCATTCGTTACTGAATTTGCTAAAGTAACAACTGATTTATCTAAACCAGGGCAAACTACTAAAACAAATATTTTGTTAACTGGTGATATATATGATCAAGAATACAAAAGAATAATGGAAGCATTAGAAGGTGGAGCAGCAGGACAAAAAAGAATAATGAGTGATCCATCGTTAAGAGTCTCTATGGAACGTTTTGCTTTATATGGTCATGACAAAACAGTTATAGATTACAATGCTATTCTAGGATATAGCCAAGTTAAATCTATAGCAGATGCTGAAGACGTTAAAAGTATATATGATAAAGACTTAATTAAAAAAGGTTACTATAAATTAAAAAATGCAAAAGTTAGAACAGATACTATAACTATAAACAATAAAGATATAAAGATAAAAGCTGATGTTAAACAATATATAGATTCTATAGCAGAAATGCAAAAATCTATAGTTGAAGGCAAAGGCGTTATAAATGGATATAATATAAATAAATTCGACTTTAAAACTATAAATTCTTCATTACAAAAAATGATTAAAGAAGACAGTACAGGAAATTTATTAGAATATGCCAAACTTAAATTTGGAGTAAAAGACATATCTCAAATAGGTCTTAATAATTTAGATGGCTCTGTAGTAGATATGCAAAACTTAGCCAGAGCATATACTGGAGCTTATGGAAATAAATCATTAGTTGGAGAAGAAATATTTAATAGAATACATGGACAAAGAGTAAATAGACAAGAGTATCTAGGTGAAAGATATTATGCAGATTTAATGCAAAAAGCGTCTCATGCTGCTTTAGCAGATACTGAAGTTGTACATGCTATGCTACTAAGCGGTAGTCAAGAACTGAATGGAGAATCTCTATTTGAACATATGTTTAAAGGATTACAAAACGCTGATTACTATTCTACAGATATAACTAAAAATAATATACTTATTGCCAATAAAGGTTCTATGTTCAATAGTGATAGAAATGTATTAGACTTTGTAACAGACTTAAGTAATAACGTATATTTTTCTTCTGGGCATTCTATTGTCAATGGCAATTTAAAACATGATAATATAAATGTTTCACCATTTAACGGCATAAAGAAAAATAATTTATATTCTATAGATGGTATGTTTACTGCTAATACTAAAGATTTTTATAGTGACTTAGGCATTGATTTGCCAGAATATTCTAGCGGTGATTTACACATAGTTAAGCTAAAAGCTTTTCGTGGCGATGATTTTGGCAAAGGACACATTAATGAAGGATACGTTTATAAAGTATTTAATTCTAAAGAAGAGGCTACTGGATTTATTCAAAGTAATTTTTCTAATGTTGGCGCATTCGATGAAAATGGTGTATTTAAATTAAATACAGATATGGAAAACAGAATTAAAATAGGATGGCAAGGCAAAAAGAAAAAAGCTGTCAAAGTAGACAAAGGCTGGAAACAATTGTCTGATATAGATAAAGTTAAGAAATATGCAAACTATATGGATGAAAGAACAGTTGAAAATAAAGCTGCAAATTTCTTATTTGGTGACGACTCTGCTAAGAAAATATCTAATGCTTTAGATTTTTTAGACGAGATGAGAAAGTTTGAAGTAGAAAAAACATTTAAAAACGCTAATGGAGAAGACGTAACAACAATATTAAAATATGAAGACTTGTTGAAAAAACCAAAATCTTTAGCGAAACTATACAATAGCGGTGGATTAAGAAATGGTCATACAAAAGACGGTATACCTATAGATATTAAAGACTTTGAAAATATACAAAAAATGATGAAAAGAAATATAGGATTCTTCCAAAAATCTACTGGAGAACAAACTATATTACCTTCTACGGCGTCTAATGCTTTATACTCATTAGGCCATATACAACAACTAGAAGAATATTATAAAAAAGCATTAACATCAATTGCTCAACAAAAAGGTAGTAAACCACTGGGCAAAAATCCAAGTTTTAAAGATATTTATAAAGATTTAATTAGTCAAGGTGTAGATGTTGATGCAGTATTTAAAGAATTAAATGAAGAACTTCTTGGAAATATTGTATTGGATCGTACTCATGGCAATGTAGACAAAGCTATACAAGCTGTAAGTCATGTAAGAACTGACTCTGAAACAATACAGCATTTTAATGACATATATGATTTTAAATTAAGTAAAAATTTTTACTTAGGAAAGAAATCTAATAAAACTCAAAAATTTAATGCATTTAATTCTGCTGAAGATTTTATGACTATAGATCTGGGCAAGGTTAATCCTGTCACTTCATTTATAAATGATTTAACTAAAAAGTATACAAGTGATGTACAAATTAGAAATGAAAATATAATGTATCGTTATCAACGTGCTGCTTTCCAAAATTTCGCTAAAGAAATAAGACAAGATAGAAGAAATCACAGAGAACTTTTCAGAGATGAAAGTTTCAGAAATATGATTGATAATGTATTAGACAATGATGATTTTGACTTAGAAGATAGTGTGCAACAATTAATAGAAAGTATCAAAGGTGTAAAAAAAGATGGTAAGAATTTAAAAGCTGGATTATTAAAGCCTAGATACGATAGAACTATACGAGTTGGAAGAAAGAATGCAAAAGCACTAAATCAGTTAGATAATAAAACAATAGAAGAAGCATTATCTAAAATTAACATAGTTAAATTAGGCAACAATAATAGGGCCTCATTAGTAGAAGACATTGTAAATAGTCGTATGTTTGACATTAAACAAATAGATAATGCTTATTTTGCATTCGAAGCAGATAGGGATAGAGCATATAGATTGTATGAAGATTTTAAAAAACGTATGACTGCAACTGTAGAAGATATGTTAAAAGCAACTCAAGAATCTGGAACAGACGTTACATTTAATAGGCTAACTGGAGATGTTATATTAAGTAGAAATGGCGAATCTAAAGTAATGACAGAATTAGCCAACTTAAGAATGAAAGATACAGATATCTATTTACAATCATATGGTGGTACTACTACAGAATTTCATGAAGCTTTTTATTTTGATAAAAATACAAAACGAATTAAGCTTGGAACAAATTTAGGTTCTGAATTTGGTGAACATGACAGAATAACTAAACGTGTCAAAGAAGCCATGGCTAATAATAATCCTGATATTTTAGATGTTATCAACCAAAGAATGATAAGAAATGCTAGTGAATACAAAGAATCTACTTTAATGAATTTCTCTGCCAAAGATTTTATAACTGGTAATGGAAAAATAGATTTTTCAGGAGCAGATGGTGTATTCTCATATATGTTTGGTGAAGATGCAACAGAAGAAGGAAAAGCTATATGGAACAAATTAGTTGCTAGTGGCAAATTAAATACTACTAACATAGAAAAATATGTTGACACATTAAAAGAATTAGATCCAAAAGAATTGTCTCCTATATTAAGAACCATGACTGTTACAGATATAACTACTATAATGTCTGAATTTGTTGACAGAAACGATCCTAATGCACCAGCAATATTAGATGTATTAAAAACTGTGGCAATGACAAATAAGGATACAGATGTTGATAGAGGTATTTATAGTACAGGTTCTCGTAATGTATCTAATACAATGAACTTAATGGACAATCAAGGTAGACCTACAATCATATCTCAACTTAATGCAAAGTGGTTGAGATATGATAAAGATATAAGTAAATATGATAATTTTTTATTAGATACTCCAATATTAGAAGATGAATTGACTTCTGGTAACATACTAAAAACATTTGACATAGGCTTAAATGAAAAAATGACATTGTCTACGGATTTCGTACATAATGCAGCACAGTTAGGTACTATGGGATTAGAAACAACATTTTCTAATGAAATGGATCGTGTTTTAAAAGAGTTTAAATTATCGAGTGATTTAGATATAAAGAACCATGAACAAGTAGTTAAAGATATGTATACTAAAGCTATTAATACATATGTGGGTGGAACATTTGAACAATCTAGACTTGTAGATTCAAGAATGATTGATACTATATATGGTTCTATACCTCAAGATACACAAAAATTAAGTACGCTAAAAGATTTAGATAATGCATTACAAATAATGAAAGAAGATACATTAAGTGGAAAGGCTAAAAATAAAGTTAAAGAGGCTATGGATATTCTAGGTGATATATCTATAGATGAACACGGCAATGTTACATATACTAAGTCTGCAGGAACTATTGTACGTAGAGGAGAAGGATTGTTTAAAACATCTTCCGCTTATGGGGATCAGATAAGTCCGTTTGCATCTAAATTCGATACTGGTATTCTTAATTTTAAAATAAAAACTGAAGAAGGTATGGAATTAACAGAAAAAGAAATTTCTGAATTATTAAGCAAAAAAATTAAGCAAGAACTTCAAGGCAAATCAGCAGAAGAAGCACAAAAGGTTTTAGAAAATTACAAAAGACCTGAAGGTTTATTTAAACTACTGTTAGATGGATTTGATCATGGCGTTAAAGGAACATACGAAGTAAGCAATGTAAATTCTGCAGAACTTTTAAAAATGGGTAACTCAGATAAAGGTATGGCTTATGTTATGCTTACTAAAATAGGCTCATTATCAGATACACTTAAAGAATTTATGACAGATATAGGCGAAGAAAGATTCGTTGGAAATAATGCGATATCTTCTGAAGCTTTAGCTGCATATATAAGTGATATATCAAAAAATGATCCAGATAAAATGCAACAACTGTTAGCTAAATATGGAGTTAATACTGCTGAAGAATTAACTAAAAAGATGACCAATTTAAGAGATATAGAACAACATGAATTGAGTCGTATGTTTTTCTCTAAACAAGGTATATTTAAGGGTGAAGTATCTGCCGTAATTAACGATAATTATATAGGACATAAAAACTTTGGTACAACAAATTCAGCTACATTAGCAAGAGCTACTGAACTGTATGGTAAATACTACGGAAAGGGTGGCAATAAAGTAGACAAGTATGATTCTGCTATGGATGATATTATTGAAATGATCAATAATAATGCAGATTTTCAATTCTTACAATTACATACCAAACAAGGACAAATGCCTCATATATTTGATAAAGATTCTACTGTTTATTTTATTGAAAATCCATTAGAAGCAGATATAGATCAATACTCTTCATTTAATCAAGAATCTTTTAATAAACTTATAGAGCATATAGATAAAAAATTAGAAGATGCTGGTGCAGATATAAATGATAGAATGATTTATAAAGATGTATATGCATATGATAAAAATGGAAAACTTGTTAAATACGACAAAATCATGGGTAACTTACGTACCGTAGAAAAAGAAATTGACGGAGAGAAAGTTAGAATAGTTACTGGATTAAATTCTACTGTAAATTCTAAAATGTATAACGATAGTGAAGTACAATCATATGTATCTAAAGATTTTTTATTAGCACAAGAAACTTTGCAACAAAAAAAAGCAGAGCTTGCTCGCTTAAAAGATACTGACGAAAAAGATTTAATTGATTCTTTAAAAAATGAAATTAACGATTTAGAGCAAAGAATATTTAACGAAGAACCATATTCTAAAAGAATAAAAATAGATGATCAATATAGAAATATACTTAGTGCATATAAATTAGATTCTGTAATGGAAGACGATTATAATAAAGCTATTAAGCAAGGTAGAATAAATCAAAAATTTATTGATGCTGCAAGAGAGTTTATGATTCAAGATGATAAGGGCAATTGGAAGTTTAAAGAAGATTTAAAATCAGATAATGTATATCATGGTTTTCTTGAAAACATAAGAGGTCTTATGACATATGATCCTACTAAAGAACAAAAGCTTACTAAAGATATGTTGCAAGATGAAAAATATGCTCAGTATGCAGACTTATATAAATTCATAACAGAAGATATGAATATGGAATTAGGCGTAGAATCTGCACAAAGGATTCATGGCATACAAGGAGCATTTCAAAGTTATCATTTTAACGATACTGGTTCTCATACACTAGAAAAAAATCTAATTAATAAATATGGATATGAAAATATAGACATAGCTGATTTTGCAAGTAGCTTTGGTAAACAAAACAATCAGTTAGATGCGTTAGTTGGACAAGGATACATAGTAAATCTTGGTGAAGATTTTAATAATATAAAAGTAGCCGTTCCAGGTATGGGATCATATGCAGGAGACCAAGAAATACGTAAAGAATGGCAACAAAAATTTAATTCGTTATCAAGTGCATGGGAAGAATACAATAATTATATAGGTGATACAAAAAATACAGATAATACTCATATAGATAATTTAAAGGGTAGAATTTTAAATCAAGTAAATGAAATTAAAGAAGCATCAAACAGAATGGTTTCAAAACAAGGCGATTTAGGAATGTTAAGCAAAATAGAAGCTAATATGCCTTATACTCGTACTAAATTATTCTCTATGAATGATATGGCTACAGTAAGATCTTGGGCGAATACAGATGCTGTAATTCCTTTGTCTGATGCTGCTGAAGATGCTATAAAAAGTGCTAGCTTTAAATCAAAAGCAATGATTAATGGTAAGACTATTGCAGAATGGGAAAAGGGCGGTCTTAAGAATGGCGTATATTTTGATTATGGAGTTGCTGGTATAGGTGAATTTGAACGTATGGGATTCTTTAATGAAAAAGTACTTAAATCTATGAATATGAATAGAACACAAATGGAAGATTACCTAGAACAACATGGTACTATGGAGTTAGTCAATCGTTATCCAAATATCATTGACCGTTCAGTTCAAAACGTTAGAATGTTTTTAGATAAAGATAGACCAGACAATGGTGTAAGTATAGCAGAATGGACTATGAGAAAAATGAATGGGGACTCAGATGGTGATGCTGCTTCTAAAATGTTAATTGAAAGACATGGAGTTAACTATACACAATTCGATTATAATAGACAAATGGCTCAAGATTATTTTTCTAAACGTGGAGTACAAGCAAGTGATGAAGAAATAAAGAAAAGAACTGTTTCTAATTTAATGTCAATGGAAGGATATAATCTTACTCAAAAACAAGCAAATGAAATATTTGATCAAATGAGAGGATATGAAGCTTCAACATTTATGGAAACAACTAGAAACATAGATGCTGTTGCAGAAGATGTATTGCCTACTTTATTCAAAGATGAAAGTAAAAACTTCAGACTTAGTGGCGGTATTATAGATGGTAAGCCTGCTAAAGGTCAAGTTGCTGGTGTATATGTAGAAGGTATGACTAATGTAGGCGCTCAAATAGAAGGTGGAAAATCTATATTGGGTAAAATAAGAGTAACTAATTTACAAAAAGGACCTGGACATTTAGATGAAGAAGGAGGCTCTACTTTCTTAATAGACAATACTAAAAAATTAAATTCAATGCTAGAAGATGTATTTAAGAATAAAGATGAATTAATTAAAACAACTGGAGTTAATTTTGATGAATATACACATCTTAATAATCTATTTACCAGAGTATCTAATAGTGAAGGAAATATTAATATACATAATTTTAAATATGGCGAAGAACAACATCAAGCATTAGATGAATTATTAAGTTTGTTTGAAAAAGACAAAGCTACTGGAAAACCTATATTGTCTACTTCTCTTAACGAAGCGCAAGACACTATTATTAATAGAATACGTGCAGATATATATAATCAAACTGCAACTGGTAAATCCAATAAAGGTGTAATCGGTGAAGTCAATGCTGCATTATATTCTATAAGACAAGCAGCAGGTGATGTTTTAGGATCTAAAACAGGAGACAATCAAGCAAGTTTTGTTAATGGAGTATTGCAAAAAGTAGGATATGAGTTAGAAGAACACGTAATATCTTCTAAAAAAGCAGTGTTCGAACCTGGTGATACACGTTTAAAAAACGTATCAGAATTTATATCTAAAGCAAAACTTCCTCAAGGAACAAGTTTAGAATCTACTAAATCTGATGTATCATCATGGATATATGACTATATGAGTGAAGGCAAAATCAATGAAATCTATCAACAAACAATTGGTAGATCATCTGGTTCTCCTTCTAGTTATAGTATAGAACAAGTTGATATGAGAGCGAAAGCTTATTTTCAATCAGCTAGTGGCATGCTAACACAAGAACAAGCTACGGCTAAAGCTCAAGCAGATATGATAGGTGAAGCTTTTGTAACAGGCATACATAATCTTAATAATGATGAAGAAGGTAGAGCTGCTATTAAAATGTATGGTATATTTGGTAGACGTAGTGGTACTATAAAAAGAATGCATGGAGTAAACATGAATGATACATCTAAGGAATCATTTAGTGGTACTGCGTACAGAATAGCATCTGGACAAAAAGTATTAGAAAAAGTAAACATACCAGAGCCTAGTTCTATTGATCCTAGAAATATACAAAAGCCTAGAATCAATGATGTTAAAAGTGCTACTAGAGAAATGAAAAATATTGCAACTGATGTATTAAGTAATGTAAGTAGTTCTGGAATAGCTTTAGGTGTTCTAGGTTTGGCTGCTGGATTAATGATAAGCGGCTATGCTTCAGGTAATCCATTAAAAGATCCAAAGAATGACAATATGGAAAATCAGCCTCAAGAAATAAAAAATACACCTCTTCCTACGTTTTTTAATGAACAAGGTGGATATGCACAAAATAATCCTCAGCAACAAGGATATATTATAAACATAAAGGCAGATTCAAGAAGAGGACAACGCTATACAAAAAAAGCTATGAAACAGGCTGTTGAAGCATCTGTAGGCGGCGGTGTAAGTATAAATATGAATTTTAAAAGTAATAATAGTGGTGGATTCTCACAAAGTGATATTGAAAATATTATTAATAATTATTTGAGCTAGGGGTCAATCCTAGCTCTTAATATAAAGGATGTGATTAAATGACAGACACATTAAAAGATCTTTCTAAAAAGTATAAAGAAATGAAAAAGAGTAGACAAGAATCAAATGTAATAGATATAAATAATTTTTTGCCTACTCTTAATGAAATGATAAAAGAAGACTGTGTTATAGATGTATTACAAGATACGGCAAAAAAATTAAATGACAAAGATAAAGCTATAGATGCAGCTTATTATACTCAAAATCCATATTCTGAAGATAATGGATATTATGAATCTCAAGGTATATTTGTTATAAATCCTGGACCTCCAGCTTCGAATAATGCTACATGGGAATATAATAAATTTGATGGAGATACTGTAGATTTTTATTTAAGCAACATAGATACTAATGGTAAATTTACTATAGATGGAGTTACATATGAAAGTTATGAAGATTATGTAGTAAAAAAATGTATAGCTTCATCTAATAGTTATGATAGATCTAAAATATCTGTTAGATTTGCTGGCTATAACGCAGCTGAAATTCCTCATTACGAATCTGTATTAATATATAATCAAGACAGTATAAAAAAAATGACGATTAAAGAATTAAAAGATTTAAAAGCAAAAGGAGAAAATGCACAATTTTTAACTTTTGATATAGACAAACACAAATATGTAGACAACCCTGAAAAATGGACAATAAAAGAAAGATCAGATGATAAAAAGGTAGATGTTTATGTAAGAGAAGATGATGGTAAAAAGAACTATTATGAAATAGACAATTCTAAAGATGCAAAAACATATCTTAAATTAGATGCGTTAAAAGATCATAAAGATTACATACCAAAAGTAATTGTATTTACTAATTCTAGTACTAAAGATACCGTATTAGACGGATATAAAGCTCAGTATAGATTAAGAAATTTAATTGTTGGAGATTCGGTATCAGAATGGAAATTAGTGTTAGATGCAAATTCACAAAGTTATACTAAGACTTATCCTACATATACAGTATATCAAACTTTATATAAAGCTCCAGAAAATATAAAAAATTTAATACAAACATGGATAGACGATTGTAATGGTCTTGGTGTTCCATATAGTAGACTAAATTACAAAGCATTTGGTACAGATAGCTACGGTCGTAACCTAGGTACATTATATGCAAAAATAAAAACAGATGCAGGAGAACAATGGATTGATGTTTCTAAATACATAATAACTGGTTGTGATAATTTTGAATTAACAGATACCGATGATTTAGGAAATGGGTTTAAGGAAGCAACAGATTTAGGAAGTTACAATCATGGTTCTTTTACATATGCTGACGGTGAAGATAAAAATGGTATAGCTTCGTACAATGAAAAAATAGAATTACATAAAAAAATAACAGGTATTGATTTTAAAAAAGCAAAAGAATATACAGTTATGATAGGAGATTTCTTAGCTTTAATACCTCCACAAAGTATAAGAAGTTTAAATAATATAGATTATGAAAGATTACCTATAATGCGTGGTAAAGGTACTATGACAAAGAACAGCGCCAATAGAGAACAACTATTAGAAATGGATCTATATTTCTATGGTCAAGCAGGAATTAATGGTATACCATATGACGAAAAACTGCCTAATGGCAAAACAAAAAAATATTATATGAATGGACTAAGAGCATTACTTTCTCAGTTCAGACTTACGCCATTCTTACCTATAGAAAACTCTTATATAAATGATGTTCTAGGAATAGAAGCCGTAGCATTAGTAAATTTTACAGCAACAACAGTAGATGGTTTTCCTAGACTATTAAAGGCTACATTAACTTTAAGAGATTTTAATTATAGAGTATATATGCCAGATTTGCCTATATACTATTATGGCAATGAAGATAATTTAAAAGAGTTAGGTCAATCTCAAGTAGAACAAATATTCGGCAAATGTTTCGAATGGAAATTATTTAGATATTATTATCAAAGAGCATTAGAACATGGAGAAGAATTAGGCTTATTAAATTTTAATACATTTGAATATGGAGAACAATTTTATTCATATAGAAATCAATTTCAACCAAATGACTTAAAAGATAATTATATGGAGTTTTATATCCCAGACGAAGAATGGTTAAAAAGTGCTTTGGAATATAAAAAAGCCGTAGATTACAGTGGGCAATCAGTTGTAGATTTAACATTAACCGATAAAGATAAAAAATTTCTTCAAGATGTTGCAAGCTTAAAGGGCAATATAATGTCTGATAGTAAATACGGATTAAATGATTTAGATATATCTTTAAAAGACACAGATTCATATATATATAAGAATAATAAAAAACACACTGTTAATGACAGTGTTAATGTCGATAATGTTCCAGAATATGATGAAAAAATAGTTCAAATACTTAACATGAACGAACCTAATTTTACCGATGAACAAAAGAAAGATAAAAAATCATGGGAAAAATATTCTAATCTAGATAGCAAAGGCAGATGTGGAGTTGCATTTGCTAATATAGGAAAAGACTTAATGCCTAAAGGTGAAAGAGGAGATATAAGTAGTGTTACTCCTTCTGGATGGAATGACGATGCAAAATATGATTTTATAGATGGTAAAAAATTATATAATCGTTGTCATTTAATTGGTTATCAATTAACAGGACAAAATGCAAATGAAAAGAACTTAATTACTGGTACAAAAGCATTAAATAATAGTGGTATGCTTCCTTATGAAAATTTAGTTGCAGGATATATAAAGAATACTGGTAATCATGTTTTATACAGAGTTACTCCTGTATTTAAAGGAAATAATTTGGTTGCTTCTGGGGTCCAAATGGAAGCTTACTCAGTCGAAGACAATGGTGCGGGTATTAAATTTAATGTATTTATTTATAATGTTCAAAATGGAGTAAAAATAGATTATGCTACAGGCAAATCTGAAGAAACCATTTATAGTGATAAGGACTACAAAAATAACAAAGAAGAATCAGACAACAAAACATTATCTACATATACATATGAAGATGTTATAAAACATAGTGCAACTAAATTAAAAATAAGAAAAAGCGGAGGACATAATTATAAAGAAGGTTTAGATATAATCAAAAAATGTATCAAAAATGAGATAGCAAATAAAATAGCAGCCAATCCTATAGTTAAAAGTGTTAGAATAGATGAAACTTATTTGGGTGATGGTAAACTACAATGGCCACTTAATATAAAACTAGACACTAGTAGTTGTACAGATATGACAATGATAAGAGAAAATATAAAGCAATTAACTGGAGCAGCTAGCTCTAAAAAATGTTTACCTGATGATACAGTTATGCTATATATAAACTCTGAATGGAATGATGGAGATTACATACCAAGCTCTGTTAGTTTTGAATATGGTGATGAATTGGATAAAATAATAGGAGCTTTTGGTGATGGGACTTCAGATGGCAATCTTATTGCCGACAATCAAAAGATGTTCGACTATACTAAATACAAAGATCCAAAATATATGAAATTTGTACCATTTATGTATGATGAATTTGGGAATAGTAAAAAAATAGATGTAGATGCCATTACATTTAGTATGTCCAATACTTTTACAGAAATGCGACTAAAGGCATGCGATGGATATGCTCCACAATTTATGGGAGGATCTGATGTAGTTATTGAAGCCAAATTTACATTAACCGAACAAGACGTAGTTCATGATTTAAATAAGCTTCCTATGGTTGTAACACAATACACAAAAACATATCGTAAAATAATGCCATGCTATCCATTAAAGGTTAAAAACTCATATCTTCAAACATTCGGTTTAAACGAAATGTTAATTGATTCTATACAAGTAGAAACTGTCGATGGATTTCCTGGTGTTTATGAAATACATATAAGAATGACGTCAGTGGATAGAACATTAAGACAAAGAGAATCTTTAAAGAAATTAAAATCAAAACAAGTTACTGAAACTATAGAACAAGCATCTATAGCAAATATGTTTGACTTACAAGACGAATTAGCAAAAGCAGAACTATATCCAGATTTAGATTTACCTACATTAGATGACTTATCAAAATCTGGATGGAAATATTTAAGATATAAAGGAGAAAAAAGAGTATTCGTTGATCCAGATTTTTACATAGTATACTCATTTAAATATTCTGCTCAATTAACAAAAGAAATGGTTAATAAGTTTGTATATAAAAGATTTTTAACAGATGATAATTTAGACAAATTAAAAGACAGTTCTTATAAATTTGAAGATTCTATGGGTATAGAAATGATTTCTAGATTTGATGAAGTTTTGGGATCTTCTTGGGAAAATGCAAATGATTATGCAGATTTATACGATGATATAATAGAACAAGTATCCGATAAAGCTAAAAACGAAACTTTATTATCTAAAAAAACTCAAAAGGCTTATAGAGATCTAGAAGATATATCAAATATAGGAACTTCTTTAGAATACCTTATAGCTTCTGGAATGTTTGATGGATGGAAACTTCAAAATGATTTTTCTGCAGTTTTAGCCGATCCAATTACAAATAAAAATGTTAGAAAATTATCATGTTCTGATCTAGATTTAGAGGCTGATGAAGATGAAAAAGATAATAAAATATATCAAGATATATATGATATGAGATCTAAAGCAATTCATTATATTGATAAAATATTAGAAGAACCATTAAGCACTACTGACTATAGCGACAAAGATGTAATAAAAGGATGCAAAATTGCTTTAGTTAACGTTTTTGTTAAAAATGATGCAGGTAAAAAATTATTTAAATTACTTAATGGCGGGAACGAGCCAAAAGTTCACAATAATTCTGTCTTTATAAAAGAGTATGACAAATATTTTACATCTCCACCAGGCAATTTCTTAGCTTTTGTAAATGTTTATTTAAGAAGTTATTGGGCAATGAATAGTACAAAACCAGATTTAATGACTTATATGCTATGTTATTTGTATGCAACCACTACTGCCTATGATTGGCATAGTCCTACTTGTTTAAATTTAGTTGAAACCTATAAAAACGAAGACAATGATCCTTCTTATATAACTATACCTAAATCTCATCAATATGAAAATGATAATCCTAAAGTATCATTAAAAAATTCAGATAAAAAAGAAACAAAAGTATTATTATACGATGATGATCCTGATGGAATCAATGGGGATTGGGATAAACTCTTTAAAAAAGTTTACGATGCAAAAGGTGGAGGAAAATTCGGTGTATGCAATATATCTACATTTTCTACTGATGATATAATTAAAAAATTAAAACCAGAAATAACTATTAAATATAAATATGATAATAAAGATTTGAGTAAGATGTATACTAAAGAAAAAGACGACAACGTATTTTGTCAAGACAATGCTTTTATAGATCCGTATTATAACAAAGCTGGACATAGAAGTAAAGAAGGACAATTATATAAAGAAAATATAATAAAGTACGCAAGTTGTAATGCAGAAGCTCAATTAAGAATAGTCCTATTATATCTTAAAAAGATGATATTGGAAGGATATTTCTTTACTGAATTAGATTCTATTCAGGGAGATTACAATATTGTATCCGATTCCCTTGAAAAAAATATAAAAGATTTATCTGAACAATATAAAAGTGAGCAGACTAATAATAAAGAAATCTATGAAATGGCACAAGAAAACGCCAATTCTGGGAAGAAAAAAGTAGAAGCACCTGGTAGTATTTTAGATTATGAGGCTAGTCAAGAAAATATTATAAATGAAAATATAGCTTCGGTTTATGGTATAAATATAGATAATATGAAAAAAATATTAGAAAATCTTCCAGAAGCATATAATAAAATGTATTGTGGTAGAATGATATATCCTTTTTTAGCGGCTATAGTTGGATACGATGATGATTTTATGACATATATAAGAAATAGAGATTATGACGCTTTAAATACTTTAACTACTGGACTTACTGGTAATGGTAGAAGCAATGATATGATCAATAGATTTTTAAATACTTTGGCTTCAATGTATGTAATAAATGGTGATGATGATCCCGAAGGAAGTAAAAATAATACATCTATATCACAAAAAGTTAATAATTTAATAATGCAAGAAGCATTTAGTGCATGTTCAGAAGATCCTAGACAATATGTTTTACATAGTTTTTATGATATGTTAACTACTGATAAGCGTGGTAGATTACTTAGAGCATTCCCTACGTACTATATTGTATTTATAGATGAAGGCCGTAAAATAGGATCATGGAAATTATTTGATAATTTCTATAATATGTCAGCCATATCTGATATACAAATAGTAAAATCAAGAAAGATACCAGCAGATACTTGTACATTTACTATGAGTAATTTATATATGTCTTATGCGGATACTTATGATAATAGTATATATCAACAATATGTCGATATATATGGTGTAAAAGATGTTTTTGATAGCATATTTAATCCAATGACATTGTTAAAAAAAGAAGATATGATACGTAGAAGAAAACAATTAAGAGATACTACAGTTATATCTCCTGGCGTACGTATACATGCAAGAATGGGTTACGGTGCAAATGCTGCTAAAATACCTACGGCGTTTAACGGAAAAATAGCGGAAGTTGATTGTGGTGAAGCAGTTAGTGTCGTATGTCAAGGAGATGGACATGAACTATGTAATCCACTTAATGCATTGGGAGAGATTACCGCTAAAAATTTCCAAACATCTCAACATTACATAACTTGGTTTAAAGATATTCGCGGTAGTTTCATGCGTGGTGGAGAAAGTCCTAGAAACTTAGCTGCTAAATTATTAAATGCAGAATACAATGGAATACAAAAAGTATTTAGAGATATAACACAAAACATGTATTATGCAGATAACCCTTTTGGTATTTATCATTTTGGAAACAGGAGATTTCAAGATATATTTATAGATGGTGAAACTGTTCAAAATTTATATGAAATAAGTAATGATAGTTTATTAATAGATTACAATACTTTAATAAACGATAAGTCGGCTAATGCATCAACACCTATATTAAACTGTACATTACAAGATAAAACATTTTGGGAAATATTAAATTTATGTGCCAATAGTGGAGATGGATATTACGCAGCAATAAGAGATTTTGGATTCCGAAGTACGGCATGCTTATGTAAGTCTAATCATTATTATGCCTTTGAATATAGAAAAAAGAACAATATTGTATATGAAAAACGTAAGCCATTTCAACAATTTCATTATTTTGATTCATATAATGACATAATATATAATACTATTAAAGCAAGTGAAAAGAATATGAAAACCAATGCAGTTGGTACATGGCAATCTACAGATTATATATGGGGTACTTCTCAAGATACTGTAGGTCCTATATTCTTAGATGCTAATATTTATCCTGAATATCAAAAATCTATGACTGTAGATACAGGTCTTATAGGTGGAGGTAATGGTGGTCTTAATTTAGGTGTTACTACACATTTAGCTGAACAATGGGAAACTAGTGAAAAATCTGATAAGGTTAATAAATCATTAGTTGAAAAAGTAACAACAAATGTTTTAAGAAATAGTGTAAAAGATATGTATGAAGGTGAATTATGTATCATGGGGGATCCTTCAATTAAACCGTTTGATTCTATGTGCTTTAATGATGTATATGAAGACATGAACGGTACAGTTGAAGTGGAAACTGTAATACATAGCCTCAATGCTACTACCGGATATACTACGACTATAATTCCTGACATAGTTACTTGTACAGAATCTATAGAGCAAAGATCTGGTGCTACTCAAATATATGGTAAATTTATTTCAGCTGCTGGAGTAGGAGCTTCAAGAAAAGCAGCTTCTACTATGATAAGTGCATTGCCATCTTATTTAACAGATGTTGGTGGCAAAGTAGGTGGTAAAATGTTAGATGTTGCAAAACAAAAAATAGGTACAATTGTAGCTGAATGTCTAGGCTCTGCTGGTAAAAAAGTTGTAGTTGAAGGAACTAGTCTTGTATTGACTGATATAGCTGCTGATGGAGCTGCAGCTGCTGCTACATTAAATCCAGTAAGTATAGCTGTTACAGCAATTATGGCGGCAGCATCATTTATATTCTGTCAAAACATGAAAGATATGTTATATAGAACATTAAAAAATATACAAGCTATAACAGTATTTCCTATACAAAAAAATGGTAGACCATTGATAGCTAACATGGCCGGACATAAAGGCTCTGTATATGGTTATCCATATCCTAATGATTCAGAAAAAGATAGCATACAATGGATGATAATGAGTTTTTATAATGATGTTCCGTTAGTTAAACCAATAGTTAATACTATTGCCAGTGATTATGATTTCCAAGGAATATTTGAAAACTGGAAAGCAAACTTACCAGTGGGTGAAGATAATGCCGAACTTTTCAATGAAAATTTTTCAGCAGAAAAAAATAAAACAATATTCATGAATACTATTTATAATTATTTTTCTCAAGAATATTCTGCTAGAGCAGCTTATATTCAATCTTTGAAAACAAAGCCTAGAATTAAAAGATTTGATACAAGTAATAAAACTTCTGAAGAGTTTTTAAGATATCAAATAGGAGGAATTTATGATAATCCTGATAAAGAGGAATATAAAGGACTATCAAAAGAAGAGAAAGCATATGTTTCAAAAGCAAAAATGACAACAAATAAAAAACTTAGTGCCTTATCATTAGTAGAAGAGGATGAAGAAGTACAATTAGCAATGAACAAAGCACATTCTACTATATCAGATTTTCAAGTACTACATGCCCAAAAAGAAATTGGACATGTAGATTTGTACAAAGAAAGTGGTAATAGAAGAGTTTCTTATATAACATCAAAAGTTAATGACGGAAAAGACCATCATGTATATGATTTGCCAATGATTCATGAAGATGCCATGGCTGTTTTGAGACTTATAATGAATGATGAAAACATGAAAGATCACGATATAGTATTTGAATCTGGAGTCAGAGTAAATGATTTGAATTCATGGAAATGTACTGGTCTCTCTTTTTCTATTTCAAGTGATTCTGGTTCCGCACTTAAAAAAGCCGTTGAAGCAACTAAAAAAAGTACGCAATGGTATAATTCAGATAAAGAGTACAACTCATTTGATTACGCTATTAGTGGCAATAAAGTTGCTATAACGGTATATGCACCAAACAAAGAATAATAATTTTAAGGAGACGATATTATGGCGATAAAACAATCTATAAAAAATAATATCGTCTCTGCCAATAACAAATATAATTTACCTTTAGAAAAAATTGCAACAATAGTATCTAAAGATAATGCTAATAAATATAGTATTTCTGTTGTTGGTAGCGACGGTATAAAATCATTATACGAAGATATAAGTATAAGATACGACGGAAGTGATTCTGTAACAAAAACAGAGCCAAAAATAGGAGATCATGTATATGTAAAGGAAGATAATGGACGTTTCACTATAACTGGTTTAGCTACTAATAATCAAAACACTTCTACAATTTCTGATATATATACAAACATAACTAATGGTATTCTTGGTAGTTTAATACAATAGGAGGGATATAATGGCAAATTCAAAAACAGAAAAATCAAAATTAAACTTATTTGATATAGTTCAAAAAAAATCTAATAAAATAGATCCATCTAAAGATATAGCTTTGTATAATAAAAATAGCAAATTGTCCGTTGTATACAAAGGAGATGGCTCTATGTCTACATCGAATGGATTTTTTGCACAATATAAAAATGATTCCGAGTCTGGTGTTGCAACTGAAATATCATTACAATCTAATACTATAACAGTTCAAAAAGATATAGTTACAAAAGATTTATCAATCAATTGTCACAAATTTAATTCTCAATTATATGAACTTACAAACATGAAACAAGTTATGAATACATCAATTGGTAACTTAACTATGATGGGTACAGTATTAGTTAAAACGTATGAACCAACTTTAAAAAAATGGGTTCTAATGAGAAGACAAGTAAGAATGCCAGTATTCTCTAATTTACTAGATTCAGCGGTAGTAGACGATAGACTTGATTTAGACTTATCTAATTCTTATGACCAATTAATAAAATATAAAATAGATTTATCTAATAATGACAAAGATAAAAATAAGTAGGTGATTACAATGAAAGATTTTATGCTCAATAATTCTGGAGATATAATGTTTGCAACAGCAGAAGAATTGGCACCGAGTTTTCAATTTGACTTTTTTATATCCGACAATTCTATAATGACTTTGAATTTTTATATAGAAAACTTAAAGAAATCAAAATACTTAAAGGGCTTAACTCCAGGGCTTATATTCGATTTCAATATTTCAAAAACAGAAAATGACAAAGAAATAATATATAACATAGACGAAGAAGAATATTTGTATCAGCAATTAAAGATTAGAATATCATCTGTTCTTGGAACTATCTTGGGTAATGAAGATATCGGTTCTACTATTGAATCATACAAACATAAAAATATAGATGATAATTTAAATTATATATTATCGTCTGTTAAAGATGCTATAGAAGATATTATGCCAGAAGCGATTTTAAATATAAGAAAAATTGGTGGAGGCTATTATACTTATTCAGATAGTGTAGAGATAACTGTGTCCAATAAGGAATATAAATTCTATTATTATCTATAGAAAGAGGTGAGCACGATTATTACTTTAACTGAAATATACGACAAATTAAAAAATAGATTTTACGAAAAAACAAATATAGATGTTAAAAGAGGAACTGTCATAGATATGTTCTTTAATTCTATAGCAGATCAATTTTATCAAATATATGACACTATTGAAAAGAATAAAAAACCATATTTATTTACTCAACAAACAGGCAAAGAATTGGATGACACTGGAGCTTTTGTTGGTATAGCAAGACTCGAAAATGAAGCAGACGAAAACTATTTATATAGACTTTCTGAATGGACTTTAAATCATGCGTCTTGTAATGCTACATCCATAGACAATAAATGCAAAGAGTTAGTTTATTCTACAGGCCATAATTATGTTCCTTATACCAAAGGAATAGGCACTGGAACAATATATCTTATACCGTTATCATATACGGAAGAAGATATAGAATTAGCAATAAATGAAGCAGTTGAAAAAGTGTCATTAGTAATAGACCCAACATCGAGAGTTGAATTTAGAGTACCTGATCCTATAACAATAAAATTAGTTGCGTATTTAGATGTTAAATCTAATTCTGACAAAGAAACTATAAAGAGTCAAATAATCTATAAAATAAAAGATTATATAAATGGAATCGCTCCAGGTGAGTATATGTATCTAGGAGAAATAAACAAATTAGGACTGTCTGTAGATGGTGTTGAATATTTTAATATTGTACAAGTTTATGAAAATGATGAAGAGGCTACAGATTTTGAAATATTACAAACTACTGTAGCTAAATTTTTATTCGACCAAATAATTTGGTGGGACGTTGAAAGTTAGGTGATAGCATGTTTGATTATGAATCTATGATTAAAAGAGCTATAAAATTTTTTCCTACTTGGAGTGACATAAGAAAGAGATACAAGAAATCAAATGGAGGTAATTTATTAAGTTCTATAACTGAAGAATCGGTGAGTGTTGAAGACGCTATTCAAGAATATATAGATTATTATTTTTTAGTCAGTTATGAGGGAAAAGAATCAGAAGTTATGGCTTTTGCTTATAGAACAAATATAGGCAAGACTACAAACTCAAAAAATTTAAAAGTAGAATATAATGGAAAGCAATACTCTGTCACAACAAATATAGATAACTTTAATAATAATGACAGTAAATTTTATTATGAAAATGGATACATATATATGCGTTATGAATTATATGTATCAGACTCTATTAAATTATTTGTTAATAACGATAATGGTTTAGATTATAAATTAGAGCTTTATCACGTATGGAACATATATGATGAATTTGCTACATTTCTAGGAATGCAAAGACATGAGAAAGAAACTAATTTAGAACTATATAATAGAATGCTATACTTTAATAAAAACAAACCAAATGGTACAGTCGAAGGTTTAAAACATGCACTTATATCTGAACTTATGATATATGAACCAGATATAAAAGAATCTGATATAGAAATAAAAAAAGCTGAAGTCGAAGATTTAAGAAGACCTTACCAAGATTATGATTCGCTTTTAGATAAACTTAATGAAATGAACAAAGATGTCTACAGATGGAAACGCTGGGATTTAGATGAATGGACATACAGTTTTAAAACTTTAGAATATTTACCATATAAATGGAATGAAACATTAACGAAATGGCAAAATGGAATAGGCTATAATGATGATTTAAAAGTCGTTGTATCAAGTAACACAAATAAAACTAATGCAAATATAACTTTATATGAAAAATCTCAAGAAAAATTATTATCATATATACATAATAATGATATATATAAACCTATAAACTTTAAGCTAAAACAATATAAAGATGTACTTAATTCTATTCCAGTTAGTTATAAAATACAAGCGTCTCCAATGACAGAAATAAAACCTTCCGAATTCAAAATGAATATATATGAAAATACATATGTTGATGAAAGAGTCTCTGTAGAGAGTATATGTTCTACTACAATCAATAAAGACGTAACAAAGGTAGACAACAGTGAAATAACAGATATATATCCATACAAATTGCAATTCTTGCCTAGAGATGGAAATTACGATATAGAAATAAAAAAAGCTAGAGTACTATATAAGAAAGATGGGCAAACAGATCATATACAAGATTTATTAATTCCAAATTCCATGTTTATTTTAAATTCGTTAGGATATTTAGTAAACAATAGCAGCAAAAAAAATATAAAAAATTTAGCTAAATTAAATTCTTACAATGGATTAATAAATGTAGATACTGGTGGTATAACCCTAGCAAATAATACAGTACAAGGCTCAGGCAGTATAAGTATTAATGGTCTAGGAGGAAGTATATTAAGTTATGCAATAGATTGTGACTTATCTAAAATGCCAAATAAATACATAAAATATAACACTGCAGATTGCGAATGGAATAGTGCAACAGAGCAATTATTTTTATTAAATAATGGAAGAAACAAAACTGTGGAAATAGATATAGACGCTAATGAATTGTCTTTCGATATACAATGTGAAAACGCTGTTCTTGTATATGTTTACAATGAAGATACAGACAATTGGAGCCCAGAAGAAGTTATAGGTCCTAATGCAACATGGTCATCTAATAAGACAAAAAAATTTAGAAATATAAGAATAAAGATAGAAAGCAATTCTGATGATAAAGTAGTAATTGGTAATTTTAAATATTCAAAATATGAACTTCAATTTAGTACAAATAAAAATAATTTATTTGAACAAAATGGTATAACATATTTACCTAACTTAATAGAAAATACTTTATATTTCAAACTTATATCTTATTCGGGATCAAATCCAATAATAAAAGGAATATATATAGGAGAAGATATAACCAATGCAGCTTATACTACAGTATCATTTGATTACGAAGCTGGCTTTACCAGAGTAATAGAAATAGAATGTAATTGTAAAATAAACTTATTAAAAATGAATTTTTCATCAACAAAAGTAGATACAATATACGAAGATTATAGTACCTATACGTCTTATAAAGGAACAACTGATGAAGCATGGATAAGACTCAATTTAGAAAATTATAGTTCAATAGAACAAATAATAACTCCTAAAGGTAGCATAGAAATGATAGAAGAAAGCGGAGTTACATATTATAATCTTAGATTAAACAAAGGCGATGCAGTATCTTATATAAGAATTATAGGAAACAAAAACATAGAAAAACAAGTATTGAGTTTATATGATATGATTCTTACATACAATCCTAATTTTAATATAGGCAAAGATAAAGTGTATTGTAGTAAATTAACTAATGGATTAATTATATCTAAAAATGGCGATAACTCTTCTTTAAGTATAATGCAATTAGACAATAATTTATTTGCTGGATTAAACATATTAAAATATGAATTTAGTGAAATACCAAATGATTTAAATATAGTATGGGGAACATCAGATAATAAAAAAAATTATGGATTTGTTCATACTGGTGATTTTGAATATATAGCTTTTTATAAAGCAGATTCAGAAATACATACGGCATTAAATTCATATAACTTATTTATAAACGAAGTAAGAGATATAAAAATAGTGAATAATTTTAATCCTACATTGAATTCTGATACATTAAATTTCTATACTGTTGAACCATATGAACATTCTACAGATGTAGACATAAGATTCAATAACGATTTAGATGCAGATACTGATTTTAATAAATTAAAAAAATGGTGCGTTGGTCAAAAAACATTAAGTATAAAATGCGATTTAGATTTAATGAATTCTATAATATATAATGTATCTGAAATGTATGTATCTGAGGAAGTCAAACTTAATCAGTTAATTCCTATAAAAGAAACATATAATGATAATACTGTTCATACAAATAGATGCGTCATAGATTCTACTGAAGATATGCAAGTTATTTATAAAACATATGATGGTACATCAGATACAAAAGATTTATTAATAAAAGAAGCAGTTGAAATACAAAGCGATGGATTTAAAAAATTAGAATATGCCAATATAGATAGAATATTTTATATTGGTTCTGATATGGGAGGAACTGCATCTTCTACTGATCAATTTACAGATTACAATTTATTAAAAGAAGAAGGAATAATTATATGGAATAATTTGGCTAATAATTTAGGTAAAATAATTTATATTCAATATACAATTAAACAACCTATAGCGTTTTTATTATCTGATGAATTTTTATATAAAACTATATCATACAATATTAATGCTTACAAAGAAATAGCAAGATATAATATCAAAGATATGAGTAATGGAGATACATACAATTTAAATAAATTAGATAAATTTAAAGAATGTGATTTGATATATGTATCATGCACTGAACCTACATTTGAAGCTATAATGACTGATGATATAATTAAATTTAATAAATATAGTACAGAAAACAATGTACTTGTTAAGACTGGATATTATTATATAAATGGTAAAGAATATTATTTGTTTAGTAATGACGGAACATTAAAATTAGATACCGACGACAATATGTATAGTGAAAATATAGACATAGAAGATGGACGAATATTGACTTATAAAACAACAGACAATAGATTAAAAAACACTTCAATGATTCAAAAGGGTATAAATAATCTGTTTAATTTTGATTATAGAAATACGCTTGTAAAAGGTATATCTAATTTTAATAAATTTACATCTTGCGATTCGTTTTACAAATGGCGCACAAATGGTATGAAAATTTCATTAACAGATAAATATGGAGAATTAGGATGTAATGACTTAGCTTTGGCATTTACAGATGCTAAAGACTGGGGCTATAGTTATATTAATATAACAGATTACTTATATGACGATAGAGAATCTCACATAAGTTTTATTTCATCTGGTGTTAAAGTTTATATAGGTCACGAATCAAAATTTTTAAATATAGATTTAAATGACTCATTTAATATTAAAATAGACGAAGAAATAAAATCTAATACAAATCTTAAATCATATACATTATCAAAACAGAAAGATACTAAATATTATTTAATAGTAAAAGGAAATGGAATATTAGATGACATAATAATAACAGATAATGTCTTAGATATATTTTCATGTCATAATAGAAATATAGATCAACTGGGATTTGATTTAAGTGATAACAAAACAGAAGGAGATATATATAGATTAGAACTAGACGATAAAGATGCTTTAAATAATTATTGTGCAAGCATAGGTTCAGATGGATGTATTAGAACTACTTCTAGGCTTGATTGGAATATAACTAAATTGGCTGAATATTCTACAAGAGAAGAATGGTTAAAATTTGATATAAATAATCTTATTGTTGAAGATACATATATACAAGCACCAAATAATCAAATAGGAAGTGCTATGATGACAGAACCTATATTTATAGAAAATCCATATACAGTAAATAGATTAGTCTTTAAGGTTAATGATATTGATTTAGATGAATTAAAAAATATAAAAATATATATCTACACTTCAAATGAAAGAAATGGTCAATATAGATTATATACATTTTTTGATAATAACTATGGATTCGTTTACGGCGATTATATATCAAGATATATAAAAGTTAAATTAGAAATTCCGAAAAATAAAGTAGTTAATAATTTGGCTATATATGCAGAATATAAATCTGAAGATAATAATATTATAAAAGCAGAAACATTAAATACTGGCTATTTAACATCTAATATTTTTGATTCTCAAGAATGTCTAAGATATAAATTAAGTAATATAGATGTAGAAGATATAAGCGATTTAAAAGATATAGAAATATCAATAAGAGCAGCAGGAAATAATATTAATGTATGGACCGATTGGCAATTAATTAAATTAAAAGAAGCAAATAATATAGTCTTTAATAACGCTAGATATTTCCAAATTAAAATACTTTTAAAATCTAAATACGCTTATGTTAAATTCAATAATATAGATTTAGAGGTGATTTAATGTTTCAATCAACTAGTAGAATAGAGTCTGATAATGGTATTAAGTTCTACGAAAAAGATGTATTATTTGATGATTATGTTTACAATAATAATATAGATGTTGAAATTACAATAGATTATATTAATACTGGTTTCGGTATTATGTTTATCAATAGCGAGGGCTCGTCTTTACAAGATAAAGACGAGAAATTGCTATTTAGATTAGTTAATCAAAGTATTCAAGTAATATATAAATCAAAAATACAAGAACAAACTGTTATACTGACAGCTCCATGTACGGCAGTAAAAGCTGTAACAAATGATTTAAGAGTTAAGATAGAAAAAAGAAAAAATATATATACAGTATATGTCAATGACACTAAGACTATTTCATATACTTCTAGTTTTGATATAACTAGCTATAATTTAGCTTACTATTCAAATAAGAACAATGTAATAAAAACAATAAACATAGCTTCAGAAATACCATATAATTGGATAGTCAATATGAGAAATACTAACGGTGGTTATATTTATTTTTCTAAAGATACATTTGAATTAAAGAACTGTAAAAATGAAGCAGAGATAGAACAGATAGATATTAACTTAAAAGCTGGTAAATACTATTTAAAATATGAATCTAATGACGATTGTGATATAAAACCATATATATTTATATTTAATGATCAAAGAATAGACAACGATGAAAAAAACATATTATTAACAGATAATAGTTTTACATTAACTGAATCAACAAATGTATCATTAAAATTTGTTGGGAGAAAAGGCAAAATAAAAAATATATCTATTACATCAGCTAAAGATAATGCCTATATAAGAACAGATATTGACTCTAATATAAAACAAATAGAAGGTAGTAGAATAGATTTTGATTTAACACAAATTAAAACTATTACATTTAAAGGGAAGATAATAAATACGCCAGGCTCTAATGATTATAGACCATTTGATTACTATGTCATATCAAATGGTGAAACAAATTGGGGAACAGGTGATTTAGTAATGGCCAATGAAATCGTATATAATTATTCGTACGAAAATAAAAAAATAACTATTACTAGAGACAATTCTACATATGAACAAATAATAAACTTAAATTCTGATATATTATCTGTATTTCATAATTTAAATGGAATAATAACAGATTTGATAATCGTAGATATAAATGGAAATGAAACAAATATGACAATACAAAAAACTATAATAAAATCTGTACCTGGTTTAATTAAGTCTCCTATTGTCGTACTCGATCCTAATAATAATCCACTAGAATTATCTGCATCTTATAGAATAATAAAGAAAAACGGAGAAGACTATTATATATTTACAAATATAGAAAGAGAGTATTTTTATACAAAAGATATACTAAAACATAATGGACAAATACAATTATCTAATGCTTTAAACAGTAACGGAAAAATAACTATGTATGGAATATTAAATGATATAGAATATGATCTATCTAAATTAATGAATATACCTTCACAAGAAAGAGATGATATAGGAGAGTGTTGTAATAATTGTTTCCATACATTCCATGAATCAAATATAAAGAAAATAGGATATATAGATATTCAAGGAAGATCTATATATATAACTGATACAGAACGTTTAGATGATTATGAAGTAATAGTTGTAGATTATTTAAAAGATGATTCTTATAGTATAAATTATAGATATGACTATAACTCTTATGATGTAGAAATATCTACACAATATACAGATGATGTAAATATACTTTATGACAATACAGAAAAAGAAATAGGAACTTATGAATACATAAACGAAAAATTATATTTTGATTCTAAAATAACTCCTACAGAAAATTGTTATATTGTAATAGGAAGATAAGAGGTGATTCAATGAAAATATACCCATGTAATCATAATGTAAAAGTTGTGACAGATAATTATATAGATACAGATCTTAATGTTCCATTATCATATATAACAGTTGATTATTCTAGATACAAAATAGATAAAGAAGTAGACGGAAATTTTAATACTGATAAGAAGAATATAGTTTTGCCTGGAACAGAATTCAATAATGGAAACATAAAGATATTTAATCAATATAATGAAGAAGTAGATACTAAAAACTTATTAAAAATCAAAAACGATAAATATATATATTCTCCTAATAATCAAATAGAATTTGAGCCTAAAAAATTTTTATGGAAAGCTACAATTAAAAAAAATCAGGAATACAAAATATCTAATTCTTACAATATAAATCTATCTGCATCAAATACAAATTTGGCAGAAAGAATGTCTTTAATATTCTCTAATCCTTCAGAGCGTGGTTTGCTTCCTCCAAATATAAAAATAAATAACAACGAAGTGTCAGAAAACACATTTATAAATTCAACTATGAATGATGTAGATTTCGCATTTGTAGAAACTCCTAGTTGTGTTTATTACGATGATTCTGATGAAAAAATCAATATATATGACTACTTAGATTATAATACAAATCTATGGATGTTTTGTAGAGACGCAAGAGGATTTAATGATAGCTTTACTTTGCTTACTACACAAGATAATTATACATTTGAATTAAAGAATTCTATTATCCATAGTGATGTTTCAATTACCGGCAAAAGTTATTTTGATTTAGGATTAACTATAGCACCAGAAGGAACTATTCTTCATAAAATATTTACAGAAGATTTAACTACTCCTATTTTAATTTTGGAATATATCAACAAGGGATTTGTTATAATATCTCATTTTGAAATGACAAGAGACATAGAACAATATAAAGATATTATATATGAAGTATTAATGTATGTATATCTTAGAAGTTATAAAACAAGCGAATATAAGAAAGAATGGATAGCTACAAAAGTTCCAGACTATGAAATAGTAGGTGGAACATTAAAAGCTAAAAAGAATTTTACATCTAATGTAAATTTAGCAAAATTATTTAAAATATCATCTGGCGATTATAATATAACAAAAATAGATATGCTTACAGATAATACACAGAAACAAGCACAGACAGATAATGATTTATCTTCTGGGATATCGTTTATAAAATGTATTGGTAGTAATAACGATAGATTAATGTTTGATACGGATACCGATAGAGGATTAGATGGTTATGCTGAGCCAGAAAAACCAGTAGGATGGATAAGTATATATAGCAATGGCAGAATTTATTATTTGAGCGAGCTACATTATCTTATAGAAACAAATATAGAAGACCTTATATATTTAATAGAAAATGATTCTAATTTATCTGTTAGAATATATGGATTCAAAAGTAGCTCTTTGGGAATTAATATAGAAAACAGTACCAATTTAACTATTCCTTTTATTAAAGCAGATAACGATTCTATTAACAGAATAAGAGAACAAGAATATGTAATATATTTATTGAACAATCATATAGAATATTGTTTTGCTGAAGACTATGATTCATCAATAGATAATCAATATATATTATTTAAAATTATAGTTGGACAAACAGATGATTCTATAAATGCATACGATATAAGACAACTAGGTGGAGGTTTGCCAGAGTCTGAGCCAGATAATTATAATTTATTTGACATAGGTCATATAAACGGTAGACCGTATAGAGAAGCTGGAACAATGATAATTACATTGCCTAAGAAATATGAGCAATACAAAGACTTAATTGAATCTACTATCAATAAATGGAAAGTAGCGGAATCGTATGCAGTTATATACTATAAAGACAAGGAGGAATAAGATGTTAAAAATAATAGATTTTTCCAATGGCATACGTTCTGAAGAAATACAAGAAAATTTTGAAACATTGCAAGAAGAAATAAATAGAGAACGTGTTAATATAGGAGGTACAGGAGTCGCATCTGGATTAGAAATAACTCCTGTAATAACATCAGATAGATTTGCTATAAAAATAAGTGCTGCTAGTATTGTTACATCGACTGGCGAAGAAATATTTATAGATGAACAAGTGGTAGAAATAGAAAAACCACAATTGATAAGTCAATGCGATATACTAACAGCTAATACATCTAACCAGGTTACACTAAAAGAAATACCATATGGATTAGATCGTTTAAAACCAGCAGAATACCTGGAATCATTTGCATCAGGATATTCTGGTATCACTGTCAATTATCAAAACAGTGTAAAAGAAGATGATAGCATTAGAATTAAAGCGATAGATGGATATACTTTAACTCTAACTGGGCTTATAAAGAGAAAGGTAAAAGTTAATTATTATTATTCAGCAAAAAGACTAGACACTGTATATATAGACAATAACAATCATATACAGGTCAAAACATCTAGTATAACTTCTACAACTCCTTCTGCTATCATCCCTGAATCATATAAATACTTAATAGCATTTATACTAGTAGATGCTCATTATCAAGAAGGAAGCAATGATGTACCTCATGCAAATATAAGCATCAAAAAAGATTTACGTGACTTAAGAAACATATATACGGATGCTAATGGGAACCTTTATTTGTGCGGTACAGCCTTTAAGGACTTACAATTTATATCTCTAATAGAACCTAAAAATCCTAGAGAGAATCAGCTATGGTTAAATACAGACAATAATACGTTATACATGTGGAAAAGGGTCTACAATACAAACTTCAGAAGAAGTTATACTATAACTGATGGTTATAATGGCGACTACACTTATAAAGATTTCGAAACCGATATATATTATAATATTAACCAAGATGAATTAAAAATATACGTCAATAATGAATTATTAAATGAAAATGAATATGTAAAATTATACAATGACATACCTATAGATATTCAACAAATAGATGACACTAAAACTTCTAATAAGTTTAGAGTTTATAAAATACTTCAATCTAATGATATCTTGACTTATAATATAAAAATATTACAGTCTACAATGATGTGGGTTCCTATTAATAAAGAAACATATGTTAATACAAAAGAAGTTAAAGTATATGGATTAGATGATTCTTGGGAAGGCGGTAATTATTGGTCTAGTATTAATGCAGAATGCTTAGGTGAAGATGAAGACGGATATAAAAATAAATATAAATATTTCTTATTTGATTGGAATAAAGATAAGAGATGTTTATTCACACCAAATAAAAATGAGTTATCTATTATGATAAATCAAATACCATTACATAATGATCAATTCGAAGAAATTTCATTAGCTAATGCTTTCGATGTTTTACCAGAAAATATTATTAAAGCTATGCAAAATTATTATGGATATGATGAATGGACAATGAATTCATTAAATGAAGAATATGATAATTTCGGTATAGGCTTTATGTTAAAAGAACCATTAGATGCTCTTTACCTAGAAGGCACATATGACACATTAAATAATAAAATTATTGAAGAAGAATTATATGTAGAATGTCATATAAACAGAGCTGTGTCAGAAGCCCCATCAAAACGTAAATTGCAAAGATTTGCTACTTATATATATGAAGATTCACTAATAGTAGATAATACAGATTCGAAAGTAATAAATATATCGGACGATAATTATTATAGATTTAATGAAAACCAATTAGAAGTTTATTTAAATGGTGTTAAACTCGTTAAAAATATAGACTATGAAGAAGGTGCAGACTTAACATTAGCTGATAATTCATATGATTTAAGATTGACTCATAACATATCTAGAGCTTTTAAGATACTTAAAGATATACATATTGGAGATGTTATCCAATATAGAATAACAAGTAACTTTATAAGTTATGATCATATTAATTCATTATTAGACCAATTAGATCTAGACTATAGTTCATGTTTATCTAAGGTAGAAACATTATATACTGAAACAAGTAAATTATATGAAGATACTCATAGTATACTTGATAACATGAATAAAGAGATACAGAAATTAAAAGATAATACAGCTATAGATACCGATAGATTTTTAACTACTAATTCAGTATTAAAAGAAGAAAATCTTCCAGGCTCTGTTATTAATAATTTAATACAATCCTTAAATCATATTAACGAAGTTATTACATATGATGGAACAAATGATATTAATGTAACTTCTAAAGATATAAGACAAAAAGATTATGTAACAATTATTCATAGAGATTTAGTAAATAATAAAGATTCATTCTTAATAAGAGATATTGATTATACATTAGTAGATGTATCATTAAATGAGTCATATAGTCAAACACGTCTAACATTTACTAATAATATTATATCATCATTAACTTCAGGAGATATGATAATTATAAGTGGTATAAAATTAGGAAAGGATGGTAGATAGTTATGGCAAGACCTATACTTACATGGTTTGTACAAGATAACGATAATTCTTATAATGTATATAAATCTTATAGCGAACCAGGGTCAATACAACCTGGAGATACATTAGAAAAAAATATAAGAATCTATAATGGTTATGGAGGTCAAATAGTCGATAATTCATATAATACTAAACTAATAATAGCATTCAAAGATTATGAAAGTAATTTCTTATTAAATCTATTTGAAGTTAAAGTTAACGATGGAGAATTCGAAAAATTAGAAATAGATATTGACAGAGGATCTGTTAATCTAGGCACTATTTATAAAAATGAATATGTAGATATAAAAATAAAAATAGGACCTATACCAGAGAATATAAATAACGGTTTGAAGTCGGTAATATTCTATTTAGAAAATGACAAATTTTAATTATAAAGGAGACTGAGAAATGTTAAATAAACAAAGTATTAAAGATTTAATTGCGAGTTCGTTAGTAGGATATCATAAAGATATTTTACCTGGTAAAATTAATGAGCTTATAGCTACTCATAATAATTTTAAAGCTACAAGTACTCAAGATGGTCATATGACTGCTGCTCAAGTTAAAAAACTTGAAGGAATTAAAAATCTTGATGGAGAAAAGAACCAAAATGCATTCTCTAATGTAAAAGTTGGTACAGCTACTATAGCTGCTGGAACTGCTACAGATACAGTTGAAATAGCAGCTGGAAGTAATATGTCTGTTACAGCTGATGCTGAAACTAAAAAAGTTACTATAGCTGGCGCTTATCGACCATTCTCTGCTACTGCAGAAGGGTTAGTTCCTTCTCCTGCAAGTAAGGCAAATACTAATTTCTTAAGTACTGCAGGATGGAAAGAAATACAAAGTGCATCTACAACTGCAAAAGGTATCGTTAAATTAGTAGATAGTACAGAATCAGATTCTGTTGCTGATGCTGCTACTGCAAAATCTGTTGCTTCTGCATTAACTGCTGCTAAAGGCTATACTGATACTAAAATAAGTGACTTAATAGCTGGTGCTCCAGACACTCTTGATACATTAAAAGAAATAGCTGACCAATTAAACAAGGATGATAATCAAACTATAGTTGGTAGTTTATTCGCACAAATATCAACAAAGGCTGATGCTGGACATACTCATAAAGGTGCAGACTTAGCAATTGGTACTTATACTGTACCAGATGCCGTTTCTGATGTTGCAGTAACTGATACTATCGCTGCTGCTTTAGCAAAAGTAGATAAAAGAGCAAGAACAGCTTCTGCTGGTTCTGACAAATGGAATACTGCTAGAACAATAAATGTTAAAGGTGCAGCAACTGGTAGTGTTTCTTTAGATGGTTCTAAAAACGTTGATTTAACTTTAACTTTAGCAAATCATGGAAGTGACAAAGTTAACGCAATGACTGGATATGTGCTTCCTGCTAAAGCACCTACTTCTACTGCAATAGCTGCAGCAGATAGTTTAAATACTGCTATAAGTAAATTAGAATACAGATTAAATACTACTAATATGGATTCTATGATAGGAACACTTACAGCTAACAAAACATTAGCTGATTATAAAATCACTGATGCTTATTCTTTATCAGCTGGTAATGCTCTTGCAGGTAGAGTAAAAACTATAGAAAATAATATGGCTACTTTAGGTGGAGTAGAAACTGTTGACAAAGCTGATGTAACTGCTGTAATAGAAGCTGTTAAAACTGCTTTAGCAAAATAATAATTTAAAACAAAATATACAACAATAAAGCTACAATAAATTTTATTGTAGCTTTATTAATATATAAAGGAGGTTTAACAGTGTTAAATAAAGATAGTATAAAAACTCTGGTAGCAAGTTCTTTATGTGGTTTTTATGATAACATATTAAAAAATGAATTTGCTACCAAAAAACATGTAGATGATAATGAATTAGTTAAAGTTATTACAGATTTTGAAATAACAAGTAATGGAAAAATTGCTAAGATTTATACAGATAGTTTGATAGCTGGTAAAAGATATAGATTTCCATTTGAATCATATCCTAATGTTTCATCTGCTGCAATAATTAAGAAATATGATGATGGCACTACTAAAACTTTAACAACAATGACAAAAAATACAGATTATATATATGTATCAGCAATGTATAAAGCATTTGATATATATCATAGATCTGCATTTGGAACTATGTCTAGAGTAAATGGTTCATTTGGAACAACATCTAGTGAATATACTTCTACAGTTACAAAAGTTGTATTAGATACTTTATCAGATAAACTTTTTGAGCCAACAAAGGATTATCATCCAACAACTAAAAAATATGTCGATGATAAAGTAGCTGGAATAGTTAATTCAGCACCAGAAACTTTAGATACATTACAAGAATTGGCTACAGCTTTAGGAAATGATCCTAATTTTGCTACTACTGTAGCTACTCAAATAGGTAAAAAAGTTGATAAAGTTGATAGTATGAGCTTAACTCATAATGATTTAACAAACGAACTAAAAGCTAATTATGACGCTGCTTATAATTATAGTCAAGCTAAACATAGTTATAATGATTTAACTGATAAGCCAACTATACCTAGTATAGCTGGATTAGCTACAGAAAGTTATGTAGATACAAAAATTAATGATAGAATGAATAATTTAAAAATAAAAACTATAACTCAATCAGATTATGGTTCTTTATCTAATAAAGATCCTAACACATTATATTTAATTACTGATTAAAATTAATATTAGAAGGGAGAATTTCTATGACTATAATGAAAATTAAACCTTCTGGATATGATGCTGGTACATGGGATAGTAAAACCTATCCAATGGAAAATGCTTATGATGATGACTTGACAACTGTTGCAAGATGTACTTTAAGAAGAATTAGTGGTACAAAAAAATGCACATATAATTTTTCTTTACCAGAACTTCCAGAAGGATCAATTATCAATAAAGTAAATTTACGTTTACTTTTGAAATGTGCAAATAGTAATTCAACAGGAGCTTGTTATTTAGCTATAAAACTAAACGATACTGAGTTAACATTAAAAGAAATACATTTAGAATTTGTAAATGATGGTATTAATTATAGTATACCTCTTAGTGAAGAGCAATATAAAAGTTTAAAAAGTTTAAGTTTTGTTGGTAGATATGCTACAATAACGTTTACTTGTTATGCTTATATATTTGATATGTATATTGAATTAGATTATACAGATTTAAATCAAACTATGTTATCTGATGATAGTGAAATTTGGATAGCTAAATTTGGATAGCTAAAGGAGAAAATCATATTATTAATGTAAATGCATATCCAAGAACATCTATAGCTTGGAGTTCAGATAAACCTGATATAGTTAAATTAGTACCAACCAATAATGGATTTTCATGTAATGTTATTGGTAAGAAAATTGGAAGTTGTAATATTACTGCAACGCATAGCAACAATTCAAATTGTACTAAAACTTTTTCTGTCAATGTTAATGAAATAATAGAAGACATTTCTTACAATTTTTATGCAGGTATTAATAATATAAAAGCATTATCAATAGGAGAAAATAAAATAAAAAAAATATATTTAGGAGATAAAAAATTATTTACAACAAGTAATCCACGTATACCACATACTAATTTTAATTTCAGAAATATTACACAAGATTTGACTATGAATTTATATACAAGATTAATACCAGAAAAATATATTAATGGTATATTATGCCGTGTTAAAACTTATATAGATACAGCAGGACATTTAGCTGGTGCTCTTAGAACCACTAATGATTCTAGTGGTATTACTGGTGATGATAGTTCGGCAACTTATGATTTTATTCCAGTATTTCCTGGAGAAGATATAATAATAGATATGCCAACTACAAAATATGGAATAGGATTAGTTGGATATGGTGAAACTAAAGAATATTATCAAACTTGGTTTGGACCAGACAAAGGATGGGCATATTATAATAAATATACAGATGGTGATATTGAGAATTATAATAATATGACTTGTACTATACCAGCAGAAGGAGTTAATTATATTAGATGGTGTATGGACTCTTTTGATACTGATAAATATTATTTTAGAAGATATAGTGCTCAAGTTATTGATGCTATTGCTTATCCGTTAAATAGTACAGAGAATAATGAAATACATTATGAATCTTTAGATGAAAGTATAGCAGTAATTGAAAATAATAATAGGATTAGAGCTAAATCTGCTGGTTCGTGTATTATAAAAGCTACGTGCGGAACAATAACTACAAATATAAATTTAACAATAAATGATAATAGTAGTGATTTTGTGACTTATACAAATCAAGCAGATAGTAATGGTAGTGATGATAGTAATGGTACGGAAGAAATACAATAATATAATTAAAAATAATACTAAAACAATACTAATGTTAAAAAATGTATGTAGAAAAAAAATATTGTATATAAAGCATATCTAGGAAATACACGAATACTTTAATCATACAGAGCCAAATAGTTTTATGCTATTTGGCTTTATTTATATCATATATTAATTAGTAATAATACATTAGAATATAAATGAATAAGGAGGTAAAACTAATGGCATTATCTAAAAAAAATGTAACAAATTTATTAAAAGATACATTAGTTAAATTTTATACAGATGTTTTTAAACCCGATTTAGAAAGCCATACTCACAAATACGCTGGTTCTAGTAGTGCGGGAGGAGCGGCTACTAGTGCGAACAAAGTCAATAGTTCTTTAACATTACAATTAAATGGTACAACTTCTAAAACTTTTGATGGTTCATCAGCACAAACTTTTAATGTAACTCCAGATGGAATAGGAGCAGCATCAAAAAATCATACGCATAATTATGCAGCAGCTCCAGCACCAGGAGGAGCAGCTACTGCCGCAGTTAAGCTTAATGATTCTAGAAAAATAGGCTATGCAGATTTTAATGGTACACAAAATGTACCCCTTAATTCGATATTTGGAGAAATAGTCACTACTGGTTCAGCATCTACTAATAAAAATAAATGGACAAAAATAGCATCAGTAGACGTATCTGGGACTGCTCCATATAAAACATGTACTGGCAATTTTTTAATAAATGCAGCAGAAATATATAATTGTTCTGGTATATTATTTTTCTATTTTAGATTAGAAGACGGATTAAAGAAAACATCTATAGCATTAAAATGGATTGCATTAGATGGTCGTGAGTATGCAAATTCTGTTGCTGCAGTTAAAACAGCAGACGGAAAATATGATATATATTTTAAACAATTGCAAGACTGGTGTACGGTTCATATAGCTACTTATACAAGAACGCCAGAATATTTAAAATTATATTCAAGTCAAAGCTATGTAGCAACTATAAATCCAGAAGTAGTAAGTTCTTATGACAATACATCTACTAGTTCTGCTAAAGTAAATAATCCATTAACTATACAAACTAATGGAACAACTGTTGCTAGTTTTGATGGTAGTGCTGCTAAAACTGTTAATATTACAGCATCTAGTATAGGAGCAGCTGCTACTAATCATACTCACTCTGGATATGCTCCTGCTTCGCATACACATAATTATGCAGGTTCATCATCAGCCGGTGGTGTTGCTACACAAGCTGCAAAAACTACTGGAACTTTAACAATTCAAACTAACGGTACCAGCGCTGGAACATTTGATGGTAGCGCTAATAAAACTATTAATATTACACCAGCCAACATAGGCGCTGCTGCTAGTAGTCATACTCATAACAATTATGCTACAAATTCAGTAGTCTTTACTATACAAAATAATGTAGAAACTTTACAAAGAGATGTAAATAACTTAAAAACTCAAATGGGAAATATAGATACAATATTAGATGAAATAAACGGTGTTTCGTTATAATAAAGGAGGGATATAATGGCAACGTCAGATAAATTACAAAATGTATTAGATACAAAACAAGGGCTAAAAGCTGTAATAGAAGATAATGATAAAACTGCCCCAACAAAATTTGAGGATTATCCTACTATATTAGATGATATAATAGATGGAATAAAAGGCGCTATGATAATAATGGATACCATAAAACTTAATGCTAATACAACATTGGCACAATTGAATGCATTATTTTCATATTTGCCAGAAGCAAATAGTTACACAGCTAGTACAAGAGTTGCTACAATTAACAATGGTATGAATGTAAGAACTTCGGGATCCAGTTCTGGTACAGCAATAGGTAAAGTTGGTAAGACTGATGTAATACCTATTCTAGGAACGGCTTCAAGTGGTTGGTATAGAATAAATAAATATAGATATGGTACATCATCTACGGCATATGATAATCCACTTAAAACATATAATAATTCTTCTGCATATATTTCTAATGGTTCAAGTTACAGCACAATTTCTAATATAGCTTATCCATTAAAACAAATAGATATAAGTTCATTATCAACTACCATACAACAAAATTGTAATTACAAAATAGCTGAAGCAAAAGGATGGATTATAGTATTCTCTACTTCTTCAGGTAAAGATACAGTTGCATCAACTTCTAATACTACAACTTATGCGTTTAATAACTGTTATACAGATAACTATTCATCAAGTAGTTATGGTAATAAAGTAGGTACAAATACTTCTGTTATAAGACAAGGTTATTGGTCTGGATATTATTATTATAAAGGTAACTTTAGATTCACTTCTAGTAGATTAAAAGAAATAAAAGCAATTATGAATAACTCTACAGTATCTAAAATGGAAGTGTACGTAGAAAGAGCTAATACAGCTCATGGTAGTGCATCAGCAGCTACAGTATGCTTATACGCTTGTGATAGTACTGGTAGATATTCAGATGTAGCAGTTGATACAAGTTCTACATTGTCAAGAGGTGGGGGTAGATGGATCACTGTTTCTGATACAGTAAAAAATGGATTTGCTTCAGGAAGATACGATCATTTTAAAGTTTATAAACCATCGACTTCTATGTCATATTATATAATATACAATACTAATGCTAAAATAAGATTAACATACACAGCTTAATTTATTTGTAGCCCCATTCAAAGGGGCTATTTTTATTTAGTAATAATATAATAGCAATGCTTAGAAAATGAGGTGATATAATTGAAAAATAATGTTAGTCCTAGTGATTTAGTTGTTCATCCTCACTATAACGAAGGTAATAATCAGTACGATGTTAAGGTAGAAGATATTGCAAGCGGTTTAACTAAGGCTGGTTATAAAATAACTGACAAAGGAAATTGGTGGGAAGACGATGATATAATATCTAATACTACATATAGACTAGAAATACATAGAGACAATGGAGACTTCAAAACATCTCCTATAATCTTATCTGTAAAATTATATTCAAACAATAAAGATATTACAGATACTGTACCTTCAGATAATTTTATATGGACAAGAACGTCTGGAAATTCTGAAGTAAGTAAGTTAGAAGACCAGTATTGGAATGACGCACATTCTACTGGCTCTAAATCAATAATTGTGAACAAAGAAGATGTTAATCTTCATGCACAATTTTCTGTATCATTTGTTAAATATGAAGACGATACAGAATGGGTTAAAAAAATATATGAAACATATGCAAACCAAATTAAACAATAAAGAGGTGATATAATTGGCAAGAAAATACGAAGCTATTGCTACTGCTAGTACAATAATTACAGACGAAACTGATGCATCGTATCTTACTGGTAATTTAAGCGTAATTAGTGGTAGTAGAACTCAAATTTATTATACAGGTCAATCTAATCCTTATTCTCCAGATTGGACTAAAAACAATTTGGTTTTAAGACCATATTTAATAGCTACAAATATTTATAAAGTTGGAGATACTGGTAGATATAATCCTGATTTATTTGATCCAACTGAATATAGAACATTTGATGATTTAAGCAATCATAATTTTACTACTCCAATGATATCTGATATTCACTGGTTTAAAAAGGATTCTTCTGGCGTAGAAAAAGAAATTACTAGAGGAACAGATGGTTATTCATTTACATGGACATATAATATAGATAAAAATAACACTATTTCTTGTAACGATGGTAGACAACTAGTTATTACAGATAACATATTACAAGCAAACACTACTTGTGAAATAGTATGCAAATTTAGTTTTTATGATCCATATGCAAGAATGTATATACCTCAACAGTTCTCTATTACATTAAGTGATATTGCTACTGGTCAAGGTGTTAATAAAGCAGTCATAGAAGCCTTGAATGGTACATCTATTTATAATGGCACTCCAGATTATTTAGAATTAGAAGCTCATTATTATAGATCAGGTGTTGAAATAGATTTACAAGATGAAATGGACGATGCTACTTCACAACTAAAAATTCAATGGTACATAAGAGATATAATAAACGGAGGCTGGAAATTATTAGATTCAACTGCACAAGAAGAAGTTAATGGAACTACCGATAACGATGGAAATAATTACGATATATGTAAAAGAGTATACAATGAAGAAACTGAGAGTATCGAATACAATATAACAACTAATGCCAGAGGAGGCATTATGTTGAGAATATATCCAGATTTAATAAGTGGTTCAGACTCTATTAAATTAGTAATAACAGATGATAAACAAAATGGTGCAAAGCTTAATGATATAATAGTTGTATACGATAACACTGATGATACTAGAGCTTATATAAGTTTATCCAATGGTAATAAATTAAGACGTTCTGCGACTACTACTGGTACAACAGCTAAGGTAGTTATAACATATAAAGGTGAATTACTAAATGACGATTCTGTTTTATATAATACTGAATTTGAATATTATTGGTATATATATAGTTATGATAAAGACGAAACAAGAAATGTATGGTCAAACACAGATAGAACTAAGCCCTTAAAATATCAAGTTATAGATACTGAAGATGAAAATTTTAATCCAGTTAGTGATGAAAGAAGTTTATATATAACTTTTGAAGACATAACAAGAGAGGAACAATTAACAGTAGATATAGTTGAAAAAACTAAACAAGCTGCTCAAAATGCAAAAGAACAATTAATGAATCAGTTATTAGTGTCAGAAGACGAAATGAATCAAGCCGAGGCATTAAATTTAGAACTTGGCATTGATGATCCTGAAGCACAAATATTTACAGCAAATGAATTAAAAAATAATAGAGTCGTACAATAGGTGGTGATGTTTAATGATTTCTTATAAAGCATTAACTTCTGCCAGTACAATACTTGAAGCTTTAGATGAAACTACATTATATGAATCAGATATTTTTTCCAGCAATGGTTCTATATTATATCCTTATGATTTGGAAACGACTTTAACTGGTGTTATATACGAAGACTTAAAAGATGTAACTGATAAATTCGAAGACATAAGATGGACTATCTGGAATAACGATAGTGGTAAATATGAAGCTGATCAAAAATGGAATAAAGAGCATAAGGGTAAGAATCCAATAACAGTTACTAAAGATGAAATCAATGGAAAGGCAATAATACAATTTGAAGCATATAAAAACCTTTCTGGTATACCTGGTGATGATACACTAGTTGCATGTTCTAGGATATCAATAGTAGATACAAATGATTTATTATCTTCTGGGCTTAGACCAGATAATCCATATATAGGTCAAGTATGGATAGATAGTTCTACTGATCCTGCTACTATGTGGATGTGGAATGGTACTAAATGGGTTCAAATAGGTACTGTAACATCAACTGTAAAAAATTTATTAAGAAACTCTGCGTTCTGGTCTTATAATTATAAATATTTTGATATTGTTGGAGACACTACTTATTCATTTACTCCTGTAGTAACTACAGCTAATGATAAAAAATGGTTAAATCTAGTATCTGAAACTGAATATACAGAGCCTAGAGGTATTAGTCAAACAACACAAAATTCAGAAAAAATATATATAAATGATACTTATAGTTTTCAATTTTTAATTAAAAATAATTCTGAAGATTCTAATAAAGTAAGGGTTAATATATATTCAATTAATTCAAGTAAAGTAGAAACTTTAATATTTGAAGAAGAAGTAACGATAAAAGAAACCATTAAACATTACTTCACAACTTTTAAAACATTAAACGATACTACAAATATTAGAGTAGAAATACTTGGAACAAGTGGTTATAGATATAATTTTTATATAACAGAGTTAGCATTATTTAATACTGGAAACGTATATCCATGGGAACCTTCTCCTTATGATTCTGAAATAGAATACGATCCCGAAGCATTATTTAATGCCTTAACATACAATGGTAAAATACAAGGAATCTATTCTATGATAGATCCTAAAACTGGTCAATTACAATATTATTTTAATGCTACATATATACAGTCTGGAACATTAAAAGGAAATTATGTAGACGCTAAAAATCTTGTAGTCAGAAGAGATAGCGATAATGTTAAAACTCTAGAAATAGATGAGCATGGTAATGTTAATTTAGTTGTAAACAGTTTTAAATTATCTGCTACTAATCAAACCATAGAGGACTTTATATCTAGTAAATTAGATCAATTAAGCCCAGAACAGTTAAGATATTTTTTACATCAAATAGAAAAAGACCATGAACAAGCTGAATTTGAATACGATCAATATTATAATGATGACGTATTGGCTAAAACAGATTATGATGGACTGTGGAGTGATTGGTTAGATCAAGATATGATTGACAGAGCTAAATCAGAAAATGATGATTTAACTAATATACAATCAATGAGATTTAATGCAAACAGAACAGTTACGCTTACAGATGACGATGGTAATGACTTAACTTCATTTTATCTTGGACAAGCAAAATTAGGTTTGTCTAGATTAGGTATAGGTTCTGGTGAACCTGTTGACAGTTCTAAGCTTAAAAAATTATTGTATTATACTCACTTAGCTTATTATGAATCATATGAAAGACTAATAGAATCTATTAACGATAAGATAAATGAAAAATCAAATATATCTAGTTATAGTATTCAAGTATATGCAGATGAGCCAAGTTTAGATGATAACTATACAGACTATAGTACAAAGAATGCATTGCTATATAAGTTATTTGTGTTGTGTGATAGCTATGTAACAGACAAGAAATTAACTATGGTTACAGATGAATGGGCAGATTTTAAAATCGAAGCTGACAAAGTTATTACTGAAGTTGGATCAATAAAAAGCTTATATAAACAAGATACTTTATTGGGAGCTATAGGTTCAATAGCTAATGAAAAAATTACTGCAGATTCTATTGTCAATAAAATAGTAGAAGGTGTAGCTAATCCAGCTAATAAAGAAATAACTGAAAAATATAGAGAAACTATATTGGATCAAACAGCTAAAGGCTTTGATATGTCTGCAAAAGATTATCAAAAGAAAATGGAGTCATCTTTTAAATTGGCATCAGATGGTATAATGATGGATGCAAATGGTTCATTAATTAATATGAATAATAAAAAGATAGTGTTGTCATCAACTAACGTTGACTTGGAAGGTTACGTTACTTTTAAAAAGTTAGCATCTAAAGATCCAGATGATGTTACTATTATAGATGGTGGATACATTAAGACTGATACTATGGATGCTAAAGCTATTAAAACTGGTACATTATCAGCAGACCAAATAACTACAGGCAAATTATCTAATCAAGATAATTCATCTGTATTTGATTTAGATAATGGTAGTTTTGTTCTAGGCGACAAATTGAGATATGAAAATGGTAAGTTAACATTTAGTAATGTAACTATAAAGGATTCAGATATAACATCTGGTTTGCCTCAATGGGTACAAAAATGGGATTCTAATAAAACAGAAATTAGTGGCGAAGAGATAGTTTCGCCTAGAGCTTTCTTTGGTCGTTATGAACCAGAAAGCGAATCTGGACTTACAGGTGTTATGTTAGGTATCGATTTAGCTTCAAGAAACACTCCTGGTCAAGAAGGATTAATAGATGCTGGTATTGTAGGTTATTATTGTAACGAACCTTCATTTAGATTAAATGTAGATGGCACAGCACAATTCGGTAGAGATACTGATGAGAAAAAAGTATACATAGATCAAAATGGAGCATTACATTTTGGTAGAATAGATGGAAATGAAATCAATGCAAAAAATTTAACAGTTGAAAATGAATCTGGGATTACTACTTTTTCTATAGATAGTAAAGGTGAAATTTCATTAAATCCTAAATCTTTTTATTTGTACAATGGTGCAAATCCTGCTATTAGTTTAAATAAAGGAAAAGTATCTATTAATGCTAATTTTATTACAGCTGGTAAAATGTCAGCAGGACGTTTAAACGTAACCGATGGTACATTCGTTGTTAAAGATAATGATGGTAGAACAACTTTTGGAATAGATGAGAATAGCAATGTTACTATTAATCCTAATAATTTTCAATTGAATTCAACCAATGGTGTAGTAATTTCATTGGTAAATGGTAAGGCAAATATAAATGCCAATGCAATAACAACTGGTGAATTAAATGGTCATTTAATAAAGTCTGATTCTATAGAAGCAACTAGCTTACTTATAGGTAATGCTGCTAAAGGAATTAATAATCTTACTAAAAAAGCTGATTGGTACAAATGCACAAGTACAAATGAAATAAGTAATCCTACTGAGATTGTAGATTGTACTTTAGGTAAAGCTCAGTACGATAAGTATTATGATTTCCAAATAGATTATTCTGGGAATATTTTAAACAATACTGAAAAAGTTTTTATACAAGTAGACTTAAGACAATTCTATAATATAACAGCGTCTAAGATTTATTTTAAAAACAAATCCTCAAAAACATATTATTATAAATTACAGTATTCTATAGATAATGAACATTGGCATAATTACTATTCAGATGATGATGATCAATGGTTAGCAACTACAAAAGACGGTTTTGATTATGCGCTAGATTTAAAAACATCTGGAGTAACTGCAAAATACTTTAGATTATATTTTAATGGTAATGATACTGATGTTAGTCCAGCTACTTCATCTATATCAGCATGGGAACTATATTCTGGAGGTGCAACTACTGGAATAGATGCCAGTGGTATAATTACTGGGCAATTAACAGCAGATAAAATAGGTGCAAAAACTATATCAACAAGTCATGTCAACATAACTGATGATAATTTTAGTTTCAATAATGGAGATAAAATAGTATTTTCAATTACTGGTGAAGATGAAGATCATTCTTCTGTATTAATAAACCCAGACACGTTTGTTCTAGGTACTACAGAGGGTGATGCAATAGTACTTGAAAATAATAAGTTAAATATTAATGCGTCTTATATAAATACAGGAGAACTTAATGCAGACTTAATAACTACTGGACATCTTAATGCTAAAGTAATAGAAGCAGGTAGTATAACTGGTGATAAAATCAATGCAAAAGGATTAATCGTTAGTAGTTCAAGCGGAGTAAATACTTTTGAAGTAACTAATGATGGAAAGATAATAGTAGATAGTGATAGTTTTTTAATTAAAAACTCTGCATATTCAGATGATGATGCTAATACAACTATAGATGGTGCAATAAATGCTTACGACAGAAAGCTTAGTGAATATATAGAAATGAAGGGCGATACTATAACACTAGGAAAAAACACTGGGGAATTAAATTATAGAACAGTTATTACATCTGAAAAATTAGCGTTCATGAATAAAAATACAGAAGTGGCTTATGTATCATCTTCTAAGATGTATATCATGAATGCTGAGATTAGAAATAAACTTACATTAGGTACGAATCAAAATCAAGGCTATCAAACTCCTGGGTTCTTTGATTTTGAATATCGAAATAATGGACATATGTCGTTGAAATGGAGGAATCAATAATGGCATACGCAATAAGTGGTACATTTAAAGACAATAATGCTAATTTAAAGCCGTACTTATTTTATTCTTACACACAAGATAAAGACAATAATACGTCTACTTTAAAATTAGAATTAAAAATAAAGAAATTGACTTCATATGCAAAAACATATACAAGTTCTGCAACAATTCCTTATAGTATAAGTGTTACTATAGATGGAAAGAAAACTAATTTAGTCAATTCAAAAACAAAATTCGACTGCAGAAATGCTGCAGTCGGAAGTTATATAAGCATAAGCTCAAAATCAATTACGTTAAATCATAACTCAGATGGTTCATTAAAGTTAAAGATCTCTGCTATATTTGATTTAACAGGATTTAATCCAGGTAAAGGTGTTATTGATCCGTATGAAATAACATTAAAAACAATTCCTAAACAAAGTACGATTCAATTAACAAATACTTCTTATAAGCTGGGCGAAAATATAGTAGGAACTATTCTTGCAAATGATTCTTCATTTTCGCATAAAGTAACGCTTGAATTAGATAACTCTAATACTGTTACATATAATATGCCAAGCGGTACAGCAGTATTAAATAAGACAATACCTTCTTCTTGGATAAATTCTTCTATATTTAAAGATTCAGTTTCCGCTACATGCAATTTACTCTTATATACATATTCTGATTCAAATTACTCAACTTTAGTTGGTGACGTATACACTACTACATTTACAGTAAGTATAGATACTGACACTAGTGCTGGTGGAGGCAGTGGTGTATCTTCTTATTTTAACTTTACATTAAATGGCGCTATTCCTTGGCCACAATCATATAAATCATTTATCATAAATGAAACAAAATGTAAATTTGGTGCAATAAAAGTAGAGTCAACGAGTGGTGCCAATATTAAATCTATAAGAATAGTTGGAACAGATGGATACGATAGTGGTTCTATTGTTTATTTATCAAATGGATTATCTACGGCATCCATAATGACTCCTACCTTAACAAAGAGTGGAACAATTACATATACTATAACTGCCACAGATTCTAGGGGCATAACTGCTACATGTCCTAATAAAATATCAATAACTGTATTAAATTACGAAGCACCAAAGTTTTTATCTGTTATAACATCAAGAGCTTCCATAAATGACGAAGGAAATTATGAAGAATCAGATAATGGATCTATATTAAAATTAACTTTAGATTTTGATTATTCTAAAATACAAAACAATAATTTAAAACTAAATATATCTTGTCAAAAAGCATCCGAAGAATCTTCTACGACTATAACTAGACAATACAGTTTAATAAATAATAGTTATTTTTCTGATATTGACAATAATAATTTTTATTCAATAGAAAAAGATGATGGTGGACATTATTATGAAATATATTGGGCAAATAATTTTGAGGGAGACGCATCGTATAAGTTAACATATACGTTAACAGACTCTTATGGATCTGCATCGTATAATGATGAATTGCTTACTTCGTATTTTATAATGGATATAACATCTGGAGGAAAATCAATTGCCTTTGGTAAATCGGCAGATGAACTAGACGATGGTGAAAAACTTATGGATATAGCAATGCCATTATTAGTAAGAGCCAATGGATGTATGTATGAGTTTAAAAATACTGGTCTATATATAAATGGAACAAAAGCAAATTTTGTAAAAGAAATATTAAATACATATAGTACTTCTGCTACGGTAACTTTAAATAATGAAACATGTAATTATTCATTCAAAAAAAGATTAGAAAATTTATCCATAGCTGTTTCTAATTCGACTTTTTCAAATCTATATGCACATACAAGAATCACATTTACTACAAGTAACAATACTTTTACTTTTAGCACAGCTGGAGGCATAATATATATTGGCGTTGATTGTGCCGATAAAAGTTTTGCTCCAGTTGCTGATAAATTATATACAATAGATTTTGATTATGGAATTAATAATATATTGGCTTCAGTATCTGGTGTCGCCTTAAGTGCTAGTAGTGGAGGCGGTGGTGGAGGAACTATAGATCCTGGTCCAATTACTCCTCCTGATCCAATCGTTCCTCCAAGTCCAGATCCAGGTCCAGGTGAAGATACAAATACTATAGAAGATTTTCCATATGCAGATGATTTAGTAGCTACAGCTAAAACTTATTGGACAAATTGTAAAAATGAAAAAGCTAGTGGTGGAAGCAACTGGGATAATGGTTTAACATATAGATCAAAATCTACTCCATTAAGTGGTACATGCTCATCATCAACAACAGCAACTGGATCTTTATGGGTTAAAACTACTCGTAGTAGTGAAACAAGATATTATAAAGCTATAGACTGTAGTACTCTTGCTGGTTTAAGTGCTAAAGGATATACATATGATCAAAGTCCATATAAGAGTTTGTCTAAATTCAATTCGTTTAGAACAGATAGATTACAAAAAAATGATAGTGTTACATGGTCATTTAATATGACTAAAGAAGATGGAACATTTGCCAGAGAAGCGGCAGCTCAATGTGAATATTTCGATAGACTTGGCAAGGGAATTATTTATTATAAGAATGTAGATACTGGTGTTACATATGGAGATTGCGGAAACAAATCAAATGATTTCTCTCCTATTAAAAAAGGTGACTTTGTATTCTACGCTAAAAAAGATCCAACAACAGGTGGTTGGAAACAAGGTGATCGTCATATGAAAGTATCACACGTGGCTATATGTTATGGAAATAATTCAAGTGGTAAGAAATGCGTAATAGAATCTACCAACGGTACAATGGAAAGTAACCATACATTTAATGATAAAACAACTTTAAACGCAGGTGTAAGAATAGTTTCTATAGCTGGCAATTATGGATATTCAGACGATATAGTAATGGTTGTTAGACCACAGCCTATACATTGGAAAAAATCATCTTCATCTACTGGCACTCCTAGTACAGGAACAACAGAGTATATTAATTGCGTAAATGAAACAGGTACTATAGATGGTCATAATTACATATATAAATTACAAAAATGTAAAGTAACTGGCTATGGTGGAGATAGTGGTTCTGGTTGTTCTATACCTTTAAATCTTGGTCATACATGTGGATCATTTAACCTTCCATATGGAACTAAAGTTTATATTCCAAAACTTAATGGTAAGAAAATTACAGATGGCAAAGGTAAGACAGCTACTTGTGATGGAATATTTACAGTCAATGATACAGGCGTGGGATGTACAGATTTTGATTTATATATGAGTACAGCTTCTGATACTAATGCAGAAAAAGTATTTGGCAATACTCTGCGTGAAGATGTATATATCTTATCGTATGGTTCTGGATATGGTAGTTCATGGAGCTATACAGAAAGTTATGCATGGGCAAGTAAAAATGGAACATTAACAGCATACAAAGCTGCTTTTAAAGACTACATAAAATATGGTGGAACTCTAATCAACTTCCTAAAATTCAAAACAAACGATAAAGATATTAGAAGTTCGTCATACTGGCGTACGCTTAATAGCTAACTTTTTTAGTAATAAAATAAGGAGAGAAATCATTCTCTCCTTTATTTGTATTTAATAAGTGAGGTGAGAATATGGATTTTACAGCTAAACATTTTAATGATCGACAAGTATATTATGCTGCTGATGTCAACAGACTTGAAGATCAAGTTGAGGCTTTGACAACAGCTTTAAAATCAGTTATGGCATTAAATAATGTTTGGATAAGTTATGAAGAAGGCGACGAACCTCCTGACAAAAACATGCTATGGATCGATTTATCTGATTCGGCAGATGGTGTCAGAAGTGAAATCGATTCGATAATGCAAGAATACAGTGCAGTAATACAAAATATGAGCGAAGAGATTAAAACGCTCAAAAAACAAATTGCAGATATTATTGCTAATGGTGGAACTGGTGGAGGAACAAAACCAGATATTCCTAGTGAAGAAACTGATACTAATAATTATATGCTGTTAGAGAATAACGGATTAATGTTGTTACTCGAAAATGGCAAGCCGTTATTATGTGAAAATGATTTTGCATCAGATGCACCTAACACAACTAAAATTGACAATGCAATATTAAATGAAGATGGTACTTATACAGAGCTAGAAGATGGAACTGTATTGTGCCTAGAAAATTAAGGAGAGGAGAAAATATATGGCTACTGAAATAAAAGGTACAAAAATGAGTGAACTAACTGAAGTCGTTAACGTTAATAATGATGACTATTTGCTATTGTTAACTAACGGCGAAAACAGAAAAGTTAAAGCTAAACAATTAAAAGGTGCTGATAATTTATCAAACAAATACTTAGACTTAGTTGATGATGATGGACAACAATATAGAATGACTATTAATACAGATGGCACACAAACAGTATATCCAATAGAAGCATATACTGGACCAGATGCTATGCCTGGTTCAAAAGACTATAGCGGTCTTATAATAAATCAAATATATGGTGGAGGCCCTTCGTCAACAGCAGGTACATCTGTAAGTCATAGTTTTATAGAGCTTTATAATGATAGTGATAGTAAAAGAGATATAAACTTAAAAGGAATGTATTTGTTTTATAGCAATACAAACACAAATGTATGGCAAAGATTAAAACTTACTGGAGTCATTCCATATCAACATTCTTTTTTAATAAGAGGTAAGAGAACTTTTGAAGACTCTAATGTTACAAGTGATTTAATAAGATGTAAAATAGATAAATACGATCAAGAATGGGACATGGAATTTGACCCAACTGGATTTACTGCTTTCTTGGCAGTAGGCGGAGAAACTCCTACTGCTGATGATATAGTAAAAGAAAAAACAAATAGTGCTACTGGAGAAACTATAACTAGCTTACGTTTTATAGACATTATGGCTGGCAATAGTGAAGATGGTAAACATATTGCTCCAGGATATGCTGCTCCTAACAAAGTAGCTGCATCAAACTTTGCAAGAAATGCAATGAATAAAAATACTGCTATTAGAAAAATAGACTTTGGTTTTAATAGTAGTACAAAAAGAAGTTATAATTGTTTTGCATCAGTAGAAGCAATTAATTATGAAACTTGCGATGTATCAATTTATAGACCTAGAAGTATTGCAGATGGTTCTTGGGATTATTATGTAGATAGAATTAAACTTAATCAAAATATACCTAATTTAGTAAATATATGTTATGGAAAAGATGGAGAAACATCTAGAACATTTACATGGCAATCTAAAGTAACTGATACTGGATATTTAAAATACAGAATGATTGCAGATGAAAATGGTGTAGCAAAAACCGAACCATGGGTAAAAGTAGAAACCAAAAAAGAAATGGTAAAACACCATGACCAAGATTGTACAATACATAGAGTAATAATAAAAAATTTAAAACCTGGTAAATATGAATATCAAGCTGGTGAAGAAGGTGGATGGTCTGATACAGAAACCTTTGACGTAAAAAAATACTTAGTAAAAGATGGCGAATCTGTTACTTACAAACCTATGAGAATATTATGGACAACAGATCAACAAGGTTGGACTCCTGATGAATATCGTGCTTGGAAAACTGCAGTTGAATCTATAGCATATCACGAAGGAACTAATTTCGATTGGCATTTAAATACTGGAGACGTTTCACAAAATGCTTCACGTTCTTTTGAATGGAGATATTATTTTAAACACTCTAGAGAATTTACTAGAAACATGTGCCACGAAATTACTTGTGGAAACAATGACCTTATAGATAAAAAATATGGTAAAGCATTTAATTATTATCTAACAGCAGAAGATGCTCCTAAAATGAATGATTATGTAACAGAAGTTCAAACACCAGGCAATCCTGATATGGTTTCTACATATGCATTTGATTTAGGATATGTTCATTTTGTATGTGTCAATTCAAACGAAGAACAAATGTATAGTGGTGTTACTGTAAATAACTTTATAGCAAAACAATGTGCATGGTTAGATGCTCATTTAACAGAAGTAAAGCAAAGAGAAACACAACCTAGATGGATTATTGTATATATGCACTTAAGTCCATTTACTTGTGTAAGAACTCCTAGAGTTCAACCATTTGTTCCTATATTTGAAAAGCATAAAGTAGATGTTGTTTTATGTGGACATAATCATACATATACAAGAAGCAAATGTTTATATACAGGATTTAATGGTGTTCCTTATAAAGAAATGGGAGACAATGGTGGTACAGGAATAACATACAACAGATATGTAAAATTAAAACAAGTATCTGATGGTTCAATTGAAAACCTTATACCGGCTGATAAAGAATATAAAGATTATACTAAACCAGAAGGTGGAGTAATCAATAGAGCAGAAGATAAATTAAATGGTACTTATTATGTTATGAATGCAGCAACTGGTTTTAAATCTACTGGGAAAGAAACCGGCATAACATTTGCTATACCTTCTTTAATAAATAGTGAACATAGTAACAAAGAAATACAAAGTGGTGTATGGCCATGGTGGTATGCATGGTGGGGTGGAGTAATGAGTCAACCTGCTTATATGACAATAGATATAACTGGAGATCAAATCAAATTCGTTGCAAAACAAGTACCTAATGTTCTGACAAAAGAATACGGAGTAGTTACTGTAAATGATTTTGATTATAATAATCCAGATAAATTTAAACCAAATAGTGACTATGATCCAGAAGGTTTAATTATTAATTATCAAGAAGAAAGACACACTAAATAAGTTGGAGGTGTTATTAAATGTCTATTAAAAGATATAACCCAAAAACTAATCAGTGGGAAGTGGAAGCTACTAATAAAGCTTCCGCTATCTCAATATTAGATTTAGAAGAAAATTTTGAATCTGACAATGTTGAGGGTGCATTAAGAGAACTTGGTAGTAGCAAAGAACAATCAAGTATAAATGCAAAACAAATAATAACTGTAGCTAACAGACTTAATGATCATATTGAACATCATCCTGGCGGCAGTGGAGGCGGAGGAGCTCTTCCGACAATTGAATCTAGTTTTAATTTAGATTCAGCTGATTCTCAAGATATAATAACTATACCTATTTATTTTGTGTCACCTAATTTAGGTGATGGTATATGTTATATAAACGTAAATGGTATAGAAGTTGCAAAACAAACAATACAACAAGGCGATAATAACATTAAAATAGGGCCTCTAGGCAATGGTGTATTTAAAATAGAAATCAAAGCCAAAGATAGAGGCAACATGTATACTAATAAACTTTCATGGACTATAGTTTGTGGAGGTATCGAAATAAATTTACTAAGTAATTTTAATACTTTTATAGCTATAGGACAAGAAGTAACTTTTGATTACGAAATAGTAACAAATCTGACTGATGACACATATTTGCATTTAACTGTAGATGAAAAAGAACAAATTATAAAAACTTCAGCTGGAAAACATAGCCAAGTTCTAAAAGATTTAGGACTGGGTATACATCCTGTTACGTATTATGCTGAGGTTGGTAAATATAGAACTATATCATATGACGTCAATATCGTAATAACAAATTCTGAAAGTTTATATTTGTCATCTAAAACAAAATCACCACTAACAGTAATCGATGGTAATCCAGCTGTTATAGATTATACTGTATCTAAAATCAGTGAAGAAAATTTTATAATTACATTTACACTTGATGGAAATTCTTCAACTGGTACTATAAAATCTGGTGCATATACTTGGAGTAATAACTCATTGTCTATAGGAACACATACGTTAAATATAACAGTTAAAGATAGTGATAAAAATACAGCATCTTTAGATTTTACTATACAAGTTAATGAAGATACTGAATTTGAAAAAGTAGAAGGATCCAAATATAAGCTTGTAGCTTGGTGGGATGCTAGTGACAATAAAAGTAATTTATATCAAGATAGAAATATATGGAGAGATAAAATAGGCGGTATAGAAGGAAAATTACATAATTTTAACTACGCATCTAATGGTTGGATGAGTGATTTAGATACAAAAGAATATTGGCTTGAATGCAATGGTAATGCTTATGTAGAAATTCCATATGCCCCATTTAAAAATAATTTTGAGAATGGCGGAACTATAGATATATTATTTAAAACAAGTGATGTTGGTAACGTCGATGCTAGAGTATTAGACATAACAGATAGTACTAATGAATCTCTAGGATGTTTTATTAATACATATCAAGCATGTATTAGATCTGAAAATCATAAATCAAATGTAACTATAAGTGAAGATGAATACATAAGAGTTACGTTTGTTATAGATAGAGATGAACGCTACGGTAAAGTATATGTTGATGGAATACCTACTGACGGATTTTCATTAACAGATGCACAGTTATCTAATAAAAAAATATTAGAAAATTTTGCACATGATAGTTACATATACTTAAATTCTATTAAAGGTGATGGTTACGGTACATGTTGCATTAAACATTTAAGAATATATGATAGAGCATTAACTCATAATGAAGTTATAACTTTAATGATATCCGATATAGAAGATAGACAAGAGCAAAGAAGAAAATATAATTTCTGTTTTGATAATAAAACATTAGCAAAAATGTATTTAACATTTAATAGAGCAAACCTAGACTCAGATAAAAATAATAAAATACCTTTAACTATAACTTATGATTCTCCAGATACAGAAAATTGTGGTACAGGTTTTAGTTCTAGTAGATGTTCTATATATGCTCAAGGTACATCATCTTTAGGTTTTGTTATACCAAACTTTAATATAGTTTTGGCAGATGATTCTGGTGCTGATATGTATTACAATCCTTTCTTCAAAACAGGAAAAGAAGAAGTATTATTTTGTCTTAAAGCAAACTATATGGATTCATCTAATATAAACAATGTAGGATTAGCTGCTATTGCTAATGACTTATTGTTTGATGAAAATACATATAATCCAGCTCAAATAAAAGATATGCAAGACAATGTCCTAGAAAAACCGGAAGTAAGACATACTATAGCTGGTTTCCCTATATATGTATATGTTAAAGATACATCTCAAGCTAATCCAGAGTTCGTTCCTTATGGAGTATATGATTTTAATACAGATAGATATTCTGCAAATACATTTGGCTATACTCAATACGAAGATGGTCAATGTTTAAGCTATGAAGCAGCTGCTAATACTCAATCTGGAGCAGCAGCATTTAATGCTTGGACAATAAATTCTGGTAAATCAAAAGTTCAATATTATAAAGACGAATTTAAATTAATATACCCTCCTTCTAGAGAAGGAAATGATACATATAACGAAATAGCTAAATTAGTTGAATGGGTAGATAGTGCAGGTATTGAAAACTTCAAAGAGGAATTACCTAACCATTTTAATGTGACACATTTAATTAGATATTATATATTTGTTAATGTATTTGGTCTTGTCGACTCTTTAGGTAAAAATATGAAACTTACATCATTTGATGGAGGTACTATATGGTATCCTCAATTATACGACATGGACACATGTATGGGTCTTAACAATGAAGGTTTAATTAAATTTGACGTAGATATAGAACCAGAACATGACTCTATAAATGAAGAAGATAATACTGCATTCAATACATCTGCTTCTAAATTATGGGTTAAATTACATGATTTTATGTTGGATGAAATCAAAGAAGAGTATCAAAAACTTAGAGTTGGTAATTTAACATTAGATAATATAATGCATTATCTATATGATTTAAATATTGCAAAGATTCCTGAAACATATTATGCAGAATCTATGCAACAAAAATATTTAAACTTTAGAAATGATTACTTAACTGTTATGCATGGTAGTAGATATCATCACATAAAAAAATGGATAAGAGAACGTTTATTATATATGGATACATTATTAGGATTTGATGCTGCTACTAGTGATTGGGTAACAATAAGAGCACAAGCTGCTGACACTGTTAACATAGGATTAGAACCATATTCTCCAATGTACGTTAAAGTTAAATGGACCAATGCAGGAGATGAAGACTCTATAGCGTATAGTACTGTAAGAGTTCGTAGAGGTGAAACTGCAGAACTGGAATCAAAGTTAGATGCTAATGACCAAGAAGTTATGATATATGGTGGTAAATACATAAAACGTTTAAAGAACTTAACAACCTTGAAACCTAAATCAATGCTATTATCATCAGCAACCAAATTAATTGATTTAGAATGTCATTCGCCTATATTGTTACAATTAGCCATCAATGAATGTAAATTATTACAGAATGTAGATATAAGTGGATGTTCTAGTCTTGGTACAGATTCGACTGGTTCTCAAGTATTAGATTTAACTGGTTGTACAAACTTAAGATTTGTCAATGCTTACAATACACAATTAAAGAGTATTACAACAGATACTACTGGTGGTAACTTAGAAGAAATTTATTATCCATATTCTACTAACACAATAGAGTTATATAATCAAAATGGACTAAAGACTGTAGGATTACCTACTGAAATAATTTATGATCAAGAAATTAATCATAGCTTAAATAAACTTCCTACAAATCTTATAAGGTTCAAATTATATAACTGTCCTAATGTTAATACTTTAAGAAAAGAATATTCTAAATACAATTATTTTAATGACAACTTTTTCTTATCTTTATATAATACAAATATTATTGATATAGACAATTCATTAGATTCATTAGAAGAATTAAAAATATCTTATGTAAATAGCTTAACTAGCTTGGGATTATACAATTTAAGTAAATTAAAAACATTAGAGCTTTCAGACTTGGTAAATACGACAGGAAGATTAAATCTTATTGATATTTCTGGATGTGACAACTTAGAAAATATCTATATAAATCATAATAAAAATAATGCGCATTATCCTTATTTTGCAAAAAATTCTGTTTTGGATTTATCTTTGTGTAGAGGATTAAAGAAGATATCTGCTAATTATCCAATTAAAGGATTAAATACAGTAGTACTTCCAGTTACAACAGCAGATGATAGCGATGAATTATATAGTAATTTTAAAGAATTATTATTTGAAGATATCTACGAAACAAATCAGAAATCTGATATACGTAATATCTACGCAAGATATTCAGAAAAAAAAGATAGTATAGATTTTAAAGATATACAATTAGATAGATTAAATTTGCAAACTATAGATATACCTACAGAAATAACCAATTTATATTTAAATATAAAAAATTCTGCAGATGTTAATATAAACAAATATCGTTCTAGTAACAATAAAATATCAGTTGATGGAATATATGACTTTTCTAATTTTGAAGAAAATAATATGACATCATTATTTAAAAATATGAATCTTACAAACATAACTTTAAAATCAAATAACTTTTTAAGTGATGTTAAAGACTTTACTTCATGTTTTGAAGGAGCAACAATATCAGATAAAACTGATCTTAATACTTTTTTAGCTAAATTAAATAATATAACTATTGGTTATAGAATGTTTAAAAATATTAATGGATTGACAAACGGTCCGATACTTGATACAGGTGTGTTAACCAATGCTTTTGAAATGTTTTATGGCTGTGATAAATTACAAACAATACCTACATATAATTTATCGAAAGTTGAAGATGCTAGTTATATGTTCTATGGCTGTAGAAATTTAGCTATAAGTCAAGTATTAAATTTATTAAATTGCATTAACATAGATTGTATGTTCTATGGTTGTAAAAAAATAACAGATTTAAAATTTGAATCTGATAATAAAATAACTACTGCAAGATACTCTTTTTATAATTGTGAAAGCTTATTGAATTTGCAAATGTTTAATACAAAATTAACTGAAACATTAGAGTATGCATTTTATAATTGTAAGAAATTAGCAAACATTCCAAACTTACAAATGAATGCCTTAACAAATTTAGCTTATGCATTTTATAACTGCAAGGTTATGACTGGTACAGCAGAGCCTAGTAAATATTGGTTAAATGATAAAATAACAGAATATACTTTATGTTTTGCCAATTGTTCTAAATTATCTAACTTTTACCCAGAACCTCCAGAAGGTGTTCCTGATGAATGGGGTGGAATATATGATAATATAGGCGAAAACGATATGGAAATAAAAATTATACCTAATTCAAGTAGTTATTTGGTATCAAATTATCTTCCTAAATTTTATTCATATTACAAACATAATTTAATGAAAACAAACTATTCTGCATGGACTTATGACGATGAAACTTATATGTCAAGTTTAAAAGAACCTGTTGCAGTTAATGCTGGAGAATCATATACTTTTTCTTTAACATCATCACAATATGTTACAATCAAAGCATTTGATAAAAACAAAAATGAGAAATCAGTTATGATCGATTATGAATATATTTCTTCTCCTACATCATTTGTTATTCCTGATGAATGTTATTATATTAATTTCTATATTAGTACTAGTTTAAGTAGTATAATAAATATAAATCCTACTTTAACTAATACAGATAATGAAAATCAAACATTAGAATATGTAAATATTACAGTTACAAAAACAGATGGTTCAATAACTTCAGATTTGTCAACATTGACTATAGCCGAAGCAGATACAATTTATATAAAATTTGATCCAAATACAACATTTATAGATTTCGAAAGAAATGGTTATTTGAAATCTATAAACTCAATAGACTTATCTAACTGTCCTATTTGCGATAATATGTTTATTAACTGTGAAAATTTAGAATCGATAGAAACATTAAATTTATCAAATGTTAAAAGCATGGTAAACATGTTTAAAAACTGTTTAAAATTAAAATCTATAGGTTCATTCGATACGAGTTTATGTGAAGATATATCTGATGCTTTTTACAATTGTACAAAACTTGAAGCAGTTCCTTATTTTGATTCTGAAAATATTAAATATATGGATAGAGCATTCTATAATTGTAATGCATTAAAAGCTGTAGAATACAGTACTTTTGAAAATGTTAAAGGAATGTACTATACATTTTATAATTGCACTTCTCTTACAGCATTAGGAAATATAAATGCTAGTAAATGTGATAATTTTATTTATACATTTGCTGAATGTAGAAATTTAATTACTATAGAGTCTATAGATGTTTCTAATTCATTATCAATGGATTACACTTTTTATAATTGCAGAAACTTAACTAGTAACTTATATCTAGATACAAACAAAGCTACTACCTTAAGATCTATGATGAATTATTGTTCAAGCTTGAAGTCATTAGCATATTTAGATATAACCAACTCGACAAATATTCATAGTATATTTGCTAATTGTTCTAATTTGTTAAGTGTACCAATTTTAAATTATTCAAAAATAATTGATATGACTAGTGTATTTGATGGATGTTCATCTATTAAAGAGATAACATTGGCGAACACAGAAAATGTTCAAAATATGTATAGAACATTTAATGGTTGTAGAAGTTTAATATCTATAGTAGGTCTAGACACATCTAAGGTTTCAACATTTTCATATACATTTTATAATTGCGTAGCCTTAACAAAGTTAACAGTAGATGTTAAAAATGCAGATAACATGAATTATATGTTTGATGGATGTAGTGGTTTAACTGAATTAAAGTTTTTAAATAGTACAATAAATGCAACGTCTATGAATAGTATATTTGCTAATTGCTCTAGCTTAAAAGAAACTCCTGAATTAAATACATCAAAATGTACTTCAGTAAATAACGCTTACAGCAATTGCACAAGTTTAGTTCATGCACACTTGGATTCTTGGAATATAAATACTATAAAATCAATGTCTTATTTATTAATGAGCTGTAGAAATATTTCTCAAGATGATTTATCTACAGTAGAAAATTGGACTATGGCAAATGTAGAAGACATTCGTGGATTATTATATGATACTGCAATTACTACTTTTAATGTAGGTAATTGGTCATCATATAGTGTTCAAAAAGTTTCATATCTATTTACAGCATGTTCAGAACTTATGACCATTACTGGAATATCTAATTTAGTTACTGAAAATATATCAACTTTAGCTCATATATTTGATGGATGTACTTCGTTAGTTAGTTTAGATTTATCTAACTGGAAAACTTCAAATGTAACAGATATTCAATATGCATTTCATAATTGCTCTAGTTTAACTAACTTAAAAGTAAATACTTGGGATGTATCGAACGTAACTAATTTTTATAATGCATTTTATGGCTGTGGATTACAAACTATAGATTTATCCAAATGGGATTTTTCATCTGCAAAAATATTGCAATATATGTTTGGATATTGTGAAAATTTAGAATCAATAAATATAAATACAAACTATAGTGGTATAGAAGATATGCAACAAATGTTTAGTAACTGCACAAAACTTGTAACAATTCCAGAAACATTTTATTTGCATGGACAAGCAAATAGTATATTCAATAATTGTTCTTCATTAAAAAATATAAGTAATATAATTATTGATTGTGGTACTAATATTGTAGATTATATATTTTATAATTGTACCTCATTAGAAACAGTCAAAAACATAACTGTAAACAGTTGTGAATCTCTGGCATTTATGTTTAACGACTGCTTAAAATTACAATCAATAAATAATATTAGTATAGTGTCAACAAATTCGATATCATTAGAATCTATGTTTAGTGGATGTAGAGAATTAATATCTATAGCTGGTACAATAAATGATGTTTCAAATACAAAAAATATGTTCTTCGGATGTTCTAAACTACAAAATATAGATATATCAAATTGGAACTTAAATAATTGTACAGATACATCTTCAATGTTTTATAATTGCTATGCATTAGCGACAATTATAACAAACAATAATTCTTTGGGTACAATTAATGTAGAAGATATGTCATATATGTTTTACGGTTGCAGAAACTTAACTACTGTTCCATTTATAGAATTTGACAATTGCATTAGAACTTCATCAATGTTTTATAATTGTTATGCATTGACAGAAATAAAAGATATGCAAACTAAAACTTTTGCAACAGATAAAGTAACAAATATGGATGGAATGTTCTATGAATGTAGAGAGCTATTATATTTCCCTACACTAAAAACAACTTCAGTTATAAGTATAGCTCGTGCATTTTATAATTGTTCTAAAATGGTTGGTACTCCAAGTGCTACAGATTATTGGAACAGAACGCCAGCTATAAATTCTTATTCTAATTGTTTCTATAACTGTAAAAGTTTAACTAACTATGATTCTGAAATACAAGCATCATGGAAAGGTTCTAGGTCTTATTCTAGAGCAATGACTGCAAGTTATAGATTAGATAATAATGATGAAAAAAAAGCTATACTTAATAAAATTAATGACTTATCTAGTCAAATAGAAGAATTAAAAGCAAAAATAAATGAATTATAAGGAGGTATAAGATGGCACGAATAGATATGTTGGAATATAGTGACGGTACTAATTTCTTAAAAAAACATATGTTTAGCAAAACTTTATCTTCCGATAGTAGAAAAATGACTATAAAATGGAACTGCTGGGCTCAAGCAGTTCCTTATAGCTATTCTTATAGCGGTAAGAAGCGTACTGGATATTATTCTGGTGGTACAGCTTCAGAACCTGGTGGAATATATAAAGACGAAGATAATGGTAAGAAAACAGTTAGACAAAATATATTTGAAGGGGTTCGAACTGTATCTATACAATATAGAAAGAATAAAGGTAAATGGCAAACTATAAAACCTGATACGTATGATAGTCATCAATTAACTTTTAACAGTACTAAAAATGGTGAAGTATATGATATAAAGGTTACTTACGCCTTATGTACTATGGGATTTCCTCACAGATGGTATCCCTTTATGTGGTTCGGTAATCAAAGTCAAAGACCAGCAAAATATAAAATAACATCTTCAAATTCTAAATGGTTTACAGATGCAAAACCATATTTCCCTGGAGATTATTATCCATGTGTACCAGATACATGGAAACCAAATGCTCCATATAGTTATACTTGGGGAGAACCTAGAACAGGTGCAATATGGAGTAAAAGACATGGTAAAGCTAATCCTAAAACAAGTCCATGGAAAGAAAATTATTCATGTGAATATAATGCAACTATTAAGAAAACTGCAGATTGGACATCAGAAAAAGGTAATGTTCCTCAATTAACACGTAAATCTAGTTACTTTATTTATCATAGAACATTTGAAGATAGCTATACAACTAGTGGAATAATAGAAAGACCATTGCCTATCAAAGAGCCTGAAAAACCTGTAGTAACATGTATACCTGCTCATGGAGAATCTGGTATAGTAAAAGTAAAATACAATCACTCTGGTGGTGAAGATGGAATTATTGAATTGTATGGTGTACAAAAAGGAAATAGTTCAATAACTAAAAAAGTTGGAGAAAGTGATGTTATAGACGGAAGCACTATTCAATTTGATGTGGACTTTATTAAGCAAGGCTTTATAAGAAGTAAAGAAATAAGATATTATGCAATAGCAAAAGTATATGATGCGGAATATAAAACTTATAGATCTTCATGCTCATGTGACAAATCATTTGCTAATTGTGCAAGTGGTCATTATTTTAACGATGAGCCTCCAGCAGTTAATCCTACTGTCGTTGATTCAAATGATACAACTAGAACTGCTAGAATTACATTTCCAGCAATTAAAGATCCAGACAACGATAGTGTATCATATATAGCATATATAAAATCACAAAATAGTGAAGAAAATATAAACAGTAAAAGATTTTGGGGCGGCATTGTAAACGGAGTTAGAGGAGTAGACGGTATCCAAAGTTATTTCTTGCAAATGGATCCTGTTGATACCAATTATATTGATATAGACATGACAGGTTTTGACGATAGAGAAAGAATTACAGTATGGATAGAATCTACAGATAACTATATCAATAGTTATTATTATTCTTCAAAACCAGTAGAAATAATAAAAACCAAATCTCCTAATGTGTCTGTAAAAGTTACTCCAGCGCACGGGGAGTCTGGTAAATTAACTGTAACATATAGACATGACAAAGGTGCTGGTGGAGTAGTTAATTTAAAAGCATTTCAAAGCAGTGATTATTCTGGTATAGATGGTATATTTAAATCTACAATAAAGACACTAAAAGTGGATTCATTATCTACAACAACTACATTAGAAAAAACATGGACATTTGATATAGACTTTATTAAAGAAGGATTTACTCGTAGTAGAATGATAGGTTATTGGGCAGACGCTGTTGATGTTGACGGTAAAAAATCAGCAGATGCATTACCTGAATGGATAGACATGCCTAAAGGCCATTACTTTAATGAAGAACCACCTCCAGTAACTCCTACAGTAGATCAAAATTATTTAAAGACATCAGAAAAGGCATGGTTAACATGGGGAGAATCAATAGATCCAGATGGAGATAAAACTACATATGAAATATTTGTATCTGATGGAGTTCATAATAATGAACAAGATGAGTTTTTAATAGCTGGTCAAAAACGAAATCTATGGTATACATTTACATATACAACAAATGATACAAACTATATATTTGATATGTCTTCATATGATGCAAGTAAAATGAAAATATGGATAAGAACAAATGATGGTTATAAAAATAGTTATTATTATACAGGAAACATATTAGAATTTTCCAATACTGGTGTTGCTCCATATAAACCTATAGTAACTACTGTACCAGCTCATGAAGAATATGGAGATTTATATATAAATTATTCTCATCCTACTGGACGTTCTGGGAAGGTATATTTATACGCAATAGCTAAATATCAAAACGGTACTAGAAAATTAGTTAATGTGTTTGAAAAAATGAAATATACTCAAGATGATTATTATGTAATGAGCAATGGAGTTAATCAACCTTTTACTATAGATTTTAGAAAGTTGTTTGGTAATGAACCAGAAAACAGAAGCTGTGATATTCATTATTATGCTATAGCTCAAACTGTTGGATTTAATGCTAGTTCAGAAGTTGCTGGATGGGCACCAAATGTAAACATGTGGGAAAAATGGGTAAGTGGTCATTATTACAATGAAGAACCACCTATGGTCACAGTTACATTAGATAAATCTACTGATTTACATCATAATGCAGTAGTGACTTGGAATAAAGTAACAGATCCAGATGCAGATATAACTAAATATTATGTCTATCTAAATGCCAAAAGCGATACAAACAAAAAAGAAGATCAATTCTTCTTGGGCTGTAAAGAAGATAAATATTTAAACTACACTCATGAATATGTTACAGAGAACAATAAACTTAATATTAGCTTAGATGATTTCGCAGACGATGAAGAGTTTGAATTATGGATTAAATCTAGCGATGGATATCCTAATAGTTATTATTATTGTTCTGATATGATAACATTTACAAGACTAGGTTATCATGTTCCAAAAGTAGAAGCATCTATAGACAATGTTCATGGGGAATCTGGAAAATTAACAGTCAAGTACACACATCCAGATTATGGTCAAGAAGATAGAAATCCCGATGATTTAAATGGATATATTACTGTATATGCTTATGTTGACGATGTATATTCATGTGTATTATTTAATAATGTTGAAATAAATCACAACGAAACAAAAGTATTTAATGTAGATTTTAGTAAAATTTCTAAAAAACGTAGTTGCTATATTTCCTATTTTATAGTAGCTAAAGATAAACATCCTGGATTATTGTCATCAAGCACTAATAGTCATTTCGCTAGCTCATTAGAGAGAATAGGCTCAGGCAATGAAGAAAACGATACTAATCGTCATTATTATAATGAAGAACCTTCTAGAGTTTATTTAAGTACTGGTCAACCAGACAGAGATGAAGATAGACCATTTTATATGTTTGACTATGTTAATGTAACATGGAATGAAGCGACAGATGACGATGGAGATTCTGTATATTATGATGTATATATTAAAAATATAGATAATAATGCTCCTAAATATTCTAAGAAGTTTGATTTTGCAGATGAATCAAAAGAAAAAGAATACAATAAATATTATAGAATAACTTATGATAATAATAAAGATAAATATGTAACTTATAAATGGAATGCAGAAGCAAATGAGTTAAGACTTATTGATGGTTCTGAAAGTGATTATTTAGGATTTAAAATAAATTATTTAGATAAATCCGAAGGATATCCAGACCCAGAAGATTGGAAAGGTCGTTCTGGTGAAATGTGGGTAGTAACTACAGATGGTTATTACAATAGCTATTATAGATGTTCTCCTATATATTCTTTTGCTAGACAAAAACATGAACCACCTAATAAAGTAATTGTTCAATGTAAGACTGCTCATGAAGAAAAAGGAGACTTAACAATAACATATACTCATCCAGAAGATTTATCTGGGTCAGTAAATTTATATGGTTATCAAGAAGGACAATATAGAAAACTATTAAAAACTATAGAAATAGAAAGCGGAAAAACAGAGTCTATGACTATAGAATTTATTAACAATTTTGATAGAAGCTCTAATATATCTTACTATGCTATAGCTACAGATACTGCTGGTATAGGATTAAAGAGTGATGATAGAGATCCTTCCGAAATTGGATTAAGTGAACAAGCTACAGGTCATTACTTCAATGATGAACCTCCAGCAGTTGATATAAAATTAGTAGAGGGCTTCACTCCGTTTAACACTGTCAAGGTTAAATGGGATTTGGTAAATGATCCAGACAAAGACGATGTAAATTATTATATCTATCTAAAATGCTCTACTCCTGACATGAATACAAAATCAGATTATTTTTACGGAGATGGTAAAGAAAGTACTCCTATAGTAAGTGAAGGAGAAGAACATCAAGGTGAAAACAAATCATCTATAGGCAATATAAATTATTATAATGTTTATAAGATAACTCCTCAAATGGAAGCTGAACAAAATTGTCATGAGGGATATGAAATAAACATATCAGCTTTTAAAGAAGACGAACGTCTTGAAATGTGGATACAAACTAAAGACGATTATCCTAATAGTTATTATTGGTCAGGCAAAGTTCTTGTATTTGATAGAGGTCATTCAGCATCTCCAATACTTCAAGCTTATCCTAGAACAAATACAGTTATATATGCTAAAACACCAAGAATAGTTATTGAATGTAGACCAGATGATTTTCCTCAAGAAGTTCTTGTTAAATGGGGTAACAAAGAATATTCTAATAAAACAAATCCAGAGTATTTCAGTAGTACTCCTAGATTAACTACTTATTCTACAGTAGAAAAAGAAGACGGATCTATAGATTCTATTGCTGATCCTCATTATGTAATATTTAGACCGCCTATTCCTTATACTACAAAACACAATAGTAAAGTTCCTTATTCGGTAAGAGTTAACAATACTTGTTCAACAAGTGAATCTGAATATTATACTTATGTATATAAAAACTTCTGGAATGATTTTTCTGATACAAAATTCATACCACTTAAGTCTAATCATTTAAATACATTTAAAGAAGCTGTTAACGATGTTAGAGATGCTTATGCATTTGAGACAGTCAATTATAATCGTAAAGTTATTAAAGATATGATTCTTGATAATGAAGATTATAATTCAGTAGATACAGCTTTAAAGAACGTAAATCAATTTATAAATGATGCAGACCCAACAGATGCTTTAGACGATAGTAGAACTTATATAACTCTAAAAGATGGTGCATTAGTAGGCTATGATTCTGAAACAGATACTGATTTTGTTGAATGGCAAATACTACTAGATTTATTAGAAAACATGTAATAAATATAAGGGAGTCTTTATGATTCCCTTTCTTTTTAGGTAATATTTGATTGAATATAAATAGAAAGAGGTGATATTTTGGCAGGCAGAAAAATGAATAATGGACGTTTAAATGAGCAACTATTTAACGATAAATTATTTAGTGCTTATAGTATGGTCAAATATCTTGGCAATGGTAATGAAACTCCAAAACAAGATAGACAAGCCGAACTAATGAATGGTGCTTTATGGAATGACACTAATGAGCATAAGAATATTCTTAAAGCATATAATGCCCAAAATAATCTTTGGGATGTAATGTTCAAGGGCTATTATCATCCTGTTAATTTAACAGTCATGCCAGTTGAGCCTGTAGAAGGACAATTATGGCTAGATGGAAATGGCGTATTGAGATATTATGAAGACTTACAATGGAAACCAGTATCTGCAAAATCTGTTAGTGATGCCATATCTACCAATGCGGGTTTAGCTAACTTCTTGATTATGCCACATTTAGCTCAAGTAAGTGGATTTGCTAATAATTATTTAGTTCCTAGCGTAAACCTTGGTAAATTATTTGAAAATAATAATTATATTCCAAGAAATAAATATACTGCTAATGATGTTAGCTTTACATATACAACATCTAATCCGTTAAAATGGATTCATGTTAATCCTACCTTCATGTATAATGCTAAGAAAAAATTAATAAAAATAACTAAAACTGGTGCTGATGCATTTGTAGTTAATTTACCTACAAACAATACAGAATTTTATGGATTTAAGTTTGGAGAATCTTTGGGCAAGTTATTAACTTATGTACCAAGATCATATAATGTAAATGATACCATTTCTGAAAACAGTATTTTAGACGACACTGTTAGTGATTATGTGCCAGTAACAGGTGGAATCAAACTTATTAATAATGGTAAAACTTATGATTATATTTATGCTATAACATATGTATTTAATGATGTTAATACAAGCTTTGGTTCAATGAAAACAGGAACTGTTAAAATTGGTACACAAAATCAAGTATATGTGGGGCAAATAAACGATGATCCTATTTTATTTTTAAACGGTGTATACCTTGAACAAGATTATTACACTTATAATCAATCCGACGGAGTTATTACATTTAGTGGTGACACTATAACTGAACGTATGGATATGGTTGTATTATCATTTAAAGATATTATGAGAAATAACAACAAAATACTTGAACTAAAAGTAAGTAAAGAAAATATAGTAGATAACAATATAGTTATAACACATAACAATGTATCACAAGTAGCAAATTTTGCTGAGCCTATAGCATTTATATGTGGTGTCGGTACTAGCGTTAGAATGCCAGATCAAATATCTATAGAAGGTAATACAATTACTATTAAAAACTTTGGTGAAATAGAAGACAATAATACTTATTCTCTTATTATAGCTGATGCTGGAGAATCTTATATGTCTAGTGGTACAGTAACAGAAAATGCTATTAAAGACAAAAACATTTCAGAAGATGGAAGCTATGCTTTATTTGTCAATGGTATATGTATGTCTCCTAGAGAATTTGAAATTACTAATGGACAAATATTATTGGCTGGAGATTTAAATCCAGATGGTGGAACTCCAGTAGAATATTATTTAATAGACTTATCTAAAGGTGACGATGGTACTCAAATAATGTTCGATGCACCTATATCTTATTTTACTACAAGAATAGAAGATAAAAATGCAAGTTCTATATATAATGACTGTAACATGGTTGTATCATATGCATATAGTGATGACAACTCTAAGAATGGTGTATTAATAGATGAAAACTTTATAAAAGTTCCTCTAGACACAGAAAATGCTTATATAACTGGACAAGTATTGAATATAAAAACAGAAGATAATTTGGGTGACCCTATTTATGAATATTATATCTACAATGTTCATGGAAATTATACATGGACAAAGTTTGAAGCTGAATATGGTTCAGATGAATTATATAAGTTACAAGATATGATTACTCAATTCAATGAAAATGGTTCTATATCTATTATGTCTAATACAGATCTTCAAGGACTTAATTTAACATATTATGCTTATACTTATATAGACGAAGTTGATGAACCATTATTGGATGGTAGACGCAATTGTGTGATTAATGTGGATAAGCATGTGAATAAGTCTACTCAAGATTTTACAACTACTAAATTACAAACTTTTATAGCGAACAAAGGTTGTATATCTGCATTTGTTAATGGTGTTCAAGTTTACAATATAAAAGATTATCCTGGAACTCAATGTAAGTTCACTATAGACACTCCTATATCTAATGGCTTTATCAATTGGAAAGATAGGGACATGTATAATATTATTAAAAATATAAACGAAAATACAACTGTTGAAAGTTTAGAAGCATTAGGTTTAACTGAATATGCATTTGACGAAAGCAAATTAGAAAGATTAAAAATATTAAAAGATGCAATTGATCAAATGGAAGCTAAGAACGATTTATATTATATAGTAGAAAGAGTTGAAGAAAACGAATCATATGCTTGTAATAGAGTTATAACAGGACCTGAAAATAGATATGATAATTTTGATAATACTTATACGTCATCTAGTTATATAGGACCAGGTGCAATTAATGTATATCTAAACGGAGTATTGCTTGAAAAGAAAGAATATTCTATATTCGATAACTGTAATATTATATTAAATGAAATACAAACAGCAGGCGGCTCAGATGAATTTACAAGAGAAGACGAAAAAACTTGGACTCTTATAAAATATTATGATGATAAATCTGGACAAATAAAAAGAGTATATTGCCCAGAACCAGATAGATTATTATTAGAACTTAGACCAGACACATCTATAAAGAAAATAAGTTGTGATATAAAAGAAGTTTCATACGAAACTCAAGCATTTGATATCATAGATTACGATTTCCCTATATCATTAAAAAATACTAAAGATAAAATTAAAATATATATAAACGGTATAATTTACACTGGTAAATATACAAATATAAATGGAGTTATAACATTGGAAGATGCTCCATTGCAAATAGATCCTATGAGAAGATATTTTGATTCTCATCCAGATGAATATAGAGAATACAAAAAAACTAACGGTGAATGGATATCACCTAAAGATAGAATAACATTTGAATGGAGGTAAGAAAATGACAATAAGTTTAGGACAAATGCCATTAGAAGCTTTAGAAGCATATTTATCTATAGTAGCTGGCTTTACCAAAACAGAAGATCGTGCAATAGATACTAAATATGTAGCAGGTGTAGAATCTGAATTAATAGCTAAAGCAGCAACAGATGACAATGGTAATCTTGTACAAGATAGAGAAACAGTAGAAAATGCACTAAACCTTGGTGGAAAATCTGCAGATAAATATCTATTAAAAGATGATTCAAAATCATTATTAGGTGATACATATTCTGTTTCTACTACAGTAAGTGACGAAATAAAAGCAATAAGAGATGAATTGTATCAAACTAGAGCAGAATTGGCTAAGTTAGGTTTAATAAAACAAGGGCCAGTTTATAATGGTTTTTATGACGCATTTAAAAATAATGATATAAGATATAACAATAATGTCATAACAAAATTAGCTCAAACAAATAATGAAACAGGGAGTATATCTACTATAACAGTAGAAGATGATTCTGATTTATTTGTTGGAGAATATATATCAATTAAAACTTCTAAAGAAGTTCAAGTGGTTAAAATAACTGCTATAAGTAACAACAGAGTAGACATAGCTCCTTCAGTAACTGGGCCACTTGGAACAGAAACTGAAATATATAAAACTGCTGGTACATATAACAAAGGAGCATTTGTATTTGGTAACAAAACATCTGCTTATGCATCATCTGATGTATATAAAGTAATAGTTAAAGATGGAAGACGTAGACAAATAATAAAAACATTAAATACTTCTTTCGCTGGATATGCATCAAGATGTACTAATTTATATTCTATAGATGGTGCATTAAAGAAAATACAAGTATCATTAGCTTGTGATGGTAACCCAGGTATAATAAAAGCATATCTGTATAAAGTAACAGACACTACTAATCCTGCAATTAATAATGAATTAATAGCAGAAAGTGATGCTTTAAGTGCTGCACAAGTATCTGGTGTATTAAATAATTACACATTTAATTTTGAAAATCCTGTCAAAGTATCTAGAGATTATGAATATATAGTTTTATTAAAAACAGAATATGCAAATGAATCTAACAGATGGTATATTGGTGGATTTTCTGATGATTGTACAGAAGATTGTGTATGCTGTGCTGGAGATACTTATGATTATATATCTGAGGCATTCCAATTAACTAATGAAATGACTGATATGTATATAGCATTTTATATGTCAGAAATAATAGAAAATGAAATAGATTATATGCAAAGAGGATTATATACTTGCAATATAGAAGTTCCAGATAAATTTACTAGAGTAAGAACAGAATTAAGAATCAATAGAGAAGGTTTATTTACTTGTGCCGATAACAATACTCTAGTATATAATGAAAATAATCCATTACAATTAGACGGAAACGAATACAGCTATGCTACATTATTTACTACTGGGCAACAAATAGTAGGTGGTACATCTATAGCTAAAGTTGGTTCAACTGTTAATTCTAATAATAGATTTTCATTGGCAGAAAATACTTATGTACCTTATAATGCAGATGTATATAGAGTAGGATACAAAGTAAATGCTATACTTAGAAATAAAAAAATAGATTTAACTAATGCATCTAATCCAGTATCTTACGATGACGCCAAAATAATAGAATTACCATTAGTAGCAGTTATGAAAGGCAAAGAGCCTGGAAAAGAAGCTTATTCTTCTGATAGATTAATATTCGAAGCAGAAGTTGGACTAAATGATGATGCTGAAGTCAATGTATTAGATCAATACAATACATTAGAAATACAAATATACTGGGATAATAATTCTGTGCCAGTATCAACATTAAATTCTAATCCTGATTTAGCTGGTAAGATATTAGACTTATCTATATCTACCGATAGATCATACAATAAAAAAATGTAGGAGGTGTAATTAATGTCTGAAGGAATTAAAAAGTTAGATGAGAATATAGTTGCGTTAGGTCGTTCATTCACTATAGTTAATTCATCTACTAGAGATAATACAAACTTTCAAATAGGTACATTACGTTGTTATCCTACAGAATCTGGATTAAGATATAAAGCTGCAGCTAATGACTATAGATTATTTGATGCTGATAAAATACTTGAAGATTATACAATAGTTGATAATCTTATAGGCAATCAACAAGTTACAACCAGAGCTTTAAAAGATTTATGTGTAACTACAGATAAGATAGCAGATAGAAATGTAACTAGACCAAAAATAGCAATAGGTGCAGTTGGGGAATCTGAAATAGATAATGGAGCTGTAAAGACTAGACATATAACAGATCTAAATATTACTACTGAAAAATTAGCAGACCATTGTGTTGATTCAAATAAACTAAAAGATGGAGCTGTTATTCAAGGTAAGATAGCTAAAGATGCCGTACTAAGTTTAAATATAGTTAATAATGCTATAACTACTAGTAAGATAATGAATAGTGCAGTTACTAATGAAAAGATAACTGATAACACTATAGAAAATTCTAAGCTAAAAGATTTTACTATACAAGGTGGTAGTGAAAAAGGCACTGGTAAAATAGCAGAAAAAACTATCACAGCTTATAATATTGCTGATGCTACTATAACTGGTAGTCAAATAAAAGATGGCGGAATAACTGGTAAGAATATAGCAATAGCAACTATTACTGGTTCTAATATAGCACACAATACTATTGAAACTGGCAATATAGGAACTGAAGCTGTAACATCTGATAAACTTGCAACTGATTCTGTTATAACTGTTAAAATACAAGATAAAGCAATCACTAAAGAAAAACTTGCAGATGATGTATATCAATCAGTATTAAATGCAGTAGTATATGAAGTAGATGCTCAAGGCAAAAACTGCGTAAGAATAAAAGATGGCACATATTTTAATGTTCTAGGTGGAGATGTTAATGTAAACGGTAACTTAACAGCTACTAGAGTATATAATATGGCTTACTCAGACTTAGCTGAAGGATATATTCCTGGTGAAGAATTAGAACCTGGAGACACAGTATATTTATACGAAGATGGTAAAGTATATAAAGACCGTTGGAAAGATAACAAATTTAGTGTATGTGTCGGAGTTGTATCTGATGAATATGCTATGTGTCTAGGAGCAACTGACGAAGAACTTAAAAATGGTGACAAAGTTGCTGTTGCTCTTGTAGGAAAAGTACACGTAAAATGTTGTTGGAGTTCTATACACCTTGGAGAAACAGTTCAGGATAGTTATGGTACAAAAGTAGGAAAAGCATTAGAGACAATTAAAGATAATGAATTTTGGAAAAAACATAACTATATAAAAGTTCTTACTCTTGTATATCCTCATTAATTATATAATATTAGCTCCCAATATTTTTGGGAGCTTTTTTATTGTAATATATTATAGATAAGGCGGTGATTAAATGTTAAAAGATAGTACAGATTTTGATTATAATATGTCTGAATTAAAAAAAGATTTAGATATAAACATAACATTACAAGATGATGTAATGGAATCTGAAAAAATGAATACTAGTTTAAAATCTATAGAGAATAATCTGAATGTATTATATGAAAAAACTAGATACCTAGAAGATGCCATCGATTATGCTAAGACATTTCTTACTATGAAAATAGATAATTATATAAATGATATAAATTCCTCTATTAAATCAATAGAAGATTTAAGTACAGTAGATAAAAACTTAGGGTATATAGATTATAATGTTCCATTTATTGAAAACACTACAGAGGAAAAAGATAGAAATAAGAATTATAAAGTTACTCCTTGTTCTATAAAAAATAATGTTCTTACGTTATCTAATAGGATTAAAGATACATATAACTATAGTAGTATAACCTATAAATGTGAGCAAATTCCTCATTACAATAATTTATCTACAATAAATACAGATGGGTTTTATCGTTCTATTTACCTAGAAGAAAAACCAATTAAAACAGGAATAACTGAAACTATAACTATTTATTTAGAAGAACCAAAAGAAGTTAATGAATTAAATATAACTCCTGTCAATTGTAATGTAAAAAATATACGATATGTATATATAAATGGCATAGAAGAGCAGGCAGGAGATTTAGTTACAGGAATAGAGTTAGAATCTAGGATTGTTACACATATTAAATTTGACATAGAATGTACAGCATATAATACCATAGAATATACTTTAGACAAAGACAAAGTATCAACAGATAATTTATGGAATAAAGTAAAAGAGTTAGAGTATCCAGTATCAAATTCTGAAGATAAAATAGATTATGAATCTATTATAAGAAAAGTAGAATATAATTCTGTAACTAAGAATAGTACTACTACTAATTATAGAAAAGATAGTGATAATGAATTAAAAGTTGTAATGTATGCATATAATTTTGGATTAGACTCTCTTGAGGTTAATAGAGTCGTATTATATGAAAATAATTATTTTTTATCTGATCCAATAACAATAGGGGACATGGATGAATCTGAATATTTACAATTATTTGTAGATGATAATACTGGTGTAAATAGTAGTATAGAATATTATATCACTGATGGAAATTTAGATATACCTATTTTACCTATAGGAACAGATTATGTTTACAATGAAAAAATATTCCCAGAAACAGATTTAAGATTTACTGAAAGTGATGATTTAGAAACGTTCTATACAAAAACAATTAAGAAGAATGGAATTGAATTACCTATATCATTAGAAGAAGCGAAACTAAAATACGATGGTATTTATTGTGTATCGTACAATCCTATGCTTGATAATATTTATAGACCTTTGAATAATACTATAAGAATTAAAGCTATCATAAGAACATTTGGAGATGTGTATGATACTATACCATATATTAATATGATAAATATAAGAAAGTTTGGAGGTAATGCTTTATGGACGAATCTATATTAACGTCTAAAATAAATTTATTAGAAACAGATTATACTCCTACATATGAACAATTATATATACACCCAGAAGAGGGTGAAACATTCGAAATAAATAATAAGTTCAATGACATTAAATATGATTTAAACAAAATAAATAATATAGTCGTTAATACTGCAGACGACGTTAACACATTATTATCCTCTACAATTAATAGACTAGAAGCAGTTAATAAAAAAATAATAAATGAAAAAGAGCGTTTACAAGATATAAAATTATTATGTAACAAATATACAGACTTTGATAAAGTAATACTTGTAAATCCTAATAATATAGAATTATATGGTACAGCTAAGTGGGAAAATAATACCTTCTCATGTTCTATAAATAATTTTAAACAAATAGATTTATCATTATATAATGTTACAGGTAATGGTGAAGAAGGCAATAAGTATGTATATAAAAACTATGTATATGTATCTGATTCATTAGATACTACAAAACCTTCTGCATTATTTGATGATTCTATTTCTACTTATTGGGAATATCAAAGAATAACTGCATCTTCAACAGAAAAATATTTATTAAACAATTTCTATATGGATAATGAAGAAGCTAAATGTACATTAACAATATCTTCTAAAACAGATCCTATCAATGAAATAATTATATCTACAGATTTAGAAAATTTAGAAATAATAGACATGCAATACTCTAATAACAACATAGATTATTACCATATTGCAATACCAACTATAACATTTTCAAAATTAGATTGCTATGATAATGATAATTATATTTATGGTTCTGGAGTACTAACAGCGCCAAATTGTAAATATGTAAAAATAACATTTCAATCTAAAGGAACTACTAATGATTCAATAGCTTTTGAAAAAGTAATGTTTGAAGATGAATCCTTTAATGAAGAAACGATAAACAATACTCATTCAGAAACCATCGAAGTTAGATCTGCTAAAAGACATCTTATAAAAATAAACGATATACAAGCATATAGAAATGAATATAATAAAGCATCTTATTTAACTACACAAGAGTTAGTAAAAGATACTAAAATGTATTCTATAAGTGTGTTTGCTAATACATATATCCCAGAAGGTTTGTCTGATGATGCTGTTGAATATATATTAACAGTTAATGGTATAGATTATCCTGTTGTACCTATTAATAATAAATCTTTAGCCGGTACTAAAATAATAAGATATTCTCAAGGAAACTCTAAGACAGAATATACAGAACTTACTAACGAAGTAATTACTTCTGCATACTTAACTATTAAGTTAAAAGGAACTAGAGATATAACACCTTATGTTAATAACGTTAAAATATTATTAGGAGGTGAAATCTAGTGGATATATATAAAGACATGCTTGCCAAAGCTAAAATATATAAAAAACAAATAATAAATGATTTTGTAAAACGTGGATACTTTCCAACAGATAAAGATATATCAGCTAAATTAGAATCTATAGAAACGCGTACTGCATTATGCGAAACATATTTGTCAAAACCTGGTTCTTTATTTAATACCAAAGAGTTCAATTATATGTTTGAAATGATATATAAAGATTTAACTTTGTTATATGAAATACTTCAAGATATATTGTTAAATGAATATAATCAATTAAAAGTATATATAGAAGCACATCTTAATACCCTAGAAACAAAAGCAAATTTGTTTCAAAGAAGATTAGATGAAGAAATGGCTGCAACATCTTTAGGTAAATTATTATTCGTAAAAACAGATGATTGGAAATTAGAAACTGATGATACGGTAACTACTATAGACTTAGGAAATATAGAATTTAATCAAGCATCTAAAATAGCATTATTTGCTGATATAAATAATATAGATAGCAAATCTGTTTCTTTCAAATTAATATCAGAAGAAGACAAGTCTAAATCATTTGATGCTTTACCATATAATTATAATAATGATACTTATATAATTCCTGGAACTAAAAAGATTAATGAAACAGATTTAAATCTTAATGGTCGTATAATAGTAAATGATGCAATTAAAATAAATACAACAGTTGATGCAAATAATGATTATAAAATACTCGGCGGTAAAAATAAAATGACTGTACGTTATGCTCAAGGCGACGAATTTATAATAGATTTTGCATCTCAAACTAATGTATTTGAAGCTACTCAAGATTGTACTATAGAATTTTATTGCTATAATAATCCTACTATAGAATATAATATGAATAAAAAACCTAATCATTGTAACTTCCCTATATCAGATGGTTATATACACATAGATACTAAAGATATTAAAAAAGTATATCTTAATGTGCCAAAAGGATTTGTATGTTATTTCGTAGTAGACGGTGGAGAAATATATGCATCATGTGAAGATGGTATAGTATTATCAAACGATCAATTATCATATAGCGGTAATTGGGATTTAAGAGATTTTAAATTATTAGAATATGCAAACAACGAAAATAAAATCACATACAATGTGAAAGTATTTATAAATACAGATAAAAATATACTGTCTGATATAAATAGTGTATGTATTAAACAAATAGGATAGGTGATTGTATGATATTTTATAATATGAGATATAGAGGACCTTATGAGTATGATAAGTTTGTGTTAAATGTGTTCCAATATTGTAATTTAATAAATGAAATAAAACATGATACAAAAGGAACTAGTTCATTTAAAACTCTTCATGATCTTCAACAAGAAGTAGATATGCTGTTCGACAATACAACAGGAATAAATGGATTCTCTGAACAAATATATAAAAATTTTATAATGAATGGAGATGATTAAATGAAACAAGTGCTAAGTTCACAAGAATTAAATAAAAAGTTTTCTGAAGCCAAAGAACAAGGCGATAAAATGTTTGCCTCTATTAATCAAATCAAAGAAGATGTTACAAAAAAATTATCTATAATAAATTATGTAATGGATTATTCAAATATAAAACTAGATACTATTAATGCAGGTGTTAGTAGAGATAATAGTAAAATAGCATTTGATAAAAATGTATATGGTATATTTGATCAATATGGTTACACTATACATCCTAAAATAAAAAGTTCTATAGATATATTTAATTTGAAGTTATTATCCTCTGACAATACCGTAGGCAGAACAATGTTTAAACGTGCAGTAACATGCAAAGTAAACGGTGTAGACAATGATGATTATATAAATATTTTAATGGAAGACAATGTAGTAGACAAAAAGATTGTATTTGAAGAATTAAAAGATGATATTATAACTATTGAATATCAGATAGATAATCAAGTATCTATTGGTACTTCTAGGTTTAATATGATAGAAATTGATCCATATATTTCAGGATCGCTTGACATCCAATCTATCGAATGCTATAATTTAGATACAACAGGTAACTTGTCCGATACCCCATTGAAGACAATATCTACTATAAACAACATAGGTAAAACTAGAATAATACTTGACGAAAAAATAAAATTCTCAAAAGTAGTATTTACTTTTAAATGTAATTACAGCACAAAAGTAAATGATATAGACATATACCCTTTTGGTATAAAACATATATTGTTTAAAGAAGCTGACTTTCTTCTTGATTCTTTTGCCATAGTCGAATTAAATAGTACTGATTTAATAGACTATATATATAATGATATAATTTTATATTCAGTTAACGGACGTATAGAAACTACTATGGATATGTACGATATAGAAATATATACAGATTATACAAAAGTATTATCTGGACGAATATATCCATCGACAAAAGCTCAAGTAAATAGGATATCTAAAAATACTAAAAAATTATATCTTAAAATACCTTTAATAAAACAAAATAAGGCAAATGATAACAAGGAATACTTATCCCTAACAGGCATAAAAATCAACATAACAACTCAAGAAGATATTATAATATAGCGAATAATTTCGCTATATTTTTTTTATATAAAAATATATTTAATATCAAAAGAGGAGTTGATAAAATGTTAGACAAACTAATAGAAAGTTATGCTTATGTTGTTTACGGGCATACAATAGAAGACGAAAACTTATTAAAAAAATTAAAAAGAACTATAAATTATTTAATAGATAATAGATATGACAATACATTTATATTTTCATATCTATTAGACTATGGTCCAATAATATCAGAAGTATTATGGCATAACACTTTACTTAAACCAGATACTTTTTATTATCATGAACAATTAACAATAATGCCTGGTCCTTCAATATGGCATCCAAATATGAAAGAAAAATCACAAAAATTTTACCTAGAAATGAAAATAAAATACACAATAGATGACCTATTAAATTATTATTATACAGAATTATTAATACCTGTAGAACTAAGAGATAGGAATAAAGATAAAGGCGCATTCGAACATATGCTTAAGAAATACACTAAGTTTAGATGCGAACCTATAGATTTTATATTATATTTAATAGATTATAATAAGCAACAAGAAGCATTTGTAACAAACGTATTTGATTTACAAAAATATGAAAGAGAAACATATGAAAAAATTAATTATATAGTAGAAAACAGTTTACATAAAAACATAGTGTGGAGGGACTAATATGATAGTGGAATATGGAGGCGTACAAAATAATACATTTCGTAGAAATATATTTGGAGAACAGAATGATGAAAATATAATAAATAGTTTTGAGTCAGATACTTATTGTACAATTTATAAATACGATAATGAAAACATAGATAGTTGCAATTTTATAGCACCATTATATTTAGATTTAGATATAGATAATATTGAAGAAGATTATAACAAATTAATAAGAGATTTAAAAATACTTATTCATAAATTAGTTACAGAGTTTCACGTAGAACAAAATGATATCCAAATATATTTTAGTGGTTCCAAAGGATTTCATTTAATAATATCAGAAAACATATTTGGATTTGAGCCTGGAAGAACATTAAATAAAGATTTAAAAAAAGTAGCTGTATATCTTAAAGCATATACATTAACTAAATGCATAGATACTAAAATTTATGATTATAAAAGATTGTTTAGAATAAATAATACTATTAATTCTAAGACTGGATTATATAAAGTAAGAATATCATATGATGATTTAATAGATATGTCTTATAATGATTTAATAGAATATGCATCTAAACCAAAAGATATAGAACCTGATGAATATTTATATAATGATAAAGCCAACGAATCATTTGCAAATCTTATAGAAAAATTAAACAAAAGAGACAGAGAAAAAATAAATATTCAAGTGGCAAAAGAATATATTAAAAAGAAAGAATTATTACCATGCGTAAAATATATACTTCAAAATGGTTCACCAAATGGTCAAAGAAATAATTCAACCATTGCTTTGGCAAATTCATTGTTTCAAGTAGGTTATAACCAAGATGAAGTTATTGAAATAATAACTACATGGAATGAAACAAAGAACGAAGAACCATTACCAGATAGAGAAATCAGAGCAACTATAAAAAGTGCATATAATAATTCTAAACAAAATATATATTATGGTTGTTCATCATTTAGAGAACTAGATGTATGTGTCAAAGGTTGTCCCATTTATAAAAGATAAGGAGACGATAATATGAAAGATAGATTAGATAGATTAGAAGAAGAATTAATAGGGCATTTAAATAATTATGCTAAAGCATTACAAGAAATAGATGAAAAACATGATGATTTAACACAAATAACTGATCAAAAAGAATTAGTTGAGCTTGCTAGCCTAGAAACTACAGTAGTAGTACTACAAGGTATACTAGCAAGAATTAAAGAAATAAAAGAAGAAAATAATTAATTATTGGAGGGAATATTATGAACAAGGAGATACAAGATATACTAAATACAGATAAAGATTTAAGTATAGAAACTATAGATGAATTGGAAGACGTTAATGTTGCTACAGACTTCTTTCAAAATATGAAAAACGATATAGATTCATTTGATAAAGATGCTTGGGCAAATAAAACAGGATATGTTAGTCCTAATTTCCCTAGTTTTGGCGAAGCTTTAGAAGGTTGGACAGAAGGTTTATATGTATTTGCTGGGCCTTCTAACCATGGTAAAACTGCATTAATGACTAATATACAACATGATTTATGTTCCCATGCTCCTAATAAATTGTTTGGTATATACTACTCATTAGATGATACTAGAAACAGAGTTATACCTAGAATAGTAGCAATGAGAGAAGATATTCCTATTAGTATAGTAGCTAAGCCAGGTAGATATCAACAAATGATAGATGACGGACATCCAGATTCTATAAATATACAAAAGGCATTAGATAAACGTAAAAAAGGATTGGATAATTTAAAATCTGACTCTGATAAATTAGTTATATTTGAATCAGAAGATGTAGAATTAATAGATGATATATATGAAAAGACAGAACAAATATATCATTATGTTAAATCTATAGACCCAGAAATAAATATAATGATTGCTATAGATTCATTAAAAGATATAATGCTTAATAGCAATGTTAAATTAACAGATAACGAACGTATGGATATAGTATCTAAACAAATAAAAGATTTATCTAAAAAATTTAATTGTATAGTATTTGTATCTATGCATTTAAGAAAATTAAATGGTACTAGACGTCCTACTATGGATGATTTAAAAGACAGTAATATATTAGAATATGAAGCTGATGTATGTTTCTTAGTTTATAATGACGTATCTAAAAACAAACAATCTGCTAAAATATTCTATAAAGACTCTGAAGAATCTGTAGAGAAAAAGCCTATAATAGAAGTAGACTGGGGCAAAAACAAACTATCATCTTATAAAGGTGTTATGTTTTGTAATTTCTCTCCAGAATATAGTAAATGTATAGAAGTAGCAGAAGATTCTGCTCAAAGATATAGTGCAATATTGTATCAAATATAAGCTCATAACAAGAGCTTATTTTTTTTGCTTTTAAATCAAACACGGACTTAAATACTCCGCACCTGTTAGTAATATTATATAAGATAAAGACTTATCATATAAAATTAATAGAAAGGAGTTATGCTAATATGTCATTAAAGATAAAACTTATGCCACTAGTTCCTATATGGCAAGATCCTGACTTGGGTATATTCCTAGAACAAGGTAAAGTATTTGATTGTGCAGGAATTACTGATTATAGATCAATAAGAGAAGCATTAGCTAAACAACTTATTGAAATAGTTGAAGGTAAATTACCAGTTGAAACTAGTGAAGAAGGCTTAACAGCTGAAGAAGTACAACAAATGATAGATGTTTCTGTAGATAATATAAAACATCCAGAATGTCATATAACTACAGAAGAAAAAGCAGATATAATTAAAAGAATAGACGCGCTTGAAAAAAAGTCTAGTGGCGGTAGCTCAGGTGGAGGCACAACAGAACCTGTAAAACCACCTGAAACTACTGACCCTAGCAAACCAGAAGATACTAATAAATTCGGTAAATATGTCTGGAAAGAAGTTTATTCACCAGTTAATATGTCTAGTCATGTAGATATAACAGGTTCTAAAATGATCGCTGAATGGAAAAAACTTGGTGAAGGTCTAGCAGATGATGGTGATAACACATTCTGGGATGATTTCGAAAAATGTAAATATGTATTATATGGACCAAGATTAAGATTAGTTAATGGAAAACCATCTACTGAAGCTAATGACTTAGCAGATACATATATACCAATTGATGGTATAGGCCCACAAACACAAGGTGCCGATTTAGTTAAACTTTCTAAATCATTAGAAGGTATAAATTGGATGTGGGATGGAGACGAAAAACCTTACATTACTCTAAACTTCACACCAACTACAGATGTAGTATTCTATCTAATCAAACGTTTTGAATAGGAGTTGATATTTATGGCAATGACACTAGATGAAATAATGGAATTACAAGCCAAAATATTAGCTGCAAGAACAGACTCATCTACAAATCCTAACATGAAATATAGTAAATTAGCATCAAGAAATACAGGATTAAACCCTGAATATTTTAAAGGCAATGATACAAAAATAGTAAATGCCTTGAATACACTGTATAAAAAAACTGATGATGCGGCTGATACAGCCAAAAAAACTAAAGATAAGTTAAATGAAATAGTTCTTGATACAGAATTAAATGTAGATGAATGGACTAAATTAAAAGGCTTAATGGATCAAAACACTATAGTTGAAGGTTTAGTCGATTTATATGAAAATAAGCTACCAAATTCTTCTGGTGGTCCAACTGATTATGCCACTGAAGAAGATATTGATAGTATTATTAATAAATTAAAATAAGGAGTGAAAAACATATGGCAGTACAAAAACATGTTAGTCTTGAAAGATTACAATATTTCGCTCAACAATTTTATGCAAAAATTAATGACGAAAGAGCTAGTGCTCAAGACTTAGCAGACTTATTAGTTAAAATAGGTGAAGCTGCTGTTGAAGCTAATCCTGATGAAGGAACAGAAGCAAAAGCAGCAACTGGATTATACAAATTAATAGCTGATGGAGATTCTGATGCATTAATAAAAGCTAAAGCTTATGCTGATAGTGCTATAGCAGCATTAGTTAATGCTGCACCAGAAACATTAAACACATTAAAAGAATTAGCTGATGCTTTAGGAAATGACCCTCAATTCGCTACTACTATACTAAATAAAGTAGGAGCAATAGACACTAAAGTTGGTAAAGCAGCAGCAGATGGTGAAGCAGCTACTGGTTTATATAAAGATTTAGCTGATGCTAAAGCTGAATTAGAAGCTAAAGTAGAAGAAGCTAAAGGTGAAATACCTGATGTAAGTAACTTCGTTACTGGTGATCAAGTTGATACTAAAATAGAAGTTGCTGGTCAAAACTATGCAGCTAAAGATCATAATCATGATGATGTTTATTCTAAATTAGATCATAAACATGTGCCAGCTGATTTAGCTTATGTAAATGAAGCATACCCAGACATGGCAAATGTTAAAGATGCTTTAGATGAATTATTATATTACAAACCAGAAGTAAAATCATTTAGCGCAAGTCCAGCTTTCGGTGATTATGAAATAGGTTCTAAAGTTACTAATCCTAAATTTACTTGGTCTTTTAACAAAGATATTGTATCTCAATCAGTTACTGAATGTACAGTTGATGGTATAGTAACTAGAACAGCAGAATATGTTGGCGAAATAAATGCTCAAAAATCTTTTACAGTTACAGCTAAAGATAGTAAAGGTACATCTTGTTCTAGATCTGGAGCTTATAACTTCAAACATAAAAGATATTTTGGTGTTGCAGCAGCACCAGAAGCATATGATAGTGCTTTTGTTCTAGGACTTACTGGTAAAGAATTCTGCACTAATAGACAAAAAGGTGCATTTACTTTAACTGCAGGTGAAGGAAAATACTTCTATTATGCATTCCCTGCAAGTTATGGAACTCCTACTTTTAACGTAGGTGGATTCGATGGTGGTTTTGAGTTAGCAGCTACAATAGATTTTACTAATGCAAGTGGTAATACTACTTCATTCGTTATATGGAAATCTGAAAATGCTAATCTAGGCGCTCAAAATATAGTAGTTAAATAATAGGAGGTGCTCATTTAAATGGCTATAACATTAATAAGTAATATCAAACAAGCTAATAATGGTACATTTGCTCTTATTGATTCTAACGATATCGCTGGGGGCTTATACCATGTCGATACAGTTGACGAAATGAATCAACTACCTGTTGAAAGATTAAAAATAGGTATGTTATGTTACGTTGCTGGTACAGTTAATAAGTTCTATCAATACCAAAAAAACGGTGAAAAAACTGCTGCATTCCAAGAATGGAAAGCTGGTTTTGATAAGAATGAAATGTTCGAAGAACTTAGTAACAAAACAATAATCAATGCTATACTTGCAAATAGTGGAACAATAACTAAGTTACAAAGTCAAATTGATGCTATTACAGGTACAGGCGAAGGTGGAGATGCTACTACTATAGCAGGATTAAATGCTCAATTAGCATCATTAAAAACTACTGTTGGTTCTGCTTCTGCTGGAGATACTGCAGCAACAGGATTATTTGCTCAAATAGAAGCTTTACAAGCATCTTTAGCAGATATACAAGTAGCTAGCGAAGCAGAAATAAAAGCTATAATAGATGGTTTAAAATAAAAATATTAATTTAATATGGCCCTATATCTTTGTAGGGCCTGTAAAAAGAAAAGAGAAGATAATATGAAACTAATAGAAGTCAATAGTCTGCCTCTTATACTACAAACATTAAAGGAAAAGAAATATTTTTATGATGATTCGGAATTACAACTTGTAAAAACAGATGTAACAGAATTAACTGAATCTAATAATAACAATGTAGAAATTCTTGGTCATGTAATTAATGATTCTGGTTTAGACATTGTAGAAGTCAGAGATGACAAAACAAATATTATTACAGGATATAAATTCAATTTATATTCTACATTGGATTCTGATAACCCAGAGACAAAAACTATTATAGCTAGTAATGTATTGTCTTATGATACTGTAACAGATGCAGATAAAAAAGAAGTTATTACAAATGTACGTAATGATTTATAGACAATACCAAAACACTGTTAGCAAAAGTAAACTATAGATTTATGTCTTTGAACAAAACTATAAAAATATTTCAGTGTTTGTATTTGTAGGCACAAGAAGAGATTAAACAATATAGTTTACAAAGAATATAAAATTAAAAAATATAAGGGAGTGTTCAAATGCCAGATATAGATGTAATTACACAATATATAAACACATTTGGCTTCCCTATATTTGCCTGTATCGCCTTAGCTGTATTTCTTTACAGGAAAGATAGGGAAGACAGAGAGGATAGGTTACTTGCTAGACAAGAAAATGCAAAAGAGAGACGTGAATTTTTAAAGACTAATCAAAAATTGTCTGACAATTTAAAGTTTTTTCAAAATGATGTAAAGAATGACATAAATGACCTAAAAGCGGAGCAAGAGAAAAACTCTACAAAATTAGATAAAATAATAAAAAGAATGGATGATAATGAAAAGGAGTGATAATCAATGGATATGGGATATTTAAATGAATTTACAATACCTGTTGTGTTATTAGTTTGCTTGTGTGCTGGGTACATAATTAAAAAAAGTTTAGATTTCATTCCTAACAAATATATACCTTTAATATTAGCTGTTCTAGGTATGTTTGTAAACTTAGTGAACTGCTCTGTTGAAATAAGTAATAACCTTGGAGATCCTAATATAGGACCATTATTACTTAGAATAATAGTTAGTGGTGCAATGAGCGGACTAATGTCTACTGGTACCTATGAAGCTTTCAGAAATGTTATTGAGGGTAAAGAAGATAAATAATAGGAAGTGATGCAAAATGAAAACACAAAATGGTTTTACATTATTAGAAAATATCAAGGAATTAAAAGAATACCTTGACAAACAAAAACCTACAAGAACAATAAATAAATTACAAGTTCATCATATGGATTTACCAAATTATACTACTTGGGACACTACTGATAAAAGAGTGTACGGATCAAATAGAGAACTTGGTAGAACAAAAGCCTTAGATGATTACGGTAAAACAACTTGGAAATATAGTGATGGTCATGGTCATTACATAGCTCAACACTTTAATGTATTCCCTAATGGTAAAGTAACTACAGGTAGACATTTAAATTCTACACCAGTCGGCATTAAAGGATGGAATACAGGCGCTATATGTATAGAAATATATGGATGTTTTGATAAAGGCAAAGACAAAATGACTGCTGAACAAAGACAAACAGTTATAGCTCTTTACTCATTGCTAGCTCACAAATTTAACATACCAATAAATTCTAATGGAATAAGACCACACTGCTGGTTTACTGCAGGTGGTACTTACTTAGGAAATTATAATGTAGGCAAATCTGCTAAAACATGTCCTGGAACAAACTTTATGGGATTTGGCAATACCAAAAAGGCATTCGATGAACACTTTTATCCATTAGTAAAAGCATATAAATATGGAAACACATCAAATACAACTACAACACCAGATGAAAAACAAGATACATCTGGTAAAACAAAATATTTAAGAGTGCTTAAAGATGTTAATATGCATAAGACACCAGACTTTAATAGCGAATCTGTATGTGGAGAAGCTAAAGCTGGCACAGCATTAACAATAGTTAAAAGAGTAGATGTAAAAGATTCAAAAACTGATATGTATCTAGTTAAATCTGGAGTATATATTACTGCATCTACTAAATATGTAGAAGTATTTGAAAAATAATTAACTACTAGGAACTTGGAAGTATATCTTCCAGGTTCTTTTATATATTAAGAAAAAAAATTCAATACGAAAGTGAGGCACGATATATGCTTACAGATATACCTTACAATCAACGTGAAGGGATAACATTAGGAACAGCTTTAGATGTTTGTAAAGACTGTGCCAAAGAAGGTAAATATAAACCAGGAGATCTAGAGTACAAAGAAGTATTCAAAATAGATAATTTCGGTGAACCAATATGTTTATGCATGAAACATTTTGAACAAAAACTTGGCAAATATATTTTAGTTGATTCAACGGATTTAAGTGATGATACTGAAGAAGTACAAGATGAATCTGTTGAAGAAAAACCAGCCAAGAAAACAACAGCTAAAAAGACAACAAAGAAAGAGGCTGATGAAAATGTCACAGATGGCAAAGCAGCCAAATAATGTTAGAGGTAATCAAATAGGGTGTATTAATTTTCAACAATGTCCAATATGTTATGGATGTAGAGCATACGACGATAGATATGAAGAATGCAGAGAATGTTACGAACAAGGAATAGACGATACACAACGTAACTTTAATGTATGCAATAAAGAACTACATGAATCGTGGAAGGTTAATATGATGATTACTAAACATACTATAAAATTAAATGAAAATACAGAAATAAAAGATAGAGAGGTATAAATATGGAACCAATACAAATAACTTATGAAGATATAATAGAAAGATATAAAGTTAGAATGTCTGAATTAGAATATCAATTAATGTTTAAAGAAGCAGAATCAGATGCAAAAACTCAAAGAATAGCTGAATTGGAAGCTGCTTTAGAGGCTACTAAAGATAATAAAGGAGCTAAAAAAAATGAAAAGTAACAACAACAACTTTGAAGGAATATTTCTTAGAGAAGAAATGGGTTTTGAACCTGATACGAGGGAGATAGAGGAAAATGGCAAGAAGAAGAAAAAGCAAAAAGACAAAAGAAATGGGAAAAATAAAACACATAAAAACAACAATTGATAATATAACTTTTGATTCTAAAACTGAAGCTAATTATTATCAATATATAAAAGATAATAAAAAATCATTAAATATAAAAAAATTTGAATTACAACCTGAGTTTATACTACAGGAAAAACATATGATTATAAATAATCAAATAGTTATTCCCAAGGATGATAAAGAATTAAGAAAATTACAAAAGCAACATCCAGGGTGTACAGTTCAACCAATTAAATACATAGCAGATTTTCTTATAACTTATAATGATGGAACACAAGATGTAATAGACGTTAAAGGAATGAAAACAGCTGACTTTAAATTAAAAGAAAAGATATTTAATTTTAAATATCCTCAATATGGAGGACTTAAATGTATAGTTTGGTATGATAAGGACTGGTATGAATGGAGCTTAGCAGAAAAGCTTAAAAAAGATAAGAAGAGAACCAGTTAAGGTTCTCTTTTAAACTATATAGAGAGATAAAATATATAAATTAATAAAGGCGGTATATTTTATCTATGAAAACATACGACAATTCAAAAGTATTACAGTTAACAGAAGAGGAAAGATTAGCACAATGGAACGAAATAGAGGAATTAGTATTAACATATCAAAAATATCTTAACGACGAAGATATTATGAATAAAAGAAAATCACAAGATGCAGCAGATATATTATTAAATAAATTTTCTCCACTGTTTAAATCATATATAACATTAATAAAATATAATCAAATAGATTGGGACTCAAAAGATCAGAAAATGTTTATATCACAATTCATAAGTGATAGACAAACAAGAAATGCATTGCTTAGAAAGAAAACATCATCAGAATACAAAGCAAAAATATATCATTCATTTAATTTTGTAGTTATGACATACGGAGAACTATCTGAAGAAGATATATTATCTGATTTGTATATGTGTTTTCTAACACTTATGAAAAGATACAAACAAACAGGCAAAAACTTCTGTGCATATGTAGCTAATTCATATCATTTTGAAGTTTCTAGGCATATAAGAAAACAAATATCTAATCCGTTAGCTATTAATTATAAAAATCATAAATACGAAGATGTTATAAATGGTAACGAAGATACGAATATAAATATAGTACATGAAGATAATTACTATGAATCTCTTACGGGCCTTCCCGATTACACTTGGATTAATGGAGATACGTGTAGTGAAATATTTGCGGACTTAACACCATTTCAGCGAAAAATATTAATAAAATATTACCTAGAAGATTTTAATGATAGACAAATAAGTGAATTAAATGATAGCAATATAGGAACAATAAATAATAAGAGACGTACTGCCGTAAACAAATTATGTAAAGCATGTGATTATGATAAATCACAATTGGCAAGAAAAAGAAAATCTGGAAGAAAGGCAAATGTTCCAATTACGCCAGATAAATAGATGTCTACAAGTATATATTATTTATATACAATTACAAGGAGACGATAATTATGAAAATAGAAATATCAAATAATAATATAAATGAAATCAAACGTCTTTCACAAGAATTAAATATAAATAGCGACTGTGCAAACTTATTATTAAATAGAGGATTAACAGAAGAAGATATGTATGTAGTAAGTAATGATAACTATTATGATTTACTACCTAATGATAATATAAAGAATATACCAGAAGCTGCTAAAGTAATAGCTAAATATTTACAAAATAATGACGCGGCTATTTATATATATGGTGATTATGACAACGATGGAATACAATCTACATTTATAACATATGATTGTTTTACTGTGCTTGCAGATTTATTAGAAAGCACATGTCAAATAGAATATCATATACCAGAGCGTAAAGAAGGATATGGCTTATCTGCTGAATGGTGTTACGATATAGTACATAACGATATAGATAACGAAAACATATTAGTAGTTACTGTTGACAATGGAATAACTAAAAAATATGAAGTAGCTTATCTTAAAAACAATGGTATAGAAACTATAGTAACTGATCATCATTGTCCACAAGAAGGAATGGTTCCTGATTGTATAGTAGTAGATGAATTTTTGGATAAAGATAATGAATACATGGGATTATGTGGTGCAGGTGTAGCATTTAAATTATGTTCTTATTTATTAGTAGACTATTACAAAGATGATACAAGATATAATGAATCATATTTACCTAATGTAATGACTGCTACAATATCGGATATGGTTCCTGTATCGTTAGAAAATAGTATATTTATAAGAAATGGATTACAATTATTAAATGATAAAGATTGCGAATGTTCTGATGCTTTTGAACATTATATGAATTTTAGAGGATATAAACCATTAATACCTAAAGATATAGCATTTGATTACGGTCCATTAATAAATGCTTGTGGTAGAATGGGAGAAGCTAATACAGCTATAGAATTCTTATTACAAGATACAGACTTAACTGATATATATAATAAATTAGTACTATTAAATGATAAACGTAAAGACAAAACTAAGGATTTAATAATAGAAGCTATTCCACAAATAAAGACTTCGGATTTAGCTAACGTAGTTATATCTAATGATGCGGGTGGTTGTGCTGGATTATTAGCAAACAAACTTATGGAAATGTATAATAGACCTACTATAGTATTTTCCGAACATAAAGATACATATAGTGGATCAGCTAGAAGTATAGAAGGTTTAGATCTACAATCCATTTTTAAATATTTACAAGATAAAAATATAGTTATTTCATATGGTGGACATGAAGCAGCATGTGGTGTAGAAATATCTAAAGAAAATTTAGAAACATTTAAAGAAGAAATGAATAGAATTATTTATAAAATAATAATGGATTCTAAAGAAAATAAAAACAATATAGAACCTACATATTATGCAGATAAACAATTATCAGTTAAAGATATTAGCTATAAAACAATAAATAACTATAAAGATATTATGTTTTATAATGATTTAACTGCTCCTAAATTTTATTTAGAAAATGTAACAATAGATAATGTAAGTCCTTCAAAGAATAATTCAAACAATTTAAAATTTAAATTTAAAGATAATACTGGTACAGCAGAAGCATGGTGTTGGGGTTATGGAGATACATATGAAGGACTTGGTTCACCTAAAAAAGTTAATATGTTGTGTAGTTTAGAAAGATTTAATAACTTTTTAGTAATACAAATAGATAAAATGGAAGCTGCTTAAAATAGCAGTTTCTTTTTTTATGAAAACCTATATATTAATAAAAAAAGAAAAGGAGTGATAACTAATTGAAAAATAATTTTACTCATTTACATGTACATACTCCAGATAGTTTACTTGACGGATTTAATAAGATAGACAATTTAATAAATAAAGTTAAAGAGTTAGAAATGGATGCTGTTGCAATAACTGACCATGGAACATTAGCTGGTACTTATGAGTTTCAACGCAAATGTTTAGAAAATAATATTAAACCACTTCTAGGTATAGAAATGTATCATACTCATGATATGAAAATGATAACATTACCAGTTGAAGATAGAAAAGATATGGCTTTAAGAGAAGCATTAGAAAATGGTGTAGAAATACCAGAGAAAGCCAAGAAATCAGAAATAGCAGAGCTTATAAAACCTTATATGTATGATACAAAAGGGTATCATTTAATATTAATAGCTAAAAATCAAACTGGTTGGAATAACTTAATTAAGATATCATCTATTGCCAATGAAAATGGTATGTTTAATGGCAAAGGTCATTGTGATAATGAGCTATTAAAGAAATATAGCGAAGGTATTATATGTACTTCTGCTTGTATAGGTTCTATGATAAATCAATATATACTTAAAGATCAAATAGAAGAAGCATATGCAGAAGCAGTCAAATTAAAATCAATATTTGGTGATGATTTTTATTTAGAATTACAACCACTAAACGATCATCAACAATTAGTAGTAAATAGAAACTTAATAAATTTTGCTGATGAATTAGAAATAAAACTAATAGCGTCTAATGATTCACATTATACTAATAAAGAAGATGCTTATGTTCATGACGTATTATTATGTATCGGTACAGGTAAAACATACAATGATCCAGATAGAATGAGATATAATCAAGAATTTTGGATAAGAAGTTATGAAGAAATGAAAAAAGCATTTCATGTTCAAATAGATGAGCATTTTAGTGGATATGAAATGTGTATGACTGTAGAAGATTATTTTGATACTTGTAAAGAAGCATTGAATAATACTCAATTAATAGTGGATAAAGTATCATCAGATATTCAATTAGGTGCAGACCATGAATTATTACCTAATGTACCAGTACCTAAAGGATATACTCCTGAAACATGGATATCTCAACAATGTTGGATAAAACTTTATAAATATTTAAAGAAAGAAAATATAATGGATAAGAAAGATATATATGAAGCAAGATTAAAACATGAATTAAATGTTATAAATACTAAAGGTTTTGCCTCATATTTTTTAATAGTGCAAGATGCCATACAAAATAGTGGATGTCCATTTGGACCAGGTAGAGGTTCAGCGGCTGGTTCATTAGTATCATTTTTATTAGGTATAGTAAAAGGTACAGACCCTATCGAATATGATTTACTGTTCTCTAGATTCTTAACTATGGATAGAGTAGCAATGCCAGATATAGACTCTGATGTATCACAAATAGATAGACAAAACTTAATCAAGTATTTAGACAATACATATGGTCATGAAAATGTATGTCAAGTTGGTACTAAAACTACATTATCTATAATAAATGGTATTAAAGATGTAATGAGAGTATTTGAAATACCATTTGCAGAATCTAATAATCTTACTAAAGAATTAGCCAAATTAATTGACTCTCCTTCATTAACCTTTGCAATGTTCGATGCTCTTGAACAAAGCGACTCTTTAGCATATAAAAGATTCAAAGAACTTGAGAAACAATACAAAGAATATTTTGATATAGCGAGAGCACTTGAAGGTATACCTCGTAACTATGGTATACATGCAGGTGGTGTATTAATAACTCCAGTACCAATAAATGACATATTCCCTACTAGATTTATAGAAGGTAAGAAAGTTACTGTTTGGGATAAAGATATAGTAGAAAAAGCTGGCGGAGTTAAATTCGATATGCTAGGATTAAAAACCGTATCTGTTATATCAGAAACATTAAAACTTATAAGTCAACATGAAGGTATAGATATTACATTAGATGAATTATATGAAAATAAGTCAATAAGATGTAATGAAAATGTATTTGATATGCTTAAAAAGAAACAATCAGATACAGTATTTCAAATGGAGTCAGATTTATTTAAAGGATTAATATCTGATATAGAACCAGATAATATAAATGATTTAATTGCAATAACATCTATAGCTAGACCGGGCCCATTAAGTGCTGGATTTAATAAAACATATGCTAAAAGAAAACGTGGTACGGAAGAAATAGTATATGATTTAGGGTGTGATGATATTCTAGGTAATACATATGGTTGTATGCTTTATCAAGAACAATTAATGCTTATAGCAAAGAAAGTAGCTGGCTTTGATGATAACCAAGCAGATACATATTTAAGAAAATCAGTTGCAAAGAAAAAGAAAGCATTAATGGACTTATGTAAAGAGTGGTTTATACATGGAAAACCTGAACAAGATAAATATGGTCAACCAATTGTTGGAGGAATTGCTAATGGATTTGATGAACAAAGCCTAGAACAATTCTGGGAAGACGTTGTTGAAGGATGTGCGGCATATTTATTTAATAAATCTCATGCTACATCTTATTCATTATTATCTTGTATAACTGCATGGTTAAAATATTATTATCCATGTGAATACTTTACAGCAGTACTTACACTACTAGGAGATGAGTCTAAAAGAGAGGGATATTTATCTGTACTTGAAAACTCTGGTATTAGTGTATTAGCTCCAGATATAAATAAATCATTAGCTGGTTTTACATGTGACCCAGAACAATATGAAATATTATTTGGATTACAATCTATTAAAGGTGTAGGAGAAAAACCTATTCAAGCTATAATAAACAACAGACCTTATAGTTCTTTAGAAGACTTTTATTCAAAAGTAACTAAGTCTAATGTTAATAAAACAGCAGGCAAAGCTTTAATAAAAGCAGGAGCATTTGATTCTTTATATAATAATCCTAATAGATATGAACTACTAAATGAGTTCTTTGATATCAGAAGAGATAGAGATGATAGATATAATATAGAAGATTATAATCCTATTCAATGTATAGCATTAGAGAAAGAAGTTCTATCTATATCATTAACATATAAAGAATGGACTAATGATTTACAAGAAGGAGATAAAATTAAATATTTATTTAAAATAAATAGCATAATAGAAAAGACAGATAAGAATGGTAATTTAATGGCATTTATGACATTAGAAAGAGATAATGTAGAAATAGAAATGACTGTATTTTCTAGAGATTATATAAATAATTTAGATAGATTATTTATAGGAAATGAATTAGAATTAAAAGGAAAAGTAGGAATATATAAAGGAAAGAAGAATTTAGTATATTGTAATAAATAAGAGAAAATAAAAAAAGAAAGAGAGAAATAAAGAAAAAAGAGAAAGAGAATAAAATGGAATGAAAGAAAAAAAAGAAGAAATAAAAAAAGGAGATGAAAATCTCCTTTTTTTATTAGAAAGAAAAGAATTAAAATTTGTATTGTTTATTTTCAATTTCTTTTCCTTGCAATATATCATTAATCAATTCTGTATATTTTTCTTTTACTTCTAATGGTACATCCATAGATCTTATCATATCTAATAATTCATTCATATCATAGAAAGTAAATGCTCCACAATCTTCTACTATTGAAACATCTTTATTAGTAACATCTAATTTTATTATATAAGTAATTTTATCATTTTCATTGCGTATATCTTTTATAATTCCGAATCTACTTCTATGTAATCCATTTAATGCAAATGATTCTTTCTTTGCACCTTTTATATATAGATATACTTTATCATTTACTTTATACATTTCAATCACCTCTAAATAAAAATTTAGGAGACACAAGAACGTGTCTCCGTAGGAGGGTATATTATGAAAAAAGAAACACAAAAAATTGTTTTCATATAATTATTACTATGGAGTGCAGCTATATTAAAATTCATTTAGATTTTTTATTTAAAATCTATATCGTCTTTTCTCCATTTTGTTAAGTTAATTGTACATCCTCCAAGTTTTCTATATGCACGTAAATTAGATGCCCATTTTCCACCTGTTTTCTTATCTGATGTTTTAAATGATGGAGCAATGCCTTTGCCATTACCCCAACTTACTACATATGCTTTTCCGGTTAATCCGTCCCAAGCTTTTATTGAACCGTCAGTTACTTTATAGTTTGTAAATACGTCAAAGTCGAAACCTGGACCGCCAGTATCGGTAACTATCCATGTACCATCTGAACTTTTACAATGTTGTTTGATAGCTGGTATATATAGTTTAGTGCCATATGGCATATTATGAGCTGCTACTGTGCAGCCATCAACAACACCCATACCGCTTGATCCTCCTTTATTCCATACATTAAATGGTCCTCCACCATTAGTAGAGTCGCCATATTTACAATAGTTAGTACATACACATCTTTCTAGTATGCAGACATAATTATGACCATCTATAGTACCTGTTGTTTCAGTTATACCATCGCCACTTATTCCTCCAACAGTACTACTTGCAGCTTTGTCAGCTTCTATTAAATCTTTAGGTCTTATAAAGAAACTATTGTTCCAAGCATAATGTTTAGGACCGAAATTATCTATACGTATACCATTTGGAGCTGCTTTTGGTGTAGATGCATGAGCTACTTGATTATTGCCTATATAAATCATAATATGATATATAGTTAATTTTTTTCTATTCTTCATATCATCTTCAGTAGGTTTAAATTTATTATTATAGCTTGTACCACAACAAACTATACAATCTCCAGGCATTGCTTTTGATAATCCTGCATCATTGCATAACCACATTTCTCCACCATTGTTTACTATTTCTGACATTACTGTACCGCCTGCACAGTTTTTGTTATATAGAGAAGTTAATCCAGCATATTTATAACAACAAGATGCCATTGATGAACAATCATATCCATACATTCCTTTTCCTGGTCCTGATGCTATAGTTTGACGCTTAGTATCATCAACTGTTCTCCAACTATTACTATAAAATGCTTTACCGTCTTTATGAAGTTGAACTATTTCTTTAGCTTTTTCAACTATTTTATTTCTACATTCTGCTCCTGTTAATCCAGAACCAACAGAACCACTAGTGGTCAATCCTATATAACCAGCTAATCCATTATCATATTCGTAGCCTGTTCTGTTCTTGTTAAAGTTTTCGAAGTAGAAGTCTTCAGATGTATATTTATTAGATTGAGTAGTATCAGCTTCTTCTCTGGTATCTACCCATTCTCCATTGGCTATAGAATCATTATTTTTAATATCTTCTATTACATCCTTATTAAGTTTTGTATCTAAATTATAAGTTGTTTCAACTTTTTCGGCACTATCACCATTTTTTCTATAATATTTCATAGTTAATCCTTCTGATGGATACTTTTTAACGTCTGGTGCTTGACCATCTAATTCAGTTTCTGTCCAATCCATTTGGAATACATAATCAGATTCTTTAGCGTTTTCTTGGGCTTCTTTTCTTTCTTTTTCTGTAGAATATTTGTCTTTTAATGATTCTTCAAATTTCTTTTTATCTAATTCTTTCCATGTATCTATTAATGATTTTGGTAATGTTTGTTTTTCATCTATACTAACATCAGCATAATCAAAACCAGAACTACGTCTTTCTACTTGATTTAAATTTCTTAAATCATCTAAAGTCATATAAGACATTTGCATATCGTCTAATAATGCAGAACCATTTATTCCAGTTTCGTCTAGGATATCATATATTTGACCTATAATAGGTTCATATCTAGTACAGCATAAACATTGATCTATTGTTACTGAACAACCGTCATGTATTCTGTCATCATGAGTACAACGTATACTACGATATTTACCAAATATATCTTGTCCACCATAATAAACACAGTTTATATTCATTCTAGAGCCTAGACGTCCTAAGTTTCTTAATATTACTGATGATATATTTTCAATTCTTGCTAATCTTTGTTCTGTCTTTTTAGATTGTGCTAATTGCATATCACTTAACATCGCAAAATTCTTAGCCATAGGATGTGCAATAGGACATCCCGGATGATTACAAGAATATAATCTAGATTCTATTTCATCTATAGATACTTTAGGATAATGCTTTTCTAATTCAGTTATTTTAGAATCGTACGGATAAGCATCGTTATAGTTTATTGGCTTACCTTTTGATTCTTTCTTCTTGTCTTTCAATACATCATAATCATAAGTTAATTTCCTATTCCCTAGGTTTTCATTACTCATCTCTCCTGATTGTAATGCTTGTAATGGTATTGTAGAGTCAGAAGTTTTATTATCATAATCTGAAGTAGAATAATTTGGTGGGACTATTAAGTCTGGATAAATAGGATCACATTTAACACTTACTTGTTTATATAATACATTTAATTCATCTGCAGGTTTAACACAGTGGTCTGTACTTCCAGGACCTGTTTCAACTACATTATAATGTATGTCGTTACCTGTAAATGATTGCATTGTTTCTGTTAAAGTGTTTAGTCTGTCATCTTGCATTACTGGAGCGGCCAATACTGAATCTAAACCTTTATCATATGGTTCAAAATTTTCTAAATAAAAAGGTATTAATTTTGAATCTGCATTTTTCATTATATTTTCATATTCTTCAGTAGTGATAATTGTTTTTATTTCTGGTTGTTTAGCATTAGGATTTTTAGCTTTTCCTACGCTATACGCCATTATACCACCATTATCTTTAGAAGTAGTACCTACACCAGATATACCAATATTTCCTGAAGTTATTTCATCTTCTTCATCAGGATCTATATTATATATTTGTTCTCCAGATACATTGTCTAGGAATATATCATATTTATTTTTAGAACCTATGAATAATTTATAATCTCCTTCTGGTACACCACTAAATACACAAGATACTTGACCGAATTTTTTAGTATCTTTTGGTATTTCTAATTTTTGAGAGAATTTTATTTTGTTGTTTTTGTCTAATAGTGCAAATGTTATTCCATTTTTCATTAGAGTATCGACACTATCAACTTCTATACCATTAGGGATATCATCTTGAGTTACTTGTTTAATCCAAGCAGAAAATCTTACATAATAGTCTAATTCTTTTCCATTTTGTTCTACTTTTGCTATAGTTATATCATTAGTTAAACCAGTAGTAGCTTTTACTGCTGAACGTATTCTAGCAAAATGATCTTTTCTATAATTCCAATGACCATCTTCATCCCATTTTGGATTGTCTATAATATTATAATCGAAATCTCCATATTTTGACCATCCTATATTGGCTATATCACTACCAGATGAAGCGTCATCTGTATCTTTTTTATCGTCTTTCTTATTATCGTCTTTTGTAGTATCATCTTTTGCATGAGTAGAGATTTTTTTATTGTCTTTATCTTTGTCTTTATCTTTGTCTTTATCGTCTTTACCAGTATCTCCACCTTCTTCTGTATTGTTATCTCCAGAAGATTCGTTATCTGTCGAAGATTTATTTCCTTCAAAATCTCCATTTAATATTTCTATTTCGGTTGAGTCATATGGATTTTCTACTGTTTCAGTTTTTTCATAATCGAAATAGTTCCAATCAGTAGTTATTCTATATGCTTTGACCCAGCCTTCGTAATCTATATATTGAGTTTCTGGTGTTATAGTTTTCTTCTTCTTTTTATTAGTGTCTTTCTTTTTATTGTCTTTTTTAGTGCTATTGTCTTTAGCATCACTGCCGTCTCCACTATCGCCACCATCACCAGTATCTTCTTTCTTCTCTAGTTTAGTAAATTTTATATAATAAAGGTCTTTATCAGCGTCTAGTATTTTACCTCTTGCTTGATCTTCTAATGTTGTTACTTTCTTCTTTAGTTCTTTAGTTTTATATACTATTGTGTCTTCAAATTTAGTCCAACATTTTTTGCCTATATTATCAGAGTTTGCATTCCCATATTTGTTAGACATTACTATAGATAAATTTTTAGCTCTAACATAACCTTTATCAGCATCTATTTTAACTTGATAGAATTTATCCTTTGCTCCAATTATAGTTAGTTCTTCGCCAGTAGTTAATGCTCTTATTTTTTTAGAAGCAGTATCTGCATTAGCATATATATAAACATTAGTATCATGATCTACATATGCTATTTTACCTTTATTGTCTTTATCTGCCGTTATATCTTCGCTAGTTTCAGGTTTTTTATTATCGTCTTTGTCCTTATCATTATCTTTATCTTTGGCATATGTTTCTATATCGTTATCATAATCAACAACTGGTTTAAATTCGTTGCTGATATCATTAGCTTTTGTATCTGATGATGAACTACTTCCTCCTGTAGTTATGTTCTTAGTCAAATCATCTAAATATATTGTGTAACCTTTTTTGTTATAGTGAACACCATCTTGCATTAAGTCTTTTTTACCATATTTTCCATCATTAAGATCTGAAGTAAAATCTATAAAATTAATGCTTTTACTTGAACAATATGAACTTATCTCACTATTCCATTTATCTATATGTTTATTTTGCACTGAAGCAGATCTTCCAACTGCTGCTTCAGAACCTTTTGCTACATAAGACTCTTTTATAACATATAATGGTATACTTGAATATGTAGATTTTAAATAGTCTAGCATATTTTTCATATGTTCTATATTACCTTCTGGGTAATTTGTTCCTAGCCAAACTATAATAGCTTTCGTACTGTTTTTAATACCACTAAGTCTATTAACTTTTTTCTTTTTGTTATAAAAATAAGAAGCATTTGCACCTATATGTGCATATACATCTATACCGCTAAGTAGTTTGAATTCATCTCTCATGGCAACTGTTCTCGAATCTCCTATCATTGTAGTGCCTTGAAGAGAATCTATCTTTTGTCCAGTACTGCCAGTATTTCCTCCTGTTGTACCACTTCCTCCTGTACCTGGATTAACTCCTAGGTCTGGAGATATATCTATAAATTCATTAGTGTTTTCATTTTTTAATAAATTATTTGGTACATACTTAGCTGTTACTTTACCATATTTATCATTTAACCAATCTATTTGCTTTTGTACTTCTTCTAAGAATAATATCCATTTTTCTCTATCTAAGTACAAGAATGGTGATGGAGCTCTATTTAAATCAAACTCTCTCCATAATTCATTAGAAGAAAAACCTTCATCATATAATGCTTTAGCGCATTGTTCTATAAGTTTCTTTTCTGTTTTAGGATAGTCATAATTTGCATCTTTTTCTAATGCAGTTTCTTGATTATCAAAGAATTCACCTATTGATAATGTATATTTTGGATGTTGATTATTGAATAAAGCTCTCTCTATGTAGGTATGTTGACCATTATTTTCTGATGCAAAGCATATAGTACCTTTGTCTACATTATCGTATACTATATAATCTTCTGGGTTATTTAAATCATAAGCTTCTATTTCATTGTTTTCATCGTTTGCAGCAAATGTAGTTATCATATAATTTGCAGAAGTAGTTTTGTTAAATATGTCTGGTATCTTTTTACTACCTCCACCAGGTTTAACATATTGTGCAGGGTCGATAGCTTTATTGTCTAAATGTAATTCAAAATGTAGATGATTACCTGTTGATGATCCAGTTGTACCAACTTTACCTATTACATCACCTGCATTAACTGTATCTCCTACTTCTTTTAATCTTTTAGATTGATGTGCATATTTTGTACTACATCCACTACCGTGATCTATTATTATATAATTACCGTAACTATTATGAAATTCAGATTTAGTAACTTTACCATTTGCATATGCATGTATATCTGTTCCAGCATTAGCTGGTATATCTATACCATAATGCATTTCTTTACCATGGTATGGGCATATTCTAGGACCGAATGGTGAGGATATTCTTGTTAATTTAGGAAGAGGCCAACCAAATACTTCTCCTGAAGGTTGTATTGTTGTACTGTCGTCTGTAGATGATGTTGCATCTCCACCGCCACCATATCCTCCTATTATAACACCGGAATATAAACCTTCGCCTTGAACTAAATCAACGTCTGGTCTTGATGTACCCACATCGTTACCACCTCTAGTTTTCCCACTAGTAGGTTTTTTGTTGAAATCTATTTTAGTATCATGGTCTACTTTATAGTGGAAGGTTCTATCCCATTTATAATATTTGAATCTATCTACCATTTCTTTAACATCGCAATTATGGTATGGAGGATACATATGCAATGTAATACCCTTAATTCTATGCATATCTACCCAGTTATCTGAAGTATTTGCATTAGATAAAGATTCTTGAACAGTACCTTCGTGGAACACAAGTTGTATTACTTGTCCACTGCCAGAACTTCCACTAGTATCAGTTGTACTATTTTCTGAACTAGATGAGTCACCATCTTGTTTCATATTATCTGCTGTTTCAAAATCTTTAAAATCTATTTTTATTTTTTGCTGTTTGTCATTTCTTGTTTTGATTTCTTTTTTTATATAATCCCATTTTTTATTGTCAACTATCGTTGCTGGACATTTGCGATAAGCAGTATCACCATGTCTAACTACATGATCTAGTGGTATATTATAATTTTTCATTATCCATCTTATTAATTCAATAAGATTGTCAGTTGATCTAGTAAGGTCAACTGATGCAGCATCTACCACTGTTATACCTATAGAATTGCTGTTATTGACAGTACCGTCTTTAATGCCTTTTGCTCCCCATCCTTTATATGGTTTTTCACCAGCAGTATGAGAGCCAGGCCAGTTGTCTTTTAGACATTGTATAATTATATAATCATCAACTATATAGTGCGTATATGCATCTTTAGTTGATTTAGAAGCTGCAGCTTTTTCATATTCTTCATATGTTTTATTAGTATTTTTATGATCACTATTATGTATAACTATATACGAATTAGTCTGACTATCAGCTTCTTTAAGTATTAGCTTTTTCTTAGTTATTATAGCCATTAATTATTATCATCTCCTTTCGTATGGTATACATACGAAGTATCTGCATTTTTTGTATTAATATATGCGGGAGAATCGTTATTAGTCGTATTTTTTTCTATTAAATGTGATTGATAATATTCATTCCATGATAATCCATTTTGATCAGCTAAAGGTCTATCAAACATAGTTTTATTAAGAAATTGTCTTTCTTTATTTCTTAATAATTGTTGATATGCATATCTATCCATAGCATCAGATACTAATGGTTCCGCTTCTTGCACTTTCATAGCATGTTTCATATCATAATAATAATTAAAATCTATAATTTTTCCGTCTACATCATCTTCGTAATATTCATCGCCATATGCTATAAGTTTTCCTGTTACAGAACATTTTTTACATACATATGGATCTGTCATTCTTTTTAATACTAATGCCATATTAAAAAACTCCTTTCTAAATAATATTTCTATTGTATATTACTTAAAAAGGAGTCATGATTAAACAAATAGCATCAAAGGATTATTGATTACATCATTGTTTAATTTATTATTAGTTTTGGCTTTTTCCCATTGAGTTATAATACATTTCATACCATTATCATCCAATGGGCATATTATATCTTTATCTTTAAGTTTGTGTTCACGTTGTTTGTTCGCAGCTGTTCTTACATAGTTAGTTGCTGCAAATAATTTAGTATCTAGCGCACATTCCATACCATCGACTACGTTATTGGCTATTTGAGTAAGTATGTCCGTATTCTCAGACATTGCTTTTAAGCCTTCTTCATCAAAATCACCTTCCATAGTTTTGGCAGCATGTAATTTAGTAGCCATTAAAGACAAAGCTCTTTCTTGAACTGTATTATTATAATATAAATAATATACAGTAACTGGATCTTTTTGAGATAGTCTCCATGAACGTCTAGAAGCTTGTCTCAATGTATATAAGTTATAGCCTACTTGATAGAATATAACAGTAGTAAAATCTATTAAATCTAAACCAGTTTCTACTAATTTAGGATTGCATATTAATACATCTAATCCTTTATTGTCTATTAAATTTCTAATAGTAGATTCTCTCTTTTCTGATTTAACACTGGCTTTTAACTCATATGCATTATATCCATTGTTTTCTAAATATCCAACTAGTTTTTTACCAGTATCAGTTTTATTAACTGAATTATAATATACTAAACATCTTTCACCTTTTGCTACGTGAGTTTCTACTATTCTTAATAGCTCATCTTCTTTATTTCTTATTTCAGATTTAAGATGTCTAGGTGAGAATCTAATTTCTTCTGTGTCTGGATCTGGTATAGGTCTTGCACAATGAGGAGAATCTAAATAATCCATCATTTCTCTTACTATAGTTGGTATTATTTTAAGCGATGGTTTTGTTTCATTTCTAGGATCTCTTGCATCTCTTATTAAATTAGCCATAAATGTTTCATATTCATTATAACCATTTATTATATCTGGATCCGGTGCTACTGCTACTGGTATTTCTGTATAACTTGGAAGTTCATCTTTCATATCTTTTAACGAAATAAATACTGTACTATTAAATAAATAATCTGTAAATATTAATGGAGATACGCCTGGAAGTTTCTTTTTGGTTGCTCTTCCTAATGTATTATATGTATATGATATAACACCATATTTATTCACGAATGCTCCAACATCATCATAACTAAATCCACTTTTCTTCATTAGACTTGGGAACATTTTATATAAGATATAATAAATAGAGTCAGCGAAACCATTTATCAATGTACCAGTCATACCTATATTCTTTTTACAAGATTGAAGTACATAATGAAATGCTTGACCTTGTATCGAATCTTTAGATGATAATTCATGTATTTCATCTAATAATCCATAGTCAAATATTCCTTTCATATATCGTTTAATGTATTTAGCTATACAATATCTTTTTGTACCTCGATATGACACTATATAATCTCCATATTCATCTATATTATCTGATTGTTTTATAAGAGCTGCTAATAAATTTTTATCTTTTTTGATAAGCTTATCTTTGTCAAGCAATTCATTTTTAAGAGGTTCAATATGATCTTTCCATAACCAACCTTCCTTACCTAGTTTAATCCACTTACAATTTTCTTCATCTCTATTAAGAGTAGTCCATAATTTACTATGACAATGTGGACATTCAAGATTATATGGATGTGTTGTAAGAAAATCTGTTGGTGTCAAAGGTTCTTTATGTATTTTCTTATCTTTTTTAACTTCTTTATATAACGCTTTGCCACAATCAGGGCATACAAATCTACCTAATTTAGTATGAATATATTTTTCTGTATCTTTAGATTTTATTGCTGTTGTACTTTTCCATATAGCTGCTGGTCTTTTTTCATATGATAATTTAGCTGTTTCTTTTGACATAATAACGAACATATTTTCTGTTCTATATGGGTTCATTAATTTTGGTTTTAATTCTAATAATTCTTCTAAATTATGAATTATATATCCTTTACTGTTTGGAATATATAATTCAGATTCACGTTTCCATTTCTCTACTATATGAGTAGGACACATTACTAAAGCATTAAATCCTGTTCCCATATTAGCATGATGAATAAAGCATGATGATCCACCCATGATAGTTTTACCTGCGCCGCATTCTCCTACTAATAAAGCATTAGAATTTTTCTTCCAGTTATTAGCTACTGCTTGTTCAACTGCTCTTTGAGCTTCATATTTTTCTATACCTCTATTATGAATGAAGTCATCTATAATTTGTGCATGTAAATCATATTTATCTTTTCCAGGTGTAAATTTAGGTGTAAAATTTTCTTGTATTTTTTCTGCTAAAGATTCGCCAAAGAAGTCTAAATAATCATTAAGCCCAGAACAACTATCTAAGAATATAGACGGTTCATTAGAGCCATTAATATTAAATACTTTATTCTCTAGATTTTCAGATATCATGCCCTTTAAATCATTATGATTTATAGCCACACTATATACATCTAAATTATCATTATCGCAAAAATAAACATCATTATTTGTACGTGTAATGTTACATCCATTATAATATGCTGGTCTATTCCTCATTGTAGTCGTTAACTCTGGCATCCATTCTCTCAAGCATGGTATAGGAGAATAATTTTCTAATAGTTCATATACTTTGTCTTGAAGAAATTCCATTTCTTCCGCATCATTATTTTTATCTCTAAATAAAAACATAAAAAAACTATCATCATTTACTATTGGTTTTTTGTAGCATATTACATGTACATAATCACTTTTGCCCGTTTTCTTTTGAATGCATTCAAACGCATTGGCTTTAGAATGTACACTTGCTGTTCTGTTCCAACCATTATTATTTTTGAATCTTATATAACAAGATTGTTTGCCGTTAATTGAATCGATTAATTTATCAACACTTGATTTATATCCTACTGCTGATATAAATACTAAATTCTCATTATTGTCTGTAATTAATTTATCAACCATTATGTGATTGATATTATCAAATGTCACTTTTCTTGGCATCATATCCCTCCTAACTTATTTCTTTAAATAATCCATCTGCTCCGAAAGCATTTATTTGAACTCTATTAGATATCTTATCTACTCTATCTTCATCATTAGTCATGCTACCTTGCAAATGTTCTATATATTTAATAGTTCTACCTTTAATAATATGGCATCTATCTCCAGGTTCTTCAACTATACCATCTAGTTTACCTGAAGTTAATATTAACCCTACTTGTCCTATATTAAATGGAAGTAACGGTTGAGTATCTGTTAATATCTTATGAGTATTTATTTGTTTAAAGAAATCATCATAAAGACCATCTTCAGAAACTATTTTAGCCATGTCACTAGCTCTAATAGTTCCACCTCTAAATAGCTCTATTTCTTTAGTATCTTCTGGTAGATAATAAGTACAAGCCGGTTCTGTTTCTATGTCAGAATATTTTATTTCTTTTAATTCTGCATATGCTTCTTCATAATCTATATTAGTTAATTTTCTTCCCATTATAGTTATGTTACATGTTTCACTATCAGATTCTGGTTTAAATATAGTTATGTCATTAAAATTTTTAGCCCAGAATAACATAATTTCATATGAGAATCTAGAAAATGGTATAGTATATACCATTACACCATTAGGTCTTAAGTATCTATAATTATCTCTTAATGCTGTTATTTCTTTAGAAGGTAATGCATATAAATCACCTTTCATTTTATGAGTCATAGATATTTTAGGTTGAACATTTACAATATCGAATACTGAATTAGATATTCTCATGTTCTTTTTTATAGAATCATCATTTAATGATTCATCATCTTCTTGTATTAATTTTGTATATATATTTTGATTAAACTCGGAAGAATCATCATTCATTTTTGTAAATTCTTCTTCTGCAATACCATATATATCAATATTGTTAAATGCATCTTTGATATATGTGTCTTCGTCTCTTATAAAAATACAAGGATTTAAATATTTTATATTTCTACTGTTATTTAATTTGATATTATTAGATATTGCATTAATTTTATATGGTTGTATACCAGCTATATCCTTTCTTGATGTTCCCATGTATTTATTATAAGCACCACCATATGGATATTCATAATCATCTACTTTTAAATAATAACTATTATCCATTGTTGAACTTATCAATGATATACAATTTAATAATAAAGTATTGCTAGTACATTCTCTAATTGCATTTTCTTGATCTACAATTTTAGAATATATATCTTTGTTAAGATACTCTAAAGAATCATCAAATTCTTTTACAAGTCTTTTTATTCTATCAATGTACATCAATATTTTTTCTTTATGAGCTTCAAATGCTATGCTCTCTTTGTCTATCTTGATTCTTTTGTTTGCATAGTTATTTATATTGTTCATTATACTATTTAAATTATATGAAACATAAGATAACATATTTTCACTCCTTTTTATTAATAAAAAGAGGCTACTCTATTGTAGCCTCTAATAATTTACAACTATTGTTACTTCTATTACTTTCTTGTAATTCGGCTTTAATATTTACTAACGCATCTTTCTTTAATACTTTCTTATACTTTGAATATATGTTAGCAAACACAACTGAATCGAATATTCCATTACCTGTTTCAATTTTTACAAAAGCCATTTGGTTATTGTTTTTATCTTTCTTTTTAGATACGGATTTTATATAGCCAGTGATTTCAAATTGTTGTCTTATCTTTATTTTATCCATATCTATTTTTGGCAAGTTGTTCATTCTATTGTGAACGAAATTTATATTAAATAATATATATTCTATTTCTTCTTGAGAAGCATATAATTCTATTTCACTCTTGCCTATTTTAATTAAAGGAGTCATGTCTTTTTCTTTACGAAGTGTATAGTATTCTTCAAAAGTATCAACTCTGTCTCCTAAAGCACCACATGCTATCAATGATAGTACTGATGGTTTTCTACATAAACTTTTTTCTGTCTTTTCAAATATTTGTGATACATAAGATCCGTTATTATTAAATGGCATACATCTTTCTTTAATATGATTATATGTATCATAAGAGAATGAAGGCAATGCACAGAATCCTATTCTTATCTTGTCATTGTCTACTGTAAATTCCCATCTAGATTTGTTCATATCTACTGGTAAGAATTTAATTCCTAATCTAATACAGTCTTCCATTATTTCTTCTAGTTTTTCTTTGTGTTTATTTAAATCAGTCTTATTAATATAAGTGTTACTCAATAAACATGCAAAGAATTCTAGTGGATAATAAGTTTTATAAAATGCAGTTGCATAACATATAGTTGCATATGCTAATGCATGAGATTTATTGAAACTATATTTACCACTATCTAATATTAATTGGAAGATTCTTTCGAATATTTCATCTGTCATTTTGCCTCTAACTAAATCATGAAGTTGATCTTTATATGAAGCTATCTTTTCGAACTTTTTCTTGGCACTTGCTTTCATTAAATCATATCCAAGATGTAAAGGTAATCCCATGTTGTAACAACAATTCATTAGTTGTTCTTGATAAATCATTATTCCATTAGTGTCTTTGACAGCTTCATCATACATTGGATGTATTAATTCTACTTCTTCTTTACCTTCTAATATTCTCATATACTTTTCATCAAGTTTAGAAGATATACAAGGTCCTCGAACTAATGCTAAACAGTCTGCTAATTCATTTAATGTTTTAGGTTTTAGTCTAGGCATTCTTCTTTTATAAGTATTGCTACCTATTTGGAATAAGCCTGTAGTATTTGCTGAACCTATATTTTTCCATATTTTAGGATCATTGAATTCATCATTTTCTATATCGAATTTAACTCCTGTTGCTTTTTCTAATTTATCCAATAATGATAGGGTACTCAACCCTAAGTAATCATACTTTACTAACATTTGAGTTTCTGCACTATGTAAATCTAATGCAGTAGCATTAATGTATTCATTATTAGATTTTATAAGTGGTGCCACATCTACTATTTTAGTGTTAGCTATAATTATACCTGCAGCATGAATACCAGCATGATCTGGTAAGCCTTCTAGCTCTTGCGCTATGCTAAATAATTCAGGATATATCTCTTGATATTCTCTAAGTTCAGAAACATATTCTAAAGATTCTTCGATACTTAAATCAGTCTTTTTATCTTCACCACCATCATCTAAATCCACATAATATACAGTAGGTATTAATTTAGATATAGTATTAACTAACGATGGTTCTAAGCCTAGAAGTCTTCCCGCTGCTTTTACAGCTGATTTGGATTTTCTCATACCTAAAGTAGAAACACAACAACAATTCTCTGCTCCATATTTAGTTATAGTATAATTAAATAATATATCTCTACCTTCACTACTTATATCTAAATCAACATCCGGTATAGATCCTTTTCTATGTATAGATAGGAATCTTTCAAATAATAATCCATATTTGATTGGATCTATTTGAGTTATACCACATAAATAAGCAACAAGAGAGCCAGCGGCGCTACCACGCCCTGGCCCTGTTTTAATACCTTTACTTTTAGCATATTGAATTATGTCTCTCATTATTAAGAAATAAGAAACGAATCCTAAATGATCAATTACATCTAATTCATAACTTAGTCTACTTACATATTGATTAGGATTTTTAATTTTTAATATTAGTTTATTTAATTTTTGATAACATATGTGTTCTAAATAATCTCTAGTTGTATATCCATTTGGACATTTAAATGTAGGAAGATTCAGTTCTTTTCTCTCTAATATTAAATTCTCACATTTTCTACCTATTTCATTTGTATTATTTATTGCTTCTAATATCGTATTGTCTTTATTTATAAAACTATTATATAATTCTTCTTTGGTCATTAAATAATAACATTTATCTGCATATATACTATCGTTTTCATCTTCTGGTGCTTTTAGATTTCTTCCGTCTCTTACATGGAAGTCATGTGCTTTCCAGTCTTCTTTGTTAAGATAATGTATATCATTAGATACTACTAATTTTATATCATGTTCTTTTGCTATTTCGATTAGCTTATCATTTACTAATAATTGTTCTGGAAAAAGTCCAGGCTGTATTTCTAAATATAAATCATCGTCAAATATACTTTTGAGTTCTAGTATATGCGCCAATGCTTCTTCATCTCTTTCTTGTATTATAAGTTGAGGAGCATAACCTCCTACACATGCAGTAGTACATATTAAATCTTCGCTATGTTCTTTTATATAATTAAGATCTACTCTAGGTTTATAATACATGCCTTCAATAGATGCTACAGAAACTATCTTTAATAGGTTCTTTAGTCCATTGTTATTTTTTGCTAACAGAATCATATGATACATATCTTTATGTTCTTTATCCTTAAGTGTCATATCTTCACATAAATATATTTCACAACCTATTATTGGTTTAATGTTGTTGTTTGTACATTCATAATAAAAATTATACATGTTTGCTAAAGAACCATGATCTGTCATACATAGTGTATCTAAATTTAATTCTTTTGCTTTTTTGACTAAATCGCTTGTCTTTAATATACTATCTCTTAAACTTCCTTCTGCAGTATGTACATGAATTGGTACATAATTTTTAGATATAGTCATCTTCCATGTCCTCTATAATAGTTTCGGCATTAATGTCAATATTTAATAATGGTATACTTACTTCACCATATTCTTCTAATTGACAATCAACACATTTTCCTTTTTTATCATTATCCCATATAAAAGATGTACATAAATCTTCTATTTTATCAAATCCTACTACAGAAGCTATATTGCTTTTCTTACAATGACATTCTTTTATTTTAGATTCTGCTGGTGTTCCACAACAAGCTGAGTTATATATGCAGAATGTAAAATCACAATATAATTTATTATCTTTGTTGTCGTTTCTTTTTTCGTCTTTTATCAAAATTCGTCCTCCTAAAATTCTTCACTGTCTATATTATATTTTTGTTTTAATATTTCTCTTATGATACTACGATGACATTCTAAGTCATTCTTCTCATAACATATAAGACATACATCTTGTGTCTCATTTAATTCTTTTACTTGTTCTAGCGCATCCTGAAACATCGTATCGGTATTAGCATGCTCAATAAACATTTCTCTATACTGTTTCCAATCAATACTGCCATCTTTATATTTAGACAATATTAATTCAGATGGGGCCAATTGCGGCCACCATTCCATGCCATACTTCTCTACATTCATAGTGTTTCTAGGTTTCCATCTTATAACAAGTATCTTTTTCATATCTTGTGGTAGTTTCTTTACATTAGCTAAGTAACTTGTATATATCATTTTAATACCTCCTAGAAAGCTAAGTCTTTTTTATTATACTCTTTTTGAATTGTTTTAATGAGCTCATTACAATTATATTCAGCAGACTCTTTTGTTCTACCATAACCATAAGCTTCAACGTCTATAAAATCATAGCATATTACAGCTGTAGTTGCACGATATTCACTATCTATTCTTTTTACAGACTTTATAGTACAATTAGTATCATTCCATGGACTATTTAAACATAATGCAAAATATTCCATAGTATCTCTTGTAATTAATACACCATCTCTATCATAATACATTCCATCAGATCGTGTATATATTTTGGTTGTTTCATTACCTACATTTAATCTGCCTATCAACTTCATATTATACCTCTCTTAATTTAAAACAACTTAATCTTTTACTTAAGTCGTTTTGATTTGTTGTCCATTCTTGTCCTGTAGTTAAATTATGAACATATAGCCATACTGCATGTCTATTGTAGTGATGTGCTGTTGCATTGTATGTAATTTTTATTCTATCGTTCTCTTTTAAATCACAAAAGCCATTGGCTGTTGTCTTGCTATGTATTTTTTCTACTTCGTATGTTTTGCTTTCCAATGTTACTATCATGTTATACCTCCTTTAAAAAGAAAGACGCAGAATTAACTGCGTCTTATACATTTATTTTCCCATTTTTTATATGCGTCCATATACATTTCGTCTTTATCTCCATTATATGTGAACTCATAGTACATACCATCAAACAACGTAGTACTTAATAATGCCTTATTGTTTCGTAATGTTTTACAACACCAAACCATAAATACATCATCTGTTGTTATTTGTTTGTTGTCTGATTTGTCTAAATGGTCATTGGTATATTTAACTACTTCGTCTTTACACCAATCTAAAAATTCTTTTTCGTTCATATTATTCTCCTTTATTAAGATATTCTGATACTTCTTCTAATGATTTAAAATATTTACCACCATTCTTTTGAACCATTAGACCAGTTCTTTCTAAAGATCTCATTTGACCTTTATCAAATTGCAATCCTGCATCTTCTTCTAATACACAGAACAAAGTTTTTTCGGGTCTTTTGTTACTATCATCTATAACTTCAGCTATGCTATATACTCCTGTCATTAATGGAGTTATAACATATAGACAATAATCACATATTTCTCTTTGTCTTAATTCTTCTAAATAACATTCTTCAGTCCAATCATCTACAACTGGGTTAAAATAATCTATTTTTAACATTGGTATTAATTTGTCTCTCCAAGTAGATTCATTACAAGTTCCACCTAGAAATACTTTCTTGTCGTCTTTACCTGTGTAGCCTTTGCCACCACAGAAACAACAAGTTTCTCTTTGAAATCCTAGTTTACCTGTGCCTTCACAATGTTTACATATTACTTTCATTGCTATTCTCCTAATCTAAATCTATATTTTCGATAGCTGCTCTTTCTTCTAATACATCTCTATATGCTTTCATATATACTAATTGAGTATGCAATAAATCATATGAACAATTAGGAACGAAGTCTAGTGTATTGTTTCTATAACCTTCTAACATTCTTTCTAGTCCTTTTATTCTATTGTCTAACTGATAGTACTCAGCTTTTGCTCTATCTTTAAAATCTTTACTTACCATTAAATTTGCAGTGTCTTTTAATTCCATAATACCCTCCTATTCATCATCACAATCTTTTAATAACTCTTCTATATTATTATTCAAATAGTTAGTTAGCTTTTTATAATTTTTTGTATTAGCTTCTTCTGAAAATCCTCTAAAATCACATCTTACAGGATACATTCTTGTAAATTCATTATTTTCATTTGTTTCTACAGCTATTGCCATGCCAAACAAATGTAATTGTTGATTTATCCACCATAAAGCTCCTGAATTTCTAAATTCGTCTATAGATATTTCTTTTATCATATATGCCTCCTATTTTATAGAGCTACCTGCTTTTAATTTCTTATAGAATCCACATAGAGTATAGAAATCATATAGCTCTAATTTCTTTCCATTAACAGATCTTATATTAAAATCTCTTTTTATATTTTTAACTAGTTGTCCTTTCATATATGCCTCCCGATGTTATATTCTATTTATAAGTTCTACTACTAATAATCCTGCTATTGCTAATGTCCAAGCAAATGTATATCCTTCACGATATCCAGGTTTGTCAAAATAGCCTTTGCGTTCTTTATTTAGAACGCAGGCTATTGATACTATTATATAAATTATATACAATACAATTTTTAACATTTTATTTACTTCCTGTGCTACCGAATCCTCCACGATCTTCATTGCCTAGATGTTCAGTTTCATTGAATTTAACTTCTTTCATTCTTTCTACTAATCTGAACTGACATATTTTATCACCTTTTTGTATATATGTTACTTCGCCATGTCTAGGCACTAAACAATATACTGGCATTCTCCATATATCTTTATCTCCACAGTAAGTATGATCTATAATTCCCATACTATTTGTTTGGATAATTCCCCATTTTTTAAAAGTACTACTTCTTGGTAATAAATGAGCTTCATATTTTGAAGGGAATTCCATAGCAAATCCTAGAGAAACTAATGTTGAATCTCCTTGTTTTAATGTTATATCTTCAGCAGCATATAAATCTATCCAGTCACCTTTTTCTATTGCTTTAAGTTTTGTAGAGCCATCTAAATATTTTATTTTTACTTCTATCATTTACATATCTCCTTATAAATACATATTTCTTACTTCAGTTATTTCGCCTTCAACGCCTTGACCTTTAGCGCTAAATTTCCATTCGCCATTATGTCTATATATTTCGCCAAGCAATACGGATGTTTCAATACTAAAGTCTTCAGACAAATCATATCTAACTAATTCTTCATTAGTATCTCCATCCATTATTTGTATAAATGCATTTTCAACTTGTCCGAAGTTTTGTCTTCTGTCATTAGCTTGATATATACTAACGTCAAACACTATTTTATTTATTTCAGCTGGTACAGTATCTAAATCAACGTTTATTGCTTCGTCTACACCATCTCCAGCACCAGTTAAATTATCTCCACTATGTTTTATTGCTCCACTACTATGTGTTAAATTTCCATAGAATACCATGTCTGTATCTTGAGCTAATTTATCATTGGCATCTAAACATAATGCTATAGCATCTAAATCGAATGCTGCGCTTCCAGATGCATTAACATCCCATCCTAATCCTACGATTAAATGTTTTAATCCTGCATTTCCTTTTGTTAAATCAACTTTTTGTCCTTTTACTAAGCTTATTCCCATTATATGTCCTCCTATAATTCGTTATCTACCATGTAATCTATCATGAATTTAGACCAAACATCGAATTGTCCATATTTGTCTATTAATTCATTTTTAGACATCCATTGGCTTTCATAATATTCTTCATCTATTTTTGGTATATCTTTTTTATAACAATCAAGTGCTAATACATAGCCCAAATGGTTGCAGTTTTTTTCATTAAAATCCTTAACAAAACCTTTAGGTCTTATTGCCTTGATTATATTCTGTAATTTTATATCTTTTACTATTATATCTGTAGCAGCAAGAAACAATTGATCTTGATAAGCATACTCACTTTTATATATATGTTTGCTTATTCCTAATGATCGTTTATCTTTATTAGTTTTCTCTTTACCATAATCGGTATAGAATTTATCTTTCTTAACTAGTGTTAGACATTCACCAAATTCATTTTTTGCTATAACAAATGGCATTAATTGGTCTACTACTATACTAGATTCAACTTCTTCTTTTGGTACATACAATCTATCATTCTTCCATAGATCATATATGTCTCTATTATTATAAGGAGTGAATCCTTGTTCGAGTTCTATAGTTTTATTAACTATATTAGTAGGTACGACTAATACTTCATCTTTAAATAGCATATTAGATTTCGTTGAAACTATATGTTTCTGTTCTAAGTTTTAATTCTTTAATAGTATCTAATTCTTTTTTTGCTATAGCTTTTTCTATTTTTAATGCTTTAATTGTTTCGTCTTGCAATCTACATTCTTTTTTTAATAATGCATTGATATAATTTAATCTATAATTTACATCATCTTCCATGCCTTTAGCTTCTTGATAAAATCTTTTCTTTATTACTTCTGCATTTTCAATTGGTTTTCCGTTCATAGTCAGTCTCCTTTCGATAATAAAAAAAGAAGAGATATTTTCTATCTCTTCTCGTTAATATATGCTATGTGTTATTTATTAATAGCGTCTTTTAAAGATTTTCCTGCTTTAAATGCTGGTGCTTTTGAAGCTGGTATATCTATTTCTTCTTGTGGATTTCTTGGGTTTCTACCTTTTCTTGCAGCTCTTTCTCTTACTTCAAATGTTCCAAATCCTACTAATTGAACTTTATCACCATCTACTAATGCTTCTTCTACTGTTTCTGTAAATGCGTTTACTAATTTTTCTACATCTTTCTTTTTCATTTCTGTTTTTTCTGCTATTCTTGATACTAAATCTGTTTTATTCATATTGAATCCTCCTATTTTTTCATTAATTCTTTTTTGTTAAATAAATCTAAGCACTTTCTATGACATTCTATACAATTTTCAACTGAATAACTGTCTCCTATTTTTAAAAAGTCGCTAGTTATATCATTACAACTTGTACAATTGCTAGGTAAATTATAATATTTTTTTACACATTCTACAAATATTATTTTACCTTCTTCTTCGTTTTTATCATTAATTATTTGCTTTCTAAATACAAGTCCTTTATTTCTCATTAAGTTTTTTAATTTATAGTTTTGATAAGATTCGCCCTTATTCAGTTGCAATAAGTTGCCTAGACAATAAACAGGTATGTTTTCTATTGTGTCTTTGCTTTTAAGATATTCTACAGCTTCCCAAGCTATAGCAGTATCTTTTTTTAAGATTTTGCTCATTACTTTCCCTTCCTTCTAATATTATTCTTTTAATGCATTTATTAATTTGGTTAAAGATTCTTCTATATCATATGTTGTTCCAAAGTCTGCAGCATAATCATTCATAAATAAATCATCATTATCAGTTATAAATACTGAAAATGTATCTGGTTGTTGAGGTCTAAATTGATTAAATCTTACGATTATTTCATCTAATAAATCTTCTGTAAAATTTGGTCCAATTAATATTAACGTATGAGTATTTAATCCAGTAGGTTTATCTTCTTCATCATATGTAAATATATCATGGAATATTTTAGAAGTATCTTCTGTACTATATTTTTCTCCATAAAATGGAATAGTTGGTTTAACTTTGCCTTTGCATGAACCACCATTTAAATCACAGCACAATATTGGTTTATCTACATCTAAATTAATATCAGGAGTATAGAATGTTTCTTTGCATTTGACACATTGTAAAACATTTCTGTTGCCTCTCATAGGTGTGTACTCTGATTTAATATTACTAAGTGTTCCGTCTGTATTAAAATCTATTACAGATTTTATTAGATTCATATCTATTAATTCTTTTATTTTATTGTACGTGTTAGTAGATTCTTCTGGATTTTTCATTACTACTTGATCATAAAATTTCCAGAACATATTTGGATTCTTTATCATTGTTTTTCTAGAGAATATATTCATACTATTTTCTCCAGGTTGAAAGAATAGTGGTTCTTTTTTTATAAAGTCTGGATCTTCTTGCTGTTCTTCGGGCAATACTCGTTGTAAAGCTTTGCTACCTACTATTAATACAGCATCATTATATCTTTTAAGATGTTCTGTAAGATCTGTAACTGGTCTTTGCATTATTTATCTCCTTTCTTATCTAAATCAAAATTCAATAAATCTTTAAAACTAGATGATGAATTATATGCATTTTCTGAATCGTCTATGCCATTACATTCATTACATAGACGAGTTATAACTACGTCTTCTCCATCGTTAGCCATGTTCGTTATATCTGTACTGCAATTAGAACATACTTTTTTATGACATTTACTACATTCTTTTATATCACTTTCAAAAGTATCTTCTCCACAAGTAGGACATTTAACTATTTTATCTTCTGCTTCTTCTGTTTCATCAGTTTTGACTATTCTAGGCTTAAATGGTTCTTCTGTATTATTAAACAGCACACCAGGATCTTGAACTGGTTCATGTTTTAATTCAGTTATATCCATTGGTTTACATAGATTTTTTAAAAATGCATAAGGATCTTCTGACTGAGCAAAGGAACAGTCAGATATAGTTAGTTCATCATGCTCAGTCAAATAATCATAATTTTTACATATCTTTTTTAGTTTACAAGTATCACATATCATTATTTAGTTTGTCACCTTCAATCCTATTTCGTTCTCAAGGAAAGATTTTATAGTATTCTTTTCTTGGTTAGGAACTTTTTTTATAATGTTATTTACTATAGGTTGATAACGCAATTTTAATTCATATAATTCTTTTATATAATCATCTACTGCGTTTTTTGCATTATAATATCCATAAGTACACATACTATTTTCTATATAATTTGGCAATTTATATTTATATTCTAATGATATATCTGCTAAATCTTTTCCATCAGGAAGTATTACAGTTTTACAATATATATCATTATCTAATAATAAATTTGCTGCTTTATTAATGGCTTCTATACCTTTAGAATCTCCATCATAAATTAGTATGACTGTCTTATTAAGACTTTTAAGATAAGGAATATGTTCTTTTGTTAAAGCAACTCCCAATGTACATACTACATTTTGTAATCCATATTTTGTTGCTAGAATCACATCCATTACCCCTTCTGTAATAATAATATATTCATGTTTCTTATTTATATGATTTGTACCATATAAATATTGTGATTTTTTAAATATTTCAGAGCCTGGAGAATGTATGTATTTCTTATCATGTTTATTTTTAGATTCAATAATACGTTTATTAAATCCGATAATGTTACCATATTTATCTGCCATTGGAAATACTATTCTATCATTATATTTATCATATCCTATATTCCATTTAGATATATCATCATTACTTAAGCCTCTGTCATATAAATATTTATATGCTCTTTCTTTAATATCTTTTTGATATTTATTGGCTAACATTTTGTTTCTTTTATATTCTTTTTCATATTTGCTTTTAGGCATAGGTATGTTATATTTATTTGCTAGATACATTATAGCATCTTTCCATTGCATATCTTCAATCCACATTATAAAATCTATACAATCTCCACCTGTATTACAACCAAAACAAAACCATTTTTGTCCTTCGCTGGTTTCTCTTACGTGAAATGATGGAGTGGGATCATTATGGTTTGGATGCGGACAACACCCAAACCAATCATTATCATATCCTTTAGTTAAATCAGTATATTCATCTACTAATTCAGCTAAGTCTATTCTTCTTTTTAAGTCCGCAATAAATTCTTTAGGTAATGACATTATTTTATCTCGAATTTATCTGGTCTTTGTGTTACAGATACGCCTGGAACTTCTACTTGTACATTGTCCACTTCTACAAACATAACATCACTATCATTAATAAATCCATCTTTTTTAAGATCTTTCTTATTTATATTATATTTTGTTTCAGTACTAATTAAATCTGGTCTATTTTTCTTTAGCCATTCTGTAGTTTCATCTGTAGTTGTTATAACAGGTTGTTGTTTCTTAAATGACATTTTACCATGAGGTAATTTTATAGTTTTAGTTTTCTTACCTTGTATAGCATTATAAGCATATGATTCTAACATGTTTTGGAAATATGCTATTTGCTTTTGTCTACTTTCTATTTGTTCATTTCTATAATTTTCATATGTTATTCTAGTTTTTTCTAATTCACCGTTAACATAATCATTAATTTTATCTATCTCTTCTTGGTTTTTCTTTATTAATTTGATAAAATAATCTGCTTTACTGTCACAGTCTATTAATGCACTATCAGAACCAGCATCTCCTGTCATTTTATCAAAGCCTAGACGTTCTCTTTCTTCTTTTTCTACCGCTTCTTGTAATTCTTTTAAGAAATCATCCATAATAATACCTCCTTTTATATTTTATTTATTTAAATCTTGTATTATGTCATTATCATAATTACGCTTTTTGTTAATTATTTTCTGTGCTATTATATCCCATGATTCTTCGTTAGGTTCATCCATTATTAATTGATATACATAACTTGTATCATGTACAGAGTCAGCTCTTCTGACTCTACCATGTCTTTGTGTCTGCATAGCATATGAATCAGCTAAATCATATTCAATTAAATAATTACATTTACTTAGACTAATACCTTCACTCATAGCATTGGTAGCTATAAGAACCATATAGTTATCATCTTCTTGAAATAAATCATAAGCTTGTCTATGTCTTTCTTTAGCATCAACAGAGCCGTTAATAATAGCACATTTAGTATTAAATCTATTTTCTATTTCTTCTTGTAGAATGCTTTGCATTCTTTCAAATCTTGTAAAGATACAAACTTTAGAACCATTTGATATCAAATTGTCTACTAAATCCAATAACAAATCTAATTTTGGAGATGTTTTATCTTTACATATATAATTCTTTAATAAATTGCTATCGCTTAAATCAAATAATCTAGGGTCATCAACAAGTTCTTGAGCGAAAGTTTGATAAGCAAGTATTTGAGCTCGTAAAGTATTATACTCTTCATTATTTTCTAATCCTTCGCCACGAGTTTGCTTTTCTATCTTACTTGTTTCAGCTTTTAATCTATCTAACTCATTAAAGATTTGTGTATTTATCTTTTTCATTTCTGGAGTCATTTCACAATGCATTTCATTAACCATTAGTTCTGGCAATTGTTTAGCAATTTGTTCTTCAGTTTTAATGAACATGTATGGCGCTATTCTTTTCTTTAATACATCTTGGTTCTTCACTCCAGCTATTTGTCCGAAACTTCTATATATAAGAAAATCTCTAGCAAATCCGCTATGATTCTTAAACAAATTAGGATCGATCATATTAAATATACTAAATAGATTTTCAGGATCTCTTGTTATTGGTGTTGCAGTAAATCCGATTTTAACTTTAAGATTATTAAAATTATACAAAGCTTTAGATTTAGCTGTCTTATAAGATGAACCTATGTAATGAATTTCGTCCATCATAATAACTTCTATTTCTTTTTCAATAAGTTTCTCTCTGACTTTTTCATTCTTAAATGTTTCATAATTTAATACCATTAAATCTACATCTTCAAATTGTTTATCGAATTTCTTTCTTGCTTTAGCTGGTGTATCAATTGCTTTTGCTCTTAGATTAGAAAACTTTTGTATTTCTTTTACCCATTGATATTTTAATGATGCTTTAACGCATATAGCTCCAGGCTTATCTGTAATTCCATGTTTTAATAACTCTAAATATGTTCCTATACATATGGGGGTTTTACCAGTGCCCGGCGGTAATATCATTAAACTATTTAAATTATTTAATCCAAAATATATGGCTTCTTTTTGATATGAGAATGGAGGGAGCTTCATATCAGCTCCCATTTCTTCCCACGGTTGTTGAACCATTTGTGTTTCAAATTGTTCTTGAAATAGTTCTTTAAATTGAGAATCTATTACAAAACAATTTGTTTGAGGATCTACTTGTGCATTACATGTTTTAATAATATCAAAGAATTTTAGGAATTCTTCTTTATCATCTCCTACATGTGTTACACCTATATTATTATTCAGATTTAGTATCTGTATCATTCTTATCAGCTGCTTCCGGTTTTAATCTTTCTTTTACAGCTTGAGCTGCTACAGCTTGAACTGCATTGTTTACTAATCCACCATATAAAGCTTCACCATTTCGAGTTACTATACAACTATATCCACTATAGATTGCCAAATTGTTACGCATAGTTTCGTAATCGAATTTATGGTAACGGAATATTTTGACAGAGTCGTTGCTATCATCTGTTTTATGAACCCAATCATATTCCGCAACATTTGCTTTATTTTCCAACTCTTGTTTACTACAGTATTTTGGTATCATTACTTTAACTTTGTAATTAGTTTGTTCATCAGGAAGTGAATAAATATCTCTTCTTAAAGTAGGTTTATCTATTGTAGTTGCTGTTACTATATGAGCAAATAATTCTTGTGAGGTTTTAAATTTCATAGTGATTATAATATGTCCTTCGTCATCAGAGTGGACTTTGTATCCCATATTATAAGCTCCGCATATATCATATAATATTGAATTTCCATATTCAGTATCATATCTAACAGTTAAATCAACCTCTCTTCGAGACCAAATATTTCTAGCTATTACTAAAGTATTTTGGAACATAAACATATCTAGTTCTATTAAAGCAGAACAACTATTATCACATGTTTCTCTTGTGTGCTCCTGGAATCTAAAATCACAAACGTCTCCTATTATTTCACCATTTATTGCTACTGTTAAATCATGTTTACCAAAACAGTTAAATTTTTGTTTGTATTCTTTTGATGTCATAAGTACCTCCTATATAACTTTTACATGTTTTTTGTTTATTTCATTTATGAATCTACTTCTTTTAACATATTTTTCTGTATTCATAACTATTTGTTTCTTAGGATAAGTTATGAATAAATTCTTTCTTGCTCTCGTACAGCCAACAAACATAACTCTACGTTCTTCTTCTAATTGTGCAGGATCTTCTAGGCTTTTATAATGAGGCAATGTGCCTTCTACTGTATTAGTCATGAAGACTGCATCAAACTCTAATCCTTTAGACTTATGTATAGTCATTAGTTGTACAGCATCTTCATCTTCTCCAACATTATCTTGTTCTTGAAATATAGATGCCTCGACAAGTAAGTCTTCTATGTTATTGAACTCTTTGGCCACTGCTACTAATTCATTTAAGTTTTCGACTCTTTCTTCATAGTTGTCTTTATATTCTTTTGATTCTTTCATAAATGTTAAATAGTCTAATTTTTGTATAATATATTTAATGAATTCTTCTGGTGATAATTCTACTTTTTTATCATCAAAATCTTCTAATAGCTTATTGTATTCTTCAATACCTTTTTTAGCTTTGCCTTTTAATGGTAAGTCTTTATGAGCTAATGCTTTTCTTATAGACATATCTGCTTCGGTATTGTCTACCATAAAAGATTCTATTTTTTCTATAGACTTATCTCCGATACCTCTTTTAGGTATTGCTATAGATCTTTTAAAAGATTGAACATCAAATTGATTAACAGTAAGTCTTGCATATGATAATATATCTTTAACTTCCATTCTACTAAAGAAAGGAGTGCCACCTACTAATTTATATTTGATTTTAGCTTTCATCAATTCTTTTTCAAACACTCTACTTAAATGAGACATTCTATATAATATAGCCATTTCTTTATATGGCACAGGCATAGAAGATCTATTATGCAATGTCTTTATAAAAGTTACTACTCTTTTTGCTTCTTGTTCTTGGTTTCTAGTTTCGCTTATTATTATTGGTGCGCCTTGAATATTCTTACCACATGATACTTCTTTTTGAAGTTTGTTTTTATTGTGTTTTATTATTTCTTGACCAGCATCAACAATATTAGAAGTACTTCTATAATTAACACCTAAATTATACCATTTTAAATTAGGATATTTAGACTTTAAGTTAAGTATTATTGTTACATCAGAACCTCTGAAACTATATATACATTGGTCATCATCACCTACAAAAAATATATTGTGATTAGGCCCAGATAATGCATACATTAATCTTGAATCTAACTCACTACTGTCTTGAGTTTCATCGGCACTTACATATTGCCATTTGCTATTTACTTGCTCTTTAACAGTTGGTTCAGATTCTAATAATAATACAGTGTTTAATAATAAATCATCGAAGTCCATACATTGATCTCTTTTTAATTTATCTTGATAAGCTTGATAACAGCTAGACAATCTTGTAGTGTTTCTTTCTTGTGATTCTGCTTGAGCCATAGCTGGAGTTTTACAATTGATTTTACAATTACTTATATATGTTTTAAGGCTTGCAAAATCTTCTCCAAAATCTTTTGCTATTTCTTTTATTATTTTATCTGAATCATCTGCATCTAATATACTAAATGTTTTTACATAACCTATATATGTGCAATATTGTCTTAATATTCTGTTACATATACTATGATAAGTACCTACAGTTATCTTTTTACCTCTTTCACCTACTACACTTATGATTCTTTCTTTCATTTCATTTGCAGCTTTATTAGTAAAAGTAGTTAATAATATTAATGAGGGATCTATTCCCATGTCTTTTATCATATGTTGTGCTCTTGTAACTACTACTCGTGTCTTCGTTTATGTTATCGGATCGGCTTTTTATCCGTCCTTCTGGGGCATTATACCCATTATGAGTCTGTTAATTCAAACTCCAGCCCAGCATATCTTTTTATGTAATTGCTAATCGGCACATAGAGCGGCCTCGTGGTACATTATAGGCTATATCATAAGTATAGTCATCAGTACTATGCGTTGCCCCTGACTGGTATTGCTACCATCACTAATTTCCACCAAACAATGGCTTTATATAGCTTAGACTTATAAAAGTCGCCTTCGGTTCTGATTATGGACGTTACCCATTTCCCAGTTTAATTCCACTCTAATAGCTTTAGGATTTCCACCGACTTTATCCTAAAGCGGCAATTCTAAATACTTATTATATTTTCTGTCTAATCGATTCGATTCGTTCGAATCTTCATAGATAAAATCAAAGAATTTTTTAGTATTATCATTTGATGTTTTTACTCGAACTGAATATAAATTTCTATTGTGACTTATTTTACCACAAAGTATATCATGTTCTTTTAATAGGTCTATAATATCTTGTATAAAGTTTTTGTTACCACTACAAAAACTAACAGAATTATTGCTTATGCATCCATCTCCATCCATAATCCCTCTTATTATATCCTTGTGATATTCTGGATTTATTTTAGGGATTCTTACATCAAATGATTTATTATTACTACAACCCATTTTTTTTAAATCATTACATATGTCTTTATCTCTTATATTAATTCTCCATGAGATACATTCTTTGTTATTTATCATTACAGTTCTCTTATTTATTTTATGATCACTTTTTAGAAAGTTTTTAAATTTTTCTATATGTTCTTTGTCTTTTAAAGTTAATTCAAAAGAACTATAATCTTTTGATACATATCCATCTGTCAGCATTATACCTAACCAATAGGCGGAATCTGCATTCATTATACTAAAAGCATTGCTATCAATATTTTTTTTATTCGATTCTAATTTTAATGTATCTACTTCTGGATATTTTATTTTAAATTTTTCCGATAACACTTGTCTACATATTTTATTTTCTTTAGCGAATTTACTTTGAGACTTGCCAGTAGACAAATATTCTTCATAATACTTATCTACAAGTTCATCTGTTACTATGTTTTTATTTTTTTTAGGTTTTAAAGTAGCTTGTGTATAGTTGCAATATTTTTTAAACTTTGCAACTAAATTTTGTCTACTAGTGTTATTTTCTTCGGCTATTTTTGTTAATGATTTATTTGTAGTTTTGTATTCATTATATAATTCTTTAATTTTTTCTTCTGATAATCTCATTAATGATCACTTCTTTCTTATGCTTTTTAATGATATTACCTGAATTGGCAGTTATTGTTATGAAAATATAAAAAATATTTATACTATCTACCAGCACCTGCAGTTGCAGTGACTAAAGCTGGCCCATCTATATGCATAGCTGCTTCTTTTTGTTGGTCATTTAGTCCTGCCAACACTTCATATTCTTTATTCATTGTATGCCTCCCTCTTTGTAATTTTATTTATTCTAATTCATTTTCACAATCATCAATTACTGTGTCGATAATATCCCAACCAAATTCTATAGATCTATCGCACAAGACTTTTCTTAGTCCATTGGTTAATAATATATCTATATTTTCACCTGTTGGTTTAAAGCCTCTATTTTCTAGAGCTTCTTTTAAATCATCATCTACCCATTGTATTGTTGTAATTATATTATCTTTATCCATTTGTCATTCCTCCTATCTTTTTCTTTCTTCCGTATGATATTCACGTATATGTCTTATTGTATTATCAAATAAGAACGAATTGTAATCTTGTTGGTCAAAGTACTCCATGTCTTCTATGAGTTTTGCTACAACATATTTTTTAAATCTGTTTGCATCTTTTCTCATATATTTCTGATAAATATCAACATCTTCATCTTCGCCTTCTTCACACAAGTCTGCTATAGATTCAAATGCACATTCGGCATCTTGTTTAGCAGTAATATCATATGCACATTCACCTGTTTCACAATCGTAATCCTTATCAACAATGTATCTTAAAACATCCATAGCTTGATCAGGATCTGTAATTTCAATTATCATATTTTTCCTCCTTACTAAATAAGCCAGTCAATTAAGACTGGCCTACTTTATTTTATTTTTGAGTAAAGATATCGATCATTTCATCACCATTATCTTCAAAGTATTCTGGTTTTTGATGTGTTTCTGAGCTAGATGCTCCTGCTATTAATATTTCCATACCTTTAGCTTTTTGTTCACAACTCATACCTGAGAATCCTTCAACTAAATCTGTAACAACGTTACCTTGTTTATCAACTATCATTTTAACTTTTTTCATTTTTATATATCCTCCATTTTATTAACGTAATAATGTACATTTAAGTGCACTTGTATTTTCTTCACTTAAATAAGTATATTGATTTTCTATGTCCCAATTTATATTTTCTGGGCAATCTGCACGGTTTACTAAAAAATCTCCCATATGATTTGCCCATACTTTTTCTTCTAGTGTGCCTAGAAAATCATTTTCGCCTTCTCTTATACTCAAGGCTTTTAGACTATAAGGTAATAAATCACGATTAATTCTATAGTTAGTAAATAAACCTCTTAATCCACATATATCCATACCTTCATAATCAGTTATATCTTTATAATTTTTTGGTCTCATAAGTTTCTCCTTATAATAAATAAGGGTTTATATAAACTAATATATAAACCCTTATCAAATTTATCTAGTTTCTAGAACATAGAACTTAATTCTACTTCTATTTCGCCTTCAGCATTAGTTTTTACAGACTCAACAGTCCACATATTTTCTACTGCTTTAGCTTTTATATGTTCTACTTGATAAGATTGTGCTATAGAATCTAATATTCCTTGATGTCCACCATCTCTACCTAAACCAGTACCCCATGGGTCACCTACTAATTCTACACCTCTATCTTTGTTATAAACTATACCTACAGATGTTACTTTACCATCTTTATTTATTAAAGCTGCGTCACAAGTATCACTACCAAATCCATTTCTTATAGATTTAACTGTTTTATCTAATCCTAATCCCATGCTTGCTAAAGCTGAATCTAATATTCTTTCATCTACGTTTCTTCCTAATGCATCACTTTTAACTTTTTTCCATACTGACATGTTCATGTCCTCCTTATATTTTAATTATTTATTTTCTTTACTTAAATTTTTTACTAATTGCTTTCTCATATCTTTATATATGCTAGTCATACTGTCATCACTCACTGATGTGTTATTATTTTTTGTTAATGTTTCATAGTCTCCTTTTAGTATGGCTGGCACAGTAGTGTCAAATAAAAACTTTACTGACTCTAGTAATTGTATTATGTTTTGGTCTACTCCTACTGGATTAAATACCTCTATTCCATCCAGTATTTTTGATATATTTTCTGCATTCTCTTGACTTTTCTCAAGTCCCAATTTAATTGTAGCTCTTATATCGTCTAGACCATCATTCTTTTGTTGCTCATTGGCGGCCTTATTATCGCCGCCAACATCCATAGTTATAGCCATATTAAACTCCTTTCTTACATAACATCGAATTCAGAAACATCTATTTCTTCTAGACGATCAAACTTATCATCAGAATCAGATTTTGCATTGGCATAAAGTGCTCTACCTTGTGCCCATGTTTCTAATGCATTTATCTTTTCTTTAGAAGATTTAGATATAGGAACTACATCTTTAATTGCTTCTTCTATTATGTTTTCTGTTATGTTCATTTCTTTTTTATTATTTTTCATTTTGTCTACAAATTCTTTTTTGATAGACATTTTAGCAACTTGTTCTAACTCAGCACCAGTATATGATTTAGTTAGTTTGGCCGCTTCATTTATAAGGTTATTACTTAAATCGTAACCTCTTTTTCTGAAATGGATATCTAATATGTCTTTTCTTTCATCTTCAGTAGGTAGAGTAAAATACCAGATAGCATCTAATCTACCTGCTCTAGTTAATTCAGGTGGTAAATCTTGTACATTATTTGAAGTCATGACACAGAATATACCTTTGTCATTATCATTCAACATTTGTAATATCTTACCAAATATTCTAGCGACAACCCCTGAATCTGAAGCATTTGATGATGCATAACCACCAATAGCTTTTTCAACTTCATCTATTAATAATACACATGGAGCGCAAGATTCTATTAATTCTATAGCTCTTGCTACTCTTTGTTCGGATTCACCGACTTTACAAGATAATAACTTAGACATGTCTAATGCCAAGAATGGCACTTCTAGGTCATGTGCTATAGCTTTTGCACCCAAAGTTTTTGAACAACCAGCTATTCCTAAAGCTAAGTATCCTTTTGGAGCATCTACGCCACATTTTTTAGCTTCTTTAGAAAAACAATATTTAGTTTCTTCAAACCATTGTTTAAAGCGTTTGTTGCCACCTATATCTTCCATAGTTACTGTTGGTGTTTCATAACTTAATAGATTAGTTTTATTTATTAATTCTATTTTCTTTTCTTTTAATAAAGATAAGTTAACTTCATTATATCTATAAAAAGATATGTCAAGTAATTCTATTATCTCTCTATAATAAAAACCTTGAACCCATAAAATCACTTCTTCTTTATTATTTATTTCTCTGTATGTTTTCTTTTCATACATATCTAATAGCTCTCTTATTTCTTCTTTAGTAGGAGCAGTATAATCTATCAATGTAAACGTATCTAATAAGTCTGCTGGTACATCATAAGATGCTGCAGTAAATATTATAGGAATATATTTTCTATTGCTTTGTTCAACTACTTCCTTAATCATTCTTTTATACATAGGATTAGTTTCTAAACAAGCATCATAATCTCTAAATATAATAGCTGCGCTTCTTACGTTTTTATCGTCTTGTAATTCTTTATAAAAGTTCAAGAATTGATTAGGATTTAATACAGCAGCACTATCTAATGGTTCTTTTTTATATCCATATTCTGGGCTAACTTTTATTTTTTCTACTCCTTTTATAACAGACCAAGTATATATTTCTTCTATATCTTCGTCCAATAAAGCATTTATTATAGCAGGCATAGTTTCTTTTTCTTGTCCTGTTTTAACCCATATTGCCTCTTTATTTATAGACAAGCATTCTTTTAGTTCTTCTTTCATCTCTTCCCTCCTATTATTAACTTAACATATAATTTAAAATATTTATTCTTTGAGCAAAGAACGATTTATTAGTTTTATAAAAATTATATAAAATTTTATCATCATAGTTGTTCTTTATAAATAATTCTTTTTCTAATGATTCTGCAGTTGCATTCTTTGAGAATTCTGGTAATTGTATACGACTTGTATCAAATTTTTTCACATCCATTTGGTTGTTATCTGTAAGTGTTATATTTGACATTAAGCCTTGAACACATACATATCCTATATCTGTTTTGCTAGTGCCGTTTATATTAGATGAACTTATATTTATAGAAAGCACCATGTTATTATCTAAGAACATATCTATAGTACCTTCTGATTCTGCTTTAGAATCTTTAAACAACACTTCTGCAAGAAATATTCTATTGATATTATCAAATAATATTCTGTTAAATATCACACCGTCGCCTGATTTACCATACATTCCTTCTATAATATCGCCATCGAATATTAATAAACCTTTGTCTTCGAATACATCTTTTTTAACTGATTCTTTTGACATATTTAAATGTTGACTTATTAAATCAATATCAAATATATATTCATCTTCTTCTATAATAGATCTGAATATATGTTCTATATGTTCTTTGTTCATTATAAAGCTTACAGTTCTATAAGTTTTATCTAGTTCTATGTCTTTTAAAGTATTGCTACATTTTAAAGCATCTGCATTGCTATCGTAAGCTATTTCACTTATAAATTTACAATTTCTTAATCCAGTTTTAGTTACATAATAAGCTAATTCAGATTTGAAAAACAGACCATCTTTAATGCTGTCTAGGTTTACAGTTGTAACTGTATCATTACTATTTGGTATTTGTATAGGTGTAGTAAATTCTATTATGTTTGCCATCTTATCCTTCCTCCTTTAATATATACATTAATTTATTGTTACTGTCTAATTGTATTCCTTTTAGGTCTCTCATATATTTTTTATGATTATTTTTAATGTCCCATATTCTTTGATTTCCACTACCTACAGAACCATATAAACCATCATATGTATCACTAATGTATAGTTTTTCTTCTGGTTTGAATTCGCCGTCTATTACTATGTCTATATAATACATAAGTTCTGTAGGACAATGTGTATCTTTAAAATAATCATAGTCAAATATATCTTGTTTAAGAGTATATCCACCGTCCTCATCAGTGTTTAATTCTTTCCAAGTGTACATTAATATATGAAACCCTCTTTCTTTTAGTCTCTTACAAAAAGGAATTAAATTTTCTATTTGATCAGTTGGTTCTCCTCCTCCTATTGTAATGTAACGGTTAGAAGTATAATCAGCTATTTTGTCAGCTAATTTCGTAGGATTCCAACTAAACTCTGCTTTAGATGCATCCCATGTAATAGAATTAAAGCAGCCGGGACAAGCATGTCCTTCGGCCGCCTTTTTACATCCTAATAAAAATACTTCTACTCTTTCATTGTTAGCAGGAGATGGACCAGCAGTTTTACACTTCCAATTGATATCAAATAGTCTTATTCCTTCATTTGCTGGTAACATCTCTTTCATAATTATTATTCCTTTCTTAATTTTTTTCCACACATAGGACAATAATTAATATTTAGTGCATCAGACCATTCGCCGTATACTCTAGGTCTTTCGCTTTCTTCATCTTGCACTAATACTACGACTTCAGTATCTATTTGCCATAGATCATCTTCTGGTCTTATATCCATTCTTGTTCTGGCTATAGCACTTTTTACATCTCCATAACCTTGTCCTCTTAAATTATATTCTATTTCACTTAAACAACTTGTTTCTTCACAATATTTACACATAATAATATTCTCCTATTTTGTATAATATTCTACGTCATCTTGTGTAAATGCAAGATTGCTATTTGTATTTACATTTATTGCAATTACAAGATGCCCGCAATCTCTACATCTTATTTCTTTTACTGGTTGTACTTTTTTATATATTAGCTTACCAGAAGAGTCTTTCTCCTCTGATAAACCAAATACGTTTTCTTCTTTTAAATATAGACTACCACATTTAGTACAACCTATCATTTTTTCGTTAAACATGTCCATATTATTCGTCTCCTTCTTCATTGTCAGATTCTATCGCATCTAATAATTGTTCTGTAAGTTCTATAGGTAAATCGTTTATATCACTTATAGCTCCACCAGTTATAAGTTCTACATAATAGCTAACATCTTCGTCGCTCCAACCATATGCGTCTCTTACTTTTGTGTAAGCACTCCATGTATCTTTATATTGTTCTTTCATACCTGGTTTACCCCAAGTATCGACTAATTCATTTATGATTTCATCAAATGCTCTAGCTTCAGATTCATCTCTATATAATTCTAGTGCTACTCCTAGAAGAGTTGCTGCTTTCTTAATAGCATCTGATTGAGCGCCTTTATATCCATTTTGTGCTTGAGTAGATTGTCCACCTATAATAGCTTGAGAACCAAATCCTTGTTTAACTATTTTATGCATATTGCCTTGTTCGTCAATTAAATTGACTTCTATCTCTACTATACACCATGCAGTAGGTAGTTGCGGTACAGTAACATATCTATTTCCTGCTCCATCTACTTGAATCTTATCCTCTGAAGGATTAATTCCATTAGGCCATTTCTTTGCTTTAGTTTTGAAATCAAGTTGTTCTTTTATAACTTGATCATAACCTGGTTCCATCCAATGGTCTACGATTCTCATAGACCAATTGTGACCGAATATACTATTTAATATATCTATACAAGTATTTGCACTAATATATGTTAATTTTTGTCCTGCAGATTTTCTTTCTTTTAATAGTTTTTTATCTATTTTTTGTGATAGCTTTAATCTTATGTCAGTTTCTAAACTTATTGGTTTTAACATTTAATTAGCTCCTTTACATATTATTTATTTCTATTTTAAATACAGATGCAAATGTGATTAATAATTGTCTATTATAGCCCATAGTATCTATACAATATTTATAGAAATTAACTTTATGTTTTAACATTAATAGATATTGCTCTAAGTCAACTGCTTTTTCATCTTCTGGATTCTTTTTAAAGAACATAACTGCTTTAGTAGCATTAAGATTTCTTTCAGTGGCATTAGAACCAACACTATTTAATGTTTTAATATCTTTTATTTGTTTTTCTAATGAGTTAGCAGATTTTTCTACATCAACTAATCTACCTTTTATATCTGTATAAGCTGTAGATAGTTTGCCTATTAATTTCTTTACATCATCAGGATTTAAGTCATGTCTTACTGCTAATGATACTAATTCATCTCTTAATTCTTTTTCTTCTTCTTCCCATTCATCTGATGTAAAGTTTATTATATCTTCTAGATATTCTGTAGCTTCATTAACATCTGTAATAGTTTCAACGTTTGTATTAATTTCTTTGACTGTTTCTTCTACTTTCTTCTTAGTTGTTTTTCTTTTTCTTGTTGATTTCTTTTTAGGTTCAGCATCTACTTTATCTTCTTCATCTGTTGTAACTGTTACTTTTGCTGCTGCTATTTCTGTATAGTGTTCGTCTGTAGTAGAATTTTCTTCAGAATTTTCATTTTCAGAAATTTTTTCATCTTCGTCATTTTCGCCCATTGATAAATCGATTTTTTGATCGGCATTGACATCGATTTTAGCATTTTCTTCTAAATCTTGATTTTCGGCTATTTCAACAGATTCTTCGATATTTTCATTTTCGACGTTTTCTTGAATTTCTTCATTTTCAGCCATTTTTGGTTTTTCTACTTTTAGAGGTTTTTTAGTCATTTTTGGTTTTTTCTTACCTGGCATACTTATTCCATTATTGCCTTTTGCGTTTAATAATCCCATAATTCATCTCTCCTTATTTTCGTTTATTATTAATATATTCTTGTGCTTTATTTAATGCACTAATTACATTATCTGTTTGCTCCTGCAAGTCTTCTTCTTCTAATATATCAGCTAGTAAAAATAGGTCATTTGCTGAATATGTTATAATTGCAGGAATTCCATTAAATTTAACAGTTTTGCCAATATTCTTATTTAATGCAGAATCAGGTATATATTGATTCAGTGCAGTTGCTCCCATAGACACTATTATTCTAGGTCTTACGAATTGCAATACATAATCTAAGAAATATTTACAATTAGTAGATTCATTAGTAGAGGATAATCTCTCTACTTCTTTTCCTCTATTGTTTCTCGTGCAAATACAAGAAACAGAGTGAATTATAAAAATGTCATTTTTATCTATTTCTGAATAATCCAATAGTTCCTGAAAGAAATCATTAATATCTTCTCTACCTGTTGCATTTCCAGCTATAATAAGAATGTTAGCATCGGGATTACCCTTTGCTAACACTTTCTTATTATTTTTACATGTTTTACAATCATTACAATTAATGATATGTTCATTTAATTTATTCATACAAGCAGGAGCTAACATTTTTCTTGCAGACTCTAATGGGTTATCGCTATTTGCTAATAGTCTTAATAACTCCATAATATCGTCCTTTCTTATTTTTCAATATCTTCTATTTTTAAAGCGTTAGTATCGACTTCTATTCTTATATTATCGTTATTATCGTTGCCGACGTATAATCTAGTACAATCAGTATCTTTCACTAACGCTATCTCGCTATTTATATATGCTGGACTTCCTCTTAATGCTTCATGCATTTTATCTGCTATTTCTGGTTTTCCACTAAAAACAAAATATATTGCCATTATTTATCACCTTTTTCAAATTTGTATTTATAATTCTTTCTGTTTTTTGTTGTGTGTCAAATAAGCGCAACCCGCAACTGTTCCGCCTAGTATTGTTAAACTTGGTATAAGAGGTAAGCCTGCTATCAATAGCATCAAACCTACACCTCCTACTGTAATAATATTAGCTGTTGAATCTTTAATTTCTTTTTTCATTTTAATTTACTCCTTTATTAATTATTTCTCTCTAATATTATTATCTTTAGTTTATTATATTTATTTTTCAAATTTGCATTTGTTGCATTCTGTATCGTCTTCGTAGCATATAGAACATGGTTTTAATTCTTTACCACATTTTTTGCATTTATGAGGTTTAAGTTCTAGTGGAAATTCATTTTCTGTATCACAGTCTGGACACCATTCATACATTTTACCTACTAAATCTTCTGGTTTTCTAGGATTGCCACAGCTCATTGAACCTTCACCACATTTACCGAATGTACAATCTGGTCCAGCTTTCTTAAATAATGTAGGTGCTACTTTTTTACATTCTTTAAGCATTTCGTCTGCCATAGCACGTATTTCCCATTGAGCCCTATTACAGCATCTTACATTAAAGAAGTGTAATAAACTTCTAGCGTTCATTGTACATACTATTTTAGTTTCACATGCATTTGGGAATACATATCTAGCATCTTCTATAGCCTCTTTTTCTAATGCGCTATATTCTTTTTTATGGTTTTTCGCCCATAGATTACGTATATTTTGATTTAATTGCAATTGTTCTTCTGTGTTTAAATTTGTATATTCATCTTCTGTATCTTCGATCCATGTAGGATATTTTTTATCTAATTTATTTTCTATAAGTACGTTTACTAATTCATCATATGTTTTTTGTGAATCTTCCATATGTCTTGTAAATATAGTTCTTGCATATGAATCTTTTTCTATTGCTGGTGGCATTATATACTCAAATTGTTCTAGCTTAACATATCTTTGAGATTGTTGTGAATATGATGCTAATCTATGTCTTACAAGTTGATGAGTTGTTACTCTCGATATTCCTTCTATTGCGAAGGTGAAATTTACATGTTCTAATGGACTTTCATGTCCTATTGTAGCTAAATGGTCTACAAATTTTTCTATTTTTTCTGGAGTCAATTTCTCCATTATTCCATCAACACCAACAGGTGAGTAACATAATTTAGCAGCTTGTGCCACAACTTCCTCTGGATTAGGTGTATGTGCTATTAGTTTTACTTTTAGTGCCATAATATTCCTCCTAGTTATAATATTTTTTCTAATGATTCTTCAAATATCTCAAAATCTGTTTTGAATAAAACTTTTCCATTATCATCCAAAAACTCTAAATCATTATTTAGTAATGACTTATCTATTCTTACTTCTAACTTCTCAATGTTGTTGTTTTTGAACAATTCATTTAATGAAGTTTTTGGCTTAAATTTTAAATTTGCTACATCATTTTTTTCGCATAATTTATACAATTTAATTACTGTATTTTCATTTCCTGTAATTGTCATTTTATCAACCCCTTTCTATCCATTTATAAGAAATTTAACGTTACTTTCATCAAAATCTATCGTCATCTTTGATAATAAATTTGTATTATCTGCAACTATTTCATATAATATATGATAATCCGTCATTGTGTAATAAACTATATAAGCTTTTCCTTTGTCTAGTTCTAAATATATATTGTCTTTACCATATATATTCATCATCTCTACACATTTCTCTAATGCTTTCTTATAATTAATGGTGTTATTGTTCATAATTATTCCTCCCATTTAAAAAGAGCCAGAATTAACTGGCTCTAATCATAACTGATATCGTCTGGATCTTTATCATGTCTTAATCTTTTGAACCTTGGGAATCTTAACGATGGTTTACCATCTTCATCTTCTGATTCATATGAATAAGCTACTTCTATTAATTTGTTTAAATAGAACTCTTTATTGTTCCAGATTTTATCTCTTAAGTCATCAGGTATTCCACTGACATTTACTGTGTTATCTTTATACTCTATGACAAATGCTCCTAGAGTGTCTTTATATTTACTTGTTTCTTTTCCAGGCACTAAATCTATGACTTTAAAATCACCAGATAATTCTGGTTTCATTTTATACATAGAATTACCTTTTTTTCTTTCATAAGGTGCATTAGATATATCTATTACTAATCCTTCTTCACCTTGCTCAATTACTTTAGCAAATGTAGTTTCTAATATTTCCATCATATTATTATTTCTACTGCTTATATAAGTAGGAATTAAATAATCTATAAATTTATATTTCCTAGAATTATCATCATTTAATAATATGCTTTGGGCTTGTAATTTTCTTTTAACACATGGCACATTATAAACTTCATAATTAAGAAATGTATCTATATCTTTTATATAATCGAAACATTTCATTTCTACACCTGTTTTTTCTTCTTTTTTAGTAGATAGTATTTTTGATGTAGCTTGGAATCTTTCTGTAGAAGTTTCAAAATCTCCTGTTGCTACACATTCACAATCATATACTCCTGTAGGAATATCTGGATTTTTAAATTCTTCTATTATTTCTGTTAATGAATTATCTATATATCCAGTAGATGAATATATATCTATGTTTTCGTTATCAAATTTTATAACTGGGTATCTAAACCCATCTACTTTAAGTGTTACAATAAGATCTTTTCCACTTAATTGCTTATTTATATCAGTAACTGCATGTCCTTTTCTCATTTCCCATGGTCTTGATATACTTGGGATAATTTTAGATGCGACCTTTGCAGTTACTCCACATTTAAAAGTTTTTGTTACAATTTGAGTAACAAATGGTTTATACGTTTCATCTTCTAATTCATTTATAAATGTTTGAGCATTTATTATATCAATATCTCTACCAGTGTTATGAGCAATTAAATATTCTAATAAATCTTTAATATTGTCAAAACATTCAGTTGGTTCTAAATCTATTTTCTTTTTTATCTTTGCTGTCGATATTCCACTTTTGATTTGTTTATCCAATAAATAGTTTAAAACAAATACACTGTTATTATCGTCAGACAAATTTTCTAATGCTTCTTCTTTACCTGTCTTTGTTGTACATGCTTTTAATGTCATAAAATTTTCGTATATTGTTTCTAGCAATTAAAATTCACCTCTACAATTTGATGTTCTGATATTTGTTCTTTTGGGGTAAATATTGCATAACAAGTGCCTTGACCACAACTATGTTCTAAAATATATACTTTATTATTATATCTAAAAGGTGTAGTTGATATAGCGAAGGTATTATCTTCGTCTTGATAAAAATCAGTACATTCTCCTGTTAATTGTTCATCTAGTAAATAACAATCTAATGATTCTAGATAATTAAAATCTTCATTATCTTCATCACTTCCTACAGAATATGCTTTACCTATAGGTGCATCCCACATTTTAGATATCATTTCATCTAATTTGTTTTTAAATTTTATGTCATTTATATTCCATGCATATTTTTCTTCCCATAGTTTATGTTTCTTTTCTTCTTCCTCAAAATATTCATCTAGTTTATCTAATATTTTATTTATATCTTCTTCGGAAAAATTCATAGCATACCCTCCTTTTGTTTATAATAGTAAATCAAATATAAAACATAACAATGACACTATCATACATATAGTAGTAAATATAGAATTTCTTTTGCTTTTTCTATAAGAATCATCACATAATGTCATTAATATGCTTTGAGCACAATCGATTTCAGCTGAAATTAAACTATCATTATTATATATAATAGTTCTTTGATCTATTGATGTACTTGTCATAAAATCATCTATTTTTGCTTTGTCATCTTCTAATCTTCTTTGTATTTCTTCAGGGTCATCACCTCTGCTAGAAAGACGATCTATTATAATATCGTCATAAGAATCGATTATCAATGCTTTAGTTCTAAAATGTTTAGAAAGATTTTTATATCCTTCTGTATCTACCACTGCTATATAATCTTTTTTCTTGTTTATTTGTTTTTTATTAATTCCATATTCCCATATTTCTCCATTTTTTACTGTATATTCTCTTAGGTCTATAAATTCATTTTTATGTTTATCAAAATATGCATGGTCTACAAAAAAATAATCTTCTTCGTCTTTTTCTTTTTTTCTTTTGGGTCTACTTGTGTAAGATACTATAATCGGGATATGCAGATTTCTGCTTATGCTTTTTGCTAATGTCGTTTTGCCTACCCCCGTTTTTCCAATTATGCAAAATATCATGTTGTCGCCTCCTATTTTTGTTTGGTCCTATATGATAATCCTTTACATATTTTTACTGTATTGTATGTTTTACCTGTTGATGTTCTAGTATGTCTTATGCGTTTGTTACCTATTGAGTAACCAACTCCATGTTTAGATAAGTTTAATTTAAGTGGTCCTAATTTGATACTTTTTCTAAATAAAAATCCCATATTAAAGTCTCCAATCATCTGCTGTTTCAATATTTATTGAAAATTCTGGATTAGAATAAGATCTAATTCTATTGGTATCGCCACTGCTACCATTATGCCATGATATAGGTTCTCTTCTTGTTTCAAGTGTTACAGAATCTGTTGGTACAGCAGTTCCGTCAAGTGTTATATATGGTGCTGTTGTAAGTATTCTACCCCATCCATTATCATTTGGAATTTTAACTTCAATATTGTTACTAAGTTCACAACCACAATATGGACACCATCTAGGTTCTTTTTCTTCACCACAGTCTATGATAAAACTTCTATCACATCTAGAACAATCTACTTCATATGCGTTGGTTACATCTAATTTTTTCATATCTGTCTTTTCTATTTTACTCATGTCATAACATACCACCTTTTTAAAAATAAAGAGCAGTTAATACTGCTCTTCTATAATTTCATTGTTCTTAATACTTTCTTTTACATTTATTATTCTTTGATTAGGAGAGCCTCTATAATTAAGTGTTATATCTCTATGCTCTAATTCAAATTCGCCATCGACTACTACATCTACTTTATTTTCTAATTCTTTTAATGAATCTACTGTCATTACGTATCCAGTATATAACCAAACTGATAATTGAGGCAATTCCTTTTTGAAAGTTTTTAAGAAGTTTAGTATTTCTTGTTTATAAATATATAAAGGATCGCCACCACTTATTGTAATACCTTTCAACAAAAAATTATTTTTACAGACATTGATAAATTCATTTTGTAAATCTTTTGTAAATTCTTGACCATAATTGGCATCCCATGTTTCAGGGTTATGACAACCTTCACAATGGTGTTCACAACCTGAAACAAATATAGTATTTCTTAGACCTGGACCGTCAACAATAGATTCATATTCTATTCCTGATATTTTCATTATCTCTCCTTGCCAAGAGCATGTTTAACTCTCTTTTTAAACTCTTGTTGTTTACCTTTATTAAAGTTTCTATAATCTGAGCTTAAATAACCTGTAACTCTTCCTAATATTTCAATATTATCTGAATGACATTCTGGGCATTCATCATTCATATCTCCATCGTAATGACAATTTAAACAATGTGAAATTGGGAAATTTAACGCAAAATAAGAAGCTCCACTATTCATAGCATAGTTTATTATATCTTCTACAACTTGTGCATTATGAGTAACAGATGATTCTAATTCTACATACATTATAAAACCACCAGTAGCTAATTTAGCAAAAGGCGCTTCTAAATCTATTTTTCTTTGTATAGATATATTGTAATCTACTGGTATATGATGTGAATTAGTTAAATATTCTTTATCTGTTATACCTTTTATTTCTCCAAATTGTTCAAATAATTTATCTCTTAGTGTACTACAACTACCTTCAGCTGGAGTGGCATAACAACTAAAATTAAGATGATTTCTTTTTGTAGCATCTACTGCATAATCATGTATATGTTCTATAACGCTATATGCAAATTTATAAACATCATCGTCTTCACCTTGATGTTTACCAAATAAAGCTATCATACAGTCGGCTAATCCTAAATAACCCATAGCAAGAGTTCCATGTTTTACACATTCTCTTACTTCTTCATCTGGTCTTAATTTTCTGCCTAGTGTATTTTTCATTACTCCATTTTCATATAAGAATGGATTACTTCTTGCTTTTTTAGATGCTATGTATTCAAATCTAAATAATAAAGACTCTTCTTCTACTTTTAGCATTTCGTCTAGTTCTTTCCAGAATCCTTCTATATCTGGTTCTTTTCTTTCTCCTAGACAAATACCATGTTTAATTCCTAAATAAGCTAGATTCAAAGTAGCAGGACATATATTTCCTCTGCCTCCTTGAGTATCGCCTAGTCCATTAATATCATATCCTAACATAGTTCTGCATCCCATAGTACCAAATCTTTCTACAGGAATATCAAAATCATTAGTTAGATGTGGTGCATCACAATTAACAAAATTAGGATATATTCTCTTAGATAATGATTTAATCGCTAATTGTTTTAAATCATAATTAGGGTCTCCTGGATTAGCATTAACTCCTTTTTTATGTTGGAATATAGCAATAGGGAATATTGGAGTTCTATGATATTTTCCAACTCCATTAATGCTAGCTTTCAATAAAGAACGAGTAACTAATCTACCTTCCTCAGTTGTATCTAATCCATAGTTTATACTTGTAAATGGTAGTTGTGAACCAGCTCTAGATTCTAATGTCCCTAAATTATGATATAATGATTCGCATGCTTGTTCAGTTTCTTCCACAGTATGTCTTTTAGCTACTTTATATTCTATAGGATATAATTCTTGTAGCTTTTTGTTTCCTAAATGTATTATATTTTCATCTTCTTTTTTAAGGTCATAGATAATTCTTTCAGCTTCTTCTTTGGAATAGTCTCTGCAATCCATTAAAGCATTTTTGAATTTTTTTTCAAAAGTTATTCTTACATAAGGTGCTGCTTCTGTATCTATTTTGGCACTTGATATTCCTCCAAATTGACATTGTGATTCTAATTGAAATACAACAGCAACTAATTGGAAGAATGTCATAATACTATTAGGTTTTCTTACATCTGTATTTCTTGTTTTAAATCCTTGATTATTTTCAAATAAGTCTTCAAAATCTACTGTGATACAATTGTGATTACCAACATTATAATTGTCTAGGTCATGTTGATATAATACACCTTTTCTATGTAATTCAGATATATGCTTAGGTATTAAATTATCTAAAGCATAATTTTTATTTACATAGTCAAGAACTCTTTTATTTTTCCCAGAAGTAGAATACTCATCTACATTGGTATTAGAGTTTTCTATATCATCTGCATCTAATATAGATTTTATTTTTTCTTCCATGTTTGAATAAGATTCTGCTTGTTTATCTCTTATTCTTCTTCTTTCTTCTCTATAAAGAATATATTTCTTAGCAGTTTTTGTGAATCCTTCTTTCATTAAACAGTTTTCTACTATATCTTGTATATTTTCTATTGATATGTAGTCAGAATAATACTCATCAATTTCTGTTTGTATAGATTCGATTAGCAATCTAAATTTATACTCATCCTGTTCATCTGTTTCCATTGCTGACATTATAGCTTTTTCAATCTTCTTAATGTCAAATTCTACAACGTTTCCGTCTCTTTTAATTACGTCCATAACTATAATCACTCCTTTTAATGTCTCGTGTATTTATATTACTCCTTATTCTTTGTCTTCCTCTTTTTCTGCCAATACAAAACAATAATTTGTTTTCAATATAGGACTACCATTTTTTATAGCTTGGCTTATAAGTTGTCTCGAACATCCCATATATTTTGCTGCATCTGTTTGACTTGCAAAACTTTTAATGAATTCACCTGTTTTAAAACTATACATATCTACAGGTGATTTAAGCTTATTTGGGCGTTCATATTCTCTTGAATAATATAACGGATCTTTTTTAATCATTTCCATGTAATGCTCTCTTGTTGCAAATCTATATCCATAGAAATCTTTATTAGATATATTCATATAAAAATTAACGACACTCTTATTTGCACAAATACCTTTCATAGAAAGTGAGTTTAAAGCCTCTATGTTAGTTTTGTATGCTCCAAGTATTTTGCCTTCTTTATTAATAACTAAAACATCTTCTCTAGTTAGCAACCATATTATTTCTTTTAAATGATTTATATAATCATCTTTTGTAACACATACAACATTGCTTGCTGATAATCTTTTTTTACATGTAGAGCTTTTGTTGTTTACAATAGCTGATATATAATTTGAACATTCACAAAAAGAAACATATGGTGTATTGTATGCCTTTTCTATTTCTTTAAATGTTTTATATTCTGCTATAAAGTTTCCACATTTATCTAATATATAATAGCTCATAACTATTCCTCCTTGTTTTTTAATAATGCTTTTAAATATTCTATTTCAGCATGCAATTTAACATTTTCAGCCTCGACCAATTCTCTATGTTTATTAGCTATATCTATCTTAGATTGTGCAGACTTAGCTATTTTTCTATCTTCAACCATTGTTGCTATACAATCTAATAATAGTTGTTGATCCATTACAGCATATAATTGTTCATCGTTATCTTTAAAGGAAAATACTAATGACCAGAAGTCCATGTTTTCAGCAGGAGCTTCTTTTGCTAATTTATCGAGCCATTCACGCTTAACTGTGAATTGTTTATGACCACGAGCTCTTTCTATTTCTTGAGTCTTTGATTCAAACATCCAGTTCACTAAACCCTTTATCTGTTCATCACCTTTGATTCTACCTGCTCCACTATTAGGAGTCATATTAGCTTTAGTATCTAATGTTTGTTCAAGTCTTTTATGGTTAATCATTTCTGCTTGACTTCCCATTCTTCCAGATGTTTTATTGGTATTTTTCTTTATACCATATTGCTTTTTCTTGGTTGGAGTATATTTATCTGCATTAAAGCATAATAAACAATAATCATCATCGCCATAGTTCTTACAATCATATTTATCAAATTTACAATCCATTTATTTTTCCTTTCTTTTTTCTTGCAATTTCTTTCTTCTCATTTCTGATTCTTTTAATTTTGTATTATATATTGATAACATATAATCTGGAAATTTATACATCCAGCCTTCATCATTTACGAGGCATAATGATTTTATTCTTAGTTTATTTGGTATCCATTTTTTAGTTTCTCCACAAGTTTTATGATATGTTTTAAAATCTATCTGTTTTATCTCTGTTGCTTTAGATAAAAACTCGGGAGTTATATCATCTCTAGTTAGTCCTATTTTGCTATAGAATTTTTCAAATTTTTTATTTATTTTTCCATAGCATTTATATTTAGTTAATGTTTTGGGTTCTTCGTCTTGACATACTGTAGAAATGTCACAAATTCTATACATAAAAGGTATTTCTTTGTTATCTACTATAAGAACTATTTTATTTAGCCTATCTTCAAGATCAAATTCCCAATTGCGATCTTCGTCATGCGTAAGTTCTATTATTAATTTTGGTTTTGTTAAATCATTTTTTGACATATTATTTCTCCTTTCTTTCTGGTATAATTTGTTAATGGATTTATATAACCATTTGTTATATAATTATAATATAATTGGTTTAACAAAGGAGTATGTTTATGAAAATAGTTAGTTTTTTTAATGTAAAAGGTGGAGTAGGAAAAACTACATTGACTATACTAACATCAATTGCATTAAGTAAAGAAAACAAGAAGGTACTTATAATAGATGCAGATACACAAGCTAATTTAACACAATTTATATATAAAGTAAGTCATAATAATAAAACTATGTTCGATGGACTAGCTGATAATATATCTGCAGAAAATCTTATAATTAAAGCACCAAATAATAAATATAAAAATATAGATTTAATACCATCAGATTTATCACTATCTGTTCTTAGTGAATATTTAACTACTAAGACTAATAGAGAAAAATCAGTATGGAGATGGTTCAGAAATAATGTAGAATATCTTAAACCATATGATTATATATTTATTGATTTATCGCCTTCTTATGATTTAGTTGCACGTAATTTTATGTTAATTAGCGATTCAATTATAACACCAGTCGCTTATCAAGATATTGCATCAATAAGAGGTTGTGAGTTATTCTATAAAAAATTTAATCAAGACCTTGAAGATATGGAAATGGATAATGAAGCTCATAGAGCAGTACTAATTAATTCATATACTTCTAGGAATTTAAGTACAGGTAAATATTTTAACGAAAAACTTAAAGAGTTTGATGATATTCGCAAAGATTTATTAAGACATAAAATAAGCGATACTACAGTTATTAAGAACGCTATTCTTAATAAAATGGATATTGAGGATTACTGCAGAAAGATACGTAAACCTCATAAAGTTAGAGAAGAACTTAAATCTGTTATAAAAGAATTAAAAGAAAGGGATGTTTTATAATGGGATTAGATAAATTTTTCGATGAAAGATATAATGAAAAATTGGATTTACCTAATAATGACTATAAAACAAGAGTAAATAGAGCTATCAATTCTCCATTTGACTTAATGAATTTAGAAGAGCGTATGTCTTCTAAAAAGAAGGTTCCAATGAGTATATATTTTAATGAAGAAGATTTAGACTTATTAAAAGCAATAGCTTATAACAAAAATTTAACGGTCAATCAAGTACTTATGAATATACTTGACGAACCGTTAAGAGTTACATTTAATAATCTACCTGTAGATTTTAATATTAAATCTTTAGCTAGGAAATACAATAGCAAATGTAGAAAACGTAAGAACGTATAAAAGGCAGCTTTCGCTGCCTTAATTTATTCTTCAGTTTCTTCTGCCATTGCTTCGTCCAATGTTTCGTTCAATTGTTCAACCAATTGTTCTTCAGCATTGTCTTGTTGTTGAAGTATATCTATTTCCTCAACAGATAAAGATTCTGATTCTATATTTCCTTCTACTCTATCTTTTAGATATGATACATAGTCTGGATTATTATTTAAGAAGTCTAATAATTTAGCCATACCATTCCATGCACATTTAGTTTCATCTGGTAATATTCTTTCTTCACCAGACTCTTCATATTCTCTTATCCACGCGCCTTTTTTAGATAATATATCTTGTTCAATAGCTGCATCAACTATTTCACCTATAATATCTGTACCTTTACCTATTTTAACTGTGTATTCACATTGTACAAATGGGTTTATTGTAGTACGCATATGATTCTTTAATACCTTACTTCTAAATTGCATATATCTATCTTTCATAGAGTATAGTGGATTACTACTATTAATATTAACTCTTGTATTATCTACTGTTAAATAAGAGTTATATTTTATTTGTTCTCCACCAGTTATAGTTTTGCCTCCCATATAACTACCTATATCTGTAGATTTATGTTGTACAACAACTAATGCGGTGTTTGATTCATATATAGTAGGTATAACTATTCTCATAAATTTAGCATTTAATCTTGCTTGTAATGCTACGTTTTGATCTTCCATTTTATCTTTAAATTCTTTTGAAGGAGTTAAACATTTAAGTGAATTTATTACTATCATATCTACACCTTGTTTAGCGAATGTGATAGCATAATCCATTGCTGTTTCTCCACCTTCTGAACCAACTGGATAGAAGTAGAATCTATCTCTATCTATACCAAACATGTCTAATGGTTCATTATTTAAAGAGCCTTCTGATTCGATCCAACATGCAGTAAAATTTGGATCTTCTTCCATATTTTTAGCTATAGTTTCTAGTAATAAGAAAGTTTTACCACTATCTGGTCCACCAGTTAATATTGAGAAATGTCCTTTAGGCCATCCTCCACCTATTGCTTTATTAACTCTCATGGAAGCTGTAGGTATAACCTCAACTGTTAATTTATCTATCATTTCTTTATCAGAAGCTTTTCCTATTACTATTTTACCAGCTTTCTTATTTATTGCATCAGCTATAGCATTTAAGTTTTTCAACTTTTCTGCTTGTGTTTTTTGAGCGGTTTTTTCATTATCTATAGTTACTTGTTTCTTCTTTGCCATTATTCATCATCCTTTCCTTTTGTTGATATGTTTAATATATATTGATCTAACATATTTATTATCTCATTAATTTCAATGATAGGTTGTGAATCTTCGATATTTAACTCAATCTCTTTTGCATCATTTATCATGTCTTGTTTGTATCGTTTAAGCAAATACAAAGCAGCTTGAAAAATAGGATTTGCACAATTGATATCAACTTTGTTGTCTGTATTGTCACATGCATATTTACATAATTCTTCACATAATAATGCAATGACATTTTCTTTTTGTAATTCGCCTTCAAATGCGGAGGCACTTATTAGTGCCCCCAAATAATTTGCAAATGATTGACGAATGGCTTCCTGTTTATTTGTATAACCACTCATTTTGTCACTCCTTATTCTTGTTCTTCTTCAATAGCTTTAGGAGCTAAAGAAATAGATTTTATACAATCTCCTTTATCTAGATTTTGTAATCTGCAACCTGTAGTATCCCTTTTTGTTTCTCTTACATCTTCAGATGATATTCTTATTATTTTGCCATTTTGAGTACACAATAATAAATCTTCATCATTCATTGCAAGAATGCCTACAAGTGGTCCTGTCTTTTCAGATAGTTTATGGCATTTAATACCTTTACCACCTTTGTTCTTAGCGCATGGATACTCAGATTCATCTGTTTTCTTAGCTAATGCTAATGAAGTTATGGTTAAGACATCTTGATCTTCTTCCACTTTAGTTAATCCTGCTACGCAATCATCATCAGTTTTCATTCTGATTCCTATTACGCCTTGAGCAGTTTTACCTTGTGGTTTAATAGCAGAAGCACTTACTCTTATGCAGTTACCTTTTGCAGTAGCTACTATAATTTCATCGTCTTCTTCTACTAATACTACGTCTTTTATTTCATGTCCTTCTTTTAATGTAATAGCTTTAGTTATATTTCTCTTTTTAGATAATAAGTCTAGAGACAATCTTTTGATTTGTCCTTTATCTGTTACAAACATTATATATTGATCAGTACCTGGCTCAATTCTTGTTGCTAAAGTTTTTACTACGACTTCATCTTCTTCAAGAGAAAGATAATTGACTATATTTTTACCTTTAGCAGTTTTAGCTACTTTAGGTATTTTATATGCTTTCAGATGATGTATTCTACCGCTATTAGTTACGAATAATAAATCATCTTTAGAAGACAATGTGAATAATTGTGTTATTATTTCATTATCTTTCATTGCAACACCTTTAGAACCTTTACCATTCTTTCTTTGCTTAGTATATTCAGATGCAGAAACAGATTTAATATTGCCTTCACTTGTTATAGTAATTATTAAATCCTCGTCTTCTATAAGATCTTCTACAGTAGTTTCGTCTTTAAGTTCAATAGTTGTTCTTCTTTCGTCTGCATATTTCTTTCTAAGTTCTTTAAAACGATTTAAAACTTCTCTGTAAAGAGCATTGTCTTCATTTTCTACTATTATACGTAGTTGTTCTATAGCTGTTTCTAGTTCATCTTCTTCTGTTTGATATTTTTCGAATTGTTCTATTGATATTGCACTTAATTGTCTAGATATGACATAGTCTGCTTGGTCTGCAGTTATATCGAATCTTTCCATTAAGTTTTCTATTTTTTTATCTTTATCATATCTTATTATTTTGATTGCATCATCTAAAGTTTCATCAGATTCTAATATTTTAAGCATAGCTTGAACTTTAATTAGTCTTTCTGCTTTTTTGTCGTGATCGTATTGGCACTCTCTTTGTACAACAGTTGCTGAATGTTCTAGGAATTCATCTATTGCTATTAATATATTCGAATCTACTAATTCTTTATTTTTAAGACCATACATATTATAAGATATATTTTTCTTTAGATCTGTTTTTGCTAATAAATTATTTATTATTATTTCATAATTAGCATTCTTTTTAAATGTTATTAATATTTTTAAACCATTAGTCCCAGAAGAAGCATCTATTATGTCTTTGATACCATCAATAGAACCATTATCTACTAAGTCTTCTATCTTTTCGACTAATGCTTTTTTATTGACTTGATAAGGCAGTTCTGTTATTACCATTTGTTTGTCTTTACGTTTAGTTTCTACTATTTCATATTTAGCAGACGTAATTATTCTACCTTTACCAGTTCTTATTATTTGAGGCCATTCTTTGTTATCTATTATAAGACCTCCACCTGGAAAATCAGGTCCTTTCATATATTTCATAATACTTTTAACTAAATAATCTTCTAGTTCATCATCTGATATTTCGCTTAGTTTGCCTGATATTATATCTTTTAGTACAAACATACAAGCATCATATATTTCTCCTAGGTTATGAGTTGGTATTTTAGGTGCAAAACCACAAGCTATACCTTCAGTACCATTAGCTAAGTAATTTGGTATTAATGTAGGCATTACTATTGGTTCTCTCCATGTATCATCAAAGTTAGGTGTAAAGTCTACTGCGTTTCTGTCTAAACCTTGAGCCATTTCATAACCTATTTTAGATAATTTACATTCGGTATATCTCATAGCTGCTGGTGGGTCATTATCTATAGAACCAACATTACCTTTAAAAGTAATTAATGGATATCTCATATTCCAAGGTTGTGCCAAACCTACTAATGCTTTATAAGCACTTGTGTCACCATGTGGGTGAAGCTTACCAATTACATCTCCAACTATTCTTGCACATTTTACAAATTTACTATTAGGATCAACTCCTAATGAATACATATCATATAAGATACGAAGATGGACTGGTTTAAGTCCATCTCTTATATCTGCTATTGCTCTTTCTTGTATTGTTTCATCTGCATAGTCTAAATAATTGGAAGAAAGTTCATCACTTAATTCAACATTTATAATTTCTTCTGCCATAATATTCCTCCCTAATTTTATAATCCTCTATTTAATATAAAGCTTTTTCTAGCTGTTGTTTCTCTATCATTCATGCAAACATTTAATATTTCCATACAAGCTTCAACATCTTCGATAGTAACTCTTTTTAATTTTCTACTATCTTTGCTCATAGTACTGTCTCTTAAATCTTCCCAGTCCATTTCTCCTAGACCTTTTTCTCTAGATACTTCATATTTACAAGTAAGTTTAGATATTATTTCATCTTTTTCTTCTGGTGAATATGCAAATATCTTTTGTTCTTTCTTAGTTCTAGGATTTTTAGTTATAACAAATAATGGTGGTAAGGCTATATATAAATAACCTTCTTCTATTATTTTTCTCATATGTCTAAAGAAGAATGTCATCCATAAGCATCTTATATGTAAGCCATCAACATCCGCATCTGTTAATAATATAATTTTATGATATCTTAATTTTTCAATATCAAATTCTTCATCTATACCACAACCAAATGCTTTGACTGCTTCCATTATTTTAGGAGATTTTAGTAGTTTATCTATATCAATATTATAAGTATTGTTTATTTTACCAAATACAGGTAATATTGCCATAGTTTCATGGTCTCTCGCTTGTTTAGCAGAACCACCTGCTGAATCTCCTTCTACTAAGAATACTTCACTTTTAGTAGGATCTTTAGAAGTACATTTAGTTAAACCTTCTACTTTACCAGCTCCGACAGATTTAACTTTTTTAGCTGTTTCTTTAGATTTTCTTGCAGTCTCTCTTATTCTAGCTGCTTCTATAACTCTTCTTAATATAATATCTTTTTGTGTTGGATTTTTATCAAATATATCGTCTAAATATTCTTCTATCGCATTAGACACTGTAGATCTTGCTATAGGCATGATTATTCTGTCTTTATTTTGTGCATCATAAAAAGGATTGTATAACTTAATAGATACAATAGATACTATACCTTCTCTAGTATCTTCATTAGTTATATTAAACTTTTGTTTATTAAGATCTGAATCTTCTATAGCATTTTTAATAGATGATGCTAAGCCTGCTTTAAAACCGTCTATTTGAGACGATCTTCTATCGGTATTAGATACATTATTAGTAAAACCTATAATATTATCTCCACCTTCACCTTCTGTAAAACAGAATGCTATATCCATATCTATTGTATTTCCATCTTCATCAATAGGTACAGATTTATTTAAATTATATATTTCAGTTATAGGCTCTTCATCGCCTAGAATATCTTTAACATACTGATTAATACCTTTTTCAAAGTGATAAGACTCATCAAAATCATATTCGCCATATTCTACTTTGAAGTTAATAGTTAATCCAGTATTAAGATAACATTTTTGTTTTAATCTTCTTTTAATAGCTGGTATATCAAAATCATCTAAGTTTTTCCATATTGATTGATCTGGTTTGGCTACTATAATAGTACCAGTATCATTCTTATCTACTTTTCCTATTTCTGTAAGCTTTTCTACGCATTTGCCTTTTTCAAAACGCATATGATATTTCTTACCGTCACGTTTTATTGTAACATCAAAATATTCTGATAAAAAGTTTATACCAGCAGAACCTATACCATTAAGCCCAGAAGATTTAGCTCCATCTGTACCAAATTTACCACCACTTCTTATACTAGAGAAAGCAACTTCTGCTTCACTTTTATCTGGATATTTCTCAGAAGGTGTAACTGGTAATCCTCTACCATAGTCTTCTACTGTTGTTTCTCCATCAGGTTTTAATTCTATATTAATTACATTACCAAAACCTTCAAGATGTTCGTCAGTACTATTATCTGCTAGTTCATATATAGTGTAATCTATACTAGAGAAAAAGTTACCTGGTCTTAATCTGACTTGTTCAACTTCTTCCAATGTTTCTATCTTTTGTGTCTTAGCTGTTGATTTTACTTTTTGTATTGGTTTCTTTTTCTTTTTAATCATTCTATTCCTCCTATTAAACTATTCTTCTGGCAATTCTTCTATTATAAATTCGCCTAATAATTTAGCTATTGCTGTCTTACATAATAGATTTATCATTTGTTCTTCTTCTAATGAATCATCTATTTCTAATTCTAAAACCATAGGTTTATATACTTTAGGTGCTAGATTAATAGGACTGCCTTCATCTAGTTTTCCCATCTTATTTATAGCTTCTATTAGACTTAAATTCTCTTTTTGTACTCCATATGCTTTATCAACATCTGTAACAGTTAATACATATGTAGGTAATTTGCCTTTCTTACCTGTACTTAAAGTAAATATATATAGTGTTCCATTAACGTCTACCTTGCTATTGAAGTTATGTAGCATCATATCTTTTGCTACTATCTCAGCCTGATCTTCGATACTCTTATTCTTATCCACTTCGCTGTCTATCTCTTCTAATCCCTTTTGAACGGTATCATATACTGTTTTATCGATATTATCTATCATGTATGCCTCCTATTTGTTGATATTTAGAATTTGTAGTGAATACCCTTGACTTTCTTCCGATTTTTGGAAAATGACTGTTTTTAGATCCATAATGGACATAGTTACCCTACAGACAAGTGTAAGATAACTATACTCCAATGTTTTTGAGTCCTCATGTTACGACCATGAAACGTTGGATCAATGCAAGTTAATATATATCTCTAGCTTTTCATTTAAGTGTAGATTCATATTCCCCCGAATCTGCTAATGTGAGATATACTCCTCAAAGAATATCCACCCCTAGCTTTTGATTGTTGTGGTATCTAGTCACCACTCTCAGCCCTTAGAGATAGCATTGATTATCTCATATATGCTGTGCAAACTTAATTACAAGTGTTTAGTCGATTTCACCTGTTCCCTGTCGGGCCATTCGGTTTATCCTAGGTCAAACACTCTTCCTTATAAAACCCTTACAACACTAATGTAGTTGTCCACTATTAACTTTTTGTTTGCGATAATATTCGATGTAATTATAGCACATCTTTATCAAAAAAGCGATAATATTCGAAAAAAAATCGTACATTATCGCTTTTTTTATATTAATATATAGTTTTATTCAGTTTTTATAACCTAAGCTGTTTTACTTGGTCTTTCTTTTATAGATGGTTTCTTTTTAGCAGATGGTTTTTTAGCTGCTGGTTTAGTAGATGTAGTTGCTGCAGTTGTTGTAGAACCGCCATCTTCATTATTGGCAGCTTCTGGCCAGTTATCTATAGAATCAACTCTTACTATCCATTGACCTGGTACAGTTCTATCTTCTGTTACATAATCATCTTCTTTTTCTAATTTACCTACCATATATACTTTTTCCATTGGTGCAAATTTAGCTAATCTTTCTGCTAAGTATCCATTTGCTAATACTTTTATTGCTTCATGTTTAGTATATCCAGTGCTTTCGTCTTTTCTATCCATAGATACATTTATAAATCTTACTGTAAAAGCATCGTTTCTTTCACCTTCGCCAGTTGTTCTTGCTCTATCTACTTGTCCAAAGTTTGCTATTGTTCCTGATATTGTTATGTTTCTCATTTTAAATCCTCCTATACGACATGTCGACGCATGTCTACCTTTAGTTTTTATTTGTTTGTTATAATTTTATTTACCCATTGTAGGGTTGCCCATTTAGTCATTCCGACAAAGCTGGGCCCTGCTTTTCTATATAATAATTACTTGTAATTTAACGCCTTATTCTTCGTCTTCATCATCAAATGTTTGGTCAACATATTGAGTGAATCCTTCAACGTTATTATCAGTTATATATTTATATACATCTGTAAATTCATTTTCTGTTAATTTAGCTACACATTCATTTATTTCATCTAAGCCATAGAAATTAATACAGTATGCTAAATATATTTTAGTTCCAGATGATTCTAACATGCTTAAGCTATTATATTCATCTATACAATTATCATATTCTGCTATATAACCAGCTATAGTACGTTTTTCTTCTGGGTCTTCTACATCTGTTATTTGATTATATATATCTGTTACATCTAAAACTTCGCCTTCTTCTGTTTCATAAGTTATTCTTTCATCAGCTTCAGCATCTTGTTCTACTTCTTCAGAATCTTCAAGTGGGTCAGCTTCTTCAGCTTTTTCTTCTGCTTCATCTTCCACTTCTTCTCCGTCTTCTAATGGATCTTCTGTTTCTTCAGTAGTTTCTTCTGCAACTTCTTCTTCTGCTTGTTCAACAGGTTCTTCTTCAGTTTCTTCAACCATTGGTTCTTCAACTTCTTTAGGTATATCTTCTTTTATAGCATCTTTACCACAGCTACAATTACCTCCACAACTGCATCCATTTTCTAATGCTCCACTAACAGATATATTAAATAATAATTCTATATATTTTGCTCTTGCATTGGCTCTTTCTCCAATGTCTAATATACCTTCTACCTCTTTAGCTAATGTTTTCATTTGACTGTTTATTGCTTTTACGTTTTCTTTTTTCATTCTCTTGATTCTCCTTTTATTTTATTAAGGGCAGCTTTTGCGCTACCCTTTTACCCTATATTATATATTTATTATTTTTCTGCTTCTGCAATTGCTCCAACTGGTCCTGCTTTTAATGTTTCTCTACCATATATACATTTCATATCTTTGCCGATAGTTAATTTTATGATAGTTTTATCTTTAGGTATGTCATACATTGCATCACCTAATATTTTAGTCAGCATAGATCTTAATGCTCTTGCACCTATTTTATTTTCTTTAGCTTCTTTGGCAATAGCTTCTAAACCTTCTTTAGTAAAGTCCACTATTAAATCTTTGTTGTCTAATTTCAATAGTTCTGTAAATTGTTTTACAATAGCATGTTTTGGTTGAGTTAGGATATGTACTAATTGTTCCACACTTAACTCATTTAATGGTGCTATTACAGGACATCTACCTAGAACTTCAGATATAATACCAAACTCTTTTAAATCAGCTTGTGTTATTTTATCTGCTATTTCATTATATTCTACTTTCTTTTTAGATTCTTTATGAGCCCCGAATCCTATAGATGATTCTTGTTTAAGTCTCTTAGATACTATATCGCTTATACCTTCAAAAGCTCCACCTAGAACAAATAAAACATTAGTAGTGTCAAATTTAAATGAAGATGCTCTATCTGTCTTATCTCTTTTGACATCATATTCTCCACCTTCTATCATCTTAAGCAATGCTTGTTGCACTGCTTCACCACCAACATCTTTATTTCCATTAGCAGTATATTCTTTTTTAAGTTTATCGAATTCATCTATAAAAACTATACCTCTTTCTGCTTTAGTTAAATCATTGTCTGCAGCGTCCATTAAATCTCTTAATATATCTTCTACATCACGACCAACATATCCAGAAGCAGTAAAGCTTGTAGCATTTTGTATAGTATATGGTATATCTAGTATATCGCCTAATGCTCTTACTATTTCAGTTTTCCCTGTCGCTTGTTATTAACATGTAGCTTTTTATCTACATCTCTGGAGTATTACACTCATTTTCATCGGTATGTCATTTCATACCCAGGCTAGCATATCTTTTTACGCAATTACTAACTATGAACGTAGAGCGGCCTCGTGCTAGAATTATACTCTTACATCAGTTGTGTAAGTATCATCTAGTATGCGTTGCCCCTGACCATTATTTCTAATGTCACCAACTTCCATTATTGACTTATTCAATAACTTTATATGGCTTAGTTCTTTACGAACGCCTTCGGTATCTGATTGTGGTTTTCCACCCACTTCCCAGCTTAATTCCACTCTAATCATCCTGGGCCTTCTCATAGCTTTGACCCAAGACGGCAATATGCTAAATATTTATTATATTTTCTATCTAAATAAATCGTTGAATCTTTATATAACCAATCTAATAATGTCTGTACTGCTTTTGTACTACTTATATTTAATTCTGGAACTCTATAACCATAATTGTAAATTCTTATGTGTGATTCTTCTATTTGAATCTCATTTTGTATTATGTCTTTTAAATCTTTTAAAACAGTTTCAACATATGATACAATTCTGAAGCTACAAGCTCCTTTTGTTTTTTTTAAATTAAGATTTCCATCTCCATCATATAAGCCTCTAATAAAATGTCTTATATATTCTTTAGGAATATCTGGTATCTCCCAATCATATGTTTTATTTGGACTAACACCTAATTCTTTTAATTTTGAACCAAGTATTTGATCTCTAAATGACATTCTATAATATTCATTTCCTTTGATGTATCTTTTACTTATCTTATGATTACTCTTTAAGTCTGTTTTGAATTTTTCTAGATGTTCCTTATCTTTTATGCATAATTCAAAATTGTTATCCATTGATAAATGACCATCTGCAAAAATAAAACCCAACCAATAAGCTGATTTTTCATTCCATTCGTTAAAAAAAGTATTGTCTATTTCTTTTTTATTACAATGTTGAGTAATATTAGCTCCAGCTTTTTTCATTCGTATTGATAGAGTACCTCTATCTCTATTCAATTCTTTGGCTATTTTTGTAATACTCATTCCATTATTAAATTTCTCTATTGCTAATTGTATTTCTTCGTCTGGTATTTTCATAGTCAAATCTCTTCTTTCTTTTTGTTTGACTATCTATTACCTATACCAGTTGGTTAATTATTATTTATTTAGAAAATATTGTAAAATATTTAAGCAAGTTTACCAGTTGGCCCAACCATTATAATATTAGATTTATCTATTCTAAGCTTTTTGTTTGCTTGTGGATCTCCTTCTAATCTTTTAATTCTTTTTAAATGATTATATACTTCGGTTGCTATAGTTTTCTTAGCATATTCTTGTCCTATAACCCATTCATCAAGACCAGCTTTAATAGTGTCTGGTGTTAAATCTATATGTTTATGTGTCGCTTTCTTTTTATTATGCTCGTCTATAAGATCCATACAAGTTTTTATGCAGTCAGGACAAATTCTGACTGGCTTAGATTCTTTAGAGTCTCCTTTCGAAAATATTCTACTTTCTCCAGAAAAACTCATTTCTCCTTCGATTTCTTTTCCACAGAAGTCACATATTTTTTTTGCCATGATCGTATTCTCCTAACCTAATTATTTTTGTATTTCTTCTTTATTTTGTATAACAGCATCAACTAATCCATATTCTTTCGCTTCTTGTGCTGTCATGAAATTATCTCTTTCTGTATCTTTTACTACAGTTTCATAATCTTGACCAGTGTTTTCAGAAAGTATTCTATTTAATCTTTCTTTTGTTCTTAATATGTTTTTAGTGTGTATTTCTATGTCTGTAGCTTGACCTTTTGCTCCACCTAGAACTTGGTGTATCATTATTTCACTATTTGGTAATGCAAATCTCTTTCCTTTTGCTCCAGACGATAATAAAAATGCACCCATTGAAGCAGCCATACCCATGCACACAGTTACTACATCTGGTTTTATATATTGCATAGTATCATATATAGCCATACCAGCTGTTACAACTCCTCCTGGTGAGTTTATATATAAATATATATCTTTGTCTGGGTCTTCTGCCTCTAAAAATAATAATTGTGCTACTACTAAACTAGCTGTAGTGTCATTTACTTCATCACTTAAGAATACTATTCTATCTTTTAAAAGTCTAGAATATATATCATAAGCTCTTTCTCCTTTATTTGTTGAATCAATTACTGTTGGTATTAATGCCATATTATTTATCCTCTCTTCCTATTCTTTATTATTAAAAAGAGCTATACATTATACGTATAGCTCGTCTTCACTTATCAATTCTCTTAAGAAATTTTTACCTTTTCTTATATGCCTAGAAACACAAGATTGTTTCATACCTCTTTCTCTTGCTATATCATCTTGTGTTCTTTCTTTGAATATATATTCTATTATCATTTCATAGCTTTCAGGATAATAGCGTTTCAATATATTCATTTTTTGAGATAGCATATCATGTAGCTCTATGTTATGATAGTTTCTGCATGAATTTTCATCTACCTCTATACTATTGACACATTCATTTTTTAAGTTAGAACTGTCATTAGAACCATCTACTGTTACATTATTAGTAAATACTTCTTTGACACTTACACCTGTTTTATCTTTTGTGTGTCTTTTACCGAAGGAATTAACATAGTCTTGATGCATTAGTCGTTGTGCAAACGGAACAAAACATGATTTAGTATTATCTTTTGTAATATCATATTTTAGTACAGCTTTTACCCAACCAGTACGCAAGATTGCTAATATATCTTCTTTGATCCATTGATTTGTTTTCCACTCATCAAATAGGACGTCTTTATGAAATGTGTCATATATACAATTTTGGGTCTTTTCATACGCAACTTTCCAGAATAAATCCTTTTGTACTTCAGAACAATTAAATGATCCTTTCTTGCTGTTTTGTATAAGCATGACTATTGTTTCTACACTTAAGTTATTTAGTATTTCTTCAGTTAATAATATAGTCAATATATCCCCTCCTAAAGTCGTTTACATATCTATGTCAGTTGTATTCAAATAGTTTATTAGAAATTTCAACATTGATGAATGTATTGTGATTACGTCACCTTCATCTGAACCTAATCTTATACTTCCATTGTCATATAGATCTATATCTAAACAATGTTCTTTATTGCCAAAGCTAGCGCTTTCTATTATTTCGTTATTAAATTTTTCTTTTTTAGATGTTCTTTTGCCTTCTATAAAATCTTTAGGGAACAAATCATCTATAGATGATTCATCTAAGTTAAATGTTTTAACTTCTATATCATCTTCTTCGTCAGATTCATCATCTAATCCTGTTAAACCACTTAAAATAGCTCCAGCCAAGAAGTCAAATAAATTTTCTGTTTTTTTAGGTTTGTTCTTATCTTCTTCATAGCTTTTATCGAAGCCTTCAAATATTTCATCCCAATCTTTTTCTTCCATTTTATCTGTCAATGTACAACTATAAGTAAATGGAATTTCTAAGTCTTTATCTTTAGAGATATTATTTATTAAAAACATTACAGATTGTTTTTCTAACATAGGATAAATATTATCTCTTAGGCTTTGCAAATCTATACTATATCCATTTAATATTATTAGTGTTTTATTCATTTTAATATTTGATAAAATACTATTCATTATATTTTCTTGAGATACATATTCCATATTCTCTTTTATAACAGATTTAAATAATGAGCCTGGAGAAATATTAATATCTACTGTATTCATATTTGTTAACATTACTATGTTTATAGGCGTAGGGCCATCATATACTGATAATGCCTCATCAATTCCTTTTATTATGGCTTTTTCTATTTTATTGTTATCTGGAATATATGTTAGTCTTATTTTGCTTTTCATTTTTATGTCTCCTATATTTCTATTTGTATTGAATTTAATTCTTCTATACCGTCTGATAAGTATTCAACTATTAGCCTAGAATCATGCACTCTATAACTTAATGCATTAATAAATATAGTTCTTAATAATACTTTTGTATTTATTTTATTGTCCCTTATTATATGATTCCCCATAGAATGCTTCATTTCCTTCTTGAAAATGTCAAATTCTACCAAATCATCATCATCTGGCAATATAAAACTGATATCTAAATTATCTTCATCTATATCTACTTGTAAATCGAAGCTTAATTTATTTATATCTATATCAAGTTTATCTTTTATATAATTGATCACTATACCTTTTAATTCATTGGCATATATATCAGCCGTGATAGTTGAATTATTTATATGCTGTTTTAACATAGCGCATATTTTCTTATAATCTTTTTCTTTTACATTGTCTATGTTTAATTTTAAATCCATTGTAATATCTCCTCTCTTAATGAATGGTCCAAGACAATTTATCGTATTATCTTGGACACATATTAAACTATATAGAGGGATAATTGTATTTTTAACTGTAATATATATGACTATATATCAGAATATACAATTACCCTAATAATTGTTCTATCAAATGTTCTGTATCTTGTTTAGATATTTCTTCAAGTCTCATTAATATCTTTCTACTATAATCCATTTTGGCTTTATTAAATCTAGATCCACCTGCTTTTTTGTATAAGTTAGTGCTATAGAATTTAACATGACCAAATACATTTTTATTAGTATATCTATCTTGAAATTCTTTCCACAATTTTAATTCATCTGATAATATTTGAGTTCCATTATATGTTTTTTTGTTTAATAACCAATATTTATATGTGTTTTTAGTTATTATGTCATATAATGTATTGCCTAGAGATATTTCACATATTACTTCTGATTCAGGGTCTTTATCTAACAGCTGTTCTATCTTTGCTAAATATTTATTCAATACATATAATTCATTTAATTCTATTGCTTTTTTGCTATTGAAATCTTGTGGTTCTATTGGAAGCTTTGTGAATTTTCTAATGCTATTTGCTGTATTATACTTTCTAATGTGTTCAAATGAGAAGTTTGCAGCTAATATACTAGCTCTTCCTCCTACTAATATAATGTTTTTATAATCTACTAATTTAGCTTGTTCTTTCATATTTATCTCTCCTTTTAAATTATTTATTTTTCGTAAATATATCTAGCCAAATCGTTTCTAGTTAATCCCATTTCTTTAAGTATCCTAGAAACGGTACCTTGAGCTATAGTACCCTTTTTACATGGCACGGGTACAGTCTTGCCAGTCTTTTGATTTTTGTATATTAAATGCGTGCTCTTGTTTCTTCTATGATAATAGTAGTTTTGTGATTCCATGAATCCTACTAATTCTTTATACTTTATCCTCAAGCTCTCTTTATATTTAAAGTTATTGTCAGTACTTTTAATGTCGCTACTCAAATCATCACCTCCTGTTGTTTATTGCATAAAAAAATAGAGCAGTAATTAAACTGCTCTATACAACTAAGGCAAGCGTATATTTTATCTCTCTTTTGTAATTAGTTTTGTTTTCTTATATGTATTAGAAGGAAAAATATACTTATCCTCTGTTGGGAGAAAAAAAGGAAAGTAAAGTAAAAACAAAAGCAAATGGTCTGCGTAGCTGGAATTGAACCAGCAGCATCGTGACCCCAAATCACGCACTCTACCAAATTGAGCTATACGCAGATATTATAATCATATAAGCCTGGAATAAACCAAGTACTATATGATTATATACATTATATATTGCCGCCTGACGACACTCGCGCAACGTGCCCGGCTCAGCAATATATAATAATTCTTCATGAAGAATGAATCTTGTTTAGTGCTACTAAGATGCAATGCTATAATAATATTAGTAGCTTATGTCTTTTGTCAGTATATACCGAGTAGTAAAAGCATTGATACCCTAAGCCGGTATAACCAGTCGCTATTATCAAGCATGTACTTTTACTAAATGTAATCCATGCAACTTCCTGCTCGGGATTACGAAGCGCTTATCCTTTGTGGGCCTCCAGTAGGGTTCGAACCTACGACGCGAGGAGTTTTTGTTCCTCCGCTCTACCTGCTGAGCTATGAAGGCATAAAAGATTCTAGGCAATCGATATATCTATAAGCCAGTGCATGAACTTTTACACTGTAATTATCATCCCATATGATTTGTAAAAAAATATAGAAGGAAGATGTATCTAGTTCAAAATCCTAGAATCATAAAATATGGTAATCATTAATTCTATAATATAAACTCCCTAAGTTGAGAGTGTCTTCTTATGGTAACCCCTAATTGAAGCCAAGAGGTTTATGGCTTAGAAGGAAGAATTAATCATAGCCATATAAAATGCTTATTTATGGTAGTAGTAATCGGAATCGAACCAATGATCTCTCGCGTATGAAACGAGCGCTTTAACCAACTAAGCTATACTACTATAATAATCATTAGGTAATCAATGTATCTACAAACCTTTTAGATTTTAGTCTTAGATGTATCTGCTTAAGCAGACTATCTATCCCTAAAATCTACATCATCTTATTTTATCCAATAAACATAGAAGGAAGAATACATTTCGCACTATTCCAATCCCGGAATATTCTTATTGTTAATGCTTTCCTAACGATTAATATGTAGGCAATCATATATCTATAAATCGATTACAAGTCGAGCCCTTATTAGGAAATAGAAGGAAGATATAATTTATCCTACAAATATAAATTATGTTATGTTGAGGTTATCATAATATCTAAACATTATCCAGGCCACAGCCTAGTCAAACAAATTATTTGAACTATTGTTAGAAGGAAGATATTATTAGTCCTCTATAAATGGAGCTGGTGACAGGAATTGAACCCGTAACATCCTGATTACAAGTCAGGTACTCTGCCAGTTGAGCTACACCAGCATAATGGTAGCGGGGGTAAGATTCGAACTTACGACTTCAAGGTTATGAGCCTTGATTGCTGACCACTGCATCACCCCGCTATATGACTACCAGACTAGAAAGGGAGATGTTATTATATGAGTATAAATTTAGTTTAGAGTCCGGTAGTATTTGTATTGGCACACCCTAAAGGATTCGAACCTCTATCTATGGTTTTGGAGACCACTATTCTAGCCATTGAACTAAAGGTGTAGAGTGTGCTCCTCAATTAAGAGGAGCGTATGCTTATGAGTATTGTTAAATTGGTGATACTTGGAGTAATAGAAATGGTTTTTGTCTTGTGTCAGGATTATTACCAAGTATCTTTATTGGCTCTCCCAGCTGGACTCGAACCAGCGACACATCGGTTAACAGCCGATTGCTCTACCAACTGAGCTATAGGAGAATATTAACGAATGGGAATTATATATTCTAATACAGGGCTAATGCTCTACCTGTTGAGCTATATCTGCTAGTGCAAATAGTGGGATTCGAACCTACAACCTCTAGCTTGTCAAAGGTATGTAGAAGGAAGATTATATATATCCATTCGTTAAGAGTAAAATCTTTCATAGAATAACTCTTTATGAATTACTATTAATGGTGGGTAGAGTTGGATTCGAACCAACGAAGCTTGCGCAACAGATTTACAGTCTGCCTCCTTTGGCCACTTGGATATCTACCCAAAAATACTGCTAGGATAACTAGGGGGAAAATTTATGATGAAACAAACAAATAATTAATTGAAGGAAGTATTATTATCATCTATCCTAGCAGTTACAATATTAAATTGTTAAAATGGCTGGGCGAGATAGAATCGAACTATCATTACATGAGTCAAAGTCATGTGTCCTACCGTTGAACGATCGCCCAATGTTACGGAGCATATTAATGCTCCGCTTGTCAAGGTTGAGTCACCATGTACTTTTACTAAGTACAAAATTATATAATATTATAGGTTTGAAAGGAAAAATTATGAGGAGTTATTTAAAATAACTAAATGGTCACTCCGACGAGATTCGAACTCGTAATCCTCACCGTGAAAGGATGATGGCTTAACCATTTCGCCTACGGAGCGTCATAACCTATAAGGGATATATGGGAGACTTATGTGTCTCCCTTGACTCGTTTGCTTTCTTATTAACTTTTATGTACATAATATAATACCTATACTTATATCTTATAACACTTATTTTTATTTTTTTACTTTCTATATCCAGGTACACCTGTATTAGATGTAATAATACCTCTAGCACCTGGTTGTAGCATATCTTGTGAAGACATTTTGCATATCTTTTTCTTGGCTGTCTTTGTTTTTTTCTTAGTCGTTGTCTTTTTCTTTGCCATCTACATCATCTCCTAATCTCCATGTATCTGGAGGATCTATAAATATGCAGTCGTTAAACATTTTTGTTATATCACATTCATCACAATTTTCATATTTATTACATATATCTATGAAAGGTTTTAAATGTTCATATAATTCTTTATTCATCTTGATCACCCTGTTCCTCTTCATTATTTGTATTATCTTCATATATATAGTCTGGATTATATCGTCTTTTATTTCTTATTGTTTTGCATCTATTACATTCATTATTAAGACGATCCCATCTATCTTTTTTATATATAAATTCGCTTACTGGCAAATAGTTTTTACATCTACTACATCTTTTCTTTTCTACACCATTTTCGAATATATGTGGTATTCTAGGTGGCATACTATCACTTCTTTCTTATATATTATGCTTAAAATAATATTACTGACATCAGTTCGGTATTTATAATATGAGGTGAATAAAAATGACAATAGTAAAAAAGAAACACATGTTGTTCGGTACTGTAAGGTTTGACCAAGGATATCCTTTCCTAGAAGATGTAGCAAAAGCTCTTAACTATAGAGATGATTCATATAAATCTTACATAGGTGATAATGTAATAGTTAAAAATAATCATATACTTATTAATGATGAAGGTATTGATGCTCTTATAGTACATTCTAATATTAAAACACCTATAGTGTTTAGTCAATGGATGTTTGAATTTATACTTCCTTCATTAAGAAGAGAAGAAGTTATGGAACATCCTAAAGTTAATAAAGAAACCGTCAAGGAACAATCTCTTGCTAAAAAACTAAATGATTCATTTACTAAACATGTTATGTCTATTGATGGTTGGATAACGATTCCTGTGCATGGTTTTAGTAATAATCATATGTATAGTTATACTGAAAATGGAAATATAGTAAAGTCAAAAGCCTATTGTGTGTGGAGACATAA
>ENA-ORRZ01000006-ORRZ01000006.1-human-gut-metagenome-genome-assembly--contig:-NODE-6-length-193073-cov-25.573791_pt1 | contig 193073 bp, 164 predicted proteins | sample MGYA00242185_ERZ509152 | MGnify/ENA primary metagenome ERZ509152 (study PRJEB26280, sample SAMEA2338668) | human gut metagenome | biome: human gut; feature: human-associated habitat; material: faeces... | reverse complement strand
GCAACGCCACCGGTGACGAAAATATACTTTGTTTCTCCCACAGCTATACTGTTTTTAAATGTTTTCTCTAAAAATTAAAGCGCAAAATTATGAAAAAAAAGAGGAAGTACATAACAGTTTAGTGAAAACAATTATAAAAAGTGGAATATGTACGCATAATAAGGTTCTGATAAACTTTCACTTCCTACCTTTTGTTATCTGAACATTTTGATTTAATTTTGCGTTCAAATATAGATTTTAAGAAAAAAGTATGAGGAATAGACGCGTTTTAATAGGATTGGTTGCCGCACTACTTTCATTTCCGGTGATAGCTCAGAATTCTGCAAAGAATATAAAGAAACAGGCTGTAACGGAGAATGCGGATACATTGTCGGGTATTTGGAGTCAAAACTGGATATTGAAGCTGAAACCTTACAATGATGGATATCGGTTGGATACGGTCTCTGTGTTGTATGAGAAGTATTTCGGGGTGCTGAATTATTTGAATGATCCGGCTACTCCCGAACGCTACATCGCGTACAATCCGAATTACTACCGCATGTTCGTTCCCACTACTTATTATTATGCTCCGATGGAACGTATGTCGCAGGTCAACTGGACTTTTCAGAAACCTGATACGGTACCTGCCCTGACAAAAGAGCTTTTGCCTTTCGATACATTGAGCTTCTTGTCGAAAGAGAATGCCAATAAGGTTGTGGATCGTGTGATGATGAGTACGTATATCAATCGCCCGGATTTAGTGGTAATGACTGAAAAGGAGATTAAAAAGAAGAAATTGTTCAAAGATAATATAGAAAAGGAAGTTTCCTCCAAACCTTCCGTAGCAAAGCTTTTTGCCCAAGAGAAAATGGTGGGAGTGAAGGAAGAGGCTGAAGTCGTGATACAGAAGCCTAATTGGTGGGTGACCGGCGGAAACGGTTCGTTGCAGATTACGCAAAACTATATTTCCGATAACTGGTACAAAGGTGGTGAAAGTACCAACGCTTTGCTTGCTAACTTGCAGTTGTTTGCCAATTACAATGATAAAGAGAAGGTTCAATGGGAGAATATGCTGGACGCTAAATTAGGTTTCAGCTCCGCGCCTTCCGATGAATTTCACGATTATTTGGTAAGTACCGACCAACTTCGTATTTATAGTAAATTGGGTATTCAGGCTGCATCCAAATGGTACTATACCGTTTCTACGGAATTTAAAACGCAGTTCTGCCATGGTTATAAAGCAAACAGTGAGGAACTGGTTTCTGCATTCTTCGCTCCGGCGGATTGGTCATCCAGTATCGGTATGGATTATAAATTGAAAAAGAAAAAGTTCAACTTATCTGTTTTCATAGCTCCGTTGACTTATATGCTGCGCTATGTAGGCAATAAAGATGTGGATGAAGTGAAGTTTGGTTTGGATGAGGGCACATGCGTCAAGCACAATTTCGGTTCTCAAATACAGCCGACTTTGTCATGGACTATCATTCCTTCCATTGTTTTGGACTCACGGCTGGATTTCCAGACCAGTTATGAATGGACGCGTATCGAGTGGGAAAATACGGTTAATTTTGTGTTGAACCGTTATCTTTCCACCAAGCTCTATGTTCATGCCCGTTTTGATGATAGCGCCAAGCCGACCGAAGGAGACAGCTATTTCCAAGTAAAGGAATTGTTGAGTTTTGGTATCAATTACAAATGGTAACCATATATATTGTTAACGGCTGAAAAGAGCGCTCCGTTGGATGACAACGGAGCGCTCTTTTTCTTTTTCCGGTAGAAAAAATCAAGAAAAATCACTAAAATCAGGAAAAAGAACGTTTACGCACACAGAAAAAGTTATCTAATCCCTTGCAGTTCGCAAATAATGCGTAAATTTGCCGCGATTTGTAATGCACACTTTGCAAAATGGCGAATACTATAAAACATCAGGGTATTGTGGAAAACATAAACGGTTCTCATCTTCAAGTGAGAATTATTCAAACTTCGGCATGCGCTTCATGCAGTATCAAAGGACATTGCAGTTCCGCCGATACGAAAGAGAAGCTCATCGATGTTACAGACGATAACGTATCTTCCTATCAGCCGGGTGACCGTGTATGGGTTATCGGCGAATTATCGATGGGAGTGATGGCGGTTCTGTTAGCCTTTATACTACCTTTCCTTGTTTTAATCTTTTCCCTTTTTATCTTTATGGCTATATGGAATGACGAGCTGGGTTCGGCGCTTTGCTCGTTGGCTCTCCTTATACCTTATTATTATATATTGTGGCTGAACAAGTCGCGGTTGGGAAAGAAGTTCTCTTTCTCAATAAGCCCCATGAACTAACTAATACATAAAACAAATAATTAATAAACAACTAATTTATGAATGTAATTCTGATTGCAGTAATTTCATTGGGAGCGATAGCGCTGGTGTCAGCGGCTATTCTTTATGTAGCTTCCAAGAAATTTGCCGTGTATGAAGATCCGCGAATTGCACAGGTGGCCGAAGTGCTTCCCCAAGCAAATTGCGGTGGATGTGGTTACCCGGGTTGTAGCGGATTTGCCGATGCTTGCGTGAAGGCCGGTTCGCTTGAAGGTAAACTTTGTCCGGTGGGTGGACAACCCGTTATGACTAAGGTTGCTGAAATCCTGGGATTGGATGCTGCCGCCGCCGAACCGATGGTTGCAGTGGTTAGATGTAACGGAACATGCGCCAACCGTCCTCGCGTCAATCAATATGACGGCGCAAAGAGTTGTGCTATCGCATCTTCTCTTTACGGTGGTGAAACCGGTTGCAGCTTTGGCTGCTTGGGCTGTGGCGACTGTGTGGTTGCCTGTCAGTTCGATGCTATTCACATGAATCCCGAAACCGGACTTCCGGAGGTGGATGAAGCGAAATGTACTGCTTGTGGCGCATGCGCTAAGGCTTGTCCGAGAAACATTATTGAAATCCGCCCGCAAGGTAAGAAATCCCGCCGGGTGTATGTACAATGTGTAAACAAGGATAAGGGTGCTGTGGCACGTAAGGCTTGTACCGTAGCTTGTATCGGTTGCGGCAAGTGTGTGAAAGTATGTCCGTTCGAAGCAATTACATTGGAAAATAATCTGGCCTACATCGACCCGAATAAGTGTAAATCTTGCCGTAAGTGCGAAGAAGTTTGTCCGCAGGGCACAATTATAGCACTGAACTTCCCGCCGCGTAAGCCAAAGGCAGAGGGGGAAACTCCGGTTGTGGCTCCTAAGGCTGCAGAAGCTACTACGAAGGTAGCGGAAGCTCCGAAGAAAACGGTGGAAAGCCCCAAAGCTCCTGAGGCTCCTGCAACAGAAGCGCCGAAAGCAGAGGCATAATATTAAAAGAAATTAAACGACTAAAAATACAGAATTGTATGTTGAAGACATTTTCAATTGGTGGAGTTCATCCACACGAAAATAAACTTTCAGCACATCAGCCTATCGTGAAGGCAGAGATTCCGGCAAAAGCCGTTATCTTATTGAGCCAGCATATCGGTGCTCCTGCAAAGCCTATCGTAGCTAAAGGTGATGTTGTGAAAGTAGGTACAAAGATTGCCGAACCCGGCGGCTTCGTATCAGCAGCCATCCATTCGTCTGTCAGCGGAAAGGTCGCTAAAATTGACACTATTGTCGATGCCAGCGGATACGCTAAACCGGCTATCTTCATTGATGTAGAGGGAGATGAGTGGGAAGAATCCATCGACCGTACCGATACGTTGGTAAAAGAGTGTAACCTCACAGCCGAGGAAATCGTGAAGAAGATTGCGGACGCCGGTATCGTAGGTTTGGGTGGCGCTTGTTTCCCGACACAAGTAAAATTGTGTCCGCCGCCTGCATTTAAGGCGGAATGTGTTATTATCAATGCCGTAGAGTGCGAACCGTATCTGACCGCCGACCATCAGTTAATGCTGGAACATGCCGAAGAAATAATGGTAGGTGTTTCTATTTTGATGAAAGCCGTTAAAGTAAATAAGGCATTTATCGGTATCGAGAACAATAAACCCGATGCAATCCAGCTGATGACGAAAGTAGCCGCCGGTTATGCCGGTATCGAGGTTGTGCCTTTGAAAGTGCAATATCCGCAAGGCGGTGAAAAACAGTTGATTGACGCTGTTATCAGCCGTCAGGTTGCTGCCGGCGCATTGCCTATCTCTACGGGTGCTGTGGTGCAGAATGTAGGTACCGCATTTGCCGTATATCAGGCTGTGCAGAAGAATAAGCCGCTGTTTGAACGCGTTATTACCGTTACCGGTAAATCTTTGTCCAAACCCTCTAACTTCCTGGCACGTATCGGTACGCCGATGAAGCAGTTGATTGATGCTTGTGGCGGTTTGCCCGAAGATACGGGTAAGGTTATCGGCGGTGGACCGATGATGGGTAAAGCTCTGGTAAATACCGATGTGCCGACAGCTAAAGGCAGTTCCGGTATTCTGATTATGAACGATAAAGAGGCTAAGCGCGGTGAGGTACAACCGTGTATCCGTTGCGCCAAATGCGTAGGTGCTTGTCCGATGGGACTGGAACCCTACTTGCTTGCTACTGTATCGGCTCACGGAGACTTTGAGAGAGTAGAGAAAGAAGATATCATGTCATGTATCGAATGCGGCTCATGCCAGTTCACTTGTCCTTCCAACCGTCCGATGTTGGACTACATCCGTTTAGGTAAGGGAAAAGTAGGAGCGATGATACGTGCACGTCAAGTAAAAAAATGAAAGAATTAATTTAGTATAATCTTATGAATAAATTAATCGTATCCCTTTCGCCCCATGTTCACGGCGGTGACAGCGTAAAGAAGAATATGTACGGCGTGCTTATAGCATTGATTCCTGCATTTCTTGTATCGCTTTACTTTTTCGGACTGGGCGCACTGATTGTTACGGCTACTTCCGTAGCGGCCTGCTTATTCTTTGAATGGGCTATCGGCAAATTCCTGATGAAGAAAGAAACCACAACTATCTGTGACGGCTCTGCCATTATCACCGGTGTGTTGCTGGCCTTCAACCTGCCTTCCAATCTTCCTATCTGGATTATCATTTTAGGCGCATTGTTTGCTATCGGCGTAGGCAAGATGTCTTTCGGTGGTCTGGGCTGTAATCCTTTTAATCCGGCATTGGCAGGACGTGTGTTCTTGCTGCTGTCATTCCCTGTGCAGATGACTACATGGCCTGCCGTGGGACAGTTGACCGCTTATACGGATGCCACTACGGCTGCTACACCGTTGGCTATTATGAAAGGTGTAATCAGCGGTGCTCCGGGAATGTCTTTAAGCGACCTTCCTGCATCTTTCGACCTGCTGATCGGTAATAACGGCGGTTGTTTGGGCGAAGTCAGCGCATTGGCTCTGTTGTTGGGATTGGCTTATATGTTGTGGAAAAAGATTATAACTTGGCATATTCCTGTTTCCATCTTGGTAACGGTATTTGTTTTCTCCGGTATCATGTATTGGACTAATCCGGAAATCTATGTGTCTCCGGTGATACAACTGCTGTCCGGTGGTTTGATGCTGGGTGCTATCTTCATGGCTACGGACTATGTCACTTCTCCGATGAGCCATAAGGGAATGTTGATTTACGGCGTATGTATCGGTTTGCTGACAGTCATCATCCGTCTGTTCGGTGCATATCCCGAAGGTATGTCGTTCGCTATTCTGATTATGAATGCGTTCACTCCGCTGATTAACACGTATGTTAAACCTAAACGCTTTGGGGAGGTAGCGAAGAAGAAATGAAAAAGTTAGAATCATCCTTAAAGAATATGTTGCTGGTGCTTACGGGAGTTACTGCTATTTCCGTAGCCTTGCTGGCCTATGTCAACGAATTGACAAAAGAACCTATTGCGCAAGCCAATGCCAAGACCTTGAGCGATGCAGTCAGTGCAGTTGTTCCCGGTTTTGACAATGATCCGATTGCGGAAAAGAAAACCCAAGAGGTTAACGGTGTTGAATACTCCGTATATCCTGCCACCAAAGAAGGTAAATTCATTGGCGCGGCTGTTGAAGCGGCAGCCATGGGCTTTGGCGGTGAACTGAAAGTCCTGGTCGGTTTCGATGCTGAGGGCAAGATTATCGATTACTCCTTGCTGTCGCACGTAGAAACTCCGGGATTGGGTTCCAAGGCTGCCGATTGGTTTAAGAAAGGAAACAAGGGAGATATTACGGGTATGAATCCCGGTGAAGCTCCTCTGACTGTAAGTAAAGACGGTGGTAAAGTAGACGCTATTACAGCTTCAACCATTACTTCACGTGCGTTCCTGAACGCTGTAAATGTTGCATACGCTGCGTATGCCGGTCAAAACACAGCCGATGGAGCTACGGGAGCTACTCAAAAGAATGTGGAAGAAGCCGCTGATACCAATACGGCTACGGGAGCTACCATTAAAGTTGAACTCACTGATTCTGTCAGTGCTAAATAAGAAAGGAGTAGAGATATGAATAATTTTAAAGTATTGATGAACGGGATTGTTAAAGAGAATCCTACGTTTGTGCTCCTGCTTGGTATGTGTCCTACACTGGGTACTACTTCATCTGCCATCAACGGTATGGGTATGGGCTTGGCTACGGCATTCGTACTGATATGTTCCAATGTGGTAATTTCTGCGATTAAAAATCTTATTCCGGATATGGTACGTATTCCTGCGTTTGTGGTCGTTATCGCATCATTCGTAACATTATTGCAGATGATAATGCAAGCTTATGTTCCTGCATTGTATGCGACGTTAGGCTTATTTATTCCGTTGATTGTGGTAAACTGTATCCTGCTGGGACGTGCCGAAGCTTTTGCCGCCAAAAACGGTCCGGTGGCTTCTATGTTCGATGGTTTGGGCATGGGACTCGGTTTTACTTTAGGTTTGACTTTGCTGGGCGCTGTTCGCGAATTCCTGGGCACGGGTAAGATTTTCAATCTTACGATTCTTCCCGAAGAATACGGAATGTTGGTGTTTGTACTTGCTCCGGGTGCATTTATTGCGTTGGGATACCTCATTGCGTTGGTTAACAGCTTCAAGAAAGCGTAGTTTGTAATTCATAATTAGAATTGATATTATGGAATATATATTGATATTTATCTCGGCAATCTTTGTCAATAACATTGTGTTGTCGCAGTTCTTGGGTATTTGTCCGTTCCTGGGTGTGTCCAAGAAAGTGGAGACGGCGTTGGGTATGTCGGCAGCGGTGGCTTTCGTGCTTACCATTGCAACAATCGTAACGTTCCTCATTCAGAAGTATGTGCTCGATGCTTTCGATTTAGGGTATCTTCAAACCATCACCTTTATCCTTGTGATTGCCGCATTGGTGCAGATGGTGGAAATTATCCTGAAAAAAGTATCTCCTTCTTTATATCAGGCTTTAGGTGTGTTCTTGCCTTTGATTACGACGAACTGTTGTATTCTCGGTGTAGCTATTCTCGTTATCCAGAAAGATTACGATTTGCTGACCGGTGTGGTTTACGCATTCTCCACTGCCCTTGGCTTTGGTTTAGCGTTGACACTCTTTGCGGGTTTACGCGAACAGATGAGCTTGGTAAACATACCGAAAGGCATGCAGGGAACTCCGATAGCTTTGATTACCGCCGGTTTGCTGGCTATGGCATTTATGGGCTTCTCCGGTGTAGTTAAAATCTAAGATATACTTGGAAGTTAAGATAAGGCGAAAGAGCTGTTCTCTTTGTAAAAGAAGAGGATAGCCCTTTCGCTTTGTCTTTTATATGAGGAGTTATCGCGCACGGTCAGGGTGGAGTAATCTTTCGCTAATTTTTCTCCGCCATGTATATACTTTATGAATTTATTTCCTTACATTTGTGGCCTAGTGATAACCTAAAAGCTAAATTATCTATTTAATATGAAAGAGAAAATCTTGGTTACAGGCGGAACCGGCTATATCGGTTCTCATACTGTTGTAGAACTTCAAAACGCAGGCTATGAAGTTGTTATTATTGATAATCTGTCAAATTCCAGCGCAGATGTTGTAGACAATATCGAAAAAGTATCGGGTATCCGTCCCGTATTTGAGAAATTGGATTGCTTGGATTATGCCGGTCTTGACGCTGTGTTCGCTAAATATAAAGGTATCAAAGCAATTATTCATTTTGCAGCGAGCAAAGCTGTGGGAGAGTCTGTGGAAAAGCCGTTGCTGTATTACCGCAACAACTTGGTCTCTTTGATAAATCTGCTCGAACTGATGCCTAAACATGGAGTGGAGGGTATTGTATTCTCTTCTTCTTGTACTGTATATGGTCAGCCCGACCAACTTCCTGTCACGGAAGAAGCTCCTATAAAGAAGGCGGAATCCCCGTACGGAAATACGAAGCAAATCAACGAAGAGATTGTTCGTGATACAGTTGCTTCCGGCGCTCCTATCAATGCTATCTTGCTGCGTTATTTCAATCCGATAGGCGCTCATCCTACGGCATTGCTTGGTGAATTGCCTAACGGTGTGCCGCAGAACTTGATACCGTATCTTACTCAGACTGCTATCGGTATCCGTGAGAAGCTGAGTGTGTTCGGTGATGATTATGATACTCCTGACGGTTCTTGCATCCGCGATTTCATTAATGTGGTGGATTTGGCAAAGGCTCATGTCGTAGCTATCCGTCGTATTTTGGAGAAGAAACAGAAAGAGAAAGTTGAAGTATTCAATATCGGTACAGGACGCGGTCTTTCCGTATTGGAGCTGATTAATGCGTTTGAGAAGGCTACCGGCGTGAAGTTGAATTATCAGATTGTGGGCCGTCGTGCCGGAGATATTGAAAAAGTATGGGCTAATCCTGAACTAGCTAACAATGAATTAGGCTGGAAAGCGGAAGAGGGCATTGAAGATACTTTACGTTCCGCATGGAATTGGCAGTTGAAACTTCGTGAAAGAGGTATTCAATAAGAATAAACGGATTTGTGTTTTTTAACAGATAGAAAATAAACAAATGCTTCCCCGCATTTGTTTATTACATGCAAATCAGCCTGAAGCTGCTTATGTATATGTGAATATCCGTAATTAGTACATATGCCTCCCCGGCATAGACAGGTAAGATTGCATAGTAGTTTTGTCGTGTTTTATTTTGTGTTTGTGTTGTGAATAAGCCTTGTCGCGAGACAGGGCTTATTTTTTTGTTTTTTTCATTAGTTTTGTCACATTTGTTACACTCGGGAGTTTTTCCTTGTTTTATCTTTGCAAGAAAAAAGATTATGGAACAGTTACACGCTCATGAAGTTCTTCACATGATGGAAGGCAACAGTTATACGGAATTGTCGTTAAAAGAAGCGATCGTTCGCAAGTTCGGTAAAGAACAGCGGTTCTATGCTTGTTCGGCTGATAATATGGACATCGATACTCTCATTGAATTTCTTAAAATGAAAGGTAAGTTTATGCCTGCCGGCAATGGATTTACGGTAGATATTACCAAGGTCTGCAATCATTGATTATCTTGAATATTCTTCCCATACGGAATTGAATATATTTGTACTTGGCATAAGAAACATACATGTATTTCTTATGCCAAGTTTCTTTTTGAAATAAACTTAGAATCTTGTTCGCCGATATTTATTGGTGGAATATGAGGCGCAATTAACTGTTTTTTATAATTAGGTGCATTACTAATTGTTAACCAACGTTATTGTATATGGAACAAATTGTTCCTATTGTAGTATAAATCGTTCAAAATCGTATAATTTATAGAAAAAAAGCTTTTAAGGAGAACAATTAGACGTGATTTGTTTATACATTTGCGAGGTTGTTTATGTAACTATTTTAAATGAACAAATAGCCTGACGCAAATGTTAAGAGAGCAAGTGAAATTGGATGATGAAGGACGCGACATGGCTGGTAGAAGATTTACGCGACGACTTACAACTTTACTGGATAATAATTAAGAAAACAGAATATAAAAAGATTGCTTATGTCACAGATTGTTGGACATATCTCTCAGGTTATCGGACCTGTTGTAGACGTCTATTTTGAAGGTACAGAGGCAGAACTGATGCTGCCAAGCATTCACGACGCGCTGGAAATAAAAAAGAACCACGGTAAGAGACTGATTGTGGAAGTACAACAGCACATTGGTGAAAACACCGTGAGAACCGTAGCTATGGATAGTACGGACGGTTTACAGAGAGGTATGAAAGTTTACCCGTTAGGCGGACCTATCACCATGCCGATAGGAGAACAAATCAAAGGCCGCTTGATGAACGTTGTGGGCGACTCTATCGACGGAATGAAAGAATTGGATCGTGCCGGCGCTTATCCCATTCACCGCGAACCCCCTAAATTTGAAGATTTGACTACCGTACAGGAAGTTCTCTATACGGGTATCAAGGTTATCGACTTGCTGGAACCATACAGTAAGGGCGGTAAGATTGGTTTGTTTGGTGGCGCCGGTGTGGGTAAGACTGTATTAATCCAGGAGTTAATCAATAATATCGCCAAGAAACAGAATGGTTTTTCTGTGTTTGCCGGAGTAGGAGAGCGTACCCGTGAAGGTAACGACCTGCTGAGGGAAATGATTGAATCCGGTGTGATCCGCTATGGCGAAGAATTCAAGAAAGGAATGGAAGAAGGCCATTGGGACCTTTCCAAAGTTGATTATAACGAAGTGGCTAAATCGCAGGTATCCTTGATATTCGGTCAGATGAACGAACCGCCGGGTGCACGTCAGTCTGTTGCATTGTCCGGTCTGACGGTAGCCGAGTCTTTCCGTGATATGGGTTCCGAGACGAATGGCCCGCGCGATATATTGTTCTTTATTGATAATATATTCCGTTTCACTCAAGCAGGTTCCGAGGTGTCCGCGTTGTTGGGACGTATGCCTTCGGCCGTAGGTTATCAGCCGACACTGGCAACGGAGATGGGCGCTATGCAGGAACGTATTACTTCTACGCGCAACGGTTCTATTACTTCTGTACAGGCTGTTTATGTGCCTGCCGACGACTTGACCGACCCTGCGCCTGCCACTACCTTTACGCACTTGGACGCAACAACGGTATTGAGCCGTAAGATTACCGAGCTCGGTATTTATCCGGCTGTCGACCCGTTGGAGTCCACCTCGCGTATTCTCGACCCGCACATTGTAGGTCAGGAACACTACGAAGTAGCTCAACGTGTAAAGCAGATTCTTCAGCGCAACAAAGAATTACAGGATATTATTTCCATCCTCGGTATGGAAGAACTCTCGGATGCCGACCGCACATTGGTAAATCGCGCTCGTCGCGTACAGCGTTTCTTGTCCCAGCCTTTTGCCGTAGCCGAACAGTTTACCGGAGTTCCCGGTACGATGGTTTCTATCGAAGATACCATCAAAGGCTTTAAGATGATTCTGGACGGTGAAGTTGACTATCTGCCCGAACCGGCTTTCCTGAATGTCGGAACTATTGAAGAAGCGATAGAGAAAGGTAAGAAGTTGCTGGAACAGGCAAAGAAGTAGTTTGAATATTTAAATTTCAATAGACTAAAAAAATGAAGGGACTGCATTTGGATATTGTATCGCCGGATAAGGAAATCTTCAATGGCGAGGTCGACAGTGTTACATTGCCGGGTACGCTTGGTTCGTTTACTATTTTGTCGCAGCATGCGCCCATCGTGTCTTCGCTCAAAGCCGGTACACTGGCTTATGTAACAAAAGACGGAGAAGAGCATGTACAGGATATTCATGGCGGTTTTGTGGAGATGAACGGCAACAAAGTTTCGGTTTGCGTAGACTGACCCCTTTTGATTTTGAACCTTAAATTGAATCGATGTGAGTATTACAAAACGAAATTATTTGTGGCAGGTAGCGCTCTTAACGGTATTGGTAGGCGGTATAGGCGGTTGGGCTTATTATTCGGTATTCCCGCATCACTATTTTGGCGGTTATCCGTTGATACCGATTTTCTTCTTGGTTTTCGGCGTGTTTATGATAAGCATGGTCGAAAGCTGCCGTCACCGGATGCCGGGGCGGATGTTGCAGATATACCTGTTGATGCGTGTTATGCGAATGCTTGCTTCTATCATTGTGATGCTGGTATATTGCGTTGCCGTGCGTGAAGAAGCGAAAGAATTCCTGCTGACGTTTATCGCGAACTATCTGATATATTTGATTTATGACTCTTGGTTTTTCTTCACTTTTGAAGCTAACCGGAAGTTGAAAAAGAAAATGAAACAAAAAAATGAAACAATTGCGTAACATACTAACCGGGGTGTTGCTGGTGTGGGGATTATTGTTATCCGCCTCTGTGCAGGCCGACAGTATTCCTGTTGCACAAAATGGACTTGCGGCCGAACTTGACAGTATAGCCCAACGTGATGATGTAACCCCTGCAGAGCAAGAGAAGAATACGGTGAATGTAAAGGAAATCGTATTCGGGCATATTGGCGATTCGTACGAATGGCATATTACCGCTTTTGGGGAAACGCATGTTATCATTCCGTTGCCTGTCATTGTATATAGCAGTACAACAGGATGGCACACTTTCCTTTCTTCCCGTTTGGAAGAAAACGGTGGAAGCTACGAGGGGTTGTCCATCGCTCCGGAAGGCAGTAAGTACGAGGGAAAATTGGTGGAATACGATGCCGCAGGTAATGAGGTGCGTCCTTGGGATATATCCATTACGAAAGTTACGTTGGCACTGCTTATCAATAGCGTCTTATTGCTTGTCATTATTCTGAGCGTGGCCCAATGGTATCGCAAGCATCCTCAGGGCAGTGCGGCGCCGGGCGGTTTCATAGGATTTATGGAGATGTTCATTATGATGGTGAACGACGACATTATAAAGAGTTGTGTGGGACCAAAGTACCGTAAGTTTGCCCCTTACCTGCTGACAGCGTTCTTCTTTATCTTCATAAATAACCTCATGGGATTGATTCCTATCTTCCCGGGCGGGGCGAATGTCACCGGAAACATTGCCATTACGATGGTCCTGGCTGTCTGTACGTTCCTTGCGGTCAATATTTTTGGAACCAAAACATATTGGAAAGACATTTTCTGGCCGGATGTACCTTGGTGGTTGAAAGTGCCTGTACCCATGATGCCGTTCATAGAATTCTTCGGAATCTTTACGAAGCCGTTTGCTCTGATGATACGTCTTTTTGCCAATATGCTGGCGGGACACATGGCAATGCTGGTGCTGACTTGTTTGATATTCATATCGGCGAGTATGGGACCTGCTTTGAACGGGACATTAACGGTGGCTTCGGTGCTGTTTAATATCTTTATGAACGCATTGGAATTATTGGTAGCTTTTATCCAGGCCTATGTGTTTACGATGCTGTCGGCCGTGTTCATCGGTCTGGCGCAAGAGGAACACAAAGAGAAAGCGGAGGAGAAGGCTATAAAGTGATGGAGTGATAAAATCGAGAAAATAAACATTAATAGAATAACAATTTAAAAACTGAAAGTTATGTTACTATCTGTATTATTGCAAGCTGCTGCGGCAGGTGTTGGAGTTAGTAAATTGGGTGCAGCCATTGGTGCTGGTTTAGCTGTTATCGGCGCAGGTGTAGGTATCGGTAAGATTGGCGGTTCCGCTATGGAAGCCATCGCACGCCAACCGGAAGCATCGGGAGATATTCGAATGAACATGATTATTGCCGCCGCCTTGATTGAAGGTGTCGCATTGTTGGCAGTTGTTGTGTGTCTGTTGGTATTCTTCTTATAAAAAGATAAAATTATGTCATTGTTATTACCTGATAGTGGTCTGCTGTTCTGGATGCTCCTTTCATTCGGCGTGGTTTTTGTGATATTGGCCAAGTACGGCTTTCCCGTCATTACTAAAATGGTGGAAGGCCGTAGGACCTACATAGACCAGTCGCTGGAAGTGGCACGTCAGGCAAACGCCCAGCTCGCCAAACTGAAAGAGGAGAGTGAAGCGCTGATTGCTGCCGCGAACAAGGAGCAGGGACGCATCATGCGGGAAGCAATGCACGAGCGTGACAAGATTATTGTCGAAGCGCGTAAACATGCGGAAGCCGTTGCGCAGAAGGAACTGGATGATGTAAAACAGCAGATTCAGCAAGAGAAGGAAGAAGCTATCCGCGATATTCGCCGCCAGGTTGCTGTACTATCGGTAGATATTGCGGAGAAGATTATCCGTCGTAATCTGGACGAAAAGCAAGACCAGATGGAAATGATTGACCGTATGCTGGATGAGATGCTGACGCCCAATCACTAATCATTAATCTTTAGAAGAAATGGATATAGGAATTGTTTCGATGCGATATGCAAAGGCTCTTATGGAGTATGCCAAGAGCACGGGTACGGAAGACAGACTATATACTGAAATGCGTACGCTGAGCCGGAGTTTCGAGAAACATCCTGATTTGCGTACGGCATTGGAGAATCCGGTACTGTCGGTACGGGAGAAATTCTCGCTTATCTGTACCGCGGCCGTGGGGGATGCTCCTGCCGAGCGTGAGTTGGCCCGTTTCATTACGCTGGTATTAAGAAACAGGCGTGAGGCGTTTCTGCAATATATTTGTCTGAGCTATCTGGATTTATACAGAAAGAGCAGGCATATCGGGATTGCGAAACTGACGACCGCCGTACCCGTAAGCCATGAGATTTGGGAACGTATCCGAAACAGCGCTTCCCATCTGCTACATGCCGAAATGGAGTTACAGACAGATGTCGACCCATCTATTGAAGGCGGATTTATATTCGACGTCAACGATTTCCGTCTGGATGCCAGTATTGCTACTCAGCTAAAGAGAGTGAAACAACAGTTCATTGATAAGAACAGAAGAATCGTGTGATTTACGATTTGACAATTTGCAATTTACTATTTAGCATCGTGACGGGTAAGTTGTAAGAGGTCAAAAGCGGTATATGATTCGTTTCTTCAGAAAGTAAAATAGTAAATCGTTAAATAGTAAATACTAAAATGTTGTCTGAAAATATAAAAGTAAGCGAAGTCTCCGATATTCTGCGCAAACAGTTGGAAGGCATCGACACCCGCGTGCAACTGGATGAAATCGGTACGGTACTGCAAGTCAGCGATGGCGTGGCACGTATCTACGGATTGCGCAATGCCGAAGCAAACGAGTTGCTGGAATTTGACAACGGTATCAAAGCCATCGTGATGAACCTTGAAGAAGACAACGTGGGCGCCGTATTATTAGGCCCTACGGATAAAATCAAGGAAGGATTCGTGGTGAAACGTACCAAGCGTATTGCTTCCATCATGGTGGGAGAGGGTATGTTGGGACGCGTTATCGACCCGTTGGGCGCACCGTTGGACGGCAAAGGCCTGATAGGCGGCGAGCTTTGTGAGATGCCGTTGGAACGTAAGGCTCCGGGCGTTATTTTCCGCCAGCCGGTAAACCAGCCGTTGCAAACCGGCTTGAAAGCTGTCGATGCCATGATTCCTATCGGCCGCGGGCAGCGTGAGTTGATTATCGGCGACCGCCAGACGGGTAAGACTGCGATTGCCATCGATACTATCATAAACCAGCGTGCCAACTATGAAGCGGGCGACCCTGTGTACTGTATCTACGTAGCCATTGGTCAGAAAGGCTCTACGGTAGCATCCATCGTAAACACATTGCGTGAAAACGGTGCGATGGATTACACCATCGTTGTGGCTGCTACGGCAGGCGATCCGGCTGCATTGCAGTATTATGCTCCGTTTGCCGGCGCTGCAATCGGTGAGTATTTCCGTGATACCGGCCGTCATGCGCTGGTGGTTTATGACGACTTGTCCAAGCAGGCGGTAGCCTATCGTGAGGTTTCCTTGATTTTGCGCCGTCCGTCGGGACGTGAGGCATATCCGGGTGATATCTTCTACCTGCATTCCCGTCTGTTGGAGCGTGCGGCAAAGATTATCAGCCAGGAAGAGGTGGCGCGCGAGATGAACGACCTGCCCGAAAGCCTGAAAGGCAGAGTAAAAGGCGGCGGCTCATTAACGGCGCTTCCTATTATCGAAACGCAGGCCGGTGACGTGTCGGCTTACATTCCTACAAACGTAATCTCCATTACCGACGGACAGATATTCCTCGACACCAACCTCTTCAACCAGGGTAACCGTCCGGCTATCGACGTAGGTATCTCCGTGAGCCGTGTAGGCGGTAATGCCCAGATTAAGGCGATGAAGAAGGTTGCGGGTACATTGAAGATAGACCAGGCTCAGTATCGCGAACTGGAAGCGTTTACCAAATTCAGCGGTGATATGGACCCTGTTACTGCGCTGACTATCGACAAAGGGCAAAAGAATACCCGTTTGCTGGTACAGCCTCAGTATAGCCCGATGCCCGTAGAGAAGCAGATTGCCATTCTTTATTGCGGTACGCATGGTTTGTTGAAAGACGTGCCTTTGGACAAAGTGAGCGAGTTTGAACGCAGTTTCCTCGAATTCCTTGAAAGAGATTATCAGATGGAAGTGCTCGATGTATTGAAGACGGGTGTCATTGATGATAATGTCTGCAAGAAGATAGAAGAGACGGCGGCAAAGACAGCCAAGCAATTTATGTAGATGGCGGTCAGGCATTCAACAACGACTAATCGCCAATCACCAACCCCTAATCACTATATGAAATGGCTTCACTGAAAGAGGTAAAAAATAGAATAAGCTCCGTCAAGAGTACGCGTCAGATAACTTCGGCGATGAAGATGGTAGCATCTGCCAAACTGCATAAGGCGCAGGGGCGGATTGAGAATATGCTACCTTATCAACGGAAGCTGAATGAGATTCTGACAAACTTCTTGAGTACGGATGCTACGATAGAGTCACCCTATACCGAGGAACGTCCGGTAGAGAAAGTGGCGATTGTGGCGTTCTCGTCCAATTCGTCCTTATGCGGCGCTTTCAATTCCAACGTGGCGAAGATGCTGGAGCGCACACTGGAAGACTATAAATCGTTGGGCAAAGAGAACATCTTGCTGTATTCCGTAGGCAAGAAGGTGGAAGAAGCCGTAAAGAAGTTGGGATACGAGCCGCAAGGCAGCTATCAGGAAATGGCCGACAAACCTTCGTATGTGCAGGCTTACGAGCTTGCCGGACTCTTGATGAAAGAGTTTCTGGAGGGACGCATCGACAAGGTAGAGCTGATTTATCATCATTTCAAATCTACCGGGTCGCAAATCCTGACGAGAGATAAGTATCTGCCTATCAACTTGGATAAGGTGGCCGAAGAAGCGACGGAAACCGCCGGAAAGAGTAACTTCAATAATGATTATATTGTAGAGCCTTCCGCAGCCCGGTTGATAGCCGACCTTCTTCCTAAAGTATTGAGCCAGAAGATTTATACGGTTCTGCTGGACTCGAATACTTCCGAACATGCAGCCCGTATGCTTGCCATGCAGGCCGCTACGGACAATGCCAACGAGTTGATTCAGGACCTGACGAAGCAGTATAACAAGAGTCGCCAACAGGCGATTACGAATGAATTGCTGGATATAATCGGCGGCAGCCTGAAATAAGTTTTGCATAGGAATAAGAGGATGTACCGAAGCGCTTTCGGTACATCCTCTTTTCCTATCATAAAAAACATTCCGCCAACATCCCCTTTCCTTTATTTATTTGTGCTACCTTTACCACCTGTTACAACAAACTGAAAGGAATAATGGAGCAAAACTCTGAATTAGCGCTTGCATGGCAGTTCATTGAAAATACAGGCACTCATCTTTTTTTGACCGGTAAGGCCGGAACCGGTAAAACAACCTTCTTACGTAAACTCAAGCGGGAAAGTCCTAAGCGCATGGTCGTTATCGCGCCGACCGGTATCGCGGCCATCAATGCCGGCGGTGTAACAATCCATTCGTTCTTTCAGATTCCGTTCGCGCCTTATGTGCCCGAAAGCTCGTTCAGTACGAATGGACAGGCAACCTATCATTTCCGTTTCGGTAAGGAGAAAATCAATATCATACGCAGTATGGACCTGCTGGTGATTGATGAAATCAGTATGGTGCGTGCCGACCTGTTGGATGCGGTAGATGAAATGCTCCGCCGTTACCGCGACCGTCACAAGCCGTTTGGCGGTGTGCAACTATTGATGATTGGCGATTTGCAGCAGTTGGCTCCCGTAGTGAAGGACGAGGAATGGCAGATGCTGAAGAAGTATTACGATACTCCCTATTTTTTCTCCAGCCGCGCGCTGAAGCAGACGGAATACTGCACTATCGAACTTAAAACCGTATACAGGCAGAGTGACGGAGCTTTCTTGGACTTACTGAACCGCATTCGCGAGAATCATTGCGACCCTCAAGTCCTGGAAGCCCTGAACCGTCGCTATCTTCCCGCTTTCCAACCCCGGAAGGAAGAGGGTTATATCCGTCTGGTCACCCATAACTACCAGGCGCAGCGCATCAACAATTACGAACTGGAACAGCTTCCGGGACGTTCTTACGCTTTTCGTGCCACGATTGACGGAAAGTTTCCCGAGTATTCATATCCCACGGACGAACTCCTGGAGCTGAAAAAAGGCGCTCAGGTGATGTTTGTAAAGAACGACTCATCCGGCGAGCACCGCTACTACAACGGTATGATCGGTGAAATCACCGACCTTTCCGCCGACAGCATCGAAGTGCGTGCCAAAGATAGCACCGCTGCCTTCCTGCTGCAAGAAGAGGAGTGGGCAAACGCAAAATACGTATTGGACGAGGAAAGCAAGGAGATTGTGGAAGATATTGAAGGTACTTTCCGGCAGTTCCCTTTGAAACTGGCATGGGCCATTACGATTCATAAAAGCCAGGGGCTTACGTTTGAACGCGCCATTATCGGCGCCAGCTCATCCTTTGCGCACGGACAGACGTATGTGGCTCTGAGCCGTTGCAAGACATTGGAAGGTTTGGTGCTTAGCGCCCCGCTCTCCGCAAAAGCCGTCATCAGCGACCGGGCGGTAGACCGCTTTACGGAAGAAGCACGCAGAAACGAACCGGATGAAGACCGCTTCCATTCGTTGCAGCGAACCTATTTCCATGAACTGTTGTCGGGACTATTCGATTTCCGGCCGTTGGAGCAATCGCTTCAGCGCTATGTACGCCTGATTGACGAGCATCTTTATAAACTCTATCCCAAGCAGTTGGCAGCATACAAGGCAGAAGCGGAACGTTTTCACGAGAAGGTGGTGATAGTGGCGCAGAAGTTCGGTATGCAATACAACCGTCTGATTGACGCCGCGCAGAACTATGCTACGGACGAAACATTGCAGGAACGGATTGCTGCGGGAGCCGGCTACTTCAAAAAAGAAATGGAGCCTCAGTATCTCGTATTGATAAAAGAACGGGTTCTTGCCACGGACAACAAGGAACTAAAGAAACAGTTGAATACCGCGAAAGAAGAGCTGAATACCCTTTTCTTGCTGAAAGACGACCTCTTGGCTTACGTCATAGCGCACGGATTCCGTACAGCCGAATATTTAAGGCAGAAAGCGATACTCTCCATCGGTGACTCCGCTCTCTCCGGTAAAGAAGACCTGAAACGAAGAGGACTGTTGGATGCAGTGGAGAAGAATATACGGGAACGGAAAAAGAAAGAATCGGCAACACCTGCTGTTCAAGTTCCTTCGGACGTGTTACATCCCGAACTTTACGACCGGCTGGTGGCATGGAGAAACTCGGAAGCGTTCCGGCTGGGGCTGCCCGTCTATACGGTTATCCAACAAAAAGCCATTTTAGGCATCAGCAACCTGCTGCCCGCCGATAAAGCCATGCTTGTCCGCATCCCTTATTTCGGAAAGAAAGGAGTGGAAAAGTATGGGGATATTATTTTGGAAATGGTACATGGATACCGCAAGGAGAAAGGATTGGCAGAGCCGGAACTCATGCTTTAGAACGGGCTTCTGTTACCTTGCTGCACTTCGATGCGTATGCCGAACGCTCCGTTGGAAGATTTCATCTCGAATGCACCCTTGAAGTTGTTCTTCTCCCATGGCAGCGCCGAGCGGTTGGGAACTTTCCAGCCGTCTTTGTCATATTCGCCATAGGTATTGATACGCATACCGTTTTTCAGTTTGAAGCTGCCCATCTGCAGATTCTCCGGTGACGACCAGAATCCGGTCAGCCCGAACGGATTCATGCTGTAAACGGTGGAATTGGTCAGTGAGAATACATTCGAAAGCCCTTGCGAGTAGGTAACGTCCGGATTAAGACGGAATATGCTGCTGTAATCCTTGCTTGCGTCCGGTATTTCCAGCGTAAACTCAGGCAGGCGGGGAGTTTCCATTTTCATCAGGCTCATATCCAAAAGAAAGCCGTTGTAATTCTTTGTTTCGGGCAGGAATACGCCATCGGGCGGAGTACCGTCGGGCAGGGAGCGTACGCTGTCGCCCTTCACTTCGCTTTGGGCATATAGCGAAGCGATACTTGCAAGCAGTGCGATGATAAAAAAGCAAATTCGTTTCATTGTTCCATTCAACTATTCTTAATGGAGCTCTCACCAATCCGGCGGTTTCGCTCCTTCATTCTTTAATTCCCCGTCTCCCGATTACAAAGATAAACCTTTCCGGTCATTCTTCGAAATTTCTTTAAATAAATATTGAGGGGCGGTCTGCATCGGGAGTGTTCGTCTCATTCATTTATACTCTTTATACTATCAGTTTATATCCTATTCCGCGTACGTTTACGATGCGGATTCGGTCGTCCAGCGCCAGTTTGTGGCGTAGCTTGGTGATGAACACGTGCAGGCTGCGGGAGTTGAAAAAGCTGTCGTCTCCCCAAAGTTCGAGCAGAACATTCTGGGTGTTGACAACCTGGTTACGGTTTTCGCAGAGGCGTTTCAGTATTTCCGATTCACGGTGGGAGAGTTCCATATCCGTGTCAGTGTGCGGAGATACGGCAGTCCCTATATACGACAACCGTTGCGTGACGGAGTTAAACCGGTAATCGCCTATTTCAAAATCGGTGACTTCTTTGGGTGCGGCGTCAGTGAAGCTGAAAGCCCTGCCCGCCAGCGCTTTGATACGGATAATCAGCTCTTGCATGCCGAAAGGCTTTTTCAGATAATCGTTGGCGCCAAGCTCAAAGCCCTCTACGACATCATTGATGGCCGAGCGGGCGGTAAGGAACAGTACCGGCGTATGCTTGTCAGTCTGGCGGATGCGGCGTACCATTTCAAAACCGTCCATGCGGGGCATCATTACGTCGGCCACGAGTACATCGGGGCGCAGGTCGAAGAACCGGCGCAATCCCTCTTCACCGTCGGCAGCGGTGTGGATGGTGAAGTTCTGCCCTTCAAGCGTGTCTTTTATAATCATGGCGAGGGTTTCTTCATCCTCAACCAATAATACCTTTATTTTATCCATAATCCTTTATTTATTCTGTATTATAAGCCGAATTTTGTTACTCCTGAGGCGGATGTCGGTTTTCAGCGGCGAAACAGACTGTTCCAACCGTTGAAACACTTTGTTTCCCTACGGTGAACATTTTGTTTCGCTATGCGGAACATTCTGTTTTCATGCCTTGAAACAAAGTGTTCAAACGCGTAAAAAACACTTTGTTTCGTGCGTTGAAGCTTTTTGTCCCATACAGATTTCAATCATCCGCCTGCTTGTTTAATCTTACAACAAAGGTGCTGCCTTTGCCCGGTTCGCTCTTTACGGATATGCTCCCGCCATGTTTCCCAACCATGGTCTTGACGTAGAACAAACCGAGCCCGTAGCCCTTCACGTCATGCAGATTACCGGTGGGAACGCGGTAGAACTTATCGAATATGTGGCTCTGCTTTTCGGGAGCGATACCTATTCCACGGTCGCTGATGGCGATTTCGACAAGTTCTCCTTGTTCCGCTGCGTTGATTTGCCGGCAACGGATGTTTACTTCCGCTTCTTCCGGCGAGTATTTTATGGCGTTATCTATCAGGTTGCTGATGATGTTACTGAAATGAGTGCGGTCGGCGGTAAGAGCCAGGTCTTCCGGCTCGATATCTACCGATATATGCACGGGCTTCTCCGATTTCAGTGTGTGCTGTTCGATGAGCGGTTCGAGGATATCTCCAACGGACAGTACTTCCGGATGCAGGCGGAAGGTCTTGCGGCGTTCCATACTCATGGAAAGTATTTGCTCGACAAGTCCGCTGAGCCGCTGCAACTGTTCCTGGCAGATACGCAGGTATTTGTCGCGTTGCGTCTTGTCTTCCGCCTGGTTAAAGTTCAGCAGGGCATCGTTGGCGGCGTAGGCGACGGCGATAGGGGTTTTCAGCTCATGGGTGATGTTGTTGGTGAAGTCGCTTTTCATCTCTTCCAGCGTCTTTTGCCGCAGAATGGTGCGGATAAGTACCCAGAATGCGAAGATAAGGATAATCAGAATGACGAGCGAGGTAGCCAGTATGCCCGACATCTGCTTCAACACCAGTTGCGTGACGGGCTCTATCCAAAGACGGTAGCTTTGGTGGGTATTGAGGTCAAAGGCGTAGTTGTATTGCTTGGCGTCAGGGCCGGGGGTATATCCGGCAGTACCGGCAACGGCCAGCGTGTCCACGAATGTGTAAGGCGCGTCTTTGTCGCTCGTGTAGATATGCTCCAAACGGTAGGGCAGCGTGATGCCCCGGTCTTTCAGTTGAAGGCTCAGCAGGCTGTCGTACACGAGTACGTCGGGGTCGGAGATAATGTCCAGACCGGAGTGCAGACCTCGTTGGAAATAGGTGGCGAGTTCCAGCATGCTGTTCTGGTCGCGCAGAATCACATCCAGTCCGTCTTTGGCTCTCAGGGCGGCTTGGGGCGAGTTACCGGTATCTTTTACGGCGGCTTCCAGCTTCTTTTGGGCTGAATCGGGGTTCAGCCATTGAGCCTTGCTCCGGTCTTTGTTTCGTTCTATGAAAAGCACGTCGCCGGAGTCCGAGGCGGCAATGTCATCACGGGTGACAATAGCTTGTACGGAAGAATTGTCCGAGATATTCATCGAAATGGTATCACTCTTTTGATGGATGACCTGCTGGGTGGTGGTTTCTTCTTTCTCACCGTTGCGGTCTATACTGGTGGTGCTGCGTACATAGGCTTTGTTTTGCGTTCCGTCTTTCTCGAATCCGGCGGATACGCTCACTTCTCCATGGTCGGTGCTGTCCTTACGCATCCTTTCCACACGCAGCATCATTTCATTATAGTCGCTCATGCGCATGGCTTCTATGATGTTGCGTTCCAGGTCATTGCGCATGGTGCGGTACAGTCCGCCGAGCCAATAGGCCTGGTAGGAGAAGATGCCCGCCAAAGACAGGATAACGAGTATGGCAATGTATTTCAGAGGCAGTTTCATGGCAGTTTCTTTATGCTTAATGCTTACGCAGGCAAATATAAGGAGTTATATCGTGCGCTGTATCATGCGGTAAGACTAAATAACACTTCCGATAACAGTAGATAACACTTGGTAAGCCGGTGATAACACAGAGTTACGCGGCTAATGCCGTACTTTGCGGAGGCCAATAAAAATATGCCTGACTATAAATTAAATTTCAATACTAACTTGATATGAAACGATTTTATCTGTTATCAGCCATTTGCCTGACAAGCATCAGCCTTTCCGCCCAGGAAAGCACCGGCGAAGAGCGTACTCTCAGCGCTGACAGTATTATAACCTCGGATGCCCGGCTGGACAGCATCTACCAAAGTCTGCCCGAAGTAATGATAACCGGCGAGCGTCCCGTAGTAAAAGCATCGCAAGGCAAACTGGTTTATGATTTGCCGCGGCTTATCCGCGACCTGCCTGTGGACAACGCTTATGATGCCGTAAAGGAGCTTCCCGGCGTAACCGAGATGAACGGCGCTTTGCAATTGGCGGGGCAGGGTGTCACCGTCGTTCTGAACGGAAAGGTAACCACCCTCAGCGTCGAACAGTTGTATTCATTGCTGCGGAGCATCCCTGCGAGCCGTATAGAAAAAGCCGAAGTGATGTACAATGCGCCCGCCCGCTACCAAGTGCGCGGCGCCCTTATCAACATACAATTGAAGCAGACCGCAGACGGCCCTTCTTCCTGGCAAGGCGAGCTTTATGGCAAGTACAACCAGAAGTATTACGAAAACTTTGAAGAGCGTGCCAGCCTTTTATATAACGGAAATAAGTTCTCAGCGGATTTTCTTTACTCGCACAAACATGGCCGTACTTACAATACGACGGACAAAGAGGCTATGCACACTCTGGCGGATGGCTCGGTGTACCCGATGACTACCGATGAGGTGCGCCGCGGCCGTTCGCATACGCATAGTTTCCGGGTGGGAGCCGATTACAATATCGCTGAAGAGCATCAGTTGAGCTTTGTTTATAACGGTAACTATCAAACGTATCACAACCGGATGCATATCAACGGTTCGCAGCAGTCCACCACGCTGAGCAACAGTACCGATTGGCTTCATAACGGTCGTCTGGACTACCGTACTCCCTTCGGTTTGAAAGCGGGTGTGGAACTGACCTATTATCGTTCTCCGTCCGACCAGCTGTTGAACAGCCGTCTGCTGGAGAGCGATGAACTCGACTTCTTTACGCAAGACTGCCAGCGCATCAACCGCTGGAAAATGTTTTTGGCGCAGGAACACAGTCTGGGCAAGGGCTGGGGATTGAATTACGGCATCGTCTATACCACCAGCACCGACAACAGCTACCAATATTACTACGACCCAGAAACCGGAGAGCAGCTGGGAGATGAAAACACAACTTCGTTGGCAGCCGGTGATAACTCCGTTGATAACCTCAGCAACATGAAATCACGCAAACGGGAAGAAACACTGAACATCTATGCGGGCTTCAACAAGAGTTTCGGCGATAAGCTCTCGCTGGACGCATCCTTAGCCATAGAACGCTATAAAACGCCCGTATGGAACCAGTGGGATTTGTATCCTGCCATCAATCTGAACTATATGCCTGCTCCCGGACATATCCTGCAACTTGCGTTGAGCAGTGATAAGGACTATCCCGATTATTGGGCTGTGCAGGATGCCGTTTCGTATATCGGCGGCGGGTATTCCGAGATTCACGGTAATCCTCTGCTGAAGCCTGCGCAAAGCTACGAGTTTAAGATGAACTACGTTTTGAAGGGAAAATATATCTTCAGTACCTGGTTCAGCCATACCAAAGACTACTCGACGCAGACGCTTTACCAATCCTCGCAACGGTTGGTCGAGATTTATAAGTATATGAATTTTGATTATCAGCAACAGGCTGGTATACAGGCGTCAGTGCCGTTTAAGATAAAGAATTGGTTGAATTCCCGCCTGACGCTTATCGGGATATGGCATCACGAGAAAGACAATGACTTTTGGGATATTCCTTTCAATCGCAAACAGTGTTACGGCATAGCTCAAATGAACAATACTTTCACCCTTTCCACCAAACCCGATTTGAAACTGACCCTCACCGGATTTGTACATAGCAAAGCAATTCAGGGGATTTACGACCTGCCTGTTTCCGGCAATGTGAACGCCGCCCTGCGCTATGGATTTGCCAAAGGAAAGGCTATACTGAATTTGTATTGCAACGATATATTCGAAACAGGGCAAATCTCTCCGCGCATCCGCTTCCGGACACAGAACGTAACCAATCATTACTCGTGTTTTCGCGAGTTGGGAGTGTCGTTCACATACAAATTCGGTGGCTATAAAGAAAAGCAAAGGGAAGGGGTGGATACATCACGATTTAAATGATTATTTGGCTGTTAATGATTATTTGAGAATTGAGAAGGATTGAGTAATAAAGGAGGATTTGACGATTGAGTGTAACTTGATAATTGAACATGACTTGGCGATTAAATATGATTTGGTAGTTAAGCATGGCTTGGCAATTAAATATGATTTTGTAGTTGATTTGACAAACTCTAAGCCTGAAAGGCTTTCAGCATATAGCCCGGGGTAGCACCCCGGGTCTAAATGTCCTCTGTATTCTACGCCCTGTAAGGGCAAAAGGTTAATGTTCAAAGATTTTGCCCTTACAGGGCGCAATGTTGGTCATATATACGTTCCCGGGGTGTTACCCCGGGCTTAGAGATGTAAGGCTTTCAGCCTTAGGTTAGTCTATACTTAATATGCCTTGATATGCCTTGATATTAAGTATAACTTGGTCTTAAATATGATTTGATATTAGGTATGATTTGATATTAGGTATGATTTGATATTAAGTATGATTTGATATTAAGTATAAGTTGATATTAAATATGTCTTGATAATATAGGTATGTCTTGTCAATTAAATATGATTTTGTAGTTGATTTGATCAATTCTAAGCCTGAAAGGCTTTCATCATATAGCCCGGGGTAACACCCCGGGTCTAAATGTCCTCGGTCTTCTGCGCCCTGTAAGGGCAAAAGATTAATGTTTAAAGATTTTGCCTTTATAGGGCGTAATGTTGGTCATATATACGTTCCCGGAGGCTTACCCCGGGTTTAGAGATGCAAGGCTTTCAGCCTCAGATTACTCTACAATCAGGCTATTCTATGTATTAAATTATTCCATTATACTATATGGCATTCTCCCCTTACCGACGAAACAACTCGGCGTGTCACTAAATTCTTTTTATATACCTGCATTTTCCCTTCTTTTTTGTACTTTTGCAACTTTCAAAAACCAAAGTTGTTATTTAAAGAAAAGACCCTGTATGAAATCAGACATTGAAATAGCGCGCAGCATAGAGCTGAAGAAGATAAAGCAGGTTGCTGAAAGTGTGGGTATTCCCCGTGAAGAAGTAGAGAACTACGGCCGTTACATCGCCAAGATTCCCGAACAACTGATTGACGAGGAGAAAGTAAAACAGAGTAACCTGATTCTTGTAACCGCTATCACGGCAACCAAGGCGGGCATTGGCAAAACTACCGTCTCTATCGGCCTGGCATTAGGACTTAATAAGATTGGAAAGAAAGCCATCGTAGCCTTGCGTGAACCCTCACTCGGCCCATGCTTCGGAATGAAAGGCGGAGCGGCAGGCGGCGGCTATGCGCAGGTGCTTCCCATGGAGAAAATAAACTTACATTTCACAGGAGATTTTCATGCCATCACTTCCGCTCACAATATGATTTCCGCTTTGCTGGATAACTATATCTACCAGCATCAGGCAGACGGCTTCGGTCTGAAAGAAATCATCTGGCGACGCGTGCTCGATGTAAACGACCGCTCTTTGCGCAGCATCGTCACCGGTCTCGGCCCGCGCACCAACGGGGTTACCATGGAGTCCGGCTTCGATATTACGCCTGCATCGGAGATTATGGCAATTCTTTGCCTGTCAAAAGATACGGAAGACCTTCGCAGGCGAATCGAGAACATCATACTCGGCTTTGATTTCAACGGCAAACCATTTACTGTTAAAGACTTAGGTGTAGCCGGTGCCATCACCGTATTGCTGAAAGACGCCATCCATCCCAATCTGGTACAAACCACCGAAGGAACGGCTGCTTTTGTGCATGGTGGTCCGTTCGCAAATATAGCGCACGGTTGCAACTCCATTCTCGCCACCAAAATGGCTATGACCTTCGGCGATTATGTAGTGACGGAAGCAGGCTTCGGCGCGGACTTGGGAGCGGAAAAGTTCTATAACATCAAATGCCGTAAAAGCGGACTGCAACCCAAGCTCACTGTTATCGTTGCCACTGCGCAAGGCCTGAAGATGCATGGCGGCGTCAGCCTTGACCGTATCAAGGGACCGAATATGGAAGGCCTGAAAGAAGGTTTCGGTAATCTTGACAAACATATTCGTAACCTGCGCTACTTCGGACAGACCGTTGTTGTCGCTTTCAACCGTTTTGCCAGTGATACCGACGAAGAAGTAGAAGCTATCCGCCGCCATTGTGAAGATGATTTGAAGGTGGGCTTCGCCATCAATAACGCTTTCGCCGAGGGTGGGGAAGGTGCCATCGACCTGGCTAACCTTGTCGTGGAAACAATCGAAAAGAAACCTTCCGCCCCGCTGCAATACACTTACGGGGAAAACGATAGCGTACAGCAGAAGATAGAGAAAGTAGCCTGCAACCTTTACGGAGCAAGCGTGGTGACTTACAGCAGCGCTTCACGCAAGATGATGAAGCTCATCGAAGAAATGGGCATCGCGCATTATCCCATCTGCATAGCCAAGACGCAATACTCTTTCTCCGCCGACCCCAAAATATACGGCGCAGTCAATAACTTCGAGTTCCACATCAAGGACATCGTTATCAATAACGGCGCGGAAATGCTTGTAGCCATTGCCGGTGAGATACTCCGTATGCCGGGGCTGCCCAAAGTTCCGCAAGCGGAGCACATTGACATTGTGGACGGTAACATAGAGGGACTTTCTTAAAAATTGAGAATTGAGAATTAAGAAGTGAGAAATAATAGTTTCTACAATAAGAAGTGAAAAAAAACAGGCTGCGCAGTTCGAGTGAACATTACGCAGCCTGTTTTTTATTTCTCAATTCTTAATTTAATAATCAGTAAGCGAACAGCGGATATTCCTTCATCTTAGCATTCACACGTGCGCGAACGTCTGCGATGACCTGTTCGTTGTCTACGTTGGAGAGAACGGTTTCGATCATTTCAGCGATTTCCAGCATCAAATCTTCTTTTGCGCCGCGGGTTGTGATGGCGGGAGTACCCAGACGGATACCGGAAGTCTGGAATGCGGAACGGCTGTCGAACGGAACCATGTTCTTGTTTACGGTGATGTCGGCAGATACCAATGCCTTTTCAGCCACTTTACCTGTTAAATCAGGGTATTTGCTGCGCAGGTCTACCAGCATGGAGTGGTTGTCCGTACCGCCGGAAACGATTGTAAAGCCACGGTCTATCAGGGCTTGCGCCAGCGTAGCGGCATTCTTCTTAACCTGCTTGGCGTATTCCTTCCATTCCGGTTGCAGAATCTCGCCGAAAGCAACGGCTTTTGCCGCAATGACATGTTCCAACGGACCGCCTTGAATACCGGGGAATACGGCAGAGTCGAGCAATTGGGACATCATCTTGATTTCGCCTTTCGGAGTTTTCTTGCCCCAGGGGTTGGGGAAGTCCTTACCCATCATGATGACACCGCCGCGAGGGCCGCGTAGCGTCTTATGAGTGGTGGAAGTTACGATATGGGCGTATTTCACGGGGTTATCCAGTTCACCGGCGGCAATCAGTCCGGCAGGATGCGCCATGTCAATCATCAGGATAGCGCCTATCTTGTCGGCAATTTCGCGCATGCGCTTGTAGTCCCATTCGCGTGAATAAGCGGAACCGCCGCCGATAATCATTTTCGGTTTCTCGCGCAGGGCTACTTCTTCCATTTGGTCGTAGTCTACGCGTCCGGTTTCTTTATTGAGGTTATATTCGCAGGGAGTATAGATAATACCGGAAGTATTAACCAATGAGCCGTGAGAGAGGTGACCGCCGTGCGCAAGGTTCAAACCCATGAATTTGTCGCCCGGATTCAGCACTGCGAGGAATACGGCGGCATTGGCCTGTGCGCCCGAGTGCGGCTGTACGTTAGCCCATTCTGCACCGAAAATCTGTTTCAAACGATCGATAGCAATCTGTTCGCTTTGGTCTACAACCTCGCAACCGCCGTAGTAACGCTTGCCGGGATAGCCCTCTGCGTACTTGTTGGTGAGGCAGGAGCCCATCGCCTGCATAACTTGGTCACTTACGAAGTTCTCTGATGCAATCAGTTCAATGCCTTTGAGCTGACGTTGATGTTCTTTTTCGATGATGTCGAAAATTAAATCGTCTCTTTTCATTCTTGCTTATTAGATAAGTTTGATAATTCTGTGTTCTCTTATTAAGCGCACAAATTTAAAGGAAATAAATGAATAAACTGTAAGAAAAGTAAGAAATTTCCTATCAAAAGAACACCCCGAGCGAAAAGCTGAGTACATTATCCCGTCTGTGGAAGCGTATTTGGTTGGCAAGAGTAATTTCCTCGCCGACGCTTTCATCGTAAACCGGCTTGTAGCTGATGCGCTTTGAAATGTTGTGCAGTCCGATGTCGTAGCGGAAGTCAAAGAATACGCGTGAAATCGTTACGGCAACGCCGGCCGTGAAGCTGACGTTCAGCGGATAAAGCTCTTCTTCGATATCCCGTTGGTCGAAATTCTCGAAAGTGACTTTGCTCTGCTTGTCCCAAATATAGCGTATTTTCGGTCCGCCGAATACGGCAAGGCTGTAAGGCCCTTCCTTGATGATGTTGTATCCGTAGATTACGGGAATCTCGAAACTATGGATGGACGAGGTAATAGAGGCCATTTCGGGCGTACTGTTTTCGGGCGCGTCTTCGGGCAGGGGCTTCTCGAAGGTGATATTGCAGCGGTTTATCGTGTACGACAGTTCCGGTTGCAGGAAGTGGCGCTTGAAGTTTATCCGCATAAAGAACGAGCCGAAATAGCCTATCTTGTAGTTGTTCTGCACTTCGTCGATGACGGTGCCGTTAAGCACCAGGTCTGATACGAGGAAAAGTGAAGAGGTGAATCCGCCCTTGATACCGAAGTTCACCCGTCGGTCGTGACGGTGGGTATGCTGGGGGCGTTCCGGTTCATCCGTTCCGGGCACGACCGGCAGTTGACCCCACATGGTTGCGGAGAAAGCCAGCAAACAAAACCCGAAAAGTAATCCTCTTCTTCCCATAATTGTCTTTAAATTATAAATGTAACGACACGCTTGGACGTATCAGATAGTATCTATCACTTTTTCTTCTCTACCGACCAGCCGAATTTTCCGATTTTCTCTCCCAGCCCGTAATAACCGCCATGCACGTAGACCAGCAGATTGGATTCCGCCAGCTCCAGCTTTCCGGTTTCCGTATTCAGGCGGGATGTATCGGCACGGACATTCACCACATCGGCGATGAACATATCGTGTGAGCCGAGGGCGACGATTTCCTTTACCCTGCACTCGATGCACAAAGGAGACTCCTCTATGAGCGGAGCGCTGACAACGGTACTCTTGCCGGGTGTCAGCTTCATCTCCTCGAATTTGTTGTAGTTCTTGCCTGAGCGTACGCCGCACCAGTCGGTGGCGCGTGCCATATCTTTGGTTGTCAGGTTGATGACAAACTCCATGTTACGCTTGATGATGTCGTAGGAGTGACGTTCCGGACGTACGGAAATATAGCACATGGGCGGGTTTGTGCAAATGGTTCCCGTCCATGCGACAGTCAGTATGTTGTATTCTTCCGGGGTGCTTCCGCAGCTCACCAATACGGCGGGCAGCGGATAAATCATGGTTCCCGGTTTCCAGTCTTCTTTCATCAGATTATCTCTATATCCTCTCTTGTTTGTTCTTTCTCGCAATAGTGGCATTTGATTACGCAATTATCCTTGTCCACCACATGAAACAAGGTAGGCATCGGCTCGTTGTTGGTGATACACTTGGGGTTGGCGCATTTTACGATGCCGCGTAATTCGTCGGGCAGGTTCACTTCGCGTTTTTCCACCACTTCGTAGTCGCGGATGATGTTCAACTTTACGTTGGGGGCAACTACGGCGATGCGGTTTATTTCCTCGTCGCAGAAGAACTTATCCGCTATTTTGATGATACCCTTTGTTCCCAGCTTCTTGCTCTTGAGGTTGAAGCCGATTGTTATGTTGTTGTTCATCTGTTTCAGTCCGAGCAGTGACACTACTGTAAACAGCTTTTCGGATGGTATATGGTCGATGACAGTGCCGTTTTCTAACGCGGCTACTTGTAATTCTTGCTTTTTCATGTCCTAAATAAAGTATGAAGTGTAAAATATTGAAGTAGAAAGCGTAAAAGAAGTATAACGTTTAGAGCGGTATACCTCATGTTCCATGCTTTATACTTTAACATCGTCCAGCGTGATGCCGAGTACATCGCAGAGGATGGCTTCGCGGGCATAAAGTCCGTTTTGCGCCTGCTGGAAATAGTACGCTTTCGGATTGTCGTCCACATCGAGGGCTATCTCGTTGACACGGGGCAGCGGATGCAGGATGCGCAGGTTGGGACGGGTGTGTTCCAGCATCTTGTTGCGCAGGATGTAGATGTTCTTTACACGTTCGTACTCCATGAGGTCGGTGAAGCGTTCACGCTGTACACGGGTCATGTAGAGGATGTCCGCGTCGGCTATTATTTCTTCCGTGAAGTCGGTGTGTTCCACGAATTTGATGTCGTGTTCGCGACAGTAAATCTTGTATTCTTCCGGCATTTTCAGTTCTTCGGGAGCGATGAAATGGAAGGTGGGGTTGAAGTGGCGCATTGCCATCAGCAGGGAGTGTACGGTGCGGCCGTATTTCAAATCGCCTACCAGGTAAATGTTCAGATTCTCCAGCGTGCCTTGCGTCTTGTAGATGGAGTAGAGGTCGAGCATCGTTTGAGAGGGGTGCTGGTTGGCTCCGTCTCCGGCATTGACGATAGGCACCGAGGTTACTTCGCTGGCATAGCGGGCAGCCCCTTCCAGATAGTGGCGCATCACGATGATGTCGGCGTAGTTGCTTACCATTTTGATGGTGTCTTTCAGCGTTTCGCCCTTGGACGAGCTGGTGGCTTTAGGGTCGCTGAAACCGATGACACGTGCGCCGAGACGGTTGGCGGCGGTTTCAAAACTTAAACGGGTACGGGTGGACGGCTCGAAAAATAGGGTGGCGACAACTTTTTCATCAAGCAGATGCCTGTTGGGCTTTGCCTCGAACTCTTTCGCCATTTCGAGCATGTAGAGGATTTTTTCCTTGCTGTGTTCGGCGATAGTGACTAAACTTCTGTTTTCCATATCGTTGATATTCATTTTACTTTTCGAGAGTGTAAAGTTGCAAAAAAAATATGGGTTATAAAAATCTCCGCGAACTTTTTTGAGTGAATAGAATTATTCTTTTTCCATAACTTTCGCCGTTTGGAGCCTGCTTGAAATTTGTTTGGCACGGACTTCACAATTAATGTTCAATTTTTATTAAATAATTTAGAGATTATGTTGAGAATCAGTATTGTTTTTAAGGTGAATATCCAGCGGAGCAATCATTCACCGGAACAGAGAAAAGAAGATGAGACTAGTTCCGTAGTTTCCGGGAGTTTTTCCACGTTTGCCAGAGAAGAAATTGTACGTACCCGCCGGATGCACCGCCACAGCACCGCCGGCAATTATGCTACCGCTTTGCGTTCGCTTCTTAAATTCCATGGTGACAAGAATATTACCTTTTCCGATATGGGATGCGAGCTGATAGACGCTTATGGAGCTTGGCTTCAGAGAAAAGGGGTGTGCAAGGATACGCTTTCTTGCTACATGCGTTCCCTGCGTGCCATCTACAACAAGGCGGTAGAACACGGGCTTACGGAGCAGAAAGAACCCTTCAAAAATGTGTTTACGGGCATCTCCCGCACCAGGAAACGTTCGATAGAAAAAACGGACATCAATAAACTGCGTAATGTAAAGGTGAAACCGGGGTCGTTCATGCAGTTGGTGCGCGATGTTTTTCTGTTCTGCTTTTATGCCTGCGGCATGCCTTTCGTGGATGTGGCTTTCCTGAAGAAGTCGCAGATTACGGATGGTGTTCTCGCCTATCATCGTCGCAAAACCAATCAGTTCGTACAAATCAAGCTGGAGCCTTGTATGGAGGAGATTATCAATCGCTACCGGTCGGACGATCGCAGCTATGTTTTCCCTTTTCTTACTTCACAGGATGAAGATACGGCTTATCGGGAGTACAAACGAAAATTCACTTATTATAATAAGGTGCTGAAAATACTGGGGAAGCAGGCGGGAATAAACAAGGCGCTTTCCTCATATGTGGCGCGCCATACATGGGCTACGCTCGCTTTCATGTCATCGGTAGACATGCCAGTCATCGCGCAAGCTTTGGGGCATACCAATATCAAGACTACACAGATTTATGTAGAAGATATTGGAAATGATAAACAGAATTGGGCTAATAAAAAACTATTGAATGAAGTATTGGAAGAGCATTCCTCTGTACAAGAGGCCGCCTCTGTACAAGAGTGAGAACTCACAGAAATAGGAATAGAGCACTATAACGGCTGCAAAAGTATGTAGATAAACTAAAACAAACAAACAAAAACATCTTTTTTTTCAACATTTGTACTACTTGATATTACTCTTTCTCCCTACTGATACTATGGTTATCCTTGGCTTTTAACTGATTATCTATTATCGCACCTCTTGTACAGAGGTGGTATAAAAAGGCTATATCCTTATCGATAATAACGTTTCCCGGCTGTATCGCACAGGTGGGGAGAGGAAGTTGTTTTCTTTTCTTTAAGGATATACATTAAAAAAACAAGAAGCTAATCATGACCGGCATAAACGACTTGAATAATCAAAATAAGCAGAAACCCTGGTATGCAGTCCGTACGTTCAACTGTCAGGAATTGAAAATTAGTGATTTTTTAAGAGAAAGAGGGAAAGTACATTTCATCCCGATGACCTACGTCGAAAAGGAGAGGGAAGGGAAGATGAAAAGAATGCTCGTCCCGGTAGTCCACAATCTGATTTTCTTACAGAAAGACGAAAGCCGGAAGGCGATGCTCGGCATGCTTGAGGAATGCGGCGTACCGTTCAACGTGCTCCGCAACAAAGAAACGAGACACCTTTGCGAGATACCCGACAGCCAGATGACAGAATTCCGCGTGCTGTGCGACCCCGATTTCAAGGACACCTTATATATCACCCACCAAGAGGCAGAGGCAAAACCCGGAAAAAACGTCCGTATCATCCACGGACCGTTCTCCGGTATAACAGGCAAGCTACACCGTACCCGGGGCGGCTACTACTTCATCAAGACACTTGCCGGCGTCGGGGTCATGATGCGCATTTCCCGTTGGTACTGCGAAGTGATAGAATAATGCTTCCGTACATCTTTCAGGAATAACATCCGTGTGAAAATATCGACAGAAATAACCAATCTAAAATAATAAACGACAATGAAAGAAGAGCTACTTTCCCGCATTGCGGAAAGGAAAATCACTGTGGGGGTTGTCGGCTTAGGCTATGTCGGCCTGCCCCTTGCTGTAGAAAAAGCAAAAGCCGGGTTCAGAACTATCGGTTTCGATGTACAGGAAGAAAAGGTAAAACAGGTGAATGCCGGACACAACTACATCGGCGACGTGGTCGATGCAGAGCTGGCACAACTGGTAAACAACGGCATGCTCAGCGCCACTTCCGATTTCTCTTTCATAAAAGAAGTGGACTTCGTAGCCATTTGCGTACCCACCCCGTTGGATATACACCAGGAGCCGGACATCAGCTATGTGGAGAATTCGGCGAAGTCGATAGCCGGCTATCTCACCAAAGGCACGGTAGTGGTACTGGAATCCACGACCTATCCCGGCACTACCGAAGAACTCATAAAACCGATTCTTGAAAAAGGTTCCGGGTTGGAGTGCGGCAAAGACTTCTATCTGGGCTTTTCCCCCGAACGGGTAGACCCGGGCAACGCAGTTTACAAAACCAAGAACACCCCGAAAGTAGTAGGAGCCGTAGGCAAAGACGCCCAAGAAGTGATTGCCGCCATATACGGAGCCGTCTTGGGCGATAAGGTACATACCGTCTCCTCGCCCGCCGTGGCAGAGATGACAAAAATCCTGGAAAACACCTACCGCAACATCAACATCGGCCTGATTAACGAGCTGGCAATTCTCTGCAACCGTATGAATATCGACCTCTGGGAAGTGATAGAAGCCGCCAAGACCAAACCTTTCGGCTTCACCGCCTTCTATCCCGGACCGGGGCTGGGCGGGCACTGCATCCCCTTAGACCCCTATTACCTGACTTGGAAAGCCCGCGAATACGGCTTCCATACCTCGATGATAGAAGCCTCCATGATGATAAACGACCACATGCCCGAATACACCGTAGAGCGTTGCGGCAAAATACTCAACCGCCACCGCAAAGCGCTGAACGGCTCCAAAGTATTGGTTCTCGGCGTAGCGTACAAACAAGACATAGACGATTACCGCGAAAGTCCCGCCCTGCGCGTTATCGAAGAGCTGGAGAAAACCGGAGCATCGGTATCCTTCTACGACCCCTACATCCCCCAATACAAACAGCACGGCAAATTGCACAGAGGCGAAACTGCCCTTACTGCCGAGCTGTTGCAGCATGCCGACCTCGTAGTCGTAACCGCCGCACACACCAACATCGACTACGATTTCGTACAGCGGCATGCACAAGCCGTCTTCGATACGAAGAATGTGATGAAAGAAGTAAAAGAGAGAAACAATATCGAAGTACTTTAAAATTTGAAACCACTGATTTTTCCCATGAAAAGAAATATATGCGTTATCGGTGGCGGTAGGTGGGGGAAGAACCACATCCGCACATTGGCAGGACTCGGCTGCCTTGCCGCCGTGGTAGAGGCAGATGCCGGCAGGCTGAAAGAATACACGGAGCAATATCCCGGAATAAAGGGCTATACGGATATCGACGAAGCCATTGCCTGCGGCTATGACGGATATACGGTTGCGCTTCCGGCGGAGCTTCACTATCCGGCAGGTAAAAAACTGTTGGAGAAAGGGTTGAACGTTATGCTGGAAAAGCCAATGACGCTCACCGCCGCGCAATCTGCCGAGCTGGTGGAGCTGGCACGGGATACGGGCGCACGCCTCATGGTAGGGCATGTACTGCTGTTTCATCCGGCCTACCGCAAGATAAAAGAAGTGATAGACAGCGGCAGGCTGGGCAAGCTTTTCTACCTCTATTCCCACCGGCTGAACCTGGGTACGGTACGCACGGAAGAAAGCGTATTCCCCTCGTTCGCACCCCACGACATTTCGGTGTTGGACTACCTCACGGGCAGCCCGGCATGCAAGGTAGAGGCAAAAGGAGCAAAGTTCCTCCAAGACAAGGTGTACGACAGTACGCTAACCCAACTGGAATATCCCGGCAACGTACATGCACACATCTACGTATCCTGGCTACATCCTTACAAGCAACAATTGCTGGTGGTGATAGGCAGTAAAGGCATGCTCTCCTTCGACGATGCCACGCGCGAAAAGGAAATCCGTTTTTATAATAAGCGAATCGATTTCGAGAACGGGCTTCCCGTCAAGATAGAAGCTCCGGATGAGATTATCCCTTATGAGAAAAAGATGCCTTTGGAAGAAGAACTGAAGTACTTCGTAGAGCATCTCGACTCCACTATCGGTATAAATAGCGGAGAGGCAGGTTATGAAGTAGTAAAAGTACTGGAAACCGTACAACAAATTATAGAAAATAATGGACAACAAGAATGACTGTTTCGTTCACCCCAGTAGTTATGTAGACGAGGGTGCAACAGTGGGAAAAGGAACCAGAATATGGCATTTTTCGCATATCCAGAAAGGAGCGGTTATCGGAGAAAACTGCTCGTTGGGACAGAATGTGAATATAGCGAATAACGTAAAGGTAGGCAACGGCGTCCGCATTCAGAATAACGTGTCGGTGTACGAAGGTGTAGAACTGGAGGACAACGTATTTTGCGGCCCTTCTTGTGTATTCACCAACGTCGTGACTCCTCGGGCGCATTTCCCCGTACATGGCGTATATGCCAAGACCCTGATTAGAGAAGGCGCCTCGTTAGGAGCCAACTCTACCGTGGTTTGCGGGCATAAGGTAGGCAAAAGCGCGCTCATTGCCGCAGGTGCTGTAGTAACGAAAGATGTACTGGACTATGCGCTTATGGCGGGAGTCCCCGCCCGCCGTATCGGTTGGGTATGCGAATGCGGCGCCCGATTGGATGCTTCGCTTACATGTTCGTGCGGGCGTAGATATAAGGAAGAAAATGGAGAATTAAAACAAACATCAGCATTATGCAATTCAGAGATTTAAAAAAACAGTATCAAGTATTGAAGCAGGACATAGACGCCGCTATGGTAGACGTAGCGGCATCGAGTGCCTTTATTATGGGCAAACCCGTAAAAGAGCTTGAAACCGAGCTGGCGGAGTATGTAGGAGTGAAACATTGCATTTCGTGCGGCAACGGCACGGACGCGCTGACCCTCGCCCTGAAAGTATGGAACATCGGTGCGGGAGATGCCGTATTCGTGCCCGATTTCACTTTCTTCTCCTCGGCAGAGGTTATCTCACTGGAAGGAGCCACTCCGGTCTTTGTAGACGTAGACCGCGATACGTTTAATATGGATGCCTCGGATTTGGAACGGAAGATTGCCTGTACCGTAGAAGAAGGCAGACTGACGCCCAAAGTCATCGTTACCGTAGATTTGTTCGGTCTTCCCGCCAACTATCCCGCTATCCGTAAGATAGCCGACGCCCACCGGCTTTTCATTCTCGAGGACGGTGCGCAAGGATTCGGGGGTATGATAGGCAACAAGCGTGCATGCAGTTTCGGCGACATCTCCACCACCTCCTTTTTCCCCGCCAAGCCTTTGGGCTGTTACGGCGACGGCGGAGCGGTGTTCACCGACAACGACGAATGGGCTGCGCTGGCAGATTCTTACCGGGTACACGGCAAAGGCATGTTCAAGTACGATAACGTCCGTATCGGCATGAACTCGCGCCTGGATACCCTGCAAGCCGCTATCCTGAAAATAAAATTCAAAGCTTTTCGCGAATACGAGTTGCGGGACATCAACAAAGCCGCCGCCCTCTACACCGGCAAGCTGAGCGGCAAGGTAAAAACCCCTGTCGTTCCCGAAGGCTACTATTCGAGCTGGGCTCAGTACACTATCCGCTTGGACAGCAAAGAAGAACGCGATGCGCTCCAAACCCGTCTCAAAGAGCAGGGTATCCCGTCCATGGTCTATTATCCCACTCCCATGCACGGGCAAACCGCCTATAAGACATTGAATATTTCCGACGATTGTTGTCCCACTGCAAAGCAGCTTTGCGACACGGTGCTGTCACTGCCCGTTCATCCTTACATCACGGAAGAAGAGATAGAGACGGTTTGTTCCGTGATACTCGGTTTCGTAAGATAAATCATGTTTTATATACAAATACAAAGTTTTATGTCTTCCGTATCCCGCCGGAAACTTCTGATAATTTGGTTCGACCTGCTGATTGCTCTGTCCGCCTTCTGGCTGGCACGCTACTTCGGCGATATGCCCCGCTGGTATTGGCTGGTACTTTCGGCGGTTATTTGGGTGGTGTTGGGAGGGGCGTCGCGTAAGTTACAGTTCGGTGCATATAAAAGGATACGCTATGCGTTTTTGGGAATTTTTGCGCTGGATATACTTTCGGGTCTGTTCCTTTACACCCTGTATCGGCATTGCGTGCCCGGTTACGAATACGATTATTCCATCATTCTTGCTACCGGCATCATCATGGTGCTTGAATGGGCGCTGTACTGTGCCGTCAGGCGACTGGTTTACCGGAAAATCCCTTTCTTCTACGAAGAGCCTCTGCTGGACGATGTGACGGAAGTGGGGATAAACACCGGCATCGAGCATACGGAACTGCTGGAGAACCGGGACGTGACGTTACTGCTGGACCTCACGCACAAAGCGGAGAATTCTATGGAGCTGCTCCGCCGGATACAGGAAAGCCTTGAGAGATTCTCGCCGGCAACAACGGTTATGGACTCGCCGGAACCCGAATCCGTACTTGCGCATAAAGTGCGTCTGCCCCGGCTCGTCATCCACCGGTGTCCGTTGAATCGTGTACGGCACATCAACACCCTTTTCTCCTACACCAACTATTGCATGGAGAGGGGGGGACTGATAGCCTGCCACTGTACCACGGCGGGCATCCGCCGAGAGAAGATAATGCGGCAGAATCCGGTGATAATCAATCATATCCTCTTCTTTTTGGACTATTGCTGGCACAGGATAATCCCCAAGCTTTCTTTTACCAGAGATTTCTATTTCGGGCTTACGAAAGGGCGAAACCGTGTGCTTACGCGTGTCGAGATTTTGGGGAGGCTGTACCGTGCCGGGTTTGATGTGCTTCACGAGGAGGTTGTACACGGAGAGTTTTACGTCATCGCCGCGAAGGTGAAAGAACCGGTGCGTGATGACAAGCCTTCGGGCGGGTTGCTCATCCGTCTGAAGCGGAAAGGCAAAGACGGTAAAATCATCGGTGTGTACAAGTTCAGGACGATGTATGCCTATTCGGAATACCTGCAACCGTATATCTATAAACAGGCAGGACTGTGCAGCGGTGGTAAGATTGCCGATGATTATCGTGTGAACGCTGCCGGGCGGTTTCTCCGGAAGACCTGGCTGGACGAACTGCCCATGCTGATAAACTGGATTAAGGGTGATTTGAAACTGGTAGGCGTACGCCCGCTGAGTAACCACTATTTCAGCCTCTACTCCGAAAAGCTCCGTGCACTCCGCATCCAAACGAAACCGGGTCTTATCCCGCCTTTTTATGCGGATATGCCCGGTACGCTGGATGAGATACAGGAAAGTGAACGCCGCTATCTGGAACAGTATCTCAGAAGTCCTTTCCTTACCGACTGGCGCTACTTTTGGAAAGCTTTCCGCAATATAGTATTCCGGGGAAAGAGAAGCCGGTGAAGGAATCCATGTCAACCTGCGATAATTCTGAGGTGAACCTCAACGCACCTCTCCGTACTCCTCTTTCGCATTGAAGCACGGACAACTCTTGCGGACGGAGCGGCTCAGTTGGTAATGTCCTAAAATGAGGGCAGTGGGGTAGTCGGTTTTCAGTTGCCGCAGGAGGTCGAGCAGGGAGCATTTCTGGGCATACGTGCGTGTATCGGCGGGACATCCCGATTCGTTAAGTCCGCCTTCGTAGCAGATGCCTATACTTTTGTCGTTCCAGCCCGTGGCGTGTGCGCCTATTTGGTGTACGGGGCGGCAGATGTGTACCTCGCCGTCGCGGGTGATGTAGAAGTGATAGCCGATGCTGGCAAATCCGCGTTGCAGATGACAGCGGCGCAGGGCATCCACCGGGAAATCACGGTTGTATCGTGTTGCGCTGCAATGAACTACCAGGAGGCGTACCTCCCGATAGTTCTGATAGAAACTTCCGTCTTTCATCAGGTCAGCTCATGCAAGACGTAATGCCGAAAACACCTGCCAATGCAGTGGCTACTGTGATGATGACTTTGAGGACGACGCCCCATACCGATTTTGATTTTGTACTCATGTTGTTTGGTTTTAATGTAAAAAAATAGGTGATTGACAATGAAAATAAAACAATGATAAAAATAATTAGTGAAAGCGATAAAACGATAGAGTGTGTAGTAAAGGCGGTAAGGCAGTAAAACGACAACTTTTTACCGCTCCGCCACCTTAAGGGAGTGTTATCCTAACGGGTTTTCTTCCTCTTCGTCGTTGCCGCCGGGTTTGTTTCCGCCGCCGGACTCGCCGCCATCCACATTGTATTTGTAAGCCTCTTTCAGTTGGCCTTCCAAATTAATCTGGGCATTGCTCAATTCGCCCGTGGCGCGTGCACGGAGTTTCAAGCCTTTCACATTGTCTGCCAGCGTAAAGGCAGCAGCCGAGGTGGCACCCTTTTTGCTTACGATGCCTACGGAGAAAATGGCGAGGTCGTCCAGCTTTACGTTCTTGCCGTCCAGGATGAGTTCTTTGGTGCAGGAAATCATATCGGTCAGCACCCCCTTAATCAGCCCCTCCGAATAGGGCGTGTTGTGGTTAGCCATATGCTTGGCAAGCCTTTCGGTATCGAAAGTGTCCTCAATCAGCGGACGTGCATACCACAGTCCTTTCAACGGGCTTTTTTCGCCGGTCATTTGATACTTTTTGTAACGAATCATAATCTTTTGTTTTTTTAGTTCCCAATTAAAAAATCTTATATTCTTGTTGCAACAATACGAAGATACGACATAGCATAAGGGCATTTATCACTTTTCGTCCGTTGCGGTTCGTTACAGTACGTTATATACGGATATAACGGCTGTGATGTGGAGATATTTCCGTATCTTTGACTTATATAAAAACAAAGAATTCAAAGGATATGGAAACTTTCAAGATACGTACATACGGGCGTACGGAACTCGCCCAGCTCTACTGTCCGGGACTTTGTCCGCAAGCAGCCTTCCGCAAGCTGAATCAGTGGATAGATTTCCACCCCACACTGAGGGGCAGCCTTCATGCACTGGTAACCTCGGATAAAACGCGGACATATACGCCGGCGCAAGTACGGCTCATAGTCGAGGCGCTGGGCGAACCGTAAAAACTCCTCCCCAAAAAGCAGGCTGTATGGGGAACGGAGCCGCCTGTACAGAATAACGGAACGGGAGGGAAGCCGGGGATTTGGCAACAAAGATTAAGGCACGGCAGTATAGACCTTTAGCATCGTAACATAGCCCTTTAGCCACACAGTATAGCTCTTTAGCGCCGCTGTATAGCCCTTTAGTTTCTCGACAGCTCCACCACGCGATAACCCCGCTTTCCATTCGACCTTGTCAGCTCAAAGCCCGCCTGCTTCATCACAAGCCCTATCTTTACGGGGCTGAGGTACTGCTTCACGGCGGAGTTGATGCGGCTCAGGATATCGGTGGTAGATACGAACGTACCTTTTTCGTCCGGCAAGGGGTGGCGGTAATAAGCCTGTATCAGTTCACGTTCCATGCTGGGCACTTCAAAATTGCGGTTGTGCAGGTTTACGAGCTTTATCTCCTCGTCCTCGAACCAATAACGCATGCCGCCTTTCCATAGCGCATATGCCTGTGAGTACACCCCCTCGTAATCCACGGGATGCGTATAAGGATTGTCGATGCTGCTGATTTCGAACGGCAGCCAGCGGCGGTTACCTGTAAGGTCTGTCAGGAACTGCACGTTGTTGGTGGTTCCGCACAGGCTGGCAATGTGGGCGCGGTGCTCTTTATAATGCGCGTAAGCCATTCGTTCGTTCACCACCTTCTGGGTAGTCATCGCCTTAATCTGGTTCAGCTCCGACGCCCCCAGCTCGTCTATTTCCTCCATGCAGATAAAGACGAATTCCGCCAGCGAAAACATATCGTCTTTGGTAATGCGGTTATTGTTGGATTTGATGTAAAAATAACGTTGCAGCGCAGGCGGCAACAGCTTGTTGAGCCAGGTAGTCTTGTAGCTGCCCTGAGGCCCAATCAGTACGAAAATCTCGTGGTTCACCGTTTCCCGGTCGAAAAGGGAGGCAATGGAGGCTACGAGCCATTTCTTGAAGTAACCTTCGAATGCGGACTGCTCGCTCTTTACGTGCACCGTGGCGGCAAGCCGCCCGATATGGTCGGTCACACCGTCCCAGGGTTTCAGCCCTTCGAAGTAGTCGGTAAAAGGATTGAATAAAACAGTATATTCCGAGTTCAGTATTGCACGAATATCATTGATGCGCACGGTTTTTCCCTGCTTGCTCATACGGCTCCATAGGGTGTTGACGAAACGGTCGTCTATCTCCGTATATTCCCCTTCGGCGCCGTCTGTTCCGGTAGCAGCCGTCTCGCATTTTCCGGTAGCCTCATTGTACCGGAAACGGGCTTGTGTGTCGAGGAAACGTTCGATGTCCTCCACACTGGCAAATCCGTCGTTGCCGCCGGCATTCGGTTCCCGTCCGTTGCACGGACGGGAACCGTGCTCCTCGGTGCGCTGGTAGCACGACCGAAAGACGGCGATTATATCCCCGTCGTAGTCGGCAAAGCGTTTCACCGCCCACTGGGTAGCGCTGGTTTGCGCCACTCCATAAGCATTGAGCAGGTACCCCATGCGCATGATGTATTGGTTGCGCTGGTGCGCCTCGTAAACGATGCCCTGTCTTGCCAACTCGCCGGCTGCCGCAGCAACCGCTTTTTCCAGCCGCCTGTTGCGGATAGAGGGTTGGGCGGGCTGTTCTTTCTTGTCGCCTTTCAGTTCGACGGGCATGGTAACGGCATCGGGATTGTAATAGACATCGGGATCGTGCGCCAGTCCGCTGAGCTTCGTGATATTCTTACATTTCAGGTCGCATTCGCAACCCAGCAGGCCGGCATAATAGCGGTTGCCCTGCTCGAAGATTTTGGAATAGATTTTCCGGTTCTTCTCCGGAGTGGCCGTCAGGCAGTCCGTACGGTAGATAATGCGAAGCCCCGTACCGCTGATAGTGGTGTAGGACAGCAGCGTATGCTTGTCGGCGCGGACACGTCCGATAAGTTCCGGCAGGCGGTCGGCGTCGATATGGTCGATGTCTGCCAGCGCCAGCGAAGTCCAGCCCGTGATGTTCTCTGCCTGCTTGCCGTCTCCGAAGCACACGGCAACGGCAAAACACGGGCAAGCGGCTTTCTCCCATGCAGCGGCAGCCCTTTGCCCGTTATGGCTGTAATAGCGGTGTTTCTCGGTGCGGTCGCGCACCAGTGCATCATTGCGGATAAGGTTTACGATTTCCTGTAACGTGCTGTCCTGCGGATGTGTATCCGAGTAACCTTTGAAAAGGCTGATTGAAGTTTCTTTCATTATTGTCGTTATTAGGGTTTTACGGAGTGAAGTTCCGAATAAAGCGCCGGATACGGAAAACGGCGGTTCCTGCATGTGGGAACCGGACAGATGATATATTAACATTATTAACTTTTAAAAACATTTATAGATGACTCAAAATCTAAATCCGGAATTCGTCCACTTGGAGCTCGGCGACTACCTGGAACTGCTCCAGAACACGATTCCGGTAGGTGGCAAACGCCTGAACGACAAAGAGATTTGTCGCAAAATTTCGATGAGTCCCCAGACCTATGGCAAGGTAAAAAGGGCGAAAGTTTAAAACTGAGCCAGTATTACAGCGTGTTCCGCATCTACCGGGAAGAGCTAAAAAATCACCCTGTAGAACTGTATAACGTATTGATAGAGTTGGAATTACGGCTTGAGGCGGACTATATGCGACTGCATGTTCCCCGCCCGTAGTTGACAGGTTGCCAGCCATATTTCCAACTTTTACAGGGGTATGTGTTTTAAAATTGATAAATGTAATCGTTACATTTATCAATAAATTCTCGCGCGCGTAACGAAAAGTTATAAAAAAAGGTGGCAACCTGTCATATCCGCCTCCGGATTATGCAATAAAAAGAAATAGCCGCTATCGTTTTTCTCCGCGACTAAGTCCTGGAAATGCTTAAGAAAGAGCGCAATAACCTATGCGGCATTTACCTTTACTGCTGCGGCAAGTGCAGGATGGCCCTGGAACGCTCCGCCTACCTAATACACGAGATTTTCCATTATAACGGCAACATCTCGGTTTTCTGTCTGATGGATGGCAAGCGTTTCGTGATGATTGAGGAATCGGACTTTATCGTGAGCCGTATCCGGAACAGCCACAGCTGCGAGGAGAGGACAGACGAATACGTGAGGTATGATGTAGGCCGTACGGTTGCGGAAGCCGATATCGAAAGGTGGAAGGGGAGGATTGAGAACAGAGAAACCAAAGTCGAATTAATGGGTAAACTGACCAAAGAACAGTTCTCTGCTTTAAAAGATTGCTTGAAAGAGTCGAAGATGACAAAGAGGCGCTTTAAGAAAATGCTATAAATTTTGAACGTGTAATAAATAAAAAGGAGATAGGTTCATTTAACTCCTTAACCATATCCTTATATATTTTTCAATGCCCGAATCATTGAAGCAAAAAGCCATATCAGGAATGATATGGAATGCGGTAGAACGCTTTGGCTCGTCATTTTTCTTATTTGTTTCCAACCTTGTATTAGCCCGTTTACTGTCTCCGGATGATTTCGGATGTATCGGTATGCTGTTGGTCTTTATCAGCATATCCGACGCTATCGTCGACGGTGGCTTCGGAAGTGCGTTGATTCAAAAGAAAAATCCAACTGCAACAGATTACTCGACAGTGTTTTATTGGAATCTGGGTTTATCATTTGTGTTGTATGCAACGTTGTTTTTAACAGCTCCTTTGATAGCTGACTTTTATGAGATTCCTTTGCTGAGCGATATATTGAAGATACAAGGTATTATTCTCGTAATAAATGCTGTAATGCAGGTACAGCAGAATGTATTGAGAAAGAAACTGGCATTCGGACGAATCGCTAAAATTAATTTGAGTTCCGTTATCTTCGGTACTTCGGTAGGAATTTTATTCGCTTATTGGGGGGCAGGAGTATGGAGCTTAGTTGCAAAATTACTTGTTACAGGAATAGTACAGTGTTTGGCATATTGGAGATATAACCGTTGGAGACCGTTGTGGGTATTTGACTGGCAGTCTATTACCGGCTTACTGAATTTCGGTAGTTTCATGTTTTTCAATTCGATATTGAATCGCCTTTATTATAATGTACTTTCATTGATTATCGGGAAGTGTTTCTCACCTATGGAATTGGGGTATTATACTCAAGCCGGAAAGTTGCAGGATGTACCGCGGAACTGTATTTCTTCGGCTGTTATAAATGTGACTTTCCCTATCTTTTCGGGTATCCAAGATGACATAGCAAGACTAAAAAATGCTTTTTCAAAATGTATCAGGTCGATAGCATTCGTTTATTTTCCAATGGCGATGATTCTGATTATAGTAGCACGACCATTGATTACCGTTTTGTTTACGAGTAAGTGGCTTCCGATGATTCCCTATTTTCAGCTTCTTACTGTCGCCGGTTTACTGACAACTCTGTTCGAAACTCATACGAATGTCATCAAATCTTTAGGAAAAAGTAAGGGAGTCTTTATTTTAGAATTTGTACTTAGGACGATAGGGCTGATTATTATTGTTATCAGCATTAAGTTTGACATGATTGGCCTACTTATAGGATATACGTTGTCTCAGTTCTTGTTTTATATCGGAGCTTCCATGTATGTGGGAAAACTGATTCACTATGATTTTAGAGCCCAATTCGGAGACCTTTTCCTTACATTATTCATTGCGGTATTACCAGCAATTTTTGTTTATTTGGCATCTTCCTTTTTCATTGTTGCACCTGTTTGGCAGGTTATTATCCAGGCCTTTGCTTATATTGCCATGTACGTTCTTTTTTCTAAACTGTTTAAAATTAAAGAGTTTGACTTTTACTGTTCGAAGTTAAAAGTCTTGATAAAACAATATTTATAAAATTATTCATAGTATCGTTATCAAGAGTATATGTAATTATATTTCATTTGATTACAAACAATATATAGGTAAACAGGGGGGAAAATATTGTTATTTATTTACTGTTCGGTTATAATCACTGCTTCAATTATAGTTTTTGTTCAGGCTTTCATCCAGAAAAATATTTTGTTCCCTTTGGTAGTATTGATGCGTAGACGGTTTCTACAAAATATGGTATACAGGTTCCGCGCAAATGTAAAGTACCGACAAGAACTGGGTAGGTTTATAAATAATCGTTATACTGATAAATAAGAATTTTATTAAATGATATGAAAATTGTGCATTGTATATACAGTTTCTGTACCGGGGGAGCAGAAACTATGCTTATAGATATAGTAAATGAACAAGTTAAAACAGAAGATGTAACTTTAATTATAGTAAATGATTTTTATCAAACATATCTGTTGAAACAAATAAGCCCCGATGTAAAAGTCATTAAATTACATCGAAAACGGCGTAGTTACTCGTTGTTCCCGATTATAAAGTTGAATTGGTTACTCTATCAGTTAGCTCCTGATGTTGTACACGTACATAATCCTACACTCTTAAGTGTAATTGTACCTTGTGCAGGTCGTGAACGGTTTTTAACCGTTCACGACCTGCATGTCCCTATGAAACATGCAGGGCGTGGAGTACGTCTCATAGCAATTTCTGAAGCAGTAGCAGCAGATATCTTGCAACGGAGTGGACTGGTAGCAACGGTTATTCCCAATGGGATAACTGTGAATAAAATAGCAAAGCATGTTCCCAATACATTAATTACAGGGAGGTGTATGCGCATTGTTCAGGTTGCCCGATTGGAAATGGAGAAAAAGGGTCAGGATATCCTCATACAAGCTGTTGCATTATTGAAAAAGCGGGGAATAACAAATATCGAAGTCGATTTGATAGGCGAAGGTCAATCTGAACAGGCGTTGAGACAATTGGCACAGCAATTAAGCATTGATAACCAAGTAAACTTTCTCGGATTGTGTGACCGACAATATATTTATAGCCATTTAAAGGATTATGATTTAATGTGTCATCCCTCACGTTATGAAGGTTTCGGACTGACTGTCGCAGAAGGTATTGCAGCTATGCTTCCTATATTGGTTTCTGATGAAGGAGGACCCTATGAAATCATTAAACACGGTGAGCTAGGCTATACTTTTCGAATGGAAGATGCGGTTGATTGTGCCGACAAAATAGAATATATTTATCATAATTACAGTACAGTTATAGAACGTACAAACAAAGCTTATTGTTATATTGTAGAAAAATTTTCTGTAGAGCGCATGGTTTCTGAATACATTAAAACTTATCGTCATTTTCAGCTATAATATTTAATGGTATGTGTACGTTATTGATGTAACCAAATGAATAGATTCACTTTGAGAGATGTAACAAGCGTTGCATATTTATTGGTTTATATTGGAGCGAGTCCCAATATTTTTGCTGGAAATACTATTGTCCTATTGTTTTTCTTTCTTTATGGGATCACTATTGCGATTGAAAGTAGACAAAAGTTCGATGCGGTGATATTAGTTCCCATATTGTTATTTGCTGCAATAAACTTTTTGTCCATATTAAAATGGGGAGGCTTTTCTATAGAATTTATAAGTAATTATGTGGGGTACAATATTCGTTTTTTAACAGCTTATTTCTTTTTGAAATATGTAATTGCAAATTTTTTCTCTTTTTATGATAAGACCATGTATATTCTTGCTTTGATAAGCGTACCATTTTGGTTGATACAGTTATTCGATTTTTCTTTTTTTCATGATTATCTGGATTTTATAAATCTAACTGTTGACGGTGATCCAAGAGAACGTTGGAGTTTTCTAATTTATACAGCATATCCGTCATGGGTGACAGAAGGAATTTTAAGGAATAGTGGATTTACATCAGAGCCTTCTTATTTTGGTTTTATGTTATCTTTCTGGATATGTTTGCGTCTGATGAGAAATAATATAAAAATAGACCGGAAGATGTGGATAATGATAATCATTGGACTGTCAACACTTTCAACAACCTATTTAATAAGTTTGATTATAATATTCACATTTGTCGTGTTTAACCAACAGAAATTGACTTATAAAATTCTAAATATATTGGGGGTAATAGTATTTTTATTTTCTTTCCATACATCATCGTTCGGCATAAAAAAAATTAGTATGATAATAGATGATGTAAAAACGAAAGAGCTTGCCGATTATGATTTTCTTATAGAAGGGCAGAATGTTAGTCGGATACCTAATTTTATAGTTGCTAAAAACAATTTTCTCCGATGGCCCTTCGGATATGGATTAAATGACAATGGTTTATTGAAAACAAAGAATGGGGTGATTATAAAAGGGTCGGGAGCACTATTGAATAATTGTATTTATTGGGGAATCTTTTTTTTAATCTTTTTCCCTTTACTTATTTTACGATTTTGGAAAGCATTAAAGCATAACTTATCTATGATGAGTAAATTCCTACTGTTTATATTAACTTGTGCCTGGCTTTTTTCGAGTATAGAATTGAAAGATCCTTTATTCTTTATGATTATTTGTATTGGATTAATACAATATGTACCGATTTCTATTCCAATTTTTATCGGTAAGAGAATAAAAACAATCCAATTACGTTATAAAAGTGGTTATCATTTAAATATTTTTACTTACTTACAAAGATATAAAAGACATGAAAATATTATTGATTGCTAACTACAAACCAAGTGTAGGAGGTATATCCGGACAAGTTGAACTGTTGTATAAGAATCTTTTGGAAGAGGGTATTTCCGTCCGGCTATTTTCTATGAAACATAACTTTTTTGTTAGGTTATTTCTTCCGTTGAAATTATTAGTTATAGGGTATAAATACGATGTTTATCATATTCATGCATGCTCCCACTGGGGATTTTTGCCGGCAATAGTGGGAATTATGACAGGCAGGTTATTAAATAAAAAAGTTATTTTAACTTATCATGGTGGGGGGGCAGAGGCTTTTTTTAGAAAACATCCAATATTGGTAAATTATTTCTTACGTAAAACAGATGTAAATATCGTATTGTCCGGATTCATAGCTTCTGTATTTGAAAAACATCGTATACCTTGTCAGATTATTCCAAATATATTGGAATTAGACAATAAGAATTTTAAAAAGCGTTCTGTTATCCACCCTTATTTTATTAGTGTCCGTACATTGGCACCGACGTATAATATAGGATGTATTATTGAGGCCTTTGAAACTGTACAGAAACAAATACCGGCATCCAAGCTGTATATTGTCGGAGATGGATGTAGCAGGAAGGAACTAGAATTTATGGTTGAGCAAAAAGGCATAAAGAATATATGTTTTTGTGGACGTGTAAGTAACAGTAATATATATTCCTATCTTGATAAAGCCGATATTTTTATTTCCTCTCCGGTAATTGATAACCAACCGATGTCTATCTTAGAAGCATTCAATGCTGGATTACTGGTTATATCGAGTAATGTGGGAGGTGTACCGTATATGATAGAAAATGGTAGAACGGGATTATTATTTGAGAGTGATAATTTTGTTGAACTATCAGAGAAAATGCTTTGGGCAGTAGAGAATCAGGAACGTGTGTTGGCAATTATAGAGGAGGCACGTAAAAAAATGCCTTATTATTCATGGGAAAAAATGAGACAGAAGTTATTAGGAATATATAAAAAAGACAAAATTCAAAAAAAATAAAAATAGTCAAGTGCTTACTCAAAATATTTGTATCTATGGGGTATTGTAGAGATTATAATATTTTGAAAAAGTGTACATTACATTATCCTATTTTGTTTCCTATTTATGATTTATATTGTTTAAGGCACTCATCTTATTTGCCTATAAATAATCGAAATAAAGGGTAACATTCTTTTTCCTCATCAGTCTGGAATATTTATATCAGGAGAAGCTATAATTGGAGAAAACTGTATAATTTATCAACATGTAACAATTGGGCCCACTTATTACGGTAGTTCTTCAAACATGGGTAGTCCTTCCGCCGGTGATAATTGTGTAATTGGCGCTGGAGCTAAGCTGATCGGTGCTATAGATATAGGAAATAACAGAAGATTGGTGCAAATTGTATTATTATAGAGAATATTCCTGATAACTTCACAATCGTTTTGAACAAACCGAGAATTATTGAAAATAAATAGCTATGTTATCTAACCATTTTATTCAAAAACAAATAATTTTACCGTTGAGTGATAGATTAGTAGGGCAATCTGTAAGTAAATATCTGCACTTTTTGAAAAAAAGTCAGTATTGGAGTAGGGAACAGATTGATAACTTCCAAAATGAACGGCTAAAATTACTGATTGCCCATGCTTATGAAAATGTTCCTTTTTATAGAGAGCAGATGGACAAGTTAGGAATAAAACCCGTTGATATTCAAACAAAGGAAGATTTACGGTTATTACCAATCATAACGAAGGCTATTATAAAAAAGGAAGGTATTGAACGTTTTACGGCAATCAATGTTCCTAAAAAAGAAATTATAAGAAGTGCATCATCGGGGTCAACCGGTGAGCCACTTTATTATTTACGTACTAAAGAGGATTATTCAATAAATATTGCAGCTAGTTTGCGGGGGTGGTATGATGCAGGGTGGCAATTGGGTGACAGATATATTAAGTTAAGCCAAAATCCAAGAAAAAATCCAATAAAACGTTTACAAGATTATGTGACTAACAATCTTTATTTAGCTACCAATCCATTAACGGATGAAAACTTTGCATATATATTGCAACAGATAGAGGATTACAGACCTAAAATAATCCGTTGTTATCCTGATCCGCTTCTTTTATTGGCAAGGTATAAACATGCACATCCCCAATTTAGCTGGTCTCCTAAGGCAATAATGACGACTGGCAATACGCTGTTCCCAGAAACAAGAAAAGAGATAGAAGAAGCTTTTGAGTGTAAAATATTCGATTCGTATAGTTGCGAAGGAAATTCTTGTGTTTTTGAATGTACTACCCATACTTGTTATCATTCGACAGAGGAGTATGGAATATCGGAAGTGATAGATGAACAGGGAAATCCTATCAAAAAGGGAGTCGGGAGGCTTATTTCGACAAGCTTGTGGAATATGATACATCCTTTTATCCGCTATGATACGCAAGATTTTGTGGAAGTAGATGACACCCCTTGTGAATGTGGCAGGGAACATTTAAAGATATTACGAATTCAAGGACGAGATAATGATGTACTGGTAATGCCGTCGGGTAGACAGTTCATAGTACACAACTTCACTGGCTTCTTTCAAACTGATATTCCTGAATTGAAGAGGGCGGTTGACCAATTTCAGGTAATAAAGAAAAAGAATGGCAACGTAGTGTTCCGGTTAGTGGTAAACAAAAATTATGATGTGGAAGTAGAAGGTTATATTACCCGTTTTTGGCAACAAGAATTCGGCGTACCGGTAGTAATTGAGACTTTGGAAGAGATCCCTATCATGCATAATAATAAACGTCATTTTATTATAAATGAATGACAAGCATATTATAAAATAATGTATTACTGCAAACTCAAATTGTTCTATAAATATTATCTTAAAAGCTGATATGTTATTTTATAATTAGAAAATAAACATCATCTTTTTATAGTATAGAATCTATAGTCTTAAACTATGAACCTAAAGTTTTTTATGGTTGAACAGTATAATGGTTTCCTCTTTGATTTTATTTTTCGCTTTTCTCCGCTCATTCAGTAAGTATCTTGATAGGTATTGTTTATCTTGTCCACATGCATTACAAAAGTTGTATAAATCCTATTTATAAATGAATTAGCTTTTTGCCTATGTACTTTTTTCTTTCATATAGCCACTTCATTATAAACAAATAATAATATAACTATTAATAGCAGACTTAATAAAGTAATAAAATGAATAAAAAAACAAGCTCACCAATTCTTAGAATTCTTGTTACAGGAGCTGGAGCCCCAGGTATTCAAGGTACAGTATATTCTTTAAAAACAAATTATGATTCAAGAGAGCTATATATTATAGGGACAGATATAAAAGATTTTGTTGTTGGTAAGTATTTATGTGATGAGTTTTATACTATATCCCCCGCCAAAAATGTACAAAACTATATATCAGACCTGATAATGATTTGCCAAAAATGTAATGTGGATATTATTTTTCCTCAGAATACAGCCGAACTGTCTTTGCTTTCAGAGTATAAACAAAAGTTTAGCGATATTAATGTAAAAATAATTGTGTCTGGTTATAAATCCATTGAATTAGCAAATAACAAGTATAAGTTATTTCAAATAGCCGAACAGCAAAGCATACCTGTAGCTAACTATACATTAGTATCTTCTTTTATAGAATTGAAAAAAGCAGCAATTGAATTAGGATGGCCTAATAAATCGTTTGTTGTAAAGCCACCTGTTTCCAATGGTTCTAGAGGAGTTAGAATTATCTCTGAAAATTTAGATAGAAAGAGGGCATTTTACGAAGAGAAACCTTCTAACCTTTATACGACTATGGATGAGTTATATAATACTATTGGAGATGATTTTCCAGAGTTAATTGCTATGGAATATTTGCCAGGAGATGAATATACTGTGGATGTGTTTAGGTATAATGATACCGTAATAGCCTTACCGAGAAAACGTTTAGCTATAAGGAGCGGAATAACTTTCGCAGCATCGTTGGAGTGCAATCGTTTCTTGATAGATAGCTCTGTGAAATTAGCAAATTCATTAGGATTGACATATTGCTTTGGTTTTCAATTTAAGCAGCATGAAAATGGTATTCCTTTATTATTGGAGTCTAATCCTCGGGTTCAGGGTACAATGGTAATGTCAACATTAGCGGGAGGAAATATAATTTATAATTCGGTTAAAGCTGTATTGGGAGAGAATATCCCGGAATTTAATATAAATTGGAATACAAAGCTATTAAGGTACTGGGGAGCTATAGGAGTAACAAATGATAAGTATACTAAAATATGAAATACTGAAACCTTATAAGGTTGTGGTTTTCGATTTGGATAACACTTTATATGACGAGAATGAATATTTATTTGCTGCATATGCTGATATAGGATACTATGTTGGAAAAAGAACTGGTAAAAAAGCTTCTGTATATGAGGATTATTTAGTCCAAACTTTTCAGGAAGAGGGAAGGTGTGATCTGCTTAATAAATTCATATCGTATTTTTCTTTAAAGGAAATTGTAACGAAAGATAATCTTCTTTACTTATTAAGGAATTGTAATAAGACATTAAATGTTTATGAGAACCAAAAAGAGCTTCTTTGTAAATTATTACGAGCAAAGCATATCATATATATTTTGACTAATGGTAATGTCTTACAGCAAAAAAATAAAATAAATCACTTGGATATTCCTGATATCCTAACAAAAATCAAGCTGATTTACGCTAATGAGTTTATTCCTAAACCTTCTCCTTATTGTTTAAATAAGATAATTGAAAATGAAAGAGTTACTACAAGAGATATTGTTTTTGTGGGTGATTCGAAAATAGATAAGGAAGCAGCTGCGGCGGCAGAAATCGATTTTATTAATGTATATGATTATAGAATATGAATTTACAGAATATTGAAAACGTATTGGTTTTAGCTCCCCACACTGATGACGGGGAATTAGGTCTCGGAGGTACGATTAGTAAACTGATTCGACAAGGTAAAAACGTTACTTATGTAGCTTTTTCAACAGCAGAAGAATCTGTTCCTGAAAATTTTCCTAAAGACATCTTAAAAATAGAAGTTAAGGCTGCAACATCTAAATTGGGAATTACTGCCGAGAACTTGATTATTTTTAACTATCAAGTGCGAAACCTGAATTATGCAAGGCAGGAGATATTGGAAAAGCTTATCAAAATTAGAAGAGCAAAAAAGTATGATTTAGTCTTTATTCCCAGTTTACATGATATTCATCAAGATCATGCAACAATAGCTCAAGAAGGAGTAAGAGCTTTCAAAAATACTACTATTTTAGGGTATGAACTGATTTGGAACAACCTTTCTTTTGATACACAATGTTTTATTCGTTTAGAGAAACAAGATATTGAAATGAAAATTAAAGCATTGGAAGAATATCATTCCCAAGGAAAAAGAAATTATCTTTCTAAAGATTTTATTTATTCGTTAGCAAAGACTAGAGGAGTACAAGTTGGCTGTGAGTATGCGGAAAGTTTTGAGGTGATAAGACTATTTTTATGATAATTGAGGATTATGAGCTGAATACTATAATAACTATTTGAAATATAAAGTTTTTATTTAATTGACAATTCCCAGACAATTGACTATTTACATGGAAAAATGGTAAAAAATGTAATTATATTAGGAAATCACATTCAAGCATTAGGTTTAGTACGACAAGCAAATGCTATGAGGGTGAAAGCGTTACTTGCTACTCCTGACAGATATTCAGTAGCGTACTTTTCGAATACGGTAAGTGAAGTATTATTTTATGATACCCCAAAAGAGCTCTATAACAAAATTTGTTCTTATAAAGCAGAGATGAAGGAAACTTTGCTTTTTCCTACAAACGATGAAATGATAGAATTTTTGGTAAAATATTATGATGAGTTTGAAAAATCTTTTTATATGGGGATTCCAAGACCCGAAATAGTTGAATTGTTTAGTAACAAACGTAATACATATCGATTTTGTGAGCAATATCATATCGCATGCCCACGTAGTTGGTATCCAAATACAATAGAAGAGGTCGAACAAATAGCTGATGAGGTGGATTATCCGGTAATCATTAAACCTTCAATCATGTATTCATTTCACAGATTATTCGGCAAGAAAGCGTTTCGATGCAATAATAAGAACGAATTAATTCAACGTGCTGTTGTTGTTGCAAAATATTTCTCATTAGAAAATATTTTAATTCAAGAGTTTTTAAGCGGAGGACCTCAATATCTGTATTCTTATGGAACTTTTGCTACAGAAGGGGTACCGAATGCGGCCGTCATGGTAAATCGGATTCGTCAAAATCCTATGGACTTTGGTAATTCAACAACTTTTGCTATTACTTGTAATATTCCCGAAATTAGAAAGACTGCAGAACAAATTTTGAAACTGACCCGATATTTTGGATTGGCAGAAGTGGAATTTATGTATGATACAAATACCGATACGTACAAATTTATAGAAATAAATACCAGAGCTTGGAAATGGCATAGTATATCAAATAAGCTAGGGTTTGGCTTTTTGGCTGAAATGATTCATTATTATAACGGAGAGGTCACGGAAACAAAACTAGATTTTACAAGAAAAACAGCTTGGGTGGAAAGATTGACTGATTTTTCAGTAATAGTAAAAGAAGTGATAAAAGGAAATTTGAATATGAGGGAGATTTACAACTCATATAAGATAGAAAAGGAATATGCTGTTTGGAGTAGTAAAGATAAATTGCCTTTTTTTATGTATGTACTGATGTCTCCTCTGTTGTTCTTTAAAAGAAAATAACATGATACCATTAAATAAACCTCGTATAAAGTCTGCAAGCGGAAAGTATGGTGATTATGCTGATTTTATGTCTTCAAATTTTAGAGGTTTGAACAGCTATGTCCTTTCATCTGCTGCAGACGGATTACATTTGATTTATAAATCTTTATACGAAAAGAGAGGTACACTTAAAGTAGGAGTTTCTCCTTTGGCGTGTTTCCAAGCTATATATCCTATCGTACGAAACGGACACATACCTGTTTTTGTGGATATCGATGATAAGACGTTTAATATGGATATTGACAACTTGATGAAGTATCCGATAGTAGATGTATTGGAAGTAATCCATTTGGGAGGCAATCCTAATGAAATGGATGTATTATGTGAATGGGCACGGAATAAGCACGTTTTACTCATAGAAGATTGCGCTCAGGCTTTGGGGACTTGCTATAAAGGGAAAATGGTAGGAAATTTCGGGGATTATTCTGTTTTTAGCCTAATAAAAAATTTATATTCCATATCAGGAGGGCTGCTATTGTCTAAAGGAGTAATGACACATACATATCCTTTACTTCCCGAACAGATAGTGTTGTATAAAAGAATAAAGCGTTTTCTTGAGGCACACTGTTCTTATAAAAAATGTAATTTATACAATATTTTATACTATATGTTACTGTCAATAAAGGAAAGAGGAGGCAGATATATAAATGAAAAATGTTTTCAACTAAGTGATACTGTAATGAAAGAGGTCGTAGCTTGCATAAACCAAATTACTGATTACAATACGACAAGAGTAACCAATGCTGAATATATGGTTAATTTGATTGACGACAGTAAATACGTTGCCCAGCAAGTTATAGAAGGTGGAACGAGTAATAGGAACAGGCTTCTTTTTAAATCGGTGAATATTCCGGCTATAAATATAATAAAATATCTAAGAAAACATGGAATTGCTGCGAATAACCTGACCCAAAATTATCTAAATGGATATCAACCAAATATCAAAGAAGACCCTGTACTTTCCGGATATTGTAATTCGTCCGATATACAATGTTATGAAAATACATTCCCATTTATTTTTTCTATTCCCAATTCTCCTTTTTTATCGAAAGAAGAAATGGATTATATTACAAAATTATTAAATAGGTTGTAAGATGAAAATATTATTCTCCACAGGGCATCCTGCCCAAGTACATAATTTCAGGATAGTAAAAAATATACTGGAAAACCATGGGCATAAAGTTGTTTGGGCAGCGAGTAAGAAAGATATAAGTGATTACCTTCTCAAAAAGTATAATATTAAATATACCGAACTGAAAAGACCTTCTAAAGGTTTCTTGTCAAAAATATATGTGTTGATTGTAAATACTTGGATAACCTTTAACTTGATACGGAAAGAACGAGTAGATTTTGTTGTATCACGAATAAACCCCGGCGTTGTATTGGCTGCATGGTTATTAAGAAAACGGCAAATTGTGTTGACGGATACAGAAGTAGCAGGTTTTTATGATGCCTTTTTTTGTAAGTTTGCAAATAGCCTTCTGACTGCTTCTTCATTTGAAAGGCAACTTCGTAAAGATCAAATAAGGTACCATGCCAACATTGAATTATTTTACCTGCATCCGAATCATTTTAAACCAATGCAGGAAGAAGCCTATCAGTTACTAAAACTTAAAAGAGGAACTCCTTATGTGATTGTTCGGTTCGTTACTTGGCAAGCTTTCCATGATAAAGGACATACAGGTCTTTCTTTGGAAAATAAGTTACGGGTTGTCTATGAAATGGAAAAATATGCTAATATCTTCATTAGTGCTGAAGGAAATAGTTTACCACCTGAATTAGAAAAATATAGGATAACAATTCCTTTAGAAAAAATGCATATAGTATTGAATGAAGCAGTTCTTTTCTTAGGAGAAGGGGGATCAATGGACTCCGAAAGTGCTATGCTTGGAACACCTGCAATATATATAAACGATATTTGGCCTGGTTCTACAAACGAGGAAGAAAAATACGGATTGTTGTACAGCTTTAAAACGGATGCAGATTCACAAAAAGCGGCTATTTTGAAAGCGATAGAATTGCTAAAAGATAAAAAATCAAAATCTCAAACTGTGGAAAAGAGGAAGAAATTCTTACAAGACCACATTGACCCCGCTACGTTCCTCGTTTGGTTCATAGAAAACTACCCCGAAAGCAAAAAAATCATGAAAGAAAATCCTGATTATCAATATAACTTCAAATAATGGATTTCACTCTTAAAACTTATCAGTCTCTTTTATCCGCACTGAAGCATGCAGGTTATACTTTCCAAACATTTGAAGAGTTCTTATCTGTTCCTGCTGACGGTAAAGTAGTGGTATTGCGGCATGATATTGACAAAAGACCGGAGAATGCCTTACGGTTGGCACAGATAGAACATGCTTCGGGCGTGAAGGCTTCTTACTACATAAGGATAGTAAAGGGTACTTGGAATGAGGAAATAATTGAACAGATAGTGGCTTTGGGACATGAAATGTCTTATCACTATGAAGACCTGACGATTACCAAAGGCAACTACGAAAAGGCTTTTGAGCATTTCAAGGTACACCTGGTCGAAATACGTCGTTTCTATCCTGCCAAGACAATTTGTATGCACGGAAGTCCGCTCAGCAAATGGGATAACCGGAAGCTGTGGGAGAAATATGATTATAGGAAAGAAGGTATTATCGGTGAGCCTTATTTCGATGTGGATTATACAAAAGTTCTCTATATCACGGATACGGGACGAGCGTGGAATAAAACAGGGGTAAGTGTAAGGGATAAAGTAGAGGGAGGCTTGGAGCTGAAAGTCAGGAATACTCACCGGCTGATTACATTAATTACCCAAAACGATGTCCCCGAAAAATTGATTATCAATACTCATCCGCAGCGTTGGTTTAACTTCGGGTGGGGTTGGATGAAAGAGTTTGTTTGTCAACATATAAAGAATGTGATAAAAAAAGTACTCGTAGCTTTTATGCACTGAAAAAATAAAAAACAATCGATAAAATAATATGGTAAAGAACATGAAGAAGTGGGGATGTATAGCCTTCGTGCTATGTGTCCTGGCAGGCTGTGCGTCTCAAAAACAGATTTCGTACCTGCAAGATGTGCCGGATGACTATCGGCAAAAGATAACACAGGATTATGACCTTAAGATTCATCCGGATGATTTGCTTTCTATCATGGTGAACAGCAAAGACCCCGAACTGGCACAGATGTTCAACTTGCCAATGGTGAGTTACCAGATTGCCAACAGCAATACCGGATATGCAGGGGGACAGAATAGAGTACTGGGCTATCTGGTGGATAAAGAGGGGTACATCGACTTCCCGCAGTTGGGAGTTATCAAGGTACAAGGAATGACACGTACCGAATTGACAAAATATATCAAAAAACAATTGATAGAAAAGGGGCTGATGAAAGACCCTATCGTAACCATTCAATTCCTGAACTTCAAAGTATCGGTATTGGGAGAAGTGAACCGGCCGGGTACATTCGAGATTACCAGCGACCGTATTACCTTGCTGGATGCATTGAGCCTTGCAGGTGACTTGACCGTTTACGGGCAGCGCGAAAACGTAAAGGTTATCCGGGAGGAAAACGGAGAACGGGTAGTGGCTTCGCTGGATTTGCGGAATAAAGATTTATTATCTTCTCCTTATTATTACCTGCAACAGAACGACGTAGTGTATGTAGAACCCAATAAGGTAAAGGCGGGGCAACGGGAGATTAACCAGAACAGAACCATAGGCACGTTCGCTTCCATTCTATCGGTAATGGTATCCTTGGCAGTGCTTATATTCAAATAAAAAACAGTAAAGAAAAAAGTTTATGGGAAAAGATAGGTTTGAAGATTTGGACTTCATAGATTTTAATGACAGCCGCCAGCAGGAGAGCACGGTGATTGCCGATATGCTGTCGGCGGTATATCGCAACCGGAAATGGTTCATCTTGTCCGTGGTGGTGTGTGTCTTGATAGGTTTTCTGTATCTGAAAAGTTCCCCGAAAATATTTCTGCGTACTGCCACCGTACTGGTGAAGGACGAGCAGAAAGGCGGGGGTGTCAATGGTGCGGCGGCCTTTCAGGATTTGTTCTCTCTGGGCGGCAGCACGGTAGATAATGAGGTGGGCATCTTTAAAAGCAAACGGCTGATGCGGACGGTAGTCGAGACGCTGCATCTGAATGTAAGTTATAAAGAGTGGGACGGGTTGAGGAAGAAGGAGCTTTACACCTCTACGCCGTTTACCGTTAATTTTCTCGATGCAGACCCCGCACAAAAGATAAGCCTTACCGTTACGATGACGGATAACGGAAAGGTGACCCTGACGGACATGGTTCTGCAAAACGAGCTGGAAGAAGAGGAGTTCGACGAAAGCCTGACCGTACAACCGGGGGATACGGTGAGTACTCCGGTAGGAAAGATTGCAGTGCAGCCTACGTTGTTTACGAACGAGAGTTATATAGGCAAATCGGTCTATGTGGCAAAAGGAAATTTGAAGGAGGTAGCGGAGGAGTATAACAAGGCTCTGAACGCGGGAGTGACGAACAAGCAGTCGTCGTTGATAGCCCTGAGCATAGAGGACGAGAATGTGCAGCGGGCGGAGGATTTGCTGAATACGCTGATTGAGGTTTATAAGAACGATGCTATCGAGGACAAAAACAGGATTGTGATAAATACTGCCAAATTCATAAACGATAGGTTGGAAATCATAGAAACCGACTTGGCTACCGTGGATGCGGAAATAGAGAATTATAAGAAAAAGAATAAACTGACGGATATTGCCTCGGAAAGTGCCTTGTACCTGCAAAGTTCGAGCATGCTGGACACGGAAGGGTTGAGTGTGGAAAACCAACTGAACATGGCGCAGTACATGAAGGAGTATTTGCAGGATAACTCGAAAACGACAGACCCTATTCCTGCCAGTATCGGGATAGACGATATGGGGGTACAGAACCTGATTATGGAGTACAATACGGTGTTGACGCGGAGGAATAAGCTGATAGCCAACAGCAGTGAAGGTAACCCGCTCGTGCGGGACTTGAACGGTACGCTGATGTCCATACGTCTGTCTATCGCGAAGGCTGTGGATAACCTGATAGCGAGCCTGGAGATACAGGCAGCCAATATGAAGAACAAGGAGCGCGAGAACAGCGATAAGATAGCGTTCGTGCCTACCCAACTGAAATATGTGGTAAGCATCGAACGGCAACAGAAGATAAAGGAGGAGTTGTATTTGTTCCTGCTGAACAAGAAGGAGGAGAATGAACTCCAGCTTTCTATTACGGAGAGTAATTGCCGCATCATAGACCCGGCGGAAGGAGTGGACTTACCGGTTGCTCCCAAGAAGGCGCAGGTGATACTGATTTCTTTGCTGGCGGGAATCATGCTGCCCGCCTTGTGGATTTATATCCGTTCGCTGCTCAATACCAGCGTGCATACGAAGAAGGAGCTGAAAACGGGTGTGAGTATTCCTTTCCTGGGTGAAGTGCCGCTCAAGAAGAGCAAGCACGAGAAGGATATCGTAGTGCAGGAGGGCAGTAGGGAGAGTATCTGCGAGGCGTTCAAGATAGTACGCGATAACCTGGACTTTATGGATACGGAGAAAAAAACGGCAGGAAAGGTGGTGCTGGTAACTTCTGCCAATCCCGATTCGGGAAAGACCTTTATCACGCTGAACCTGGCTATGAGTATGGCGTTGGCTAATGTAAGGGTGGTAATTCTCGATCTGGACTTACGGAAAGGTTCTTTGAGCAAGTGTGTCGGTATAGGAATGAAAAAGATCGGTATATCGAACTACCTGAGCGGCAAGGTGGATGATGTGAAAGAACTGGTACAGGTTTGCGGGGAAGATAGCCGGCTGCACATCATTACTTCGGGAGCGTTGCCGCCCAATCCTGCGGAATTGCTGAAAAGCGGCAGGCTCGACCGGCTGATAGAGGAGCTGAAAAAGAACTATGATTATATCCTGCTGGATAATCCGCCTTATGGCATAGTGGCGGATACGCAGTTATGCGGACGGCTGGCAGACCAGACGATTTATGTGGTGCGCTCAGGCTTATTCGACAAACGGATGTTACCGGAATTGCAGGAGCTGTATGATTCGGGAAAGATGAAGAATATGAGTCTCTTGCTGAACGGAATAGATTATGTAAAGACGGGTTATGGCTACGGTTACGGGTATGGTTACGGCAATTACGGGAACGATGAGGAGCGGAAGAACAAGAAGCCGCTGTACAAGAGGATATTCGGGATTTAAACGATAAGTGTATGTTTTTCTTACGGCATAAAAAGCGGCTGGCGGATACCGGCTTTTTTAGGGGCTTTGTGGATAGCCACAGCCATATCCTTCCGGGGGTGGACGACGGCATAAAGACGATAGAGGAGTCTTTGGAGGTGTTGGCGCACTTCGATTCGCTCGGGGTGAAGAAGGTGAGGTTGACGCCTCATGTGATGAACGGCGTGGAGCATTGGGAGGATGTGTTGCAGGCTTTCGATACGTTGCGCAGGCGTTATACCGGAGAAATCGCGCTCGAGCTGGGGGCTGAATATATGCTGGATTCCGGTTTCCAGAAGAGGCTTGAAAAGGGAGTGCAGCCTTTGTATGGGGATTGTATGTTGGTAGAGACGTCTTATTTTTCTCCTCCAAATAACCTGGACGAGTTGTTGTACAATGTGTCGCTTGCCGGATATACTCCGGTGATTGCGCATCCCGAACGTTATCTTTATATGAGGTACAGCGATTATTGCGAGCTTAAGAACAAGGATTGCCTGTTACAGTTAAATTTACTTTCGCTTTCCGGCTATTATGGAAAACAGGTGATGAAAAAAGCTGAATCCTTACTGGAAAAAGGTATGTATAATATGGTAGGGACGGATTTGCATAATCTGGAAACCTTCAGGAAATGGATAGAGAATGTGAGACTGACAGATAAGCAGACAAGGGAAATTATGTCTCTTCGCTGATTCTCAAAGCCCGCAATGAGCTAAGGAAGCCCCGGAAGCCTGTGTAAACCGCAGGATTCCGGGGCTTCCGCAGTTTTGGGAGTATTTAGAGTTTTCTATCAAATTTGTGAGAGTTGTTTTGATATATTTCCGTATCTTTGCCCCATTATTGAATATTGAACCAACGAATTTTAAGAACCGGACATGATAAAAAGAGTCGTAAAAGTCCTTTGGATTTTCATAGCACTGATAGCATTGACATGCGTTATTATTTTCTTCTCGATAGCAAAAGGTTGGATTGGCTATATGCCGCCTGTGGAAGACCTGGAAAATCCCAATTATAAATTTGCAACGGAAATCTTCTCGGAAGACGGAAAAGTTCTGGGTACTTATTCTTATAGTAAGGAGAACCGCGTTTTTGTGGGATATAACGATTTGTCCCACCATATCATCAATGCGCTGATCGCGACGGAAGACGTACGTTTCGCCGAACATTCGGGTATTGACGCCATCGCGCTGTTCCGCGCCGTGGTGAAGCGGGGGATCCTGATGCAGAAGAATGCCGGCGGCGGCAGCACCATCAGCCAGCAGCTTTCCAAGCAGCTCTATTCTCCGAGCGCCGATAACATTATGGAGCGTCTGTTCCAAAAGCCCATCGAATGGGTTATCGCCGTGAAACTGGAACGCTATTATACCAAAGAGGAGATTCTTACGATGTATCTCAACAAGTTCGACTTCCTGAACAATGCGGTAGGTATAAAAACCGCCGCTTATACTTACTTCGGTTGCGAGCCGAAAGAATTAAAGATAGAGGAAGCCGCCACACTGGTGGGTATGTGCAAGAATCCGTCGCTTTACAATCCGGTACGTTATAACGAACGCTCGCGCGGACGCCGCAATGTGGTGCTCGACCAAATGCGCAAGGCCGGATATATCACCGTTGAGGAACGCGACTCTTTGCAGGCTTTGCCCCTGAAACTGTCCTATCATCGCGTAGACCATAACGAGGGGCTTGCAACGTATTTCCGCGAATATCTGCGCGGCGTACTGAATGCCAGGAAACCTGACAAATCGGATTACCGGGGCTGGCAGATGCAGAAGTATTACGAGGATTCGCTCGACTGGGAAACAAACCCTCTGTACGGCTGGTGCGAAAAGAATACGAAGAAAGACGGAAGCAAATACAACCTGTATACGGACGGGCTGAAAATCTATACCACGATCGACTCCCGCATGCAGAAATATGCGGAGGACGCCGTGACCGAGCATCTGAAAGAATTGCAGGGTTACTTCTTCAAGGAAAAAAAAGGCGCTAAAAAAGCGCCCTATACTTTCCGCCTGACGCAGGAGCAGGTGGACGAAATCCTGGGACGCGCCATGAGGCTGTCCGACCGCTACCGCATCATGAAGAACGCCGGAGCTTCCGAGGCGGAAATCAAGAAAGCGTTTGATACGCCAGAGCAAATGTCCGTGTTCAGTTGGGGCGGCGAGAAAGATACGGTAATGACGCCGATGGACTCCATACGTTATTACAAGTTCTTCCTGCGTGCCGGATTCATGTCGATGGACCCTCGCAACGGTCATGTAAAAGCGTATGTAGGCGGGCCTAACCACCATTACTTCAAGTATGACATGGCCATGGTGGGACGCCGCCAAATCGGTTCTACCATGAAGCCTTATGTGTACTCGCTGGCCATGGAGAACGGTTTTTCTCCTTGCGACCAGGCGCGTCATGTGGAATATACGTTGATAGACGAAAACGGAAAACCCTGGACACCGCGTAACGCCAACAAAAAACGCTACGGCGAAATGGTGACGGTGAAGTGGGGACTGGCGAATTCGGACAACTGGATTACGGCCTATCTGATGAGCAAACTGAACCCGTATGAGTTGAAACGGCTGGTACACAGCTTCGGTGTGCGCAATCGCGATATCGTGCCTTCGGTATCTCTCTGTCTCGGCCCTTGCGAAATATCCGTAGGCGAGATGGTGAGCGCTTACACCGCATTCCCCAATAAGGGTATTCGTGTAGCGCCGCTGTTCGTAACCCGTATCGAGGATAACGACGGTAATGTACTGGCTACATTCTCGCCGGAAATGCAGGAAGTAATCAGCGCATCCAGCGCTTATAAGATGCTGGTGATGCTGCGTGCGGTAGTCAATGAAGGTACCGGCGGACGTGTCCGCCGCCTGGGTGTGAAGGCCGATATGGGCGGCAAGACCGGAACGACCAACTTTAACGCCGACGGCTGGTTCATGGGCTTTACGCCTTCGCTGGTGTCCGGTTGCTGGGTGGGCGGCGAAGACCGTGATATTCACTTCGATACGATGCTGCACGGACAAGGCGCTTCCATGGCATTGCCTATCTGGGCTAAATATATGGTGAAAGTGCTTGGCGACAAATCGCTGGGATATGACGAAAACGAGACTTTCCAACTGCCCGAAGGTTTCGACCCGTGCAAGGACAGCGACTATGAGGATGCGGAACCTGCATCGGAAATAGGATTGGACGATTTGTTTAATTGAGAACCGGATAACAGAAATGGTGTATACAATCTGCATCGGCAGTAACGAGCACCGGAAAGATAATCTGGCATTGGCGCGTAAAAGGCTGTCGGAACTTTTTCCGGATATTCGCTTTTCGGCAGAGGCGGATACGAAACCGTTGTTTTTCCGGCGGCAGGCGTTGTTTACCAATCAGGTGGCACGTTTCATATCCGATTATGACGCCGATGAAGTCATACTCCGTTTGAAAAATATAGAACGGGAAGCCGGAAGAACGCCCGAAGAGAAGGAACGGGAGATTGTGCGCCTCGATATCGACTTGCTGGCCTGTGATGGCAAGGTGTATAAACCCGAAGATTGGAAACGGGACTATATTGTCCGTGGATTGGAAGAACTATAAAGTATTAACGATATGAAATTTCTGGGAATCATTCCTGCCCGTTACGCATCTACGCGTTTCCCGGCCAAACCTTTGGCTTTGTTGGGTGGAAAAACCGTTATTCAGCGGGTGTATGAACAAGTGGCCGGTGTTTTGGACGATGCTTACGTGGCTACCGACGACGAGCGCATCGAAGCTGCCGTAAAGGCGTTCGGCGGAAAAGTCGTGATGACGTCCGTACATCATAAAAGCGGTACCGACCGTTGTTATGAGGCCTGTACCAAAGTAGGGGACGGATTTGATGTGGTGGTAAACATTCAGGGTGACGAACCTTTTATACAACCGTCACAACTGGAAACCGTAAAGGCTTGCTTCGACGACCCGTCCACGCAAATTGCCACCTTGGTAAAACCTTTCACGGCGGATAACGGCTTTGAGGCATTGGAGAACGTCAATTCTCCGAAAGTGGTACTCAACAAGAACATGAACGCCCTTTATTTCAGCCGTTCCATCATTCCGTACCAGCGTAATGCGGAAAAACGGGAGTGGCTGAAAAATCACACTTATTACAAACACATCGGTTTGTATGCCTATCGGGTGGAAGTACTGAAAGAGATAACTTCGCTTCCCCAGTCCTCGCTCGAACTGGCGGAATCGCTGGAGCAGTTGCGCTGGCTGGAGAACGGTTATGCCATTAAAGCCGGCATTACCGAAGTGGAGACAATCGGCATCGATACGCCGCAGGATTTGGAGCATGCGGAACGCTTCCTGCAAGCTCAAAACGTTCAATGAATAGTTGACTGATGATGCTTTTGGACAGAACCATCCAACCTAAAGTAAGGGATATCGAGCATTTGGCCGTACAAATGCCCCGACGCTCCGTCATGCCCAACGGCGTACTTTTGAACGTTCTCGATTCCGGCGATAATGAAGTGGTACGCATAGACCTGCTGATGGAAGGCGGACGCTGGCAGCAGTCGCAACCGTTGCAGGCTCTGTTCACCAACCGTATGCTGCGTGAAGGAACGCTGCGGTACGGCGCTTTGGAAATAGCGGAGAAGCTGGACTATTACGGCGCATGGCTGGAGCTGTCCAGCGCATCGGAATATGCCTACATCACGCTTTATTCGTTGAATAAATACCTGCCGCAGACTTTGGAGATACTGGAGTCTATCGTGAAAGAACCAGTATTTCCGGAGAAGGAGTTGGGCATTATCATAGATAATAATATCCAGCAGTTCATGGTCAATTCGTCCAAAGTGGATTTTCTGGCGCACCGGGCGTTGATGAAAGCGGTGTATGGCGAAGCGCATCCCTGCGGGCGGCTGGTGCAGAAAGAGGATTATAACCGGATAAACCCTGCCGTGCTCAGGGAGTTCTACGACCGGCATTATCATTCGCGGAACTGTACGATTTACGTTTCCGGAAAAGTAAGCGATGATTGTGTGCGGCGGATAGAGGATTTGTTCGGCAGGGAAGCGTTCGGCAAGGATTTTCGCAAACCGGAAAGGAGAGACTTTATTCCGGTTTCTTCCGCAGACAAACGGATTTTTGTGGAATATGCGGATGCCATGCAGAGCGCGGTGCGCATGGGTATGCTTTCCTTGGAGCGCAATCATCCCGATTATTTGAAGACACGGGTGATGGTGACGCTGTTCGGCGGGTATTTCGGAAGCCGCCTGATGTCTAACATCCGTGAGGAAAAAGGATATACTTACGGTATTTCCGCAGGTATCGTGCCCTATCCGGGAAAAGGAATGCTGGTTGTAAATACGGAAACGGCAAACGAGTTTGCAGAGCCTCTTATTCGGGAAGTTTATCACGAAATAGACTGCCTGCAGAATGATTTGGTACCGGAAGAGGAGTTGTCTATGGTAAAGAATTATATGCTGGGCGAGATGTGCCGCAGCTATGAATCGGCGTTTTCGCTGGCAGACGCGTGGATGTTCGTTCAGGTTTCGGGCTTCGGTGATACCCACTTTGAGGATGCCCTGAATGCGGTTAAGGATATTACCCCCGAAGAAATACGGGAACTTGCCGGACGGCATTTGTGCAAAGAGAAATTAAAAGAAGTCATATCCGGCAAAAAAATGTCATAAAAAGCGGGAAGCGGCTCGTGGTTTTGGCAGATTAATCGTATCTTTGTCAAAATACTAATTAAGTAATCTGTAACCAAAGATGAAATATCTATATACCGCAATCATTCTGTTATACTTATCACAGGGCAGTGCCGCAGCCCAAGAAAAGAGCGGTTTCTTCGATAAAATAAAGGGTACTTTCTCATCGGAAATAAAAATAGGGACGCATACGTTTAAAGACGGTTCCGTATATACCGGCGAGATGAAAGGACGCAAACCCAACGGCAAAGGAAAGACGGTTTTTAAGAACGGCGATGTCTATGAAGGCGAATACGTCAAAGGAAAACGCGAGGGGTACGGCGTCTATACTTTTCCCGACGGCGAGAAGTACGACGGCCAGTGGTTTCAAGACCAGCAGCATGGCAGAGGTATCTATTATTTTATGAACAATAACCGTTACGACGGTATGTGGTACCAGGATTACCAACACGGCAAAGGCACCATGTACTACTATAACGGCGACCTTTACGAGGGCGACTGGATAAACGACAAACGTGAAGGCCAGGGTACTTATACCTGGAAGAACGGTTCCAAATACATCGGCTCGTGGAAAGACGACAAAAAGAACGGTGAGGGTACGTTAATCTGGAATGACGGCTGCAAATACGACGGTCATTGGAAGAATGATGTACGCGACGGCAAAGGTACGTTTGAATATGCCAATGGCGATAAGTATGTAGGCGACTGGAAAGAGGATATGCAGCATGGCAAGGGTATTTACTTTTTCCATACGGGCGACCGCTACGAGGGTTCTTACGTGCAGGGCGAGCGTACCGGCGAAGGCATTTATTATCATGCCAGCGGCAATAAATATGTAGGAAACTTCAAGAACGGCATGCAGGACGGACAGGGTACGTTTACATGGGCCAGCGGTGCCGTATACGACGGACAATGGAAAGATAACCAGCGTAACGGCTATGGCGTTTACAAATGGAACGTCGGCGACTCCTACGAAGGTGAATGGAAAGATAATAAATTCAACGGCCAGGGTACTCTGATTCTTACCGACGGCACAAAATACAAAGGCGGTTTTGTGAACGGACTGGAAGAGGGAAGCGGCGTACAGGAAGATAAGAACGGAAACCGCTACGAAGGCTTCTTCAAACAAGGCAAGAAAGACGGCCCGTTTGTGGAAACGGACAAGAACGGAAAGCTGATACGGAAAGGAACCTACAAAATGGGACGGTTGAGTAATTGAAAATTGAGAATTAAAAATTAAAAAATAGAGAGGGCTGCGCGATTCAGATGAATATTGCGCAGCCCTTATTTTTTAATTCTCAATTCTTAATTCTCAATTTTCAAATAATGTATTGAGAACTGATGGATTCATTGCTCATCACTCGTCTGATGGTTTCGGCAAACATGTCGGCGATGCTCAATTGCTTAACCTTATCGCATTTCTTGGAGTAAGGAATACTGTCTGTAAATACCATTTCGGTCAGACCGGACTCTTGTACGCGGAATGATGCCGGATCGGACATCACGCAGTGGCTGGCAATGGCACGTACGGATTTGGCGCCTGCTTCCATCATAATGTTGGCAGCTTTGGTAATGGTGCCGGCCGTATCCACAATGTCATCCACCAATACGACATTCTTGTCTTTTACGTCACCGATAATCTGCATGGTGGCAACTACGTTTGCTTTTTCACGCGTTTTGTTGCACAATACCAAAGGTACGCCGAGGTATTTGGAGAATGTGCTGGCACGTTTTGAACCGCCCACGTCGGGAGTTGCGATAACAAGATCATCCAGCTTTAATGATTCGATATAAGGAAGGAATACTGCCGATGCATACAAATGATCAACGGGAATGTTGAAGAAACCTTGAATTTGGTCAGCATGGAGATCCATAGTAATCAAACGGTCGATGCCTGCAACTGAAAGCAGGTCGGCTACCAGCTTGGCGCCGATGGAAACACGAGGTTTGTCTTTTCTGTCTTGACGTGCCCAACCAAAATAAGGAATAACTGCAATTACACTTTTGGCGGATGCTCTTTTGGCCGCATCAACCATCAGCAGAAGTTCCATCAGATTGTCGGAATTAGGGAAAGTGGATTGAACCAGGAATACGTTTGCGCCACGGATGGACTCTTCGTAAGAAACGGCGAATTCACCATCAGCAAAGTGGGTGATATTCATCTTTCCTAGAGGGCAATCAAGGCTGGCGCAGATTTTTTCTGCAAGGTATCTCGAGTTTGTTCCGGAGAATACCATAAAGGGTGCTTTTTCGCTCATTTTGTAATAGATGTTACCTATTTATTAATTTGCATGCAAAGGTATGAATTTCCCGCTACATAATACAAGACTTATTGTAGAAAAAATATTTTTCTTTACCGGATTTATTTGTAGCTTTGCTTTGTGAAATGCCTTTCATCTATATTATTGTCGGTAGGAATGCTATGCCTGGCAGGTACGGCGTTTGTCTCGTGTGTGGGTACGGCTCCTACAAAAGAGGTGCATCTGATTGATTCCTTGAATCAGGCGGCATATACTTATCGTTATAAAAATCTGGACTCGTCGTGTCATGCGGCGTCGAGGGCTTACCGGGAAGTGGGGCTTTACAGACAAGGAAAGGCGGAAGCCTGTAATAATCTGGGATTCTGCGCTTTTATGCGCATGGATTTCGAGCAGGCGGAGAAATACCATCAGGAAGTGTACGGCCTGACAAAGAATGAGTTGGAGCTTCTTATCGCCGATATAGGCTTGATGAAGATTTATCAGCGGACGGCGCTGAACAAGGAGTTTTATGATTACCGCAACAGCGCCGTGCGCCGCATGAAACGTATCGCCGAGGATAATAATCTGTTTGCGGACAGGCATGAACGGATGCGGCTGGCCTACGCCCGGTCGGAGTTCTATATCGTATCTGCCATATATTACTATTATCTGCAGCAGCGGTCGGAAGCTCTGGCGTCCATCGATGAGGTGCCGGAGAACGAGGAGCTGGCAGCGGACACCAACCAGTTATTGTATTATCACTATATAAAGGGTTCGGCTTCTCTGTGTGACGGAGAAACGCCCGACGAGCGTCGTTTAAGGGAGTTTGACGAACTTTACACAACCTGGAAACTGGCTTCCAGAAAAGGGTATCTGTATTTTGAGGGAAACGGCGTACAGGGGTTGGCCAATCTGATGGCTTCGCCGGATAATTATGAATTCTTTCAAGGACGGCGGGCGCATGCGCTGAAGCAGTTCGGCGAGCCGGTGGATTCTTTACTGCCCATGCGGTTGGGGCAACTGGCTTTGGAGAAATTCCGGCAATATAATGACATTTACCAAATTGCGGGCGCGTACGTTTCCATCGGGAAGTATCTGAATGCGCACGGGGAATACGAGCAGGCTCTCGATACGCTGAAACGTGCTCTGGAATGTGTAAACGACCATCATCGCCGCTTTTACGATTGCCACGACAGCTTGGACTGGTTGAAGGCTTACGACCGCCGTGATACGATATGCGCGGAGAAGTCGTGGATTCAGCAGAAACTGAAAACCGTTCCCGAATGGATTTCAAGGATACGCGAACAGTTGAGTGTGACTTACGCCGGGCTGGAAATGAAAGAGTATTCGGATTACAATAGGAATATATATCTGGATATTCTGGAAGATACCCGTCAGGATAAGGAGCTGGAAAGCCGTTATCAGGCGTTGGAGAAAGAGGCGGGACAACTGAACCTGCTGCTTTTCTGTGTGATTACGGGGCTTATTTTGGTGCTGGTGTTCTTCTGGTTCTTTAATAAACGCTCCAAACTGCGCAACAGATTACACCTGCACCGCTTGCAGTCCATGCTGGATATTTGTCAGGGAATAACCGCATCCATCCCCGCCGATGCGCAGACTGAGGAAGACATCACGGATGCGATTCTGACGGCTGTACGTCCGGGACTGAAATGCCTGTTCGGTACAGAAGAGGTATGTATCAAAAACAGAGAATTGGTATTCGCACGGCGTATGGGAAAAGACGAGCAGGCTATGGTGCAGGTAATCAACCCCTATATCCAATGGGCGCTGGACAACGGAATGACGTCCATCTCTCTCGGCGAGGAACAGCGCAGGCTGGAAAAGCAACGCTATATCCATGAACAGCATATCGCCGGAAACAAACGGCAGAATCTGATTAAAAAGGCTTGTCTTTCCATTGTCAATGGCATTCATCCTTACATCGACCGTATTCTGAACGAGGTGCATAAGCTGATACGCATGGGATATATCCATGATGAAACTATCAAAAAAGAGAAGTATCAGTATATTGATGAACTTGTCACCACCATTAACGAATATAATGATATTCTGGCTTTGTGGATTAAGATGAAGCAAGGTACGCTGAGCCTGAACATCGAGGCTTTTGAGCTGAATGAACTTTTTGAATTGCTAAGGAAAGGGAACCGGGCTTTCGAGATGAAGCGGCTGGATTTGGAAGTGGAGCCGACCGATGCCTGCGTGAAAGCGGACAAGGCCTTGACTCTCTTTATGATAAATACATTGGCCGAGAATGCGCGCAAATATACTCCTAAGGGGGGTAAGGTGAAAATCTACGCCCGTCGGGAGAGTGATTATGTGGAAATATCCGTTGAGGACAACGGCTGCGGCCTGTCTCCGGAAGATGTCGCCCATATCATAGGCGAGAAAGTATATGATTCCAAAGCCATCGGAATGAACGACGCGCCCGACCGGGAAGAATTGCGAAAGAATAAGGGCAGCGGGTTCGGTTTAATGAATTGTAAGGGTATCATTGAGAAATATAAGAAGACGAATCCTATTTTTAATGTGTGCCTGTTCGATGTAGAGAGTACGTTGGGGCAGGGCAGCCGCTTCTATTTCAGGCTGCCGGCAGGAGTACGCAAGGTTTTGACGGTAATGCTGCTTGCATTCTCTTTGGGTATGGTTTCTTGCGATAAAGCGACAGATAACGATATGCCGAAGGAAACGCTTACCGATTCTCTGACATCGGCCTTGCAGGCAGAATATGAACTTTTACTGAATCGGGCTTCCGACTATGCCAATGCAGCCTATTACTGTAATGTGGACGGTGAATATGCGATGGCTTTGCAATATATAGACTCCGCGATGATTTGCTTGAATGAGCATTACGGAAAGTATGCCGAAGAGCCGCGTCGCTATATGGCTTTGGCCGGGGATGACACGCCTGCCGAGCTGGATTGGTGGAATAGGATGTTTAATTCGGACTTTCATGTGATACTGGATATCCGGAACGAGGCGGCGGTTGCTTTTCTCGCTTTGAAGCAGTGGGATGAGTACAGTTACAATAATGCCGCTTATACTACTTTGTACAAGTTGCTGGGCGAAGACCAGTCTTTGGAAGATTTCTGCCGTGAGCTGGAACGCTCTACGAATAATAAGATGGTGAGCATCCTGCTGGTGATTATTTTGCTGGTTACGCTATGTCTGGGGTATTATGTTCTGTATTTCCGCAGGAGATTGGTAAACCGTTGGAACCTGGAACAGGTATTGGAAATCAACAAGCAGGTGTTTTCCGCCTCTGTAATGCCTGCATCCGAAAACGAGGAGATGCTACAACGGGAAGAAGATACGCTGAAAGGTATTCCGCAACACATAGCGGATAATGCATTCGACGCGGTTAACGAGTTGTTGGGTATAGAGCGGTTGAGTATTGCGGTGTATAACGAGGCTGCCCATAGGTTGGAGTACGCGTCCAATCCTTTGGAAGGAGCAGCGGAGAATAAATCCGTGTGGAAAGACTTGATGCAACGCTGTTTTGAAGAACAGAGGTATCTGTCGGAAAGTGGAATGCAGGCATTGCCTCTCATTGTGAAAGCCGGAAACTCCAGTCAGTGCATAGGGGTGTTGTGCCTGGTAAGAAGCGAGGCGCAGCAGGAGTCCGACCACTTGTTGCTGGAGCTGATAGCCCGTTACGTTGCGATCGTGATATTCAATGCGGTAGTGAAGCTGGCAACGAAATACCGGGATATCGAGACGGCTCAGGACGAAGCACGCCGTGCGTCGTGGGAAGACAGCGTGCTGCATGTGCAGAATATGGTGCTCGACAACTGCTTGTCTACCATCAAGCATGAAACGATTTATTATCCGAACAGAATAAAGCAACTGATAGGCAAGCTCCGTTCCGGTGAGTTGTCGGAAACGGAAGAGCGGGAAACGGTAACGGCTATCAGCGAGCTGATAGAGTATTATAAGGGGGTATTCTCCATTTTGAGCCAATGCGCATCCCGCCAATTGGAAGAGGTTACTTTCAGGCGTACGGTGATTCCTGTTTCCGAGTTATCGGAAGCTGCGGAGAAGTATTTCCGCAAGGCGGGCAGGGGAGTTGCGGCTTCTGTTGTTTTCAGTACGGAAACGGTAGACGAATCGGTTGTCGGCGATATAAACCAATTGCGTTTTCTGTTGGAGAACTTGATTGATGAAGCTTTGTCTGTACCTGTTTCGGGAAAAATCAGCCTGACTTGTGCAGTAGAAGATGATTTTGTGCGTTTTCTTTTTACAGACACGCGGCGGGAGAAGACAAGGGAAGAGCTGAACCAACTGTTTTATCCGAATCTGGCGCGTATGACGGCCGGTGAAAGGGGAGAGTTGCACGGTACGGAGTATCTGCTATGCAAACAGATTATTCGCGACCATGACGAATTCGCCGGAAGAAGAGGATGCCGCATTAACGCGGAACCTGCGGAGAAAGGGGGATTTGCCGTATACTTTACGCTGCCCCGTTATCTAAAAAGAATTTAGCCGGGAAGATAATTGTTTTTCCCCGGAGCAAATCGGAATAAGTAAGGATGAAAGGATATGAAATATGGAAGCAAAGAAATTTAAAGTCATTATTGTAGAGGACGTAAAGCTGGAGTTAAAGGGGACGGAAGAGATATTCCGTCACGAAATACCGGATGCGGAAGTTATCGGTACCGCCATGACGGAACAGGAGTTCTGGGGTTTGATGGAAACCGGTGTACCGGACCTTGTTTTACTGGATTTGGGCTTGGGCGGTTCCACCACTATCGGCGTGGAGATTTGCCGCAATATCTTTAAGCGCTATCCGGGTGTGCATGTGTTGATATTCACCGGAGAGATTTTGAATGAGAAACTATGGGTGGATGTTCTTGATGCGGGAGCCGACGGTATCATTCTGAAGACCGGAGAACTGCTGACCAAGACGGATGTACAGGCCGTTATGGACGGGAAGAAACTCGTTTTCAATTATCCCATATTGGAAAAGATTGTAGAACGCTTTAAAACTTCCGTCCGGAATGATGCGAAACGGCAGGAAGCCGTTATCAGTTATGATATAGACGAATACGACGAACGCTTTCTCCGTCATCTTGCTTTGGGGTACACCAAGGAGATGATTGCCAATCTGAAAGGAATGCCGTTTGGCGTGAAGTCTTTGGAGAAACGGCAGAATGATTTGATAGGACGCCTTTTTGGAGATTATGAACGAGTGGGAGTAAATGCTACGCGCCTGGTGGTGCGTGCGCTCGAGCTGCGTATTCTTGATATTGACAATCTGGAAGCGGACGAGGAATAATCCCGGATAACGAGTAGTTATGAGGAATAAATGGCGCATGCCCCATCCCGCAACGATGTTCTTCCTGCTGACGCTGGGAGTTATCTTTCTGTCGTGGATATTCGATGTCTACGGTTTGAGTGTGCGTCTGCCTCAGACAGGCGAGGAGATACGTGTACAGAGTTTGTTGAGCCCGGAAGGTATTCGATGGCTGTTGCGCCATGTGGTAACGAATTTTACGGGTTTCGCCCCGTTGGGGCTGGTTATCGTGGCGATGTTCGGGATAGGAGTTGCGCAACATTCCGGGTTTATAGATGCGTGTATACGCAAAGGCATACGCGGCCGGGGACGTAATCCGTGGCATATCGTACTCAGTGTTATTGTTTTGGGGTTGCTGTCCAATGTAGTGGGGGATGCCGGATATATCATATTGCTGCCTATCGCCGCAACGTTATTCCATTCGGTAGGATTGCATCCCGTAGGCGGAATTATAGCTGCTTATGTATCGGTGTCGTGCGGTTATAGTGCCAATATACTTTTGAGTACGCTCGATCCTATGCTTGCCGCCGCAACACAAGAGGCTGCCGATATGACGGATGTGTCGGGCGGACGGGTCGGACCTCTGTGCAATTATTATTTCTTTTGCGCATCTACTTTCCTATTGGTGCTCATTATTTACCATATAACCCGTAGAAGACTATTGCCGGGCTTAGGGGAATACAATGGAAGTAATGCGTTCTGCGGTTATAAGCAGTTGTCCCGAAAGGAGCAGAGAGCTTTGTTGGGAGCTGTCATTGTCGGTTTGCTCTATGCGGCGCTTGTTCTGTGGGCTACATTCTCTTCGTGGGGGATATTGAGAGGCGTTAATGGTGGGTTGATCCGTTCGCCGTTTATTGTCGGTATCCTGTTCCTGCTATCTTTGGGGATAGGGTTGATGGGAATGGTGTATGGATTCGCTTCCGGACGTTATCGTACGGACGGTGATGTGATAGAGGGGCTGACCCAACCGATGAAGTTATTGGGTGTTTATTTCGTAATCGCTTTTTTTGCTGCCCAGATGTTCGCTTGCTTTGAGTATTCACATCTGGATAAGTGTATCGCAATAATGGGAGCGAATATGCTTTCTTCCGTTCGTTCGGACAGTTTGTGGATACTGATATTATTTATTTTGTTTACTGCTCTTATTAACCTCATTATGGTTTCTTCCACATCGAAGTGGGCGTTTATGTCGTTCATTTTCGTTCCGGTATTGGCCGGTATGGGGATTTCTCCGGATATGACACAGTGCGCGTATCGCATCGGTGATAGTGCAACGAATGCGATTACTCCTTTCATGTTTTATATGCCGCTTGTTCTGACGTATATGCAGCAGTACGATAAGCAGTCTACTTATGGTTCGCTGCTTAAATATACGTGGAGATATTCATTGGCCATTCTTATTGCCTGGACTGCTTTGTTTGTGCTTTGGTATCTTTGTAAACTGCCGCTGGGATTGTAAGTCGGGATTGTTTTCGCGCGTATCTTTATTCTGCGGTAATAATATCAACATCATAACCAATGAAAAGCCCACTTTCAATGACTCCCGTAATGGATTTGAGCTGTTGTTCCAAACCGGAGCCGATGGTGTCGAAACGGACATCCAAGATAAAGTTACCGTTTTCGGTCAGTATCGGACCGTCTTTCCCAACAGCAAGCCGCAATGTTATTTCAGAAGCTCCCAACCGACGAATCTCCTGCTCCGCATGATTGAGCGCACCGGGAAAGACTTCCACCGGAACAGGAAATTTACTTCCCAAACGCTCCACCTTCTTGCTTGGGTCGATGATGATGTAACTTTTGCCACTACTCTTAATCAGCAATTTTTCTTTGAACATGGCACCGCCGCGACCTTTAATCAGGTTATGTTGCGGATCGACCTCATCGGCTCCATCAAAAGTCCAGTCGGGACGTTTATTCCAAAGGGTGGTTTGTGGTATGTTCAGTTGTATGCAGGTCATTGAAATCTCATTGGAAGCGGGTATTATCTCTATGTGGAGCGCTTCCTTGCGTATCCGTTCGGCCAATGCGAATAAAGTCAGGTAGACAGTAGAGCCGGAGCCGGCACCGATTATATCTCCGTTTTTGGCTATATCGGCTACTTCTTTGGCAACACGCTCTTTGCCGGCTCTGTTGATAATAGTATTTGACCATTGCAACTGTTCTATGAGTTGATTGTTCCACTTCATACCTTTTACTGTTTCTTATATTATTATTATAACATAACTTTAAAGAAAAAAGTTTGCCAAGAATGTTTTCTGTTTCATTGGTTAACGGACTTTGTAAATACGCTATTCATTAAGGTTATAATTTAAGTCGTATGGGCGACCGTCTATTTCTATATTGATAGATACATTGTCCTTGTTCCCGGTTTCTTTAAACTGACCCTTGATTGTGTGACCTGTGGCAGAGCGTACGGGGTATAGTACTGTAATATATCGTACAGGACTGTTATCTGGCTTCCGCATGACAACCGCATAGGACTTTCTTTGTTCATATTTTCTGTCTGTCTGGTAGGATATGCGACCATCAAATTCTTTGAAGATAAGATTCTTATTTATTTCTCCGAATGTACGAACTAATAGGTTGTTGTCACCATTGAAGGTGGTATGAGCGCTAAATACTTCCTTATCCAAAAGAACATTGTCAACTGACTTTTCATCGCAAAGATGGAAATATAATTTTGCATATCCGGTAGCTGTCCCGAATCCTTCATCTACAAGTACAAAGAATTCTTGTGGCTGTTTGACGTAGAAGATGGCTCGACGGTGTTTGAAGTTGGTATATCCTTGATTTTCCGTCACAATAAGTTGGTATTCATTTTCATCTTTGGATAATAATAAGGTTCCGGCTGCTTTATTGATGTTTTCCGCTCCGGTCTCTTCATGTTCCGCGGTCTTGCCTAAAACCATCGTGTTATGCGCTTTGGTCTGGCGGAACCATCTGCGTAACTCCATTACATTTTCATTACCCTCTGCCATATATGCACAAACACCGGAGTCGGGGAAGAAGTTACGCCCGTTACGATATAGCTCAAACGTACCGTTGTCAAGCTGGTTATGGCTCGAATCGCCCAATTTTGAAGAAATATTATTACTGTGAATCAATACGGTAGATTGTGAGTCCCAACCGCTACGCAGTACATAAAAGCCTGAAGATTGGAACGTTTTTATTTGTGTGCTCGGACAAGCGCCGCTTTTGCCATATGTGTACATATATTCAAACTCGGAATCTTCAGGAAACATTTCCATATATTTCTTGAAATTCTTATTTAGCACGCTTCGGGTTTTCACCCATGAATCGTTGAAAGCAGGGCTGCAATCTTTACTGTTTTTCGTGAAATAGCTGGGGTAAGTGAAGTGCATCACTACCTTTGCCGCTTTTAAAAGTACCTCATTGAGATTTGGTGAAAGTAAATTCTCCGGAACTTTGTTCAGAAGAAGCAGTCGTTTGAGGTCATACAGTCCGTCTAATATACCTATATGATAATGTAGAGACAAGTCGTTTGTCATACCATCCTCCAAAAACAGTTTTGAAGTTTGGTCATTGATAATATCACAACCTGTTTTTTGCCATTGTGAGGCATTCTTCAACTCAGGGAACAAAGTTCCTGCAAACACTAATGCCACTGCTTGGCTTAGCAAGATGTTATTTTCACCGGCATATTTGTATTTGGATAAATAATCGGCATGCTCCGCAAAGTGTACCAGGAAAAAAGAGAGCCACTCCGGCGTAAAGTTGGGAGAACTTTTGAAATATTCAAATGACTCCGTCTGCCCCATAATGCGTGTGGACACTTGAAGCTGATACCATTTAAACTTATCAGGACTGCCTTCGGGCAGAGGATGCTTGGCAATCCAATCGGTATATACTTCTTTCCATGAAAGCATATATTTCTCATCATGAGAATCTTGATAGGTTTTTCCTTGAAGCGGCATCCAATTGTGGCGATGCAATTGCTTCTGATATTCATTATCCGCACCTTTAGGCGCAAATTCCCAATTGATTGTTTTATCGCTGTTTTGTAGGGAATAAGGCTTTTTCAGATTCTTATCTTCCAAATAGTTATCGTTTACATAAAAACGGTATTCATCTATGGCATAGTCCGCATAACCACGCTCTACCTCACTGGGAGAAGCTGATGTGACATTGGGATTCTTTATATTCTCTCTGTTTATGTAGTAAACCAACAGTTCTTTTAAGGCAGTATTATCATCACCGGCTTCATGCAGCGATTTGACAGTACCCAATCCGGGATAGTCCAGATTAAGAATATTGAATAGGGTTACTTCTGTATCTTCGTCTGAGGGCAGAGCGGGCTTTTCTTCATCCTCTACGGGTGGTTTCTCTTCTTCCTTATCTTTTATGGGTATGTCGTTATCTGTACATCCGAACATAATGATAGAAGATAGGAATGCACAAATGTAAAAATGGCGTTTGAATATCATCGTATTAAGTATTTAGTTTATTTGTGCAAATATAAGAAGTTTATCACCGAGTGCCGTTCAGTAATGTATATATCCTAACTACAAATAGGAGTTGAATTATTAATTTGGTTGAATATGTTATTAGAATTGTCTTTTAGAAAGAGAGAGGAAATGCCGAAACAAGAAAAGAACTCATTTACCGTTGATATCAGTTTAAAGAAATGATTTAGAAAAACATAGACAATCGTTAGTAACGGATCCAATAGGCTGTAATGACTTGAATTACATTTACATTACACTTCTCAGAGGGAAGTTCTTATTAGAAATATGTTTGGTATAATATATTGTAATGGTAAATATTATTTGCAAATAATAGCTAAGAAGTCATGGCGATATATTATTTTTGCCAAAAAAAGATATTTAATAATGATACTATAATAATCATTGAGTAAATATGAAAACGGAGTTAATAGAAAATTTAGACTTTACAGAGAAAGATTATAATGAGAAAACAGCAGGTGAGGATATTGCTTCTTTCAACGAGTTTATAGATGCTATTATCGCATTTGTAGAACAAAGTGGCGGTACTTTGGAAGATGCAATCATTATGGCTGACGACGCTTATTACCAATTATGATGCAACTCTTTTAAAAAATATTATGTATGTATAAAGCATTGTGTTTCAGTAATACAACTATTTGCTTGCCATATAGAAGACTATCATTTTAATACAAACAATAAATATTTTGAATGTAAAATTTGTAGTTTTCATAAAAAAACGTACCTTTGCACCGCAATTAAGGCTGGTTCCGTAGCTCAGCTGGATAGAGCAACGCCCTTCTAAGGCGTGGGTCTTGCGTTCGAATCGCAACGGAATCACAACGAAAAGGCAACAGTCGATAAAAACTGCTTGCCTTTCGTCGTTTTATAATCTTAATGAATTTTCTTCCCGATAAACCGCTATCATCCCGTCAACATCTTTGTTTACGTAAAATAACACTTGTTACTACTCTCGTAAAAAGCTCAAAAAAGGTAAAAAGGTTTTGCTCCTACGTTATAGGCTGCTAACTTTGGAATATCAACTTTTAAAATAATAAAAGCATATGAAAAAATTAATCTTATCTCTTGCACTATGTTGTGCAGCTACTAATTTCTTTGCGCAGAATGCTGACCCTGCACAATTGGTCAACGAAGGTAAAGCCGCACTTGAGGCTAAAAATTATCAAGAAGCATTCACAAAATTCAGTGCTTATCTGACACAGACCAACAACCAAGACTCTGTAATCGCTTTTAACTGCGGTGTTTGCGCCGATAAAATTAAGAAGCCGGCGGACGCTTTGAAATATTTCGATATAGCCGTACAGAAAAAGTATAACTTGGCCAATGCTTATATCGGTAAAGCCGGTGCATTGAAGGATTTGAAGAAGAATGATGAATATGTAGCTACTCTGAAAGAAGGTCTGGAAGCAGTTCCCGGAAATAAAACATTGACCAAGCTGTATGCCACTTACTATGTAAATCAAGGTATTTTGGCACAAAGAGCCAAGAAAAACAGTGCCGCAGAAGAAGCTTTCAAACAAGCGGTTTCTATTCAGCCCGACAATGTAAACGCACTCAATAGCTTAGGCTCATTATACTACAATCAAGGCGCAACTCTGCTGAAAACAGATGCAGATAAAGCAAAAGAGGAATTTAAACAAGCCAAGGAATATTTGGATAAACTGATTCCGTTATTGTCTGCCGACAAACCGGCTCAAAAGAAAATGAAAGACAATGCAAATACAATGTTGAATTTCATCAATTCTCAATTACAGTAAATATTTTCAAGAAGATAGCAAAAGAGAGGCAGGTACTGAATTACAATTACCTGCCTCTCTCTTTATTCTACCACTTGTATCATTTGGTCTTTCTCAATACCACTGCCGTACGTGCCGGAATATAGAGCTTCAGCCACTCCTTCTTTTCTTTCTTATACAGAGGATCCGATAGAGTGAAATGCTTCACTGTATCATCGGTAAGGCCGTTACCGCCATAATCCGGATTATCCGTATTTAATATAACCTCATAAGAACCTGCCGGAACCAAGAAGCCATAATCAGTGAAAGACTGTTTAGGATTGAAGTTGAATACAAATATCAAATCCTTACGCATATACGCCAATATCTGATCGCCGTCATTATGCCAGATTTCCTGAACCGGTGTAGCCTGGAAATTCTTCACGCTCTTGATGACTCCCAACATGGCGCAATCGAAATCACCCAGATAATGATATGCCAGATTCTTGTTATCTACCAAATCCCATTGACGGCGGGCATACTTGCACGACCAGCCGTTACCTTCACGAGGGAAGTCTATCCATTCGGGATGGCCGAATTCATTACCCATGAAATTAAGATAACCGCCATTAATAGTCGTCGCTGTCAGCAAACGTATCATTTTGTGCAAAGCGATGCCACGATGTACCGTATAGTTTTCATCACCTTTCTGCATGTGCCAATACATATCGGCGTCTATCAAGCGGAAAACAATGGTTTTGTCACCTACCAATGCTTGGTCGTGGCTTTCCGCATAAGATATTGTTTTTTCGTCCTGACGGCGATTAGTTACTTCCCAGAACATGCTGGACGGTTTCCAGTCTTCATCTATTTTTTCTTTGATAGTCTTAATCCAATAATCAGGAACATTCATAGCCATGCGATAATCAAACCCATAGCCGCCGTCCTCAAACTTGGCAGCCAGCCCCGGCATTCCCGATACTTCCTCCGCAATGGTTATTGCTTTAGGATTAACTTGATGAATCAAGCGGTTGGCAAGCGTCAGATAACAGATGGCGTTGTCGTCCTGATGACCGTTGAAATAATCTCCATAATTACAGAATGCTTCACCTAAGCCGTGACTGTAATACAACATGGAAGTCACACCGTCAAAACGGAAGCCGTCGAAGTGATATTCTTCCATCCAGTACTTGCAGTTGGACAGTAAGAAATGAATTACTTCATTCTTGCCATAATCAAAGCAAAGTGAGTCCCATGCCGGATGTTCGCGACGGGCGCCCGGGTAGAAATATTGATTCGGATCACCGGCAAAGTTCCCCAAGCCTTCAACCTCGTTTTTCACTGCATGTGAATGAACAATATCCATGATAACGGCAATACCCATGCTGTGGGCTGTATCAATCAATTCTTTCAGTTCTTCCGGAGTACCGAAACGGGAAGAAGCCGCAAAAAAACTGGAAACATGATAGCCGAAACTTCCGTAATACGGATGTTCCTGAATCGCCATAATCTGAATACAATTATATCCGTCCTTGGCAATGCGCGGAAGAATCTTTTCCTGAAACTCTTTGTAGCTGCCTACTTTTTCCTCCTGTTGTGCCATACCGATGTGGCATTCGTAAATCAACAACGGGTCGGTAGCGGCCTTGAAGCTCTTTTTCTTCATCTTGTACGGTTTCTCCGGAGACCATACTTGCGCGCTGAATATCTTGGTTTGCTCATCTTGAACAACCCGATTGGCCCATGCCGGAATGCGTTCGCCGCAACCGTCGTCCCAATACACCATCAACTTATATAAGTCGCCGTGTTTCATGGCGTCGGCGGGGAGCTTTATTTCCCAGTTGCCGTTCGCCTTACGTTTCAGGCTGTATTTTTTCTCTTCTTTCCAATCGTTGAATGTGCCAATCAGGAAAATTTGGGTGGCATTAGGCGCCCATTCGCGAAACACCCAGCCGTCATCTGTGCGATGTAAACCAAAATAAAGATAGCCGGATGCAAAATCCGATAATGTCTGCTTTCCCTTGTTGGTCAACTCAGCCTCTTTTTCAGCGGCATGTTTATGGCGTCCGTTTATGGCATCTGCATAAGGTTCCAGCCAAGGATCGTTTTTAATCAAATTCAATGTTTCCATAGAGGATTAATTTTGGATATTTGATATTATGCTTTAACTTTCACAATTACTTTTTTCACGCCGTCCGGAGTGATACCGGGAGCGTGTCCGTCTTGTGGGAAGAAAATGGCAAACATACCTGGTTTTACTTCGATATAGCTTTCCGCCAGACCGGCAAAGAAAGTAATATCCTTTTCCGCGTTGTAAGGAGCATCGGCCGGAACGCAGTCTTTGGCAGCGGTATACCCCATTAATTCGGTTCCTGATAGAGGTATCTGGATGTCAATAAAGTCTCTGTGAGTTTCCAGCTTGGCATCTTCTTTTGCTTTCGGTTTGGTTTGCGCTACATTTACAAGCAAATCTTTACCTTTGAGCTCGGTTTTTCCCACTTCCAAAGCGTTTAAGTCGTGCGATTTCAAAAACTCGATGGCCTGTGCGAATAAAGGATTCAGCGAAGCGTATTTCTCTATGTTTTCAAGTCTGTCTACTACCATAATTCAAATATTTTTTAGTTAGTTATAAATAGGTAATTATTATTCAAAGTCGTCTATTGTGTAATTCACAAAGTCGGAAAAACGTTTCATCTGCTTGAAGACGTCATCTGTACGCTCCAGAAAGTCGGGAGCCAGAAAGAAGCTGTCAGGCTGATAACAAGTAACGGTGTATTCCTTACATTGCAGATACTTCAGGTACGGATAATCTTTTGGGAAACCTTTCGGGGCCGTCTTTAGAAAATTCTCTCCGATAACGGGAAAGTATTGCTTGAAAGCAGGATCCTCGACAATCCCCCGAAATTCATCCATATTATCATAAACAGCCTGTCTCAGGGCTTTCAGCAAGGGAGAGGGCGGACAATAGCTGCCACCCGCCAAGAGGCAGTTTCCCGGTTGCAGATGAACATAGTATCCGCAGTGGTCTGATTTCTTCCCTTTGGCATTGATGTAGCCGCCGAAATGATTTTTATAAGGCGTTTTGTCTTCCGTAAAGCGTGTATCCCGGTAGATGCGGTATGTGCAGTCCCTGGCTTCGATGCCACGAACACTTTCGTCAAACAATGAGATACGGGAGATAATAACTGTCAGCAGGTTCTCAAACTCGTTCCGGGCATTTTCATACTGTTCCCGGTGAGCATTGAACCATTCACGATTGTTGTTGGCGGATAGTTCTTTCAGAAATTGAAATATAACAGGGATGTTCATATCATATAAATCCTTATTTCTGCCAAATTTACGGATAATATTTCTAACATGCTACAAACAGACGTAAAAAAAAGCATCGGCTCTGGTAAACCGATGCTCCTTACACATTTATCAATCAAACAGACGCTTCTGTTTTTGATGTACTTACTTATCACAAGCGGGTACGTCTCTTTTAATTAATCTTATATCTAATACTATGAAAAACACATTTATATAACATTACACTTTCAGATTTTGTTCATGGGGGTAAGCATATCTTTAGCAATTGTTATATCTTTGCAAGAAAATATGTAAAATATGAAAGAGTATAAATACGACGAAGAAAGCGTTAACGCTCTGATAGAGTGGACTAAAACGGCGTCATTCCCCGAACAGGTCATGTTAAGCGAAGCGGAGAATATATTTGATGTGAAAAGGTATGTACAGGCCAATCTGAGCGATATAGCCGCTCATTATCCGGATGAATTCTATAATCCGGCCATCACCCGCCTGTATCAATTAAAGGATAAGATGGAAGGTAAAGATAATGCAGAGTGATTGGGTTCACCCTGCATTATCTATCTTTTATAGTTTTATTTTGAGAATCTTACCGCTGCATCCCTCTACGGATACTTCCGTTGCCTTATAGGGCAATAGGCTTATTTTTTCTTCCTTACCGGTCAATAAATCCACGGCCTGATATTGGTCCATCTGCGGTATTTGCAGAAAATCGAAAGCATGGGAAGGAATATTGATTGCAAGGTCGGCCGATATATGGTCGAAGTTCACGACAAACAGCAATAAATCCCGTCCGAACTTACGCAGGAAAGTATATTGCCTATGTTCGTTGAAGCGCCAGCCGTTGACGTTGGCATACATCAAATCAAAAAAGTCTCCTTGCGCAATCGCCTTTTCCTCGTTGCATAACGTCAATATGCGTTGATAGACACTATACAAATGTTTCTGATTTTCCGTCAGCATCTTCCCGTCGAATTTCCCGCCATTGCGCCAGCGACGGATAGTATCTACGCTCCAATAATCAAAGATAGTGGTACGTCCGTCCCTGCCGCTGAATCCTTCGCTATCCATACCCAGTTCGCCGAACTCCTGTCCGAAATAAATCATCATGGGATTTACATTCATACAAGCCGATACGATAAGGGCGGGAATAGCCTTGCGCGGATTACTCGCAAAGAAATCGGAAGCGATACGCTGCTCATCATGGTTTTCCAGGAAATTCAACATCCGTTTTTCTATTCCGCCCAGACTTTGCCATGCCCGTGTAATGGCGGTAGCGGACTCGTTGCCGCAAACTATCGCGCGGAGCGTGTCATATAATCCCACTTTGTCATAGAGATAATCAAATTTTCCGCGAAACAGATAGTTGCCGTATTCTTTCGGATTGTATACCTCGGCGATAAAGAGTAGGGCGGGGTACTTGGCCTTTACCTGCGGAATAGCCCATTCCCAAAACTCAACGGGAACCATTTCCGCCATATCGCAGCGGAAACCGTCGATATTCTTATCCGCCCAAAACAGCAGAATGTCCAGCATTTTGGTCCATGTATCGGGAACGGGATTGAAATGACAGGTACCGCCATTCTGATAATCCACGCCATAATTCAGTTTGACCGTTTCGTACCAGTCGTTGATGTTAGGATACGCATCGAAACGGTTGTTACCCGTAGCCTTGGCGGGAAACTCTTTATAAGGTTCGGCGGCAGCGCCTTTCATGTCGAATTGTCCATGCAGTTCCGACTGCGGAATATAATAGAAGTTATTATAAGGACTGAACGCATAGTTCGTATCATCGTTTGCTCCCAACTGGGAAGTACCGTCCGGCTGCATATCCGAATGGTATTGACGTGCCACATGATTGGGTACGAAATCTATGATTACCTTCAGCCCGCTGCGATGCGTACGTTGCACCAGATTTTCAAATTCCTTCATACGTTCGGGAACATCTTTCGCCAAATCAGGGTCTACATCATAATAGTCCTTTATGGCGTAGGGCGAACCGGCCTTACCCTTTACGATAGCCGGATGGTCGGGCTGGATATTATAGCGACGGTAATCCGTTTGCGTTGCGTGTTCAATGATACCTGTATACCAAATGTGGGTAGCACCCAGTTTTTTGATTTCTCCTAATGCCTTGGCGGTGAAATCCGCCATCTTGCCGCATCCGTTTTCGGCGATACTGCCGTTATTGATGCAGTGGTTATTGTTGTTTCCGAATAATCGGGTAAACACTTGATAAATAATCAGTTTTTTTTCGTCGCTCATTGCTTGTTATTTAGAGAATGGTTATTTTTATTCTTTCCATATGGTGCCTTTTTCTATTTGCAGGCGTTCAAGTATGTCGTTGGTGGCATTGTATCCCTGCATAAATATCTCTTCCGCCTTTTCCAGCTCCCGGTTGCTGTAACCGTCCAGATTATAAGGCTCTATCAACAGGTCGGCTTTTTCCCGTTCGGGAAACGAGTTGGAGCGGAACATGAAGTTGTACGAACGCAAGGCTACACTTACGATATTCATTTTGTACTTAGGCGCCATTAAAGGGCTGACATTGATTGCCACAACCTTTTCGCATACCCGCCGAATGGTAGTTACAGGCAGGTTCATCAGCAAGCCGCCGTCCACGTAATACGTCTCGTCTATCTTTACGGGCGCAAACAGTACAGGCATACAGCAAGATGCGGCTACACGCTCCGCGATATCCCCTTTATGAAAATGCGCAAGACGCCCGTGGTCCAAATCCGTAGCGGTGATAATCAACGGCAATTTCAGCTCTTCCAGCTTTTTCGCCTTCAGGTTGCTTTTCAGGAAGTCTTTGAATTCACTAAGCTCAAACAAGCCCACTTTGGGAATAACCAGTTTCGTTAAATCCTGGAATTTATGCCCGGCAAAATAATCCAATACTTTATGGGGCTCGTTACCGTCCGCATAAAAAACACCGGCCAGCGCACCCGCACTGACACCGGAAATTATGTCGGGCTTAATATCGTGCTCCAATAAAGCCTGCATGGCTCCTAAATGGGCAAAACCTTTAATGAAACCGCCGCTCAGGGCATAACCGATAGAATATTTGTTTGAGAACCAGTTGTTCGTTACTACTTCCATGTTGTTAAAATCTACTGTTTTTGTTCGGTACGAAATTAGTTATTTTATCGTAGTAAGAAAGGAAAATAGTAGAAAAATGTTCATTTATTATAGTATCCACGGGAATTTGAAACACGCTTCATCAAACAATGCATAGTCGGCCGTACCGTTTACCGCAAAGGTTTTGATGCTGCGCACCTCTTTCAGCAATTCACGCGCCAGCTTTATGGTAGACCCCGTTTTTATGCGGTCGTCCACCAGTAAAACGCTCTTTCTCTTGAAATCAAAATCAACGGGAGCCAGCAATTGCGGAGTATCGTATTTAGGATGTTGGTATTCGTCCCTCAAATTGATGCGCAGCAGGTGCACTTCTTTTTGTAAACGCTGATTGATGATGCCGGCCGGAACAATACCGCCATTGGCAATAGCTACAATCATATCAAAATCATCGTGGAACTCGATCGTGCGGAAACGCTCCAGCACTTCTTCCATTGTTTTTGCCATAAGAGTAATGCGGTTTATATTTTTATCAACTCGTAATTCATTGTTCCCAAGCCTATTTTTTCGGCATGACGCAATCCGGCAAGCCAGTCCGTATCGGGATGTATCATGTGGAATTTGTCGCAGCCGCACAAGTCTTCGTGCTCGTGTTTCTTGGCAAGCACATTATCGCTGTGCAGTACGGGAGCCTGAATCACCAAATCCGCGCAAGCCTTATCCAGCGCTACGGGGTCTGCCGACGCCAGCATGCCGAGGTCGGGAATGATGGCGGCGTCATTATGGTTCCAGCAATCGCATTCCGGCGATACGTTCATAATGAAACTGATGTGGAAGTGCGGCTTGTCTTTCAGTACGGCAACGGAATATTCCGCTATTTTGTAGTTCAGACGTTCGGACGTATCCCAGTCGCTTACTACGGCAGCGTCATGCTGGCACAGGGCTACGCATTGTCCGCATCCCACACATTTTGCATAGTCTATTTCCGCTTTACGTCCGGCGTTCAGATGTATGGCGTCATGGGCGCAATGCTTTACGCATATATTGCATCCGATGCAGTTTTCGATATCCACCTTGGGCTGCGACGACGCGTGCAATTCCAGTTTACCGCCTACGCTGGCGCATCCCATTCCAAGATTTTTCAGAGCGCCGCCAAATCCGGCCTGCTCATGTCCTTTAAAGTGATTCATGCTGATGATGATATCCGCATCGGCAATGGCGGTACCTATCTTGGGAGCAGGGCAGTATTCCCCGTCTACCGGTATTTCCCTGTAATCCGTACCCTTCAGCCCGTCGGCAATAATCACCTGACATTGGGCGGATATAGGATTGAAACCGTTCTCCATGGCGCTCTGCAAATGGTCTACCGCATTGGAGCGACGTCCGGAATACAACGTATTGCAATCCGTCAGAAAAGGTTTGGCTCCGAAACTGCGGAGCAGGTTGGCCATACGTGCGGCATAATTAGGACGGATATACGCCAAATTACCCGGTTCTCCGAAATGTATCTTGATAGCGGTAAAACTGTCTTTCAAAGGAAGTTGTCCGATGCCTGCACGTTTAAGCAGGCGTTCCATCTTGTCTAAAAGATTAGAGGTGGGAGAGGTTCGTAAGTCTGAAAAATATACTTTGGCTTTTTCCATATATATACCTGTTTATTGTGATTATTTTTGCAAAAATAATAGATAAAATTAAATAATGACAGGTATATGACATAAAAAAAGCAGCGGAACAAAATCCGCTGCTTTACACTCTTTTCGTGTGGAAGAACCATGTCTTCCTATTTGACAATTAACCTAACGGGTTCTCTTCCTCGCCGCCGTTCCCTGAACCGCCGCTGCTATTATTACCGCCGTTACTGCTTCCGTCCGTATAGTCTGTGTCGACAGGTACGGAACGGGTAACGCTCATTTCATCCAGCGTACGGTGGAATATCTTTCCCGGAGTAAAAACGATACGCTTGGAAAGGATATTACTTGCCTTGACGGCATCTGCGGCATCGGCGCTCTTCGTTTTAATGGTAGGGCGGAACAATCCGAATTCACCCATTTGTACGGTTTTACCGTCGTCAATATCCTCTGCCATCATGTCTACCAGACCGCTTACCACTAAATCCACCACTTTGCGATGAATACCGCACAGCCGGCTGACCTTTGCGCACATTTTGTCGAAACTCACCTGTCCCGAACCGACAGATCTCGCTACATACTTTTCCGCTTTTGTCTTGTCAAAGCCAAACACTCTTTTGGTTACTACATACTCTAAAGCCATAATTGTTAAAGTTTTATTGGTTAAAAAAACAAGGTTTACTATTGCCGTTTGTTTCAACGACTATGCAAAGATACAATAGGTCTTTATTGCCATAGTCCCCTTTTAAACCCTTTAGAAGTATGTTTTTTAAGAAAAGTCATAATCCATTGATTGCTAAATCTTTTTCTTTTTGAGTTACAGACTGCTTCTGCGGTTTCCGACTTTCTAACGGAAAGAAGTCAAGGTAGTAATAAAAGTTTAAGCCGCCGATAGATAAATATGATATCATTAATTAGTATATTTGCAGTTATAAAGTAGAAAACCTTAAAGATATGAAAACAAAATATTGGACGATTGTAGTACTCGCTTTACTGACGGCAATGATGTCAGTGGCGCCTGCCAGCGCAAAACCTGTAACTGTAAAAGGAAAGGTGACGGCAAAAGAAGATGGTTCCGTCATAATAGGCTGCAGTGTACTTATAAAAGGAACCCGAAACGGAACACTGACCGATACTGACGGAAAGTATGCTATCAGCGCCAATACAGGCGATACACTCGTGTTCTCTTATATAGGCTGCATTACCCAAGAGAAAACGGTGAAGTCTGCCAAACTCAATGTTGTGTTGCAGGAGTCTCCTGAAGCGCTCAAAGAATCCATGGTCACCGGTTATACAGTAGGAGAATCTGTGGAAGATGTATCCTCGGAGGAAATACGGATAATGTATGTTCCGGTTCGGCAGGAACTTCCTTCCGAAGAATACAATGAAATCGTAGAAAACGGATTCATGAAAGTAAAGGATACGCCGCTGTCCACTTTTTCCATTGATGTCGATGCAGCGGCTTACGGCAATATGCGCCGCTACCTTAACAAAGGACAGCTGCCGCCGGCAGATGCCGTCCGTACGGAAGAATTGATAAATTATTTTTCCTATGATTATGCGAAACCGACGGGAGACGCTCCTGTAAAGATTACGACCGAAGTAGGTGCATGTCCTTGGAATCCAGTTCATCGGTTGGTTCGTATCGGTTTGAAAGCCAGAGAAATTCCTACGGAAAATCTGCCGGTATCCAATTTGGTGTTTCTGATTGATGTGTCCGGTTCGATGTATGGCGCCGAACGTTTGGATTTGGTAAAGTCATCGCTTAAACTTTTGGTAAATAATCTTCGTGATAAAGACAGAGTAGCCATTGTGGTCTATTCAGGGGCTGCGGGCGAAAGATTGCCTTCCACTTCCGGCAGTGACAAACAAAAGATTAAAGATGCCATTGACGAACTCGAGGCAGGAGGTTCCACAGCGGGTGGCGCGGGTATTGAACTTGCTTATAAAATAGCCCGGAAGAATTTCGTGCCCGGTGGCAATAACCGTATCATTCTTTGTACGGACGGAGATTTCAATGTAGGCATATCATCCGGAAAAGCTCTTGAAAAATTGATAGAGAAAGAGCGTGAAACGGGCGTTTTTCTTACGGTATTGGGATATGGAATGGGCAATTACAAAGACGGTAAAATGCAGGTACTCGCTGAAAAAGGAAATGGTAACCATGCTTATATAGATAATTTGCAGGAAGCCAATCGGGTGCTGGTGAATGAATTTGGCGCAACGATGCATACGGTGGCAAAAGATGTGAAACTGCAGGTTGAATTCAATCCGGCACAGGTACAGGCTTATCGGCTGATAGGCTACGAAAGCCGCTTGTTGCAGGACGAAGACTTTAACAATGATGCGAAAGATGCAGGAGAAATGGGAGCCGGACATACGGTAACCGCTTTTTACGAAGTGATTCCCGCAGGAGTAGAAAGCGACTATGCAGGTAAGGTGGACGAATTGAAATACCAAAAACCGGAAAAGACTGTTCCCGTATCACTTTCCAAGGAATTATTGACAGTGAAACTTCGCTACAAACAACCGGATGGGGATAGTAGTAAGAGAATAGAGATTACTCTTGCGGATGATAAAGCAAATAAAGTATCGGTGGATTTTCATTTTGCTTCGGCAGTGGCAATGTTCGGCCAGTTACTTCGCGATTCCGACTATAAGGGAACAGCCACTTATGACAAAATTATTTCCCTTGCTAAGACCGGTCTTGGTAAGGATGCCAAAGGATATAAAAGAGAATTTATCCGCTTGGTGGAAATAGCTAAAGGATTGGATAAAGAATAGAAACAGGAATTGTTATACAAAAAAGTAAAATGATGATACAACTAAAATATCCTTATTAATGAGTGTGTTTTGAATTTTACTATAATTCTGGAAAAATTATAGTAAATTCTTCCAAAATTTATTAGTAGGTATTTCTGAGGTTATAAATGAATTCATTGAAATATAGGTACAAAAAAACGGCAAATCACAGTGCGAAATGCCGTTTTTTTTATGTCTTTTCATAAGTTTAATCGGGGTAAGGATCTCCTAAATTCTCAAAAATAAGCGCTTGCTGTCTGGGCGAAATCCAACGGTGATTGTATGGAAGATAACCTGTTTCGGCTAATAATGTTGCCAATTTTGTACATCTTTTGATACTGCGTTGCAAGCATCTCACCGCATTTTTGGGAGTAGAGCACCCGGGGAAATACATCTGCGCCAATTCGGAAAAAGAAGAAATAGATTTTGCCATTTGCTAAGTTTTAGGTTAATGTTATCAGTTGTTCGGAATACAAATATACGAAATCAGGATACCCTTTGTCAAGTGTTTCGGGCTTTAATTATGAAGTTTCTCAAAATTAGTTTATACGCTCTGAATGACAGAGTGTTTTGATATAAACCGATTCTCAATATCTACTTATAAGTTTTATCTTTATCTCAATTCTGCTTATTATTTAAGAACTGAGTTTATTCCCCGGAAAAGAAATGGCATAGAGGCCCGTTTCCATGTCCGATATGCAGGTCTTTACCATAATAAATAGCTTTGCCTATATAGGCTTTGGCTTGACGGATAGCTTCTTCAAGTCCGTTGTTATGGGCTGCAAAGGTGGCGATGGCGGAAGAAAGCGTACATCCCGTACCATGAAGGTTGCAACTCTCTATTTTTTGCTGTTCGAACAGGCTGACACTACCGTTGTTGTACAATACATCGCACATTGTGCCGCCGGATAAGTGACCGCCCTTCACCAGTACGGCGCAATGATAACGGTTTGCCAGCTCACGAGCGGCGTGTTTCATTTCCTCCAGGTCCGTAACGGGGTTGGAAAGAAGCAAAGACGCTTCGCTCAAATTGGGAGTTATCAGGGAACAGAGGGGGAACAGTTCGTTTTGGATAGCGCAAACGGTATCTTCCGTCATTAGTTTTCGCCCGCTGGTGGATACCATAACGGGGTCATAGACGACAAAACGAGACCGGTACTTTTGCAAACATTCTGCTATGGTATGCACGATAGCGGCATTGTGTACCATTCCTATCTTGATAGCGGCAGGCTGCAAATCGTCTGTTACGGATATTATCTGTGCTCGAACAATATCCGGCGGGATAGGGTAGACAGCTTGAACTCCCGTTGTGTTTTGCGCTGTAACGGCGGTAATGACAGAGGCAGCGTACCCTTTCAGCGCAGAAATCGTTTTAATATCCGCTTGTATGCCTGCACCGCCGGAACAGTCGGAACCGGCAATGGTGAGAATGACAGGAATAGTTGACATGATAATATAAATGCTTGATGATTAAAATAAAGACGCCGAACGGAGCAATTCCTTGAAGTGCCCGATAAAATCCGTTCCCGTCCGTTTCCATATATCTCCCAAAAGAACCGCACCGCCGAAACCTGATGAACTGATTTCGGGGAAATGCGCTGCCGTGACACCACCCAATGCCATTACTTTAGCGTCTATAATGCCTGCTTGCCGCGCCTTTTGCAGGGTGTCGGGAGTATAGGCAGAGGAATACCCCTTTTTGGAAATACTGTCGTATATGGGGCTGAGGAATACGTAATCGCAGGTTGTTTTGTATTTTGAGACTTCTTCCAATGAATGGCAGGAGCGGCTGATGTGTCCGGTAAAGCCTGCCGGCGCTACCGAGTTGCGTCCGTTCAGATGGATACCTTTCAAATTTAGGAAAGACGCCAGTTGGAAATGCTCGTGAGTGACGATACGTTCCAGATACTCCGACGGAAGCTTGTTCAATAATTTTTCCATATCTTCATAAGAAGCGCCGGGTTTCCGAAGATGCAGAATCTCAAGCCCTGCATCGAACAGGGAAGTGATTGCTTCGGCTTCTTTTTCAAAGAATACAGGTAGGGTAATCGTTATCAGTTTCATACTTTTCGGGATATTGCTTTTATGTAAGTAAATGTTGAGAATTAATTTATATCAAGATAGTATAAACTAATTATGCGCATTTACTTATTAAAGGGCAAATCTTTCGTTTTCACAGTAAAAGAACGAACGATTGCATGGTTCTTAAATCCACAGTCCATAATTTTCCTGCCAAGACCTCGCCGTAGCCGCAAATGAGCTTCAGCGTTTCACTCGCTTCCACACTGCCTACGATGGCAGGGGTAACACCTACGACGGAGTTGTCGGGAGCGGGCATTTGCAATGTTGCGGTTTCGTCGGGAAACAAATCCCTGTATGTCTTGGGTCGCTCACCGTAACAGAATACGGAAACTTGTCCTTCAAATCCCTGAATAGCGCCGTACACATAAGGCTTGTTCAGCGAGCTGCAACTGTCGCTAATCAGATAACGGGTGGAGAAGTTATCGCATCCGTCTACAATGATGTCATATTCGGCAACCAGACGGCGGGCATTCTCCTGATTGAGACGGAAAGGATAGGCATGTACTTTTACATCACCGTTCAAAGCCTGCAATCTTTGGGCGGCACAGTGTACCTTAGGTTGTCCTACCTCGTTTTCCGTGTACAATATCTGGCGTTGCAGGTTGCTGATACCGACCGTGTCATCGTCCACCAAACCTATTGTACCTACCCCTGCACCTGCAAGATAGAGGGCGGCAGGGGAACCAAGTCCGCCTGCGCCTACTATCAGAACTCTTGCCTTATGCAGTTTTTCCTGTCCGTCTTCTCCTATTTCGGGAAGAGAGGTTTGTCTGCTGTATCGGGTCATGATGAGAATTATAAGTATAAAGAAAGAGGCTTAAACCCGTTTCAGGTCGAAACTGGCATCCCAGTCTTTCCATACGGGTTCGCGGCCTAAACTTTTTAAGGCTTTGTCCACTTCCACGGCTTTGCGTTCATCGCTGACGTGGAATTGCTCCAATGTCTGCGGATAGCTGTAATATCCACCCGGTTCCGTCTTGCTTTCCGCGCTCATGGTGGTTACTCCCAAAATAGCCATGTGATCGCGTATGAAAGCCGGTTCGCGGGTAGAATAGGATATATCCACATCATGGTCGAATATCCGCATGGCGAATGTAACTTGCGCCAGTTCTCGGTCGCTCATAATCACGTTGGGTTGGAAACCACCGTTTTCCGAGGGACGCATGCGCGGGAAGTTGACGCTATACTTTGTTTTCCAGTAATGTTTCTGGAGATAGCGCAAGTGGTATGCCATCATGCAAATATCGGTTCTCCACTCTTTCTCCAAACCGATAAGTACTCCCATACCGATGGAATGTACGCCCGCCTGTCCCATACGGTCAAAGCCGTTGACACGCCATTCGAATTTGGACTTCATGCCGCGCGGGTGATAGATGTTATAGTTTGCCTTATGGTAGGTTTCCTGAAAGCAGATAACGCCGTTCATGCCATGCTCTTTCAGCTCGGCATACTCTTCGGCTTTCAGGGGCATTACCTCAATCTTCAGGTTACTGAAATAAGGCTTTGCCAAATCGAGTGCGCGGGCGATATAGGGAACGCCGGCTTTGGCGGGGTTTTCACCCGTAACCAGCAACAGGTTCTCAAAGGGAGCGAGCTTTTTGATAGCCTTGTATTCGTTCACAATTTCCTCTTCCGTCAATATGGTGCGGGGCATGGGATTACTGATATGGAAGCCGCAGTACACGCAGGAGTTGGTACAGGAGTTCGTAATATACAACGGCACAAACATGGAAATCGTTTTGCCGAAACGTTCCTCCGTATACTTTTTGCTTAAACGCGCCATCGTTTCCAAATAGGGGACGGCGGCCGGTGAGATGAGTGCCATAAAGTCCTCTACGTCACAATGTTCTTTGGAAAGGGCACGACGTACGTCCGCATCTGTTTTGGAATGGATGCGGTCAGTCGTCTCTTCCCAGGATATTTTTTCTAATTCGTCTGAAAACATATAATTCTTTTTATTGAATCACTCTTTTTTCTTTAATTCTCTTGACAACCGCATCGCGCAGAAATTCGGCCCGCACATGGTGCAGTATTCTCCGTCGATATGGTGTCCCGCCCGGAAATAGGTCTGTGCGCGTTCCGGGTCGAGCGAAAGGTCGAACTGGTCTTTCCAGCGGAACTCGTAACGTGCCTTGCTCAAGGCGTTGTCGCGTACTTGCGCGCCGGGATGCCCTTTGGCAAGGTCGGCGGCATGGGCGGCTATCTTATAGGTAATGACACCTACGCGTACATCTTCTTTGTCGGGCAATGCAAGGTGCTCTTTCGGAGTAACGTAGCACAGCATTGCCGTACCCAGCCAACCGATTTGAGCCGCACCGATGGCAGAAGTGATGTGGTCGTACCCCGGAGCAATATCCGTAACCAGCGGGCCGAGCGTGTAGAACGGCGCATTGTGGCACTTCTCTATCTGACGTTCCATATTCTCCTTAATCTTGTGCATGGGCACGTGTCCGGGGCCTTCGATGAAAGCCTGTACATTCTTGTCCCAGGCACGGAGCACAAGCTCGCCCATGGTATCGAGTTCGGCAAACTGCGCTTCGTCATTGGCATCGTACGTAGAGCCGGGACGCAGGCCGTCGCCCAAGGAAACGGCTACATCGTATTGCGCCAATATATCGCAGATGTCATCGAAATGCTCGTACAGAAAGCTCTCCCGGTCGTGTACCAAGCACCATTTGCTCATGATGCTTCCGCCGCGGCTTACGATACCGCACAGACGTTTATCCGCCAGGTGTACGTTGTGGTGGCGGATACCCGCATGTATGGTGAAGTAGTCCACGCCTTGCTCGCATTGTTCAATCAAGGTATCCCGATAGAGTTCCCAAGTGAGCTCCTCTACTTTGCCGTTCACCTTTTCCAATGCCTGATAGATGGGCACCGTGCCTACGGGAACCGGGCAGTTTCGGATAATCCATTCGCGCGTCTCGTGGATGTTTTCTCCGGTAGATAAATCCATTAAAGTGTCACCGCCCCATTTGCAGCTCCAAAGGGCCTTTTCCACTTCTTCGTCGATGCTTGAAGTGGTGGCGGAGTTACCGATGTTCGTATTGATTTTCACAAGGAAGTTACGGCCGATAATCATAGGTTCGGCTTCGGGATGATTGATGTTGGCGGGGAGCAAAGCACGCCCTTCCGCTATTTCTTGGCGGACGAATTCGGGGGTGATATGCGTTTCTATTCCTAATTCGGCGCAATTCATGTTCTCGCGAATCGCCACATATTCCATTTCGGGAGTGATGATGCCTTGCTTGGCATAATACATCTGCGTGCAGCATTTGCCTTGTTTGGCGCGATAGGGTAATGAGATATGCTCAAAGCGCAGGTGGTCGAGCGACTTGTCGTCACGGCGCATACGGCCGTATTCCGAAGTAATCTCCGGCAACTGCTCCACATCGTCGCGACGCAAAATCCAGGGCTCGCGCAGACGGGGCAATCCTTTTTTAAGGTCAATCTCTATATCGGGGTCGCTGAACGGACCGCTGGTGTCGTAAATGTAAATGTCCGGATTGGGAGTAATGACTTTTTCTTCTCCGACAAAAGTCGTACTGGGTACTTGCTCTACTTTGCGCATAGCCACGCGCAGTTCCGGATATATGTTTCCCGACAGGTATACCTTTTCCGAACGGGGAAATTTAATTCTTGGTTTCATAGCTTATTAATAATGTGTTTTATTCATTGAGAAAGGCTGTAAGGGGAGAACTGGCCTCGGCAACAAAGTTATCGGCCTGCAATCCTAAACCGGCTTCATAAGCCATGCGTCCTGCTTCTACGGCTTGTTTGAAAGCCTCTGCCATGGCTACGGGATTGCCCGCTACGGCAATAGCCGTGTTGACCAGACAGGCGGAAGCGCCCATTTCCATTGCTTCGGCGGCATGGCTGGGAGCACCGATGCCGGCATCTACCACCACAGGTATGGTGGCCTGTTCGATGATAATCCGCAGGAAGTCGCGGGTCTGCAATCCTTTATTCGTACCGATAGGCGCACCCAGCGGCATGACGGTGGCGGCTCCGGCTTCTTCCAGACGTTTGCAAAGCGTAGGGTCTGCCTGACAATAGGGAAGAACTATAAAGCCTAACTTTACCAGCTCTTCCGTAGCTTTCAGGGTTTCGGTGGAGTCGGGAAGAAGATAGCGCGGATCGGGGTGGATTTCCAGTTTCAGCCAGTTGGTTCCGAATGCTTCGCGTGCCATTTGCGCGGCAAATACGGCTTCTTCGGCGTTGCGCACGCCGGAAGTGTTGGGCAGAAGCTGGATATGGGGATGACGGATATGCTTCAGCATATCATCTTCTTTATTCTCCAGCTCTATACGTTTCATGGCCACCGTCACCATTTCCGTGCCGGATGCCAGAATGGACTGCTCCATGATTTCATTGGAATTGAACTTTCCCGTTCCCAAAAACAGGCGGGAGTTGAATTCACGTCCCGCAATGATTAATTTCTCCATATCTTATTTATTTGTTAGTTCGGTGATTGTCTGTTTGATTGATTGCCGCAAGTATTCTCCGCATTTCTTCCGCCGGATTATCCGCCCGCAGCACGGTACCCGAAAGGGCAATGCCCGTAACTCCTGTCTGCATGACAGACGGAATATCTGCGAAGGTAATTCCGCCGATAGCGACGATAGGCAGGTTGATGTTCTCCGCGCGCATTTGACGGATAATCTCTTTATATCCTTCCAAACCCAGAATAGGACTGAGCTTTTGTTTGGTGGTGGTATATCTGAACGGTCCGCAGCCGATGTAATTTACTCCGTCGAGCCAATGCTTCTTTACATCTTCGTATGTGTTGGCCGTACCGCCTATGATATATTCGTCTCCGAGTATGCGCCGCGCTTCGGCAACGGGCATATCATTCTTGCCGAGATGTACGCCGTCAGCACGGATTTCCCTGACCAGTTCCACATGGTCGTCGATAATGAATATTGCGCCGCAATCATTGCATAATTTTCGTATTTCCGTCGCTATGGGCAGTATCTCCTCTTTTCCGGCATCTTTCATGCGCAGTTGTATCCATCGGCAACCGCCTTCCAAAGCCATACGGGCCGAGTCGAGGTAGGAATACCTTTCGGTGTAATGTGTAATGAACTGAAGTGATTTCATAGGCTTATCCGCCGCAGGCAGCTTTTATTATAACGATAGATATTCCTTCGGACAGAGCATAATCCGTCCATTCCGCACGTGGAACCATGCGGTTATCGACAGCAACGGCAACGCCTTGCGCCGGCAGGGAAAGTTCATTTGTCAGTTGTAAAAGGGTAACGGCCTCGGTTTCCACTTCTTTGTTGTTGATTAATACTTTCATGTTTTGTTTCTGTTAAGTAAAACAATGGAAGTAAATACAAAGAAGTACCGTTAAGGTAAGTTCCAAGAAGAAAAAATATCCAATTCCTACGGCAGTACTAACTGCATCAGGTTCGAGGGTATAATCTCAGCCCGTCGGGGCACCCCTTTGTCTTTACGGCAACAAAGGTAAGGGAAAATCGGAAATAAAAAACAAAAGAACGTACTTTTTATTTCAGTGATTACTTTTTGTTTACTCGCGCCCCTTTGTGGCACGTATCTTTTTCAGCGTATTCCGAACAGTGGTTCTGACTCCAGTTGAATAAAAATCAAGCTCTGTATTTTCCAGTATCAGTTGCAATTCCTGCAGCAGTTCCGGCTCCTTCCTGCAAAGCAGATAGGCTATTCTGATGGAAAGGGCTTGCACTCCTATGCTTTCTTGCGGAGATAGCATGTGGTCCAGGCAGTAATTCAGCAAATCGACGGAGATTGGAGTAGGGATGGGAATATTATACAGTATAGATAATAAGAGACGTTTGGAACCGTCGTGCGTGCAGTCTATCAGCCGTTGAATGATTTCATCGTACAGTAGGATGAACCAGCCGGGATGGATTTCGCTCAATTTCTCGCATACCCATATTGCCCGCCATGACACCGTCTGTTTTTCATCGTATGTCAATCGGTATATATCTTCAAAATACTCGGGGCAGAGGCATACCTCTTGTACCAGAGAGTCTATCGATAACTTATGAATAGGTACTGCCAAGGTATTTCTGAACTCCGTAATCTTTTCCATATATCCCATTTTGTTGTGAGTGGCAAATATAAAGGAAATGGCCTATTAAAACAAGAAAGGCTGTCTATTTGAAGAAAGACAGCCTTGAAAATATTCTATTTAAGGAATTATGCAATCCCGTGAGCCGTAGCTTCCGGTGCAATCTTCTTGATAAGACCTTGCAGCACTGCACCAGGACCGCACTCTGTGAAGTCCGTAGCACCATCGGCAACCATGTTCTTCACTGTTTGCGTCCAACGTACCGATGCTGTCAGCTGAGCCACCAGGTTCTTCTTGATTTCTACCGGGTCAGTATGAGGCATAGCGTCTACATTCTGATATACGGGGCACTTCGGAGCATGGATTTCTGTTGCATTGATGGCTGCTTCCAGTTCAACTTTGGCAGGGTTCATCAGCGGAGAGTGGAACGCACCGCCTACCTTCAACGGCAGAGCACGCTTTGCACCTGCAGCCTTCATCAGTTCGCAAGCCTTGTTGATACCTTCTATGGAACCGGAAATTACAATCTGTCCCGGGCAGTTATAGTTGGCTGCCACGCAAACTTCACCTTCAGCACTTACTTGAGCGCAGATTTCCTCAACCTTTTCATCCGGCAGGGCAATAATGGCTGCCATAGTGGAGGGCTGTGCCTCACAAGCCTTTTGCATAGCCATGGCACGGGCATACACCAGTTTCAGACCATCTTCAAAGCTCAGTGCACCGGCAGCAACCAAGGCAGAGAACTCGCCCAATGAGTGACCGGCGGTCATCTCCGGCTTAAAGTCATCGCCCATGCAGAGGGCGGAAATAACGGAATGAAGGAATACGGCAGGTTGGGTAACTTTAGTCTGGCGCAGGTCTTCATCTGTTCCGTTGAACATAATATCAGTAATACGATACCCGAGGATATCATTTGCTTTCTCAAAAAGTTCCTTGGCTAATGCCGAATTTTCGTACAGGTCCTTTCCCATGCCAACGAATTGGGCACCTTGACCCGGAAATACAAATGCTTTCATATTTACTCGTTTTTTAGTGTTTAAATAAAAAGTGCTGCAAAGGTAGAGGTTTTTCTGATATTCACCGCACAAACGGATGTTTTTTGTGCAATGCCCTTACTTTAAGGAGGGAAGCTAAAATACAATATGTATGCTTGGGCCTTCTGTGGTATCCGGAGGCTGAAATACTTATAAATGAAACACTTTCTCCTTATTGTACTTCCTACAATTAGACCTCTTGTATATTCTTGTAAATTACATATTGTATTCCATACGATAACAACTGAAAATGATATTGTATAAAGTAAGATATGTATTCAGTTGAAAAATAATGCTTTATAACATTGTAAAAATATTCTTTTCCTTTGTTGCAAATTAGAAAAACCTATTTATATTTGCAGCGCTTAACGAGATATATTATGCAAAACATAGAACAAAAAACGCCGTTGGCAAACAATCATATCTCTGTGGACTGTGTAGTGATTGGTTTTGACGGAGAACAGCTAAAGGTTCTGCTGATTAAGCGTGCAGGAGAGGAAGAAGGAGAAATCTTTCATGATATGAAGCTTCCCGGAAGTTTGATTTACATGGATGAGGATTTGGATGAAGCTGCCAAACGGGTGTTGAATGAATTGACGGGTCTGAAGAACGTCAATCTGATGCAATTCAAGGCATTCGGCTCAAAAAACCGTACGAAAGACCCCAGAGATGTACATTGGCTGGAACGTGCCATGCAGTCCAGGGTGGAGCGTATTGTCACCATAGCCTATCTTTCCCTGGTGAAGATAGACCGCGCATTGAACCGTGATTTGGACAATTATCAAGCCAGTTGGGTAGCCATGCCGGATATAAAGGCTCTGGCATTCGACCACAACCTGATTATCAAGGAAGCCATTACCTATGTCCGCCAGTACGTCGAGTTCAACCCGTCTTCACTGTTCGACTTGTTGCCGCGTAAGTTCACCGCATCCCAGCTTCGCACTTTGTACGAACTGGTGTATGACAAGCAGTACGACGTACGCAATTTCCATAAAAAAATTGCCTTGATGGAGTATGTCGTCCCCCTGGAAGAAAAACAGCAGGGCGTGGCCCACCGGGCGGCACGTTACTACCGTTTCGACAAAAAGATATACAATAAAATCCGACGGTAGCCGGATTGTAAATTCTTCATATCACTTTCATTTTAATATTGATAGAAATGTATTTATTAGGTTATGACATCGGCAGCTCGTCTGTAAAAGCGAGTCTGGTAAATGCGGAAAGCGGCAAGTGTGTATCGTCTGCCTTCTTCCCCAAGACTGAAGCGGAAATTATCGCAGTGAAGCCCGGCTGGGCAGAGCAAGACCCCGGAAACTGGTGGGAAAATTTGAAACTGGCCACACAAGCGGTATTGGCAGAATCCGGAGTAAACGCAGAAGACATCAAGGCGATCGGTATCTCTTATCAGATGCATGGCTTGGTATGTGTAGATAAAAACCAGCAGGTGTTGCGTCCTGCCATTATCTGGTGCGACTCCAGAGCCGTGCCCTACGGACAAAAGGCTTTCGAAACATTGGGAGAGGAGACTTGCCTTTCACATCTGCTGAATTCTCCGGGCAACTTCACGGCCTCCAAACTGGCTTGGATTAAGGAGAATGAGCCTTCCGTTTACGAAAAGATTCATAAGATAATGCTGCCGGGCGACTATATCGCCATGAAGTTGAGCGGTACCATCTGTACCACGGTGTCCGGTTTGTCCGAAGGGATGTTCTGGGATTTCAAGAACAACCGGGTTGCCGACTTTCTGATGGACTATTATGGATTCGACTCCTCTCTGATTGCCGACATCAAACCGACTTTCTCCGAGCAGGGACGTGTCAATGCTGCTGCAGCCGCAGAGCTGGGTCTGAAAGAAGGTACGCCTATCACTTACCGTGCCGGCGACCAGCCCAACAATGCCCTTTCCCTGAATGTATTCAATCCGGGTGAAATTGCTTCTACCGCCGGAACGTCCGGCGTGGTATACGGCGTGAACGGTGAGGTGAACTACGACCCCAAGTCACGTGTCAATACCTTTGCACACGTCAACCATGCTGCCGGGCAAACCCGTCTGGGTGTTCTGCTGTGCATCAATGGTACGGGCATTCTCAATTCATGGGTAAAACGCACCGTTGCTCCCGAAGGCATCTCCTACAGCGATATGAATCTGCTGGCGGCGCAAGCTCCCATCGGCAGTGCCGGTATCAGTATCCTGCCCTTTGGAAACGGTGCGGAGCGTATGCTGGAGAACAAGGAAATAGGCTGCTCCATTCATGGCATCAACTTCAACCAGCACGGCAAACAGCATATCATCCGTGCAGCACAGGAAGGCATCGTTTTTTCCTTTAAATATGGAATCGACATCATGGAACAAATGGGCATTCCCGTGCAGAAAATTCATGCAGGCAAGGCTAATATGTTCCTCAGCCCGCTGTTCCGCGAGACATTGGCCGGTGTGACGGGAGCTGTCATCGAACTGTATGATACCGACGGCTCTGTAGGTGCCGCCAAAGGCGCCGGAATCGGTGTGGGCATATACAAGGACAACAACGAAGCATTTGCCACGCTTGAGAAGCTCGAGGTGATAGAGCCGAAAGTGGCAGACCGCCAGGCTTATGCCGACGCATATGCGCGCTGGAAACACTGGGTAATGTGCTAATGTGCACATTAAAACGTTAGCACGTTAAAACAATAAATTAATAATTAACCCCGTGATGAATGTGTCTGTCATTGGCACATTCTCACATTAAAACATTAAATTCTTATGGCAACAAAAGAGTATTTTCCCGGAATAGGAAAGATTAAATTCGAAGGTAAAGAGAGCAAGAACCCGATGGCATTCCGTTATTACGATGCCGATAAAGTAATCATGGGTAAGAAAATGAGCGAATGGCTGAAGTTCGCCATGGCATGGTGGCACACTCTTTGCGCAGAAGGTGGTGACCAATTCGGTGGCGGAACAAAGAAATTCCCCTGGAACGGTGAGGCTGACAAGGTTCAGGCTGCCAAGAACAAAATGGACGCCGGCTTTGAATTCATGCAGAAAATGGGTATCGAATACTACTGCTTCCACGATGTAGACCTCTGCGAAGAAGCCGAGACCATTGAAGAATACGAAGCCAACTTGAAGGAAATCGTAGCGTATGCCAAGCAGAAACAAGCAGAAACCGGCATCAAACTGTTGTGGGGTACTGCCAACGTATTCGGCCATGCCCGCTACATGAATGGTGCAGCCACCAATCCCGATTTCGATGTTGTGGCACGTGCCGCCATCCAAATCAAAAACGCCATCGACGCTACTATCGAACTGGGAGGCTCAAACTATGTATTCTGGGGCGGTCGCGAAGGCTACATGTCATTGCTGAATACAGACCAGAAGCGTGAGAAAGAGCACCTCGCACAGATGTTGACCATCGCCCGCGACTATGCACGTGCCCGCGGCTTCAAAGGTACCTTCTTGATTGAACCGAAACCGATGGAACCTACAAAACACCAGTATGATGTAGACACCGAAACCGTTATCGGCTTCTTGAAGGCTCACAATCTGGACAAAGATTTCAAGGTGAACATCGAAGTGAACCACGCTACTTTGGCGGGCCACACCTTCGAGCACGAACTCGCAGTAGCCGTAGACAACGGTATGCTCGGCTCCATCGACGCCAACCGTGGTGACTACCAGAACGGCTGGGATACAGACCAGTTCCCCATTGACAACTTCGAACTGACCCAGGCAATGATGCAAATCATCCGTAACGGAGGCTTTGGCAATGGTGGTACAAACTTCGATGCCAAGACCCGTCGCAACTCCACCGACCTGGAAGACATTTTCATTGCCCACATCGCCGGTATGGACGTGATGGCACGTGCACTGGAAAGTGCAGCCAAACTGCTTGAAGAGTCTCCTTACAAGAAGATGCTGGCCGACCGCTATGCTTCCTTCGACAGTGGTAAAGGCAAGGAATTTGAAGATGGCAAACTGACGCTGGAGGATTTGGTAGCTTACGCAAAAGCCAACGGTGAGCCGAAACAGACCAGCGGCAAGCAGGAATTGTATGAGGCAATCGTGAATATGTACTGCTAATAATGATCAATGTTTAGTGATTAGTGGTTAATAAGTTGCGCATGAGGTGTTTCAATATTAATCATTAATCGCTAATCATTAATCGCTAATCATTAACCATTAATCATTAATATCATGAATTATACAGAAAAAGGCAGTAAACTCTACCTCTTCTCTATTGTGCTGGTAGCCGTCATCGGGGGCTTGCTTTTCGGCTACGATACAGCAGTCATATCCGGTGCCGATAAAGGGCTTCAGGCATTTTTTATGGGTGCCTCCGATTTTGTCTACACAGATACGATTCACGGCATTACCTCTTCCAGTGCACTTATCGGATGTATCATCGGTAGTGCTCTTTCGGGATTCTTCGCATCCAATCTGGGACGTAAGAATTCTCTTTTCATAGCCGGCGTCTTGTTCTTTCTGTCGGCATTGGGCTCCTACTACCCGGAATTCCTTTTCTTCGACTATGGTGTTCCTTCCTATTCCTTGCTCGTGGCATTCAATTTCTACCGTGTATTGGGAGGAATCGGCGTAGGTTTGGCATCGGCCATCTGCCCGATGTATATTGCGGAAATTGCGCCGAGCAACATTCGCGGGACTCTGGTATCATGGAATCAGTTTGCCATTATCTTCGGCCAGTTGGTGGTTTACTTCGTGAATTTCCTTATTCTGGGCGAGAATTCAAATCCGGTGATAAAGGCCATTGAAGGAGTCAACCAGATTCTGAATCCCGAAGCGGCAGCATGGACCACAGAGATAGGATGGCGTCTGATGTTTGTCAGTGAGGCTGTTCCTGCAGGAGTCTTTGCGTTGCTCGTACTGTTTGTTCCCGAAACGCCACGCTATCTTGCCATGAGTGGCAAGGATGATAAGGCACTCCAGGTGTTAAGCCGTATCAACGGTTTGGCTCAGGCAAAGGTTATTCTGTCTCAAATCAAAGCCACGGCAGAGGAAAAGACGGAAAAGCTTTTCACTTATGGCTGGATGGTTATCTTTATCGGTATCATGCTGAGTGTATTCCAGCAAGCGGTAGGTATCAACGCCGTACTCTATTTCGCACCGCGTATCTTCGAAACGATGGGAATGGGCAACCCGATGGTTCAAACCGTCATCATGGGTATCATCAATATTCTGTTCACGTTGCTGGCTGTCTTTACAGTCGAGAAATGGGGACGTAAACCGCTGCTCATCTCGGGGTCTATCGGCATGGCGATAGGTGCTTTCGGAGTAGCTCTTTGCAACGTTGTGGCAGGGCTTCCTCCCATGTTGGCTGTTGTCAGCATCATGGTCTACAGTGCTTCGTTCATGTTCAGCTGGGGCCCCATCTGCTGGGTACTGATTGCTGAAATCTTCCCGAATATCATCCGTGGCGCTGCAGTAGCTATTGCCGTAGCCTTCCAATGGATATTCAATTTCATTGTATCTTCCACCTTCGTACCTATGTACAATATGAGTTTGGGAGATATGGGAGACAAGTTCGGGCACATGTTTGCTTATGGCTTATACGGAATCATCTGTGTGGTGGCTGCTCTGTTTGTCTGGAAGCTTGTTCCCGAAACGAAAGGCAAGACACTGGAAGACATGACCAAGCTGTGGAAGAATAGAAGAAACAATAGATAAGACCGTCATTGAAACTGTCCATATAAGGCGGGAAAGAGGAGGCCTGATGAATGCCTCCTCTTTTTGTTATCAATTCCGTATCTTTTCCCTTATCCGTTCAAGATGGGAAAGAAAAATCTTCGGAGGGGAAGATAACATGTAAGGATAAACCGTACCTTTGCACTGTTTTTAATCAGGAATAGCAAGAAAGTTATGGATTCAATGAAAATCAATAAGGTGCAGATACGCAATCTGCAGATTGAAGATTATGACCAGTTGGCACAATCGTTTACGCGCGTTTATTCAGACGGAAGCGATGTGTTCTGGACGCACAAACAAATAGAAAAACTGATACGCATCTTCCCCGAGGGGCAGATTGTGACGGTGGTTGACGAGAAAATCGTGGGCTGTGCGCTTTCCATCATAGTGAACTACGATGATGTGAAGAACGACCACACTTACGCCCAGGTTACGGGCAAGGAGACTTTCAACACCCACAATCCGAAAGGCAACATACTTTATGGCATCGAAGTCTTTATCCATCCCCAATACCGTGGCCTGCGTCTGGCACGCCGTATGTATGAATACCGCAAGGAACTTTGCGAGACATTGAACCTGAAGGCAATCATGTTTGGCGGACGTATCCCCAACTACTACAAATATGCCGATCAAATCCGCCCCAAGGAGTACATAGATAAGGTGAAGCAAAAGGAAATCTTCGACCCGGTGCTGACCTTTCAGCTCTCTAACGACTTCCACGTGCGCAAGGTGATGCGCAACTACCTTCCCAATGATGAGGAGTCCAAGCACTACGCCTGCCTGCTGCAATGGGACAATATCTACTATCAGGCTCCCACACAAGACTATGTAAACCCCAAAACCACTGTCCGCGTAGGCTTGGTACAATGGCAGATGCGTACCTACAAGACACTGGATGACCTTTTTGAGCAAGTGGAATTTTTTGTGGATGCCGTGAGCGACTACAAGAGTGACTTTGTCCTTTTTCCCGAATACTTCAACGCACCGTTGATGGCAAAATTCAACAACGAGGGCGAGTCGCAGGCTATCCGCGGGCTGGCGGCCTATACCGAGGAAATCAAGGAGCGTTTCGTCAAGCTCGCCATCAGCTATAACATCAACATTATTACGGGCAGTATGCCGCTTATCAAGGAAGACGGGCTGCTATACAACGTAGGATTCCTCTGCCGACGTGACGGAAGTTATGAAATGTACGAAAAGATACATGTCACTCCCGACGAGATAAAGTCCTGGGGACTGAGCGGAGGCAAGTCCATCCAAACTTTCGATACGGACTGTGCTAAGATAGGCGTGCTGATATGCTACGATGTAGAGTTCCCCGAACTGAGCCGCATCATGGCGGACCAAGGCATGCAGATACTCTTTGTTCCTTTCCTTACCGATACGCAGAATGCTTACAGCCGCGTAAAGGTGTGCGCCCATGCTCGTGCCATCGAAAACGAGTGCTTTGTAGTGATAGCCGGCAGTGTAGGCAATCTTCCCCGCGTGCACAACATGGACATCCAGTATGCCCAGTCCGGCGTGTTCACTCCCTGCGACTTCGCTTTCCCCACAGACGGCAAGCGTGCGGAAGCCACTCCGAATACCGAAATGATTCTTGTGTCGGATGTGGATCTGGACTTGCTGAATGAACTGCATACCTACGGCAGTGTACGCAACCTGAAAGACCGGAGAGGCGATTTGTACGAGGTGAAGATGAAAAGATGACTTTCCCGAATGCCACACTCGGTTGCCTCCAATGCCACACCTTATTCTCCGAAATGCCACACTTCATCGTCCGGAATGCCATAGGTTTCGGACAACGGAGTGTGGCATTTCAGCTGCTGAAGTGTGGCATCCGGGACGATGAAGTATGGCATTTCGGATGGTAATTCCATAGTTTATCCGTATCTTTACAAAACTTTTATTCTAAAAAACAGAAACAATGGCCAAGAAAGCTCTCTCTGCTCCCGAAATACCTCTCTGCATCAATGTGTTGCGATTACTTAACTACCGTCTGGCTCCCGACGAGCTGATTCTGTTCGACTGGCTTACAGTAAAACAGATTTCTTTTAAATACAAGCCTTTCCATTACTCCCAGGCGCGTGTAGAGGAAGAAACCCGTATCCGCCGTACCCGGCAGGAAGTCATCATTAAGCAATTCTCGGCCTTGGGCTTCTTGAAAACCGACATAAAGGTCAATTCCGTCACCCGTGGACGTGTCCGCTATTACTCCGTGGACTTCAGTGTACTTGCCGACGTGGATGTCCTGGTAGAAATCATCATGCCCCCAACCACGCTCTTCCGTGACTTCATCCTCTACTTTGCCTACCACGCCACTATGCAGAAGAAGAGCAAGGAAGAACAACTGAAGCCTGCCTCCGCCATAAATCATGAGGCTGCCGCCCGAATCTATCAACTGCTGAGCCAAGTCTATGACGAGCGCCGCCAATACTATAATGATGGGGGACTGACCGGAGATGTGAAGCCTGAACGCTCGAAATCTGCCATGCAATTGCAGCATAACAAACCCATAGAACGTAAACTGGCAAAGTTGGCAGACTACTACAACGATAACAGCATCAAAAACGCCTTTCTTGCCTATGTGGACGAAATCCTGACCCAAAAGAAAGAACCCGAAAACCTGATGTATTACTTTCTCTCTTTCGATGAGACATCGGATTGTTTCGGAGTGGTGAATCATTACCTTAATTATTTCACCTTGCATTATAGTTACAGCAGCAACAGTTGAAGTCTATCCGCTGATGATGCTGTTATTATTTCTTTTAATATAATACTTTATTATTCTTTCCCATGCTGTTCTCTGCACGCTTATTGCTGATTGCGGCAATAGCATTCGCAGAATTCTACATACCATTTGTTGAACTCAGCAAAATAGCCCTCTCATTTGTTGTTTTCAACGTAGTTTTCAGGTCGCTTGTTTGAGCTAAATTTACGTTTTTTGCCGTTTTTGCTTAGGGAACCCGTGGATTTTGGCTTATTTTGAGAAACGTGATTCGCTCAAACTAAAACGGCAAATCATAAATGGAGACTTCTTTTTCGTGTACTGACATTCTCTCTGCATTATTCAAAAGAGAAATATCTTTAATCTTTTTATGATATAGAGAAAATTTTGCAATTTGTTCTATTTCTTTTTTACGGTTTTTACTAAGGATTAGATATTCTTCTTCTCTATCAATTCCTAAAAAACGGCGTCCCAAAAGATTGGCTGCAATTCCTGTAGTGCTGCTGCCTGTAAATGGGTCGAGAATCCACGCACCACCACGAGTTGATGCCAAAATAATACGCGACAATACAGATAAGGGTTTCTGAGTAGGATGTTTGCCACATGATTTTTCCCAACGAGCTATGGCCGGTAATTGCCATACGTCCGTCATCTGCTTGTTGCTGTTGATTTGCTTCATGATACTATAATTATAGTAGTGTGTTATTTTAGCAGACTTGCGTGCCCAAATAATGAACTCTGTTGAGTGTGTAAAATAACGACATGAAATATTAGGTGGCGGATTGGTCTTTGCCCATGTCACTACATTCAAAATCTTAAATCCTAATTCAGTCAGGATATTGGCTATTGAAAAAATATTATGATATGTACCGCTAATCCATATTGTTCCATTTTCCTTCAGTTTATTTTGGCATTCGCTTATCCATGCTCGATTGAACGAATCTATGTATTCAGGAGTACCTCCTTTATCCCATTCCCCTTTATCCACGCATACCATCTTCCCACTTTGCACACTTATCCCTCCATTACTGAGAAAGTAAGGAGGATCGGCAAATATCATATCGAACTTGAAACTGAATTGCTTTAATAATTCGATGCAGTCACCATGCAGGAGGGTAAAGGCACGGTCGGAGGATTTGAAATAAGGAATCATAATTTAGCAATAATCTCTTGATATTCCTTCCAGGACATTAACCGACCTTCTCCAGTGGGATAATTGACATCTTCCTGCCCCCATATCCATTTATATACTTTTATTAAAGCCTCAGGAGTTTCACCGGAAGCGAAATTTAAAGCTCTTATTTCATTTATAAAATCGGAAGGTTCTTCTCCATTATATGTTTTTTCCATTAAAGTCAGAAATACTTTTGCTTTATCTTTGTTTTCCTGAACTTTATTTATTACATCTTCTAAGATTTGTTTGTGAGATATTTGCCATAGTGTATTATCATTGGGATTATAGATGAATACTAAAAAATCTTCTTTTTTAGGTCTTCCATATACAGATTTACCACCAGGCTTCGTGATAACGATTTTCCTACCATCAGAGAGTTCTTCGACTTCATAACCTCGATATGGTAAATCTATAAGTTTTTGTGAGAAAGTAGCTTTATCCGCATTGTTTATACGAATAGGCTCTAGTTCTATATTATGTTGATAGATGTTTTTCATCGTTCTATTTATTTCATGATTTTACTTATAATGCCGTTCTCCATATCATTAATATTGTATATATGTTCAAGTACATCAAAAGTTTCTTCCAAATTTCGACGCGCACTATTCCATCCTTTTCCATCCGTAAACCAGACAAATGTAAAATCTGTTAGGTCTTTGGTTTCCAAGGTTATCGTTTTGTAACTTCTTGCTGTTTCGTTAAGCTTAGAGCCACTACTTCCATAAAAATTGGTTTCTATACCATATACCATGGTAGGTGTTTTTACGACAAAATCAAATCGTTTCTCTGCCTTACCTTGGTTAGATATTGAAGATAAATCAATACCCCATTTCTTTTCGATAGCATGAATATACATTTCTTTGAAGTAGGTGATACCTTTTACAAACCCAGCCTTCTGTATATATGATTCGACGAGGTTCTCCATCAGGTGTCCACCTCTATTTTTTCTTCCATTAGAATCAAGCCCAGTTTCTATTCCTGTAACATAATCTACAAGACTTCCGATAATGCGATTCTCAATCAAGTTGAAAATACCAGTTTTGCGCATAAATATTTTATATTGCTCTACACTATAGTTCATTTTTTTGAAATTATAACAGAAGCTGCCTTCTTCATCTATAGCTTCTATATCCATTTCACGCTTTGCTATCAGAATAGGAATACACTTTAGAATACTAGGGTATTTACATAATAAATTATCAAAATCGTTTTCTATATTTTTGCTGCCAATAAGAGAATTCATAATATTCAATTCCACTTTAATAGCATCAACATTAGAGAAAACTTTGTCAAAGTATGTATAATATTGGTAGTTCGCAATACTTGTACGAAACAGTGCAAGCCATTGTTTAAAATCTCTTTCCATACAAATTTATCTATAATTCATGCTAATATTAGAAATCATAAGTTCGGACAGTTTCCCTCTTTTTTCAGGATTGGCATTAACCATTCGCGTAGCCATTACTCGCTGAATATGGTATTCGTTATAAATCTCATCAAAGAAATTATCATTTTCGTCTTTGCCTTTCACATCCGAATTACTTAAGATGAAATTAGTTTTATATTGAACTATCTTGTGACAAAAATCGCGTAGCCGTATTTGTTCATTATCGTCAAACTCATCTTTGGCATACGAGTTGAAAGAAGAAGTTTTGCTTAAAGGTTTATATGGAGGATCAAAGTAGAATAAAGCATCAGGAGAAGCGTAAGCTATTGTTTTCTCGAAATCCCCACACAAAATATCTACCTTTTGCAAAATCTTAGAATCTGCAAGAATTGTATCTTCATCACAAATTCTAGGATTGGCATATTTTCCATGGGGAACATTGAATTTTCCTTTAGAATTTACTCTATACAACCCATTGAAGCATGTTCTATTTAAAAAAATGAATAAAGCGGCGGTCTCTATTTCAGACAAGGATGAAGCGTTATATATGTCGCGCTTATTTAAATAATACTCTTTTCTGTCTTCTTCTCCCAAGGGGATATACTTTTCTTGAAGTTCTTTTAATTGTTCAATCAATTTATATGGTTGTTCCTTAATAACTTTATATGTAGTTATCAAATGGGGATTTATATCATTAATCACAGCTTTTTGAATATTGGGAAATTGCTGTAATATCCAAAATAAAACAGCCCCACCTCCAACGAAAGGTTCTACATAAATAACGTTTTTTTTCTGTGAGAAGTCAGATGGTAAGGTACGCTCTATATCTCCTAAAAGCTGCGTCTTTCCACCTACCCATTTTACAAAAGGTTTTGCAGTTCTATATATTCTATGTTGCATATTTGGTCTAAATATCATTCTTCTAATGGCAAAGATAGTGAATCTCTTCAAGTTGTGCGAATATATTAGGAGTCTTTCTTTTTATTTTTTGAATTCTATGTCTAAAAGGATATTAATCACTCTTATTATCCCTCTTTTCATCCTTAAATAAAACATTTTACTGCACTTATCCAGCTTTTTCTACCTAAAAAGTCTCTTGTATTTAAGTTTTTTGTAAATTTGCACCCTTAAAATGGAGAAGGTAGCTTTTGACGTACCAAATGCCTATCAAGAGTATCTTCAATCGTAAATTGTAAATTGTCAAATAGTAAATATCAAGATGGGTAAGAAGTTTGCCGAATATTCGAAGCTTGACCTTTCCGATGTGAACGGGAAAGTGTTGGAGAAATGGGACGAAAACCAGGTTTTCGCCAAGAGTATGACAGAACGTGAAGGTTGTCCTTCTTTCGTATTTTTCGAAGGACCTCCCTCGGCCAATGGTATGCCGGGCATTCACCACGTAATGGCTCGCTCCATTAAGGACATTTTCTGTCGTTACAAGACAATGAAGGGATTTCAGGTAAAGCGCAAGGCCGGATGGGACACTCATGGGCTTCCCGTGGAACTGGGTGTGGAAAAGGCGCTCGGCATCACCAAAGAGGATATTGGCAAGACCATTTCAGTGGCAGAATACAACGCCGCCTGCCGCAAGGACGTCATGAAGTTCACCAAAGAGTGGGAAGACCTGACTCACAAGATGGGCTACTGGGTGGACATGAAGAACCCCTACATCACTTACGACAACCGCTACATCGAAACCTTGTGGTGGCTGTTGAAGCAACTCTACAAGAAAGGACTGCTTTATAAAGGATATACCATACAGCCGTATTCTCCCGCTGCCGGTACGGGACTCAGCTCGCACGAGCTGAACCAGCCCGGATGCTACCGCGACGTGAAAGACACGACCGTGGTGGGGCAGTTCAGGATAAAGAACCCGAAGCCGGAAATGGCAGAGTGGGGGACTCCCTACTTCCTGGCATGGACTACCACTCCGTGGACATTGCCCAGCAATACCGCGCTCTGTGTAGGGCCTAAGATAGACTACGTTGCCGTGCAGACCTACAACGGCTATAGCGGCGAGAAAATGACCGTCGTCCTGGCAAAGGCGCTGCTCTATACCCACTTCAACAAAAAAGCGGAAGGCATTGCATTAGAGGACTATAAGCCGGGTGATAAGCTGATACCGTTCAAGGTGGTGGGCGAATATAAAGGCCCGGACCTGATAGGCATGGAGTACGAACAGCTCATCCCGTGGGTGAAGCCGATAGACGTGGCCGAAGACGGCAGTTGGACTGCCAGCGACAAAGGTTTCCGCGTAATCGCGGGTGATTATGTGACGACCGAAGACGGTACGGGTATCGTACACATCGCCCCGACCTTTGGTGCGGACGATGCCTTTGTGGCCCGTGCTGCAGGCATACCTTCCCTGTTCATGATAAACAAGAAAGGTGAAACCCGCCCGATGGTGGATCTCACCGGTAAGTTCTATCTGATAGATGAACTGGATGAGGATTTCGTAAAGGCATGTGTCAACGTGGACCTCTATAAGGACTATCAGGGCAAGTGGGTGAAGAATGCCTACGACCCCCAATTCACTGTAGACGGCAAGTACGACGAACAAGCCGCACAAGCTGCCGAATCGCTGGATATTGAAATCTGCATGATGATGAAAGCCGCCCGCCAGGCATTCAAGATAGAAAAGCATGTACACAACTATCCGCACTGCTGGCGTACGGACAAACCCGTATTGTACTATCCGCTGGATAGCTGGTTCATCCGCAGCACTGCTTGCAAGGAACGTATGATAGAGTTGAACAAGACCATCAACTGGAAGCCGGAAAGCACCGGTACGGGACGTTTTGGCAAGTGGCTGGAAAACCTGAATGACTGGAACCTCAGCCGTTCGCGCTATTGGGGTACTCCGCTGCCCATCTGGCGCACGGAGGACAATAGCGAGGAAAAATGTATCGAGTCTGTAGAAGAGCTCTACAACGAAATAGAGAAATCCGTGGCTGCCGGCCTGATGCAGTCCAACCCCTACAAGGACAAAGGCTTCCAGCCGGGTGTATATACCAAAGAGAATTACGACAAGATAGACCTGCACCGTCCTTACGTGGACGATGTCATCCTTGTTTCCAAAGACGGCAAGCCGATGAAACGCGAAACGGACTTGATTGACGTTTGGTTCGATTCCGGTGCCATGCCTTATGCACAAATACACTATCCGTTCGAGAATAAGGAACTGCTGGATAGCCACCAGGTATATCCTGCCGATTTCATCGCCGAAGGGGTGGATCAGACACGCGGTTGGTTCTTCACGTTGCACGCCATCGCCACGATGGTGTTCGACAGCACCGCCTACAAAGCCGTCATCTCCAATGGTCTGGTGCTCGACAAGAACGGAAACAAGATGTCCAAGCGCTTGGGCAATGCCGTAGACCCCTTCTCGACCATCGAGAAATACGGTTCCGACCCGTTGCGCTGGTACATGATTACCAACTCCTCTCCGTGGGACAACCTCAAGTTCGACGTGGATGGCGTGGAAGAGGTGCGCCGCAAGTTCTTCGGAACACTCTATAACACCTATTCATTCTTCGCCCTCTATGCCAATGTGGACGAATTTGAATACAAGGAAGCCGACGTGCCCATGACGGAACGTCCCGAGATAGACCGCTGGATTCTCTCCGTGCTGAATACGCTGGTGAAGAACGTGGATACCTGCTACAATGAATACGAACCCACAAAGGCGGGACGTCTCATTTCCGAATTCGTGAATGACAACCTCTCCAACTGGTATGTCCGCCTGAACCGCAAACGTTTCTGGGGCGGTGGTATGACGCAGGACAAGCTCTCTGCATTCCAGACACTCTATACATGCCTCGAAACCGTGGCTAAGCTGATGGCACCCATCGCTCCGTTCTATGCTGATATGCTCTATTCCGACCTGACCGAAGTTACCGGACGCGACAACGTCGTTTCCGTACACCTTGCCAAGTTCCCCGAGTATAAGGAGGAAATGATAGACAAGGAACTGGAAGCCCGTATGCAGATGGCGCAAGACGTCACTTCCATGGTATTGGCATTGCGCCGCAAAGCAGATATTAAGGTTCGTCAGCCATTATACACAGCATGGATACCTATCACAAATGAGGATATGGAAAGACGTCTTAACGCAGTAAAGCATTTAATAGAGGCTGAAGTTAATGTTAAATCCTTAACATTAATGAGTAGTAATACTATTGGGATGATTATAAAACGCGTCAAATGTGATTATAAAAAGATGGGGCCCAAGTTTGGCAAACTGATGAAGTCCATAGCTATAGCTGTAGAAGAACTTTCTCAAGAAGAAATATTAAAATTCGAATCAGAAAGGAAATACTCTTTGAAAATAAATGATACAGTTGCTGTTATAGAACTTAGTGATGTGGAAATATTAACAGAAGACGCTCCTGGCATGTTGACAATGACGAATGGTAATCTAACAGTAGGTTTAGATATTGAGATAACGGAAGAACTTCGATTTGAAGGTATTGCTCGTGAATTAGTAAATCGTATCCAAAATATACGTAAATCAAGTGGTCTTGAAATTACTGATAAAATAAAAATAACACTATCTAAAAATCCACAAACAGATAGTGCAGTAATTAATAATAAAGACTATATTTGTAACCAAGTTTTGGGGACTTCTCTAGAACTTAAGGATTTTATTGAAAATGGTACCGAAATAGAGTTTGAAAACTTCAAACTCCATGTGAGCATTGTTAAAGAATAATTAATTAAACATGTAAAGTTATGGCAGAAAAGACAAGATACTCAGATGCAGAATTGGAAGAATTCCGTGCTATCATTTTAGAAAAGTTGGAATTGGCACAACGTGACTATGAACTATTAAAGGCCAGCCTAACAGGTGCAGATGGTAACGATACCGACGATACATCTCCTACTTATAAAGTGTTGGAGGAGGGCGCTAATACTTTGTCTAAGGAAGAAACAACACGTTTAGCACAGCGTCAACTAAAGTTCATCCAAGGATTACAAGCTGCTTTAGTACGTATTGAAAACAAAACATACGGTATTTGTCGTGAAACTGGTAAGTTGATTCCGGCAGAACGCTTACGTGCTGTGCCCCATGCTACCTTAAGCATAGAAGCTAAAAATAACGGCAAGAAATAGAAATGGGTAATTTTTTCACCAAAAGTCGAATTGCGTTACTTGTTATTTTTTCGGTATTAATTATCGACCAGATAATAAAAGTATGGATAAAAACACATATGTATTGGCACGAAAGTATACGTGTCACAGATTGGTTTTATATATACTTTACAGAAAATAATGGTATGGCTTTCGGTATGGAAATATTAGGAAAGCTGTTTTTGACGTCATTTCGTATTGTTGCTGTAACAATCATAGGATGGTTCTTATATAAATTTGTAAAACAAGGTGTTAAAACTGGATTTATAATCTGTATATCACTTATCCTTACTGGAGCATTAGGAAATATAATTGATAGTGTATTTTATGGTGTACTGTTTAATGAAAGTACTCATTCCCAGATAGCCTCTTTTCTACCTGAAGGAGGAGGGTATGCTTCCTTATTTTATGGTAAGGTAGTAGATATGTTTTATTTCCCTATCATTGATACTAACTGGCCCCAGTGGCTACCATTTATCGGTGGACAGCATTTTATTTTCTTTAGTCCGATTTTTAACTTTGCTGATGCAGCAATAAGTTGTGGTATTATCTCACTATTGTTATTCTATAGCAAATATTTGAATGAAGTTTTTCATACTGTAACTCCTAATTTAACGAAAATCGGAAAGAACGGAATAAAAATTGGCATTACTTGTATCGCATTAGGTTGGCTCATTGGTTATATATTTAATGATATCAAGTTATTTGTAGACATGTTAATGCAAGGTTGCATTCTAATTTTGATAGGGATTACTGTATATATTATTGGCAAAATAAAGAAAAATAAGAAATAGTTATATCCTTAACTAATGTTAGAGGAATAAATTATAAATGAAAGGAATAAATCGAATTCAATGGTGTAGCGTAGTCCTTCTGGCGTTCAGTCTGACGGCTTGTAAGGTGAAAAGACCTGAGACCGTCCTTCCGGATGCCAAGATGGAAAACGTGCTTTATGATTATCACATAGCCAAAGCTATGGGTGAAGAAGTGCCGTATAACGAAAGTTATAAGCGGGTGCTATACATTGAGTCGGTTTTCAAGAAATATGGCATCACTCAGGCCGATTTTGACTCTTCCATGGTCTGGTTTGCCCGTAATCCGGAAGTACTTACCAAAATCTACGAGAAAGTGAATGTACGGTTGAAAGCCGAGAGAGACGGTATCAACCACTTGATTGCCCTGCGTGACAACAAGCCGAAAGAATCACTTCCCGGAGACAGTATCGACGTGTGGATATGGCAGCACATCTATCAGTTGACGGGTATGCCCCTGGACAACAAGATAACGTTTACGTTGCCATCAGACACCAATTTCCACGACCGTGACACGCTGCGCTGGAGCGTGCGCTTCCGTTTCCACAACGGTGCACCGGACAGCATACATGCTCCGTTGATGGCGATGCAGATTCTTTACGAAAAGAATGACAGTGTCATCAGTGCCATTCGGAAAGTACAAGACACAGGTGTGGAAACGCTCACCTTGTTTGCCGATACTTTAGGAGAAATCAAGGAAATACGCGGGTTCATCTATTATCCGCAGCAGGAGACTCCACAGCCTTTGCTGGCAGACCGTATCTCACTGATGCGCTATCACGCCACGGACAGCTTGGTCATTGCCCCAAAGGACAGCCTTCAGCAGGCGACAGACTCCCTTCGCAAAGACAGTATCGGAAAACCTGAGAAATTGAAACCTCTGGAAATTCAGGAGCAGGAAAATACCACGACTCCCAGAACCATACGTCCCCGCCCGAAAGCATGAAACGCTACGCTTCCCATTTTCTGTTTCTTCCCGGGCATGGCTATCTGAAACAATATGTGGTGGAGATAGGTGAAGGACAATGTGTATCACGTATTTTCCCATTGACAGAAGAGGTGGAGAATACGGAATGGCTACCGGGAGTCATAGCTTTGCTTACGGAGGCGGAAACAGACTATCCTCATTTTGATACGTGCTGCAATATACTGACGGCAATCCCTCCGGTTATCGAGGAAGAATTGCCTTATTTGATTCCTTGGTTGTTTTTTCCTTTTGATTTTACTACAATGCAGCCTGGCGCCGGAACTCAGCGCAAACTACTGCTGTGGCAATAGCCACGTTCAATGACTCCGAGGTCTCACGGCTGGCGGGATAATTCGGTATGTATAGTTTGCGGTTGATGAGTGCCTCCACTTCTTTTCCGATGCCATTTCCTTCATTACCCATCACAATCAGCCCATTTTTCGAGAGCGGTTGTCCGTACATATTCTCTCCGTCCAGGAAAGTGCCGTAAACGGGAATATCCTTCAGTGAGCGGATGAACTCGGGTAGGGGAGTATAATGCAGTCTGACGCGTGCGATACCTCCCATCGTGGCCTGCACAGTTTTGGGATTATAGATATCCACCGTGTTGGGCGAACAGAAAATATGCTCTATCCCAAACCAATCAGCAAGGCGGACAATCGTTCCCAGGTTACCGGGGTCTTGCACATCATCCAAAGCCAGACAGAGGGAGTGGCTGATGACGGAAATATCCGTCTTCTCATCCGGCTGCCGGAACACAGCCAGCACTTGTTGGGGAGTTTTCAGCAGGCTGGCACGCGAAAGTTCCTCCTCCGATACTTCCGTGACATCCGTTACGGTGGGGAGAGGGCGGTTCCGGGAAAGCCATTCTGAAGTTGCCAGCAAGAACTGACAAGGAAAATGTCCCAACAAATCCCCTACGAGTTTAGGCCCTTCTGCCAGAAATACCTTGTCTGCCTTCCGGTTCTTTTTCTGCTCCAACGAGTGGATATATTTAATGCGGTTTTTACTTAATGCCATAGAATACACATGTTATCATTTGACAAAAATACGTGATTATTTCAATATAATCAAAAACTCCGCACTCTTCCGGCGTTTTTTATTTCGGGAACAAAAAAATACAAGTATATTTGTAGCTGTTTATGCGCAATTAATGATTCGGTATGGATAAAGGTTTCCGCTACGCGATACTTACTACTATCGTACTTTTGTTGGCTTCCTGTTCTTCTACCAAATATGTGCCTGACGGTTCGTATTTGCTGGATGAAGTGCGCATACATACCGACAATAAGGAAGTAAAACCATCCAATCTCTCCATGTACATCCGCCAGAATCCCAATGCGAAGTGGTTCAGCCTGATAAAGACCCAGTTGTATGTCTACAACTGGTCCGGACGGGACTCCACACGCTGGATAAACCGTACATTGAGGAAATTAGGGGATGCCCCGGTCATATACAGTGAGGAGGAAACCAACCGGACCAGGGAAGAGATTACTAAGGCTGTGCAGAATATGGGCTATATGGGTGCTCTGGTGGAACCGGTACGCCAAGTCAAGAAGAAAAAGATGAAGTTGGTCTATAAGGTGACGACCGGCAAGCCCTATAAAGTGCGTACCTTGAAATATGATATCCGGGACAGTAAAATAAAGGAATACATGCGGCAGGATTCCGCAGTAACCCTATTGTCCGAAGGCATGTATTTTGATGTCAATGTACTGGATGCAGAACGCCAGCGTATCACAAACAAACTGCTTCAGAATGGATATTACAAGTTCAACAAAGAGTACATATCCTATACCGCAGATACCGTCCGTAATTCTTATCTGGTAGATTTGACGCTGCACTTGGCTCCATACAGGCAGCACAACGAGGATACACCGCAGAATCACCGGCAATACACTATCAATAAAGTGAGTTTCATTACCGACTATAATGTGTTGCAGGCATCTGCCTTGAACAGCATTGAGGTGAATGATTCATTGCACTACAAAGGATTCCCCATCTACTACAAAGACAAGCTTTATCTGCGTCCCAAAGTGCTGACCAACAATCTGCGCATCATTCCGGGAACTCTCTATAACGAGCAGAACGTGCAGCGTACCTACTCCAACTACGGACGCCTGCAAGCCCTGAAATATACCAATATCCGTTTTTTCGAAGTGCAGCAGAGTGACAGTGCAAAGCTCAACGCCTATGTGATGCTGACCAGAGGCAAGCATCAGTCCGTATCCTTTGAAGTGGAGGGCACAAACTCTGCCGGCGACCTGGGAGCTGCCGCTTCGGTGGCTTTTCAGCACCGCAACATGTTCAAAGGTTCCGAAACATTCATGTTCAAACTACGTGGGGCATACGAGGCTGTGTCCGGTTTGCAGAGCTCCTTGAATCAAGACTACATAGAATTAGGTGCGGAAGCAACCATCAACTTCCCACGGTTTATGTTTCCCTTTGTATCCAGCGATTTCAAGCGGAGGATAAGGGCTACTACAGAATTCGGATTGCAATATAACTACCAGATGAGACCCGAATTCACGCGCATTGTAGCATCTGCCGGATGGAGCTACAAATGGGGGGTACAACAACAGCGTTCGCAGCATCGCATTGATTTGCTGGACATCAACTATCTGTATATGCCCAGCATAGACCAGACATTCAAAGAGGATTATCTGGAGAAAGACGAGAACTACATCCTCAAATACAATTATGAAGACCGCTTTATTGTCCGCACCGGCTATAGCTATATCTACAACAGTGCCGGAAGAGCATTGATGAATAACTCCGGTATCGGAAATTCCTATACCATCCGCCTCAATTTTGAATCGGCGGGTAACTTGTTGTATGCTGTGGCAAAGCTCGGAGGAATGAAAAAGAATGCATCGGGGGAATACACTTTGTTGAACATTCCTTTTGCCCAATACCTGAAAGGCGATTTTGACTTTGCCAAGAATCTGGTCATTGACAACCGCAATTCATTGGCATTTCATTTTGGTGCCGGTATTGCCATTCCATACGGCAATGCAACAATGCTTCCATTTGAGAAGCGCTACTTCTCCGGCGGCGCCAACAGTGTGCGCGGATGGTCTGTACGTGATTTGGGGCCCGGTTCTTTCCCCGGCGATAATAACTTCATGAACCAGTCGGGAGACATCAAGCTGGATGCCAGCATTGAATACCGCACACGGTTGTTCTGGAAATTCAGAGGAGCCCTCTTTGTAGATGCCGGGAATATCTGGACAATACGGGATTATAAAGACCAGCCGGGAGGTCAGTTTGAATTTGACAAGTTCTATAAACAGATTGCCGTGGCATATGGTTTAGGATTGCGTCTTGACTTGGATTTCTTTGTATTGCGTTTCGACGGGGGTATGAAGGCCGTCAATCCGGCGTATGAGAAGAAAAAAGACCGTTATCCCATTATCCATCCTAAATTCAGCCGCGATTTTGCCTTCCACTTTGCTGTGGGATATCCGTTCTAATGGGAAGTGGAAAGGTGAAAATGGTTATTGGGCATCTATGCACCCAGCCATTTTCAACTTTCACCTTTCCATTTTCAACTTTCACCTTTCCATTTTCAACTTTTAATTAAAAGCGTAATAGCTGTCAATCATCGTCGCCTGACGTGCTGCTGCCACACCTTGGGCATCCAGCGTCACTGTCATTTCCTCACCGTTCGGAAGGGTCATTTGTGCAGTGCCGTCATTGTTCATTTGCAGCAATTCTGTGCTGACACCATCGGCAACAACATTCCAAGTATTCAACTCTTTGTTGTAAATGAGTTCCATAGAAGCAGTCTCACCTTCTTTGGTGATAGAATAGCCGTTTTCAAGTGTCTCTACCAGGTAGTCACCGTTTTCGCCTTTCACTTTCTTTACATCACCAATGCTGGCCATAGGGTTTGAACCACTCCAGAATTCGATGGAGTTGATGACCAATGCATCGGCCAGATAGCAAACGCCATATACCGGGATAATATTGAATGCCAGATAAACCAGTTCGTTTACAAACTTGGTACCAATACCTTGATTCCAGCTGACCAGTTTACTATGCAGTCCAAAAGAACCGATACAAGAACTGAAAAGAAACGAGCCGCAAATCATTACGGTCGCAGCCATCTTCAAATTGAACTTTTTCATAATCACTCTTTTTTATTTTACTGTGTTTAATTAGCTTTATAGCTCATCGAGTTATTTTAAGCATCCGCAAATATAGGATTTTTTACGAAAATACATCCTATTTGAGCTTAAAATCTGTTTTCAGTAAAACGGAAGTATCTATTTACGAGCCTTTTGGAAAAGAGCTTTTCTTATCCAGCGGTCAACGGCAAACTTGCCCGGACCTATGATATACATCAATATGAACACTACCAGATATACAAAAGCCAACTCTTTCGTGGCAAACGGGTCATTACCATGAATTACAAAAAAGGCAACAGCCATTGTAAACACCATTGGTATCATAGCCAAACGATAGAGAAAGCCTATAATGAATGCCATGGAACATGCCAATTCACCAAAGATAGCCAGTCCTAAAGACAGCGGACTGCCTACACCCAGCGGGTCAGGGAAAACGGCCGACAGCTCTTGAAAGTTAGTCCACTTCTGGATACCGTGGTTCATTAATAATATACCGAATACAATTCTTGCAATCAATAGCATAGCAGATGTTGCCGTTCCGTCCGGTTTGACAGGAAATAAAAGTCGTTTTAACATATTCATTCGTTTTTAAGTTCGTATATGAACTATAACAAATATTACTCAATAAAAGTTTACTCCCGTTTCAACGGTTTGATGATAATCCGTAAAGACGGGTCATAGGTAAAGTAACTCCACATCCAGTCTACGAAGATGAAAAGACGGTTCTTTACACCCACAATACTCATCAAATGGATGAATAGCCACACAGCCCATGCCGGAAAACCGCCAAAACGCAGTTTCTTAAGCTCGACTACGGCATGATTGCGGCCAATGGTCGCCATGGAGCCTTTGTTTTGATATATAAACGGCTGCAACGGCAGGCCTGTTTCTGCACGCTGCAAGTTCCTTATCAAGTTGCGGGCCTGCTGGATGGCTGGTTGCACCACTTGCGGGTGTCCTTTGGGATACTCCTCAGAAATCATAAGGGCCGTATCCCCGATAGCGAAAATATTGGGATATTGAGAAAGACGGTTATAAGTGTCCACCTTCAAGCGGTTTCCCGGTCCATAGGCATCGGCAGGCAATCCTTGAAGGCTGTTTGCCTTGACACCGGCCACCCAGAATACATTTTTGGTATCGATGGCAGTCCCGTCATTCAATGCCAACTGATAATTCTCGTATCCCATCACCCGTTGGTTCAATTTGATTTCCACATCACGCTTCTTCAGATAATCGGCCACTTCTTTGGAAGACTCTTCTGAAAAAGCAGACAAGAGCCGGGAAGAGCCATCCAACAAGATGATACGCATCTCATTGATATTCAAGTCCGGATAGTCTTGAGGAAGGACAAACTTCCTCATCTCGGCCAAAGCACCAGCCAACTCTATTCCCGTAGCTCCACCGCCTACAATGGCAAAGGTCATCAGACGCCTGCGCTCTTCTTTATTACCGGTGTTCTGGGCTTGTTCAAAACTATCCAATATCTGGTTTCGGTTGAACAAGGCTTCCGAAGTATTCTTTAGTGCCATGGTCTGTTTCTCCAGCCCGTCGTTTCCAAAATAATTTGTGTTGCAGCCGGTGGCAATGACCAAATAGTCGTATGCCAGCGTGCCGATGGAAGTCTCCAGCAGATTGTGTTCCGGGAAGACTTGCTGTGCTTCACAAATACGTATATGGAAATGCTCTCTTTTTTTGAAGATTTTTCGGTATGGGAATGATATGGCACTCGGTTCAATACCTGCTGTGGCCACTTGATAGAGTAACGGTTGGAAGATGTGATGGTTATTCTTATCCAGTAAAACTATCTGAAACTTGTTGCTTTTCAATTTTCGTGCCAGCTTTAATCCACCAAAGCCGCCGCCTACGATTACCAGTCGTTTCTGTCCCTCTTTATCGGGAATGTCCATTGCTGTTTTCATAATTCAATATCATGTTGTTCTTTGTAATATTAAAATAACAGTATAAATCGAGGAAAGTTCTATAAATGATGTAGTTAAAAAGAGTGAACCCCACATGCAATGTAGAAATGAACATTAAAAGAGAAAAATTGGAAACAAAAAGAACAGTAACATTGTTGTAATGAAGAACATAAAAACTAACTTTGCCACGGAAGTTTTCTACAAGTAAATGGACACTAAATTGACAAAATGGATATTACCAATATTGATGCTGATTACAGAAACGGCTGTTCATGCACAAACACACCCTGCAGAAGCAAAAAACTCTGTGGATTCAATTTCCACGCATCCGATAGACTCGCTTCCCAAGAAACGCAGTTTTTTCGGAAAAATTTTGAATTACTTCAACGATGCCAACAAAGAAAAGAAAAACAAGAAATTTGATTTCAGCATTATAGGCGGGCCTCATTATTCCAGTGACACCAAATTTGGAATCGGACTGGTGGCGGCAGGACTCTACCGTACCGACCGGAACGATAGTATTCTCCCTCCGTCCAATGTCTCTCTGTATGGGGATGTCTCCACAGTGGGATTCTATTTGCTGGGAGTACGTGGAAACCATCTGTTTCCCCAAGACAAATACCGGTTGAACTACAATCTGTATTTCTATTCTTTCCCAAGCCTTTACTGGGGACAAGGATATGACAATGGAGCCAATGATGACAATGAGAGTGAATACGATCGCTTTCAGGCGCAGGTTAAGGTGGACTTTATGTTCCGGATGGCACGTAACTTTTATATCGGTCCGATGACAGCATTTGATTACGTGTATGGACATGACTTTGAAAAACCGGAATTATGGAAAGGAATGAAAGCGCGTAGCACCAACGTGAGCTTGGGGTTTTCCTTGTTGTATGATTCACGCGATTTTCTGACAAATGCCTATAAAGGATATTACCTACGGATAGACCAGCGCTTCAGTCCGGCCTTTTTGGGAAATAAATATGCATTCAGCAATACGGAACTGACGACCAGCTATTACCAGTCCGTGTGGAAGGGTGGGGTGTTGGCAGGCCAGTTCCATACTCTGCTGAACTACGGAAATCCGCCCTGGGGACTGATGGCAACATTGGGAAGTTCCTATTCTATGCGTGGCTATTATGAGGGGCGCTACCGTGACAAGTGTGCAATGGATGCCCAGCTGGAACTACGCCAACATGTATGGAAGCGAAATGGAGTTGCCGTATGGGTAGGGGCGGGAACCATATTCCCGAATTTCTCGGAATTGGAGGCCAGGCATATTCTTCCTAATTATGGTTTCGGCTACCGCTGGGAGTTCAAAAAGAGAGTAAACGTACGTTTGGATTTAGGTTTTGGCAAACACCAGACCGGATTTATATTCAATATCAATGAAGCTTTTTAGAGACATAAAAAAATGGTTCGACAATCAGGAACATTTGTTCTATCTGTTTCTGGTCATTCTGATAGTGCCCAATGTAGTGCTATGCTTTACAGAACCCATATCATGGACGGCAAAGATATGTAATATCCTGCTACCCCTTTCTATATATTATGCTGTAATGGCTTGGTCGAGAAACTGTGGCAGGACATTCTGGCTGCTATTTCCGTTCATCTTCTTCGGAGCCTTCCAGCTTGTATTGCTGTATCTTTTCGGTCAGTCCATTATCGCAGTGGATATGTTTCTGAATCTGGTGACAACCAATTCGAGCGAGGCGCTGGAACTGCTGGACAATCTGATACCTGCCATCGTTATTGTGGTAGTGCTCTATATACCTGCATTAATTCTGGCAACCATATCCATTGTACACAAACGCAGACTGTCCGAAGCATTCATCCGGCAAGCTCGCCGTCGCACTCTATATGTGTTGTCTGCCGGAATATTATCCTTAGGCACTGCTTATTTGACAGATAACCGGTATGAGCCGAAATCCGAACTGTATCCTGCCAACGTATGCTACAACATAGCACTTGCTTTTCAACGGACGGCCCAGACGCGGAATTATCACAAGACCTCTAAAGATTTTACCTTTCATGCTAGAAGTACTCATCAGGCTGATGAAAGGGAAGTATATGTAATGGTGGTGGGAGAAACCTCACGGGCATGCAACTGGGCTTTGTACGGCTACGAACGGGAGACTAACCCGGGACTGTCGGGCATTGGCGGACTGACAGCTTTCAGCCATGTGCTGACAGAATCAAACACCACCCACAAGAGTGTTCCGATGTTGCTGTCGCCGGTCAGTGCTTCCAGTTTTGATTCCATCTATTATCAGAAAGGGATTATCACAGCATTCAAGGAAGCCGGTTACCAGACCGCCTTTTTCTCGAACCAGCGTTATAACCACTCATTTATAGACTTCTTCGGCAAAGAAGCCGACACGTATGATTTCATTAAAGAAGATGTGGGGGATTCCAATTACAACCCCTCTGATAACGAACTGTTGAAACTGGTAGCAAAAGAACTGGGCAAAGGAGTTTCCAGGCAATTTATAGTTCTCCACACTTACGGTTCTCATTTTAATTATAAAGAGCGCTATCCGGCAGAGCAGGCTTTCTTCCTGCCGGACATGCCCGTTGATGCGGAAGTGAAATACAAAGACAACCTGATTAATGCCTATGACAATTCTATCCGCTACACGGATAATTTTCTGGTTCGTCTGATAGATATGCTTCAAGAACAACATGTCAATTCTGCCCTGATATACACTTCAGACCATGGAGAAGATATTTTCGATGACAACCGGCATCTCTTTCTGCATGCCTCACCGGTACCTTCCTATTATCAGATACATGTGCCATTCTTTATTTGGATGTCCGACAACTACCGGCAGAGATACCCATCGTTATTGGAGGCCGCACAAGCCAATAGGCAGAAGAATGTATCTTCCAGTGCCTCATTCTTCCAGACAATGCTGGAAATAGGTGGAGTGGAGACCCCATACCGGAATGACTCTTTATCTGTCACCAGCGCTCTGTTTATCGAAAGACCCAGAGTCTATCTGAACGACCACAATGAAGCCCGCACACTGGATGATGTCGGTATGCTCAAGGAAGACTTCAAGATGCTGGAAGAGAAAGGCATCAGGTAATCAGGGAAAGAGAGCAGGCTGTTGCTATTTTGCCCTGATTCTTGATATAAAATTCTGAATCACCGGATACATCTCCTCTACCGTATTCAGCTCTATGCAAGCCGTCTCCAACGGGCACCAGCCGGTCTTGTCACGGTTAATGATATGGGGAACCTCTTGGGCAAAAGTCGTTTCAATTCCTGCTTCGCACAGCAATGCCAGCGCAGGAGTGCTGATTATATCGGCATAGACCGTTTTAAAGCCTCCCAGTACCATCAAAGCAGCGGCACCTTTCCCTATAACCTTATCGGCAATGGCAGCCCCCTTCATAAATGCAGAATCTGCCTGGTACAAATCATACAAATCCGCTACTCCCCGTTGGGTGAAAGTACGGACTTCCTCCCGGTTCTTCATAACACAAGAGTATCCTCCCTTGTGCAGTATGTCAATGATACTCTCCATTTTATAAAGTCTCTTGTTTCAACTGTTCTACAAATTTGTCAATACGATGCAGTTCTTTGGGAATATCAATCGTTTGCGGGCAATGCGGAGAACACTGGTTGCACCCGGTACAATGGTCGGCCTGCCTCAGTTTGGGTACACTTCGGTCATATCCTACGAGAAAAGCACGGCGTGCTTTCCGATAATTCTCATCCTGGCTGCTTTCCGGTACATTTCCTTCATTGACACATTTATTGTAATGTATCAAGATGGCAGGAATGTCAATTCCATACGGGCAAGGCATGCAGTACTTGCAGTCGTTGCAAGGTATGGTGGGGTACTCCATCATCAAATCTGCCGTATCATACAGATACTGAGTTTCCTCTTCTGTGAGTGGTACCAATGGAGAGTAAGTACGGATGTTATCCTGCAAATGTTCCATATAAGTCATGCCGCTCAGCACTGTCAGTACATCCTGGGGAGAACCGGCATAACGGAATGCCCAAGACGCCACACTGCGTTCGGGTTCGCGCTGCTTCAGCCGTGCCACAATATGGTCGGGGACATTGGAGAGCCGCCCACCCAGCAGAGGCTCCATAATGACAGCAGGGATCTTACGCTTGGCCAGCTCGTCATACAGATACTCTGCCTTGAAGTTGCTGCCCGAAGCATGTTTCCAGTCCACATAATTCAACTGTATTTGTACAAAGTCCCAATGAACTTCACCACGGTCATGCATCTGCAAGGCATAGTCATAGACTTCGATATCTCCGTGGAACGACCATCCCAAACGGCGGATGCGTCCTACTTCACGCTCCTTGACAAGAAAATCAATCATACCGTTGTCTATGTAGCGTTTGCGGAATTGCTCCATGCCACCGCCACCAATCATGTGTAGCAGATAGTAGTCTATATAGTCCACCTGCATATCCTCGAACGACTTACGGTACATGGCGATGGAACCCTCGCGAGTCCAGGTATCAGGATGAAAATTGGATAGTTTGGTGGCAAGATAGAACGATTCGCGTGGATGGCGTTTCAGAGCTATTCCCGTAGACTTCTCACTCCATCCTTGTACATACATCGGAGACGTATCGAAATAATTCACGCCATGGGCAATGGCATAATCCACCAGTTCGTTTACAGCATCCTGGTCTATCATTTCCCCTTTTCCATCCGGAGCAGGAACGGTAGGCCAGCGCATACAGCCATATCCTAAAATAGAAACTTTGTCACTCCCCAAACCAGGAAAACTACGATAGGTCATTTTATCCGTCGGAATGGGGCCCAATACTTTACTGCCTTCACTGCTTCCTTCCTTAGAACCACATCCATAGAGGGCAGCAGTAGATGTGGCGGCTGTAATTCCCACTATCTTCAAGAAATCACGACGGTTCATATTGTTTTTATGATGTTCTTCCATACTTATAGAAATTCTACTTTGTTATATAATTCGATGTCTTTCATGTCCTTCCACATAGATGGCACTGAACGGACGGGCCGGACAAAGATTCTCACATGCCCCGCAGCCGATACAACGCTCCACATTGATTACCGGAATCTTTGGAGAATCCTTGTCTTCAGGTATACTCGGCACCATTTGTATGGCTCCCGTCGGACAATGGCGTGCACAGTTACCACACTGCACACCATCCGTCAGTGGTATGCAATTTTTCTTTACCCACACGGCATGCCCTATCTGAACGGATGATTTATCAGCTTTGGTTATCGGACGGATAACCCCTGCAGGACATACCTCCGAACATTTTGTACATTCCGGTCTGCAATAGCCGCGTTCGTATGACATTTCCGGTTGCATCAATTTCCTTAAGTCTGCAGAAGGACGAAGAACCTGATTGGGACATGCCGACACACAGAGCTGGCAGGCCGTGCAGTGTTGCGCCATATTGCGGGCACTCAATGAGCCGGGAGGAGTGAGGGGAGTGCTTCGCTCAGGAATCTTCTTATCTTCAATGGCTGCCAGTCCTCCGTCTACTTTCTTTTCCTGCGCTTTTAAAACAGAAGTGGCTGCAACCAGAGCCGTTGCTGTGAAAAAACTGCGGCGGGTTTCGTTTATCTGTTCCGAATCTGCCTTGCCCGCAGCAGGTTTACCGAAAGGATGATACTTGTAGGAAATGGCTCCATGCTTGCACTTCTCAATGCAGTTCATGCAAACCACACACCGGCTTGCATCAATCTGATGCTCCTTAAAGTCGATGCAGGCTGCCTTGCAGTTGCGTGAACAAAGACTGCATTGGTTGCACTTTTCCGAATCTATTGTGATGCGGAAAAGCGAATAACGTGAAAGGAAGCCCAAGACCGTTCCTACCGGGCAAATCGTATTACAATAGGTTCGTCCGTTGCGTCCGGCCAGAACAACAAGCACAGCCAAAGTAGCGGCAGCAATAATAAAAGTCGGCAGGCTCTTCAACCATACATCCGTTTCATAAAAGGCATAACTGTCTGCCCGTTCAGCCAGATAAGCAAGCAGATTGTTGCCCCATTGCCATATAGGTTGAAAAAGATTATTGGCAATACGTCCGTATGCACTATAGGGTGCAAGTAGAGCAGCCAATGAACCAATTCCGGCAATCAAGGCAATGATAAACACACCCAATACGCCATAGCGCAGCCAAGATAAGGCCGGAGAATAAGAGTAAGGAAGCTTCCTGCGTTTTTTAGGTTGCCGGCCCAGCCATGCCAGTATATCCTGAAATACCCCTAAGGGGCAAATCACAGAACAATAGATACGCCCGCATACCAAAGTGAGAATTACAAGAAACAATATCACTCCCACATTCAGCGCCAATACAGCCGGCAAAAACTGGATTTTGGCTAACCAGCCGAACCACCCATGCAACGTTCCCGTAAAATCAAGGAACAGCAAGGTGATGAGTGCAAAACAAATCATTGCAAAAGTCAGTCTAATCTTCCGTAACATGATAATCCTTTATTTTGAGTTCCTAAACATTCTATATCAGCGATATGAGTACAAAACAACTGCCGAAATAGTGAAATTTTCTTTATGCAAAAATAAAGAAAAAAAGAAAGATATCATCATTCAATGGAATTAAAAACGAAAGAAATAAACGGTGCAGAATGCCTTTACTATAATCCAAGCGGTCTACAGAAAGAATCAACTTATGATTTCCGAAAAATTTCCGTGTACGGTCTATCGCCCGCCGTACTTCCGGTCTGGAAGAAGCATTGTGATACAGTCCGTAGTTGATTCCCATAGGAAGAGCATCGGTCTCAACTACTCTATTCCCGAGTTGTGCTTCGTCCTGTTTAAAGTCAATACGCAATACCCGTTCGACAGCACTGATAAAATGCCGCATATAGTCATGAGTATGGAAAGCTATAAAGTCAGCACCCAATAATCCTTTCGGGATTTCTGCACGCTCCGGTAATATCCGGAAAAGTTCATAGGAAGGGAAAGGGATATGATGGAAATATCCGATATTCAAATCCGGGTAAACCTTCCGAAGCATTCCGGGAAGCAGCATTAGCTGATAGTCTTGAATCCACACCTTGTCACCTGGACGTATCACGCGGCAAATGGCATCGCAGAACAACTGGTTCACTTCCTGATACGATTGCCAGAAAGAGTTCCGATACAGCGTATAAACAAAAAAGTAGTGACATAATGGCCAAATAGTACTATTACTATAGCCTTCATAATAATTCTTTATCTGTATTTCGGACAAGAATACTGGGTGGAAATTTATTCCTTCCAATCTAGAAGTGATTTCCTCTTTACTTTCTTCGTTGTCAACGCATATTCCAGGCCATCCAATCCAATGTTTTTCGTAGGAAATCTGAAGTGAGTCCAAACCGGTAGCCAGTCCGCCTTCACTTCGTGAAAACACGAACGTTTCATCCTCTTTGGTAACCTTAACGGGTAATCTGTTTGATATAATATAAAGTTTCATGTATGAGTTAACACAAGAAATATGCCAATTCATACAATATTTTATTTATTGCTTAAAATCAGTATTTTAGAAAAAGATAAAGAGAAAAACAAACATTCAAAAATGAAAAAGAATGTTCCATTTCGATATGGTCCTACTATTACCAATTATCACTGAAAATGTCTTTCTTCACCAATGCTTCAATTCTTTGCTTATAGCAATTTATCCCTTCTGCTATATTTTTACTAGCTTCCGAGGTCCCCATTCCATAGACTACAAGAGGAGTTTGCCATATCATTCCAGCATGTACAGCACTTGCTTGATAAGGTCTTAACAACTCATCCACCGTAAAACGATTTCTTCCTCCGCTTCTATAAGCATCATGTTCAGAGCCGGCAGTAGTGACCACCATCAATGTCTTACCAGCCACAGCAGGAGTTTTTGCCAGATAAGTAAATACTTCATCCAACCATCTCTTCAATAAAGAAGGAGCCGACATCCAATAGAACGGAAACTGAAATACAAGCGCAGATGCATGCGATATGATAGTGCTCCATATCTCTGCATTAAAAGCATCTTCCATACGCATCTCATATAAATTGTATATGGCTACCTCTCCCATGTCACTAATAGCATCCATCAATGCCTTGTTAGCTCGCGACTCTTTTATATTGGGATGTGTCAGAAGAACTACTACTTGCTTTGAATCTTTATCCATATTGTTTTTCTTTTAGTTTAAAATCATTGATGTGTGTACAAATATACAAAATATAGATATACGAGTAGGAGGAAATAAAAGTTTTCTTCCTACTTTCATTTTCTGACATATATTTTCGAATGTGACGAAAGAGGCAGAAAGCGGGTGAGGGCAAAGGTATAAAAACAAACTTCTGAAGAATTTATTATGCGGACTAACGAAAAATAATGTATCATCCCCATATAGATTTACTAGTGATTCCGTATGAGGAGCTTATACCCATCAAAGCATGTTCTTGTTAAGACAAATTAAAAAAGGAACAACAGTAGTTGTTCCTTTTTTAAGTACACCCTCAGGGATTCGAACCCTGGACCCACTGATTAAGAGTCAGTTGCTCTACCAACTGAGCTAAGAGTGCATTCCTTATTTCTTGTTTGCGGGTGCAAAAGTAGTCCTTTTATTTTATTCGTGCAAACAAAACGGTGTATTTTTTGCGATGAAATGGGATTTTTTATTCAAACTCGTATAAATCAGAAGGAGTAGTACGCTTCAAAGCACACAACTGTACATCCTTTCCTACGATAATTCCTTTTTCCCTTAATTTCCATTCCACTGTTTTATATGCCAATTCAGGATGATTGTTGTCCTTGCTCAAATGACAAAGCCAAATATACTGTAAATGTTCCGTCATATTTTCCGAAAGAAATTCAGCAGTAGCAATATTACTCATGTGTCCGGTGCGGCTGGTAATCCGTTCTTTCAGGTATTGGGGGTAGGTACCCATGCGTAACATTTCCTCATCGTAGTTGGCTTCCAATATCAGATAATTGGCCTTTCTGATATATTCTGCGGCCGTAGGAGTAATTTCACCAAGGTCTGTAAGAAAAGCAAACACTTTTCCGTCTATCTCAATGCAATAGCCCACATTGTCCGTGCCATCATGAGGTACCTCGAAAGATTCGATATGAAAATCTTCCAACTGCATGGGTTGCTGCTTTTCCAGGTAACGGACAGACGAATATAACTTTTCTGTCATGCAATAGCTCCGGTTGATGCCCTCATGAATCCGGGCGGTTGTATAAATAGGAATATTCAGTTTTTCACCCAATCCGCCTACTGCTTTGATATGGTCCGCATGATCATGCGTAACAAATACCGCACGTATCATTTCCATGCTGATACCTGCTTCTTTCAGTCCTTTTTTTATCGTCCGTACTGCAATGCCGGCGTCGATGAGTATTCCATATTTTTCTGTGCCTATATAATAACAGTTGCCGCTGCTTCCACTGGCAAGGCTTATAAATTTTACTTTCATCCTAATCTCCTTAATTACAAAAAAGCCGTCGCTTTTAAAAAAAGTGACGGCAAATATACAAAAAGTATGCAATATATAAACCTTATGCCTTCTTCTTTTTGTCGATGAATTCGGTAGTTTTGGCAAAAACGAATAATGCTATTGCCGCAACCAATCCTATAACAGCGAAATAATACCAGATATAATGTGCATTGACACTAGCTGCTTCCCACGCTTCGCGGGTTTCAAACAAGACTGGATCAGGACAATATTTTGTCAGAAGCACCCCCGCAATACCGAATCCGAAAATAGAAGAGAGGAATGAATGAAGATGACTGAAACCGAGGTACATACCTTCTTCGCCCTTGGGGGCCTGCAAAGAGAAGTATTCCAGATAACGCGGTGAGATAAAACATTCTGCCAAAGCTTGCACAACAATACCAAACACCATCAGCAAAGTAATATTGCTCATGCCGGAAATAATATCGTTGCCCAGCAAATTACCGCATGCCATCAGCAATGCCGATACCGGAATAAGAAACATGCCTATATTCATAGAAGTAATAGCTGTGCGCTTTGCCATCCACCGGGTGATAAAACTTACGCAGCAAACCACTACAAACGGGTTTACATTGGCTATCCACCCCGGTTTGGCTGTTTCACCCGCCATACGGATGACATATTTGGGCATAGTTGCATAGAGCTGTTGCTGCACCATCCAAAAGCCGGTTACGATGAGGATAAGAATCAACAAACGCCAATTAGTGATAATACGCAGAAAACCTTGCCCAATTTCACGCATGCTTTTCCCTTCACCTGCTGTATGTGCCGATTTATACAATAAAATGACAGCCAATAATGCCAGCACCGTCATGGCAGCCGAGAAGTAATTGATATAAATATAAGCTTGCTCACCGATAACATTCCGTAGAGGGTCGACCACCGTTTTTCCGGTAAAAGCTCCTATATTCACCATCATATAGAAGATGGAATAGCCGCGAGCACGGGTAGCCTCTGTTGTTTCCTTAGCCACCGATCCCGATATGATAGACTTGATGAACGAACCTCCTACCATGATAACAAACAATACGGGGACAATCATCCAGCGGTCATTACTATCCGGCAATCCTGAAAAACGAGTTGTCTCGCCATACTCCACCAGACCGGCTGCTTCCAGTAGGGTGGGAAGCAATCCCAAGCCCAAATACCCGATGGAAAGCAGTGAGAAAGCAATAATCATCGACTTTCGGAAACCTATCTTATCGGCATATGCGCCCGTAAAGATAGGCAACAAATAGAGCCCTCCCGAAAACAGACCGGAAATCATGCTTGACTCAAAATCATTGAAACCTAAAATATTGGAAAGATAAATGGTAAGAACAATAAATACAGCATAATATGCCATGCGTTCGAACAGTTCTACTGTACTACTTACCCAAAAAGCTCTGCTGAAGCCTTTGGAAGCGGGTTGGGGTGATGTCATCATCCTTTTGTACGATTAAAATTTATGTATTAAATGAAAAAATAAGTGCAAAAATAGGAAATTAATATCGTGTTTGCAAGATATTAATTTTCTGCAAACACAATATTAATAAGTTGCAGACAAGATATTAACTTCCCATTTATCACTATTTATCTTTTCATTTATATAGAATACTCCATATCTTTGGACGCTTTTATAAAACGACCATTCATGAAAGATAAAATCGAATTTATAGCTTTTGACGCTGATGACACACTGTGGGAAAGCGAACTTTATATTCAGGAGTTCGAGCACAAATTCTGTAACCTTTTAAGGCAATATCTGCCTGCTTCATCCATATCACAAAGGTTTTTTGAAACAGAAATGAAGAATCTGCATATGTATGGCTATGGGCTGAAGAGCATAATGCTCAGTATGACTGAAACCATCTGCAAAGTGACAGACGGAAACGGGAATATGCATCTTATAGAAGAAGTAATAGGATGGGGACAAGAGCTTCTGCAGAAACCGGTTACACTACTGGAAGGCGTGAAGGAGACCATATCGTCACTTCATGGGAAATATAAATTGGTGTTGGCCACTAAGGGGGACTTGTTCGACCAGAAAAGAAAAATAGAAGCTTCCGGACTGCGAGAATATTTCCATCATATCGAAATTATGAGTGACAAGAAAATCGATGATTACCAGAGGCTGATTGATACATTGGGCTGTCCGCCTGAAAAACTCCTGATGATAGGTAATTCTGTAAAATCAGACATACTTCCGGTATTGGAACTTGGGGGATACGCTGCCCATGTACCATACCACGTGACTTGGGCATACGAGCAACATGAAGGGGAAATACGACATCCCAATTTTATACGATTGGATAGTATCAAAGGAATATTAGATAAGCTATAAGTTATGGGTGAAACTGCATAACTTATAGCTTACTATTGCTTTTTAGAATTGGAAGAAATTCTTAGCGTTATAATAGCTGATATCTTCAATCATCTGGTTTACGCGTTCCATCTCGGAAATAGGAATTTCACCATTTTCTACATCACGGCCTACAAGATTACACAATGTACGGCGGAAATATTCATGGCGCGGATAGGAGAGGAAGGAACGGGAATCGGTCAGCATACCAACAAATCGGCTCAATAAGCCCAGTACAGAAAGGGCATTCATCTGCTTTTCCATACCATCCTTCTGGTCAAGGAACCACCAACCGGAACCGAATTGAATCTTACCGGCAACCGTACCATCCTGGAAGTTACCCAGCATAGTAGCAATGACTTCGTTGGCGCATGGATTCAAATTATAAAGAATAGTCTTGGTCAGCTTACCATTGGAGTTTAAGCGGTCGAGAAATTTAGCCATAGCTTTTGCTGTAGTAAATTCGCCAATGGAATCAAAACCGGTATCAGGACCTAACAGTTTGAACATCTTACTATTGTTGTTGCGAATAGCACCATAATGGAACTGTTGTGTCCAACCTTTCTCCCAATCCATTTCGCCGAACACAACCAGCATGGCCGACTTGAATTTCAGAATTTCCTCCTTCGTCAATCCAGTACCGCCATATACCTTGTTAAAGATAGCCTTAACTTCCGCTTCTGTATAATCCTCGGCATAGAATTCTTCAATTCCGTGGTCAGACAGTTTACATCCTTGTTCCGCGAAAAAATCGTGACGCTTACGCAAGGCAGCAACCATATCGTCAAAGCAGGAAATAGCCACATCGCTCACTTCGGCCAACTTTTCTACATATGCGCGAAAATCGGCAGGAACTTCCACCGCCATTGCCTTGTCCGGACGCCAAGTAGGCAACATCTTGATTTCAAAACCGCTCTCGCGTGTCTTGATATGATATTCCAAGGAATCAATAGGATCATCTGTAGTACAAACCACTTCCACGTGATAACGGCGCATCATGCCACGGGCAGAATATTCAGGCTGTTTCAGCTTCTCATTACATTCATCATAAATTTCACGGGCCGTATGAGGATTGAGAATTTTATCGATTCCAAAAGCGGTCTTCAATTCAAGGTGGGTCCAGTGGTACAACGGATTACGGAAAGTATAAGGTACCGTTTCGGCCCACTTTTCAAACTTTTCCCAATCTGTAGTATCCTTACCGGTACAGAAACGTTCGTCCACACCATTGGTACGCATGGCACGCCACTTGTAGTGGTCACCTCCCAACCAAATCTCAGTCAGTGACTTAAACTGATAGTCTTCTGCCACCATTTGAGGAATCAAGTGACAATGATAGTCGATAATCGGCATTTTAGCCGCATGCTCGTGGTACAACTTCTGTGATGTTTCCGTTTGCAACAGAAAGTTTCCGTCCATAAAGTTTTTCATCTTCTTGTGTTTTAAGTATCTAAAAATATTACTTTCTATTTATTACACCTATATAGTATTGATTGTAAAGCTAATAGGTCGTATAATTGTTTTTAGTTTTATTAACCGTTATCGAACACAAAAGTAGAAATTTTACTTGGAGAAACAAAATAATTCGTATCTTTGCGGCGAATATTTATAATATTTAAGCTTCAGACGTCTCACCTTTACCGCCTTAGGCAGCATACCTCAAGATGGAAAACAAGAACTATACCATTAAAGACATAGCACGCATGGCCGGCGTCTCTGCCGGCACTGTAGACCGCGTACTGCACAACCGCGGAGACGTATCCGTTTCCAGTAGGGAAAAAGTCCAGAAAGTACTCGACGAGATAGATTATCATCCCAATATGTTTGCCATCGGGCTGGCGGCTAAAAAGCGCTATCATATTGTCTGCATTGTACCTTATTATATAGAACATGATTATTGGCATGCTGTAGCAGCGGGAATTGACCGTGCCGCACAAGAATTACGGCCGTTCAATGTTGGAGTTAGCTATCTGTACTATCGGCATGCGGACAAATCCTCCTATAAAGAAGCATGTGCTGTGCTCCGGGAGGAAAATGCCGACGCCGTACTTGTTGCCCCGAATTTCCGAGAGGAGACCATAAAACTCACTGCTTATTTGGAGGAAGCGGATATTCCCTATGCATTCATAGACTTCAATATTGAACAGACGCATGCCTTGTGTTATATCGGACAAGATTCCAAAACCAGCGGATACATCGCTGCCAAGATTCTGATGCGTAGCTATGAAAAAGGGCAGGAGCTTGTGTTATTCCTGAACAATCAGAAAAACAATCCGGCAGAAATCCAGATGCAACGCCGCCTCGAGGGGTTCATGCAATACCTTTCCGAGGAACATAAGGATTTGATTATCCATGACATTGTGTTGCACAAGGAAGATACTGACGGCAACAGACGGATGTTGGATGCTTTTTTTAAAGAACATCCCCAAGCCGTACTGGGAGCTGTTTTTAATTCCCGTGTTTATCAGGTGGCAAATTATCTGCACGAAAAGGGGCAGAAGCTGGCAGGACTTGTGGGATATGACCTTTTACACAAAAACACAGAGTTCCTGAAAACCGGTGAAGTAACCTTTCTCATCGGTCAACGCCCAGGCCTGCAAGGCTATTGTGGCGTGAAGACTTTATGCAACCACGTGGTATTTAAAAGACCGGTCACTGCAGTGAAATACATGCCCATCGACATATTGATGAAGGAAAACATAGACTTTTACTTTGAGTTTGAATAATCAAAAAATTACATATCAACCATTTAAATCATTTTTTAAATGAAAGCATTAAACAAAGAAACTGCTCCCAAAGCACAACGCCCGGAACGCATTATCCAGTTTGGCGAAGGTAATTTCCTTCGTGCATTTGTGGATTGGATTATTTATAACATGAATCAAAAGACCGATTTCAACAGCAATGTAGTAGTGGTCCAACCCATTGATAAAGGTATGGTTGACATGCTAAATGCCCAGGATGACCTTTATCATGTAAATCTGCAAGGTCTGGATAAAGGAGAAACCATCAACAGTCTGACTATGATAGATGTAATCAGCCGTGCCTTAAACCCCTATACTCAAAACAACGAGTTCATGAAATTGGCCGAACAACCGGAAATGCGTTTTGTCATTTCCAACACGACGGAAGCTGGTATAGCCTTTGACCCTGCTTGTAAGCTGACAGATGCACCGGCGTCTTCTTATCCGGGCAAACTGACACAGCTGTTGTATCACCGCTTCAAGACATTCAACGGCGACAAGAGCAAAGGGCTGATTATCTTCCCCTGCGAACTCATCTTCCTGAATGGCCACAAGTTGAAGGAGACAATCTATCAATACATTGAATTATGGCAATTGGGTGATGAGTTCAGAGCTTGGTTTGAGGAAGCCTGCGGTGTGTATGCAACACTGGTGGACCGTATCGTTCCAGGATTCCCCCGCAAAGACATTGCCGCTATAAAAGAAAAGATACAGTACGATGACAATCTGGTAGTGCAGGCTGAAATTTTCCATTTATGGGTCATCGAGGCTCCGCAAGAAGTCGCCGAAGAATTCCCTGCCGACAAAGCCGGACTGAATGTATTGTTTGTTCCTTCTGAAGCACTTTACCACGAAAGAAAAGTAACCTTGCTGAATGGACCTCATACCGTATTGTCTCCAGTAGCCTATCTGTCGGAGGTAAATATTGTACGCGATGCCTGCCAGCATCCTATAATCGGACAATACATCCATAAAGTGATGTTTGACGAGCTGATGGAAACGTTGAACCTGCCGAAAAACGAATTGAAAAAGTTTGCAGAAGATGTATTGGAGCGCTTCAACAATCCGTTTGTTGACCATGCCGTAACCAGTATTATGCTGAACTCTTTCCCTAAATACCAAACCCGTGACCTTCCTGGCCTGAAAACCTACTTGAAACGTAAAGGAGAACTGCCGAAAGGTCTGGTATTGGGACTGGCTGCCATCATCACGTACTACAAAGGAGGTACCCGCGCAGACGGCACAGAAATCATCCCGAATGATGCTCCCGAAATCATGCAGTTATTGAAAGACCTTTGGGCAACGGGGGATACCCGCAAAGTGGCAGAAGGCGTATTGGCAGCCAAAGACCTTATCTGGGGGGAACACGGAGACTTGAATACCGTTCCAGGATTGACAGACATGATTACCTGCTTCTTAAAATCCATCCAAGAAAAAGGCATGCAGGAAACAGTAAAAGGTATTCTTTAATTCCTATGATTTTAAACAAGCAGACCGTACAAAAGGAGTTTTTATACGGTCTGCTTTATTTATACCACATTTGATGGGAAATAATTAAGCCACAGTTTTTTTTTTGTCTAAAGGCTTTCCTGCTCTGCTGCCCGCAATATAAAAGTAGTGGCACCAATAGTTACAATGGCTCCATCCTCAATGCGAATACGGTCTTTGTCACCCAAAATTTCATTATTAAGGAAAGTTCCCGTCAGGCTGGGAGCATCGCGTAAGGTATAAATCAACACTCCCTGCTTATTACGCTTTACATTAATGATACAGTGACGCCGGTCCATACTCATATCCGAAGTCTCAATCGGCACATCGATAACATTCCCCACGCAACGCCGGCCTATGATATTGTCACCTTCTTGCAATGGAAGTACCTGCTTAAAACCAAACACGTTCTCAATGACCGTGATGCTGCCAAAAGCCTCTTTAAACTCCGCTTCATCCGGACGTTCTTCCTTTTGAGGGGCTTTCATCTTTGATTTACCTAAACGGATACTGAACTGCTTCTTACACTGGTCACATACAAAGACCAGTGATTGGCCTTCGGTATACTTGGTTTCATCGAATGTTAAGTAATTCTCACATTTGGGACAACGGATACGCTTCATGATAGTTAAAAATTAAAGAATTAAAAAATAAAGCAAGGGTAGATTACTTTCTACTTCTTTAATACCCAAGCGTTCTTATACGTTTCATTCTGGCGAACTCTGTTCAATGCCTGATATGCTTCTGTTTCTGTGCCACAAGACTCAATACTGACACGCATTTTACCATCTCCAACAATTGCTTTTGCATGAGGATAACCTTTTTCAATCAGTTGCCTTGCCATTGCTTCGGCATCCTTCTCAGTACCTACACTGGCAATGATGACGTGGTATTTCTTTGCAGAGACAAGTGACGGAGCGACAGTCCCTGTTGTTGTCTTCTGAACTTCACTCTTTTTTGTTGTAGATACTGAAGAGGACACTTCTGCCACCTGCTGCTTAGGCTGAGAAACAACCGGAGCATTCTGCGCGTTAGTTTGGCCCACCTTAACCTCTCTTACGACAACCGGAACCACCTTTTTCTTTGCCTTCTGTCTCATGTTTTTTTGAGTCGACGCTTCCGGAATGTCGGCCTTCCGACTGACAACAATCGGATTAATAACAAGGGATTCCTTTTCTATCATCTCGAAAAGTTCATTCGGAAGTAATTGCGCATAATTTCCTTCAACCACTTCCGTATTCTCTATCGGTGTAGACAAAAAGAAAAACAAGGCAACCACTGCAATCATGGCAACCGCATTCGACAAATAGGAACGATTGAATTTAATCTCAACCCTTCGCTTTTTGTCTTCCGGCACAACTGGAACAGAATAACGGATGGTCTTTTCCATGTACGGTTTCTTCAGTTCCGCCAGTTCCTGCATTTCAAAACTATCCAGCCCATATAAGTAAGGAGTGGTTATCTTGTGATCATAGGGAGCAAAGTCATAAGTACCATGAATGGAGTAACGCAATTCGCCAATGTTGGGCAAATCCACCTTACCTTCTTCATGGAGAGCAGTGAATATATATGCCACTTCTTTTTCTACAATCCGCGTAGCATCAGAAAAATCAGTATCATAGACAGCCATATAAGATTGTACAAGTAAGCCGTCATTCATCTTCAGTTGAGGATTGAAACCGATAATACGGGTAGGGGGCAGAAAAACATTCTCTTCTGCTACTCTCATTGCCGGAGTATAATGGGCTACAAATCCTCCCAAACCGGGAACAATGACACAATCGTTCTCCAATAACAATACTTCTATGTGCTGTGCTAATTCAATCATGCTACAAAAGTAGCGGAAATATCGAATATACGCTAGTTTCAGAGCTTTTTTCTTATCAACAAATTATGAACATTGCACATTGAAAATGTATTTGAAAAAGGTTTTTCGGCAAGAGAAGGGATTTTTACCGGAAAAATTTCTACTTTTGTACCGTTTAGCTATGCTTGTCAAGAATAGAAGGACAATTGCCCTCGCAAGAGTATACAAACCTAAACACTTAACAAAAGACTATTATGCGTATTATCTTCTGTTTGATGGTTTTCTTGTTCATTGGAAAAAACACGATGCTGGCACAACAACTGTCCTCATTCGTAGAATATGGAACAACCCTGCATACCGGTGACAACACCCCTCTTTGGCAGGTCAGCAACCAGCAAGGACTCACTTCGCTCGACAACAACACCTACATACGTGGAGGAATATCCTACAAACACCAACTTGGAAAATGGAAGTTTGAAGAAGCACTGGATTTGGTTGCAGCAGCCGGATTCAGCACGACCTCCTTCATTGTACAGCAGGCTTACGTAGACATCCGTTACAAGTGGTTCGGATTCTTTGCCGGAAGCCGGGAACAGAATTCTCCATTGCTGAATCAAGAGCTGAGCAGTGGCGGCATGACCTGGTCGGGCAATGCGCGTCCCATCCCACAAGTACAGATAGGCATACCCGAGTATGTACAGTTGCTACCCCGTTTAGGCCTGAAAGGAGAAATCTCGTACGGATGGTTTACAGATAACAAATACCAGCGGGAGCAAGTCGGAGAAAAATACTGGTACACCAAGAGTATCAAATACCATCATAAAGAAGGGTTCCTGCGTATCGGTATACCCAAAGGAAAATGGCAACTGGAACTCGGAATGACCCTCGACACCCAATTCGGAGGATACAAGATTGGAGGTTCCGAATCGGGAGACTTGGGCAACGGATGGAAGGATTACGTACGCGTATTCTTCCCCGGCCACGGGCGTGAGGACGGACCGGTAGGTGAACATCTGGCTTTCCAAGGCAATTTTCTGGGTAGCGAATATATCAAAATGACTTATCGTCCTAAGGAAGATTTCTCCATCAGCGCCTATCTGGACAATCATTTTGATGACTTCTCCGCCATGGCCAAACTCAACGGTTGGGATGGCTTATGGGGTGTGGAATATAAATCCAACCATAGACAAGCCATCAACGGAATCGTTATCGAATATCTCCAGACTACCAATATGAGCGGTCCACTGCACGGTTTGCAAAATTCTGTAGTAGGTAAGACCGGAGGAGCCGACAACTACTACAACAACGGTTACTACCCAGGATGGGCACATTGGGGTATGGCGATAGCCAATCCGTTGATAGCATCGCCTATCTATAATAAGGATGGCGATATGAGTTTCAAGTACAATCGCGTTAAGGCCCTGCATCTGGGATGGAGCGGCGACATCAGCAGTGAGTGGAGATATGTGGCAAAATTGTCCCACAACAGAACTTGGGGAACTCCTCATCGTCCAATACCCGATATATTAGAAAATTTTTCTACTTTTGCATCGTTTTACTATATTCCCCGTAAATGGAAGGGCTGGTGCTTCAACGCGTCCCTTGCATTGGATATGGGAGAGATATATGGAGACAATTTTGGATTCCAACTGAAAGTACATAAAACATTTTAAGAAAATGAACTACATACAAACAGAGATTGACGGCGTATGGCTGATTGAGCCGAAAGTATTCCATGATGCCCGCGGATACTTTATGGAAGCATTTAAGGAAGAAGAGTTCCGTGCACATGTCGGAAACGTTCACTTCATCCAGGACAATGAGTCCAAATCCTCTTTCGGTGTATTACGTGGTCTTCATTACCAGAAGGGTGATTGCAGCCAGGCCAAACTGGTACGTGTCATTAAGGGAAAAGTGCTGGACGTGGCTGTCGACTTAAGAAAATCTTCTCCCACTTTCGGAAAGTATGTCAGTGTGGAGCTAAGTGAGAAGAACAAAAGACAATTCTTCATTCCGCGTGGTTTTGCCCACGGTTTTCTGGTGCTGAGCGATGAAGCTGTCTTTACATACAAGGTAGACAACGTATACGCACCACAATCCGAGGCATCCATCCGTTTTGACGACGAAGCCATCGGTATTGAATGGCCCGTTGCTACGGAACAGCTTCTATTATCAGATAAAGACGGACATGCCGTATCGTTCAAGGATGCGGTCTATTATGAATAAAATATGAAAATAGCCATTGTCGGTACAGGATACGTCGGTTTGGTAACCGGAACCTGCTTTGCGGAAATCGGTGTCAACGTTATTTGCGTAGACACGAACAGTGAAAAGATAGAGTCACTGAAAAAGGGTGTTATTCCTATCTATGAAAATGGACTGGAAGAAATGGTTAGCCGGAATGTGAAAGCAGGACGCCTGCAATTCACCACGTCTCTGGAGAGTTGTCTGAATGAGGTGGAAGTGGTATTCAGTGCCGTAGGTACACCACCCGATGAGGATGGAAGTGCCGACTTGAGCTATGTGCTGGAAGTTGCCCGCACCATTGGACGCAATATGCAGAAATATGTGTTGGTGGTAACCAAAAGTACCGTTCCCGTAGGTACTGCCAGAAAAGTGCGGGCTACCATTCAAGAAGAACTTGATAAGAGAGGGATGAACATTGACTTCGATGTCGCTTCGAATCCCGAGTTTCTGAAAGAAGGTAATGCTATCAACGATTTTATGAGTCCCGACCGTGTAGTGGTGGGAGTAGAGTCCGAACGAGCCAAGAAGATAATGAGCAAGCTCTACAAACCATTCCTGCTGAACAACTTCCGTGTCATCTTTATGGACATCCCTTCTGCAGAAATGACAAAGTATGCAGCTAACTCCATGCTTGCCACCCGCATCAGCTTCATGAACGACATTGCCAATTTGTGCGAATTGGTGGGAGCGGATGTAAACATGGTGCGCAGTGGTATCGGTTCGGATACCCGTATCGGACGCAAGTTCCTCTATCCGGGGATAGGTTACGGCGGTTCATGCTTCCCTAAGGATGTAAAGGCACTGATTAAAACGGCTGAACTGAACGGCTACAAGATGCGCGTACTCCATGCAGTAGAGGAGGTGAACGAGAAACAGAAGAGTATCTTATTCGAAAAGCTGCAGAAGCATTTCAATAATGATTTGGAGGGAAAGACCATTGCCATTTGGGGGCTGGCCTTTAAACCCGAAACAGATGACATGCGTGAAGCCCCGGCTCTGGTATTGATTGACGAGTTGCTGAAGGCCGGTTGTAAAGTACGTGCCTACGACCCGGCTGCCATGAACGAATGCCGGCGTCGCATAGGAGAAAGTATTTATTATGCAACAGATATGTATGATGCTGCGCTGGATGCAGATGCACTGATGCTGGTGACCGAATGGAAAGAATTCCGCCTGCCTTCATGGGCAGTCATCAAGAAAACTATGGAACAGCCGTTGGTATTGGACGGACGTAACATTTACGACAAGAAAGATATGGAAGAACAAGGTTTCACATATCATTGCATCGGAAAATAAAGTTGCAGAAAAAAGAAAAGAAATAAATAGGGACGTTATGACAATAAAAAGAAGTGCGATTCTCATTGTACTTGTTGTCTCATTGGCATCATGCAGCAACAGACAAAACGGGGAGGTTTCCGTCAAGGAAGACCTTACTGCAAAACAACTGTTGCAAGGCATCTGGGTGAACGATGAAACAGAAATGCCGTTGATGCGCATCGAAGGGGATACGGTATATTATGCCAACCCGCAAAGCGCTCCCGTACCTTTCAAGGTTGTTCACGATACAATCTACATATACAGTAATGAACCGGTGGCCTATAAGATAGACCGTCAAACGGAATACAGCTTCTGGTTCCACTCGCTGGCCGACGAAGTAATTAAACTGCATAAATCAGAGAATGCGGAAGATTCTTTGGTTTTCACCAGCCGGGAAGTAGAGGTCATTTCCACTACTCCAGAAGTGATAAAGAAAGACAGTATCGTAATATACAAGAATACAAGGTATAGGGGATATGTATATATCAACCCCTCAAAGATGAAGGTTTTCAAGACTTCCTATTCTGAAAATGGAATCAGTGTGGACAATGTGTATTATGATAATGTAATCCATATCTGTGTATACGAAGGGAAGAAGATGCTTTACGGCCAGGACATCACTAAAAAGATGTTTGCGGATATATTCCCTGCCGAAATGCTGGACCAGGCCATTCTTGCCGATATGAATTTCATGGGTGTGGATAGTAAGGGGTACCATTATCAGGCAACCCTCGGCATACCCGAAAGTTCCGTATACAATTTGGTAAATATGATTATTGGTTTTGACAATACAATGAACATAGAAAAAGCGGAATAAATCCGCTTTTTCTATTTCTTTTCTTCACCACAATGTTTATTTCTTCTCGCCGCCATTCTGTGGACGTTTGGCTCTGGGCTTTCCACCTTTACTGTTGTTACGGCCGTTCTTGTTTCCTCCTGGCTTACGTCCGTTTCCACGGCCGCCCCGTCTTCCTCCTCCGTCAAATGCTCTCGGCTTGTATTCGGGGGCTTCGCCCAGCTCCTCGGGAACCGGTATTTTATAGATGTCCCTATCTAGGAATTTTTCGATATTCTTAAAGTTACCTTGCTCTTTTTCGGAAACGAAGGTGATGGCTACGCCGTCATTATTGGCACGCGCCGTACGTCCGATACGGTGCACATAATCTTCACTGTCGTGGGGAACGTCATAGTTTATCACCAGACGGATGTCATCGATATCAATACCTCTCGCAACGATATCTGTGGCTACCAGGATATTGATACGTCCTGCCTTGAACTCGTACATCACTTCTTCGCGCTGTGCCTGCTCCAAGTCGGAGTGCATTTCACCAACGTTCAGTTTCATCTGCTTCAAGGCTTTGGTCACTTCCTTCACTTTCAGTTTGGAAGAAGCAAAGATGATAACGCGTTCCGGCGTCTCCTCTGCAAAGAGGCTACGGATGATGCCCAGCTTCTGATTCTCGTAGCAGACGTAGGCTGCCTGCACAATCTTTTCCGCCGGTTTGGAAACAGCCAGCTTCACCTCGGCAGGATTGTTCAGAATGTTACCAGCCAACTGTTGTATCTTAGCAGGCATGGTGGCAGAGAACATGATTGTCTGCCGCTCTTTAGGAAGGAATTTGACAATTTGCATAATATCGTCATAAAATCCCATGTCCAGCATCCGGTCTGCTTCATCCAAAATAAAATAAGAGACACGGGAAAGATCTACATAACCAAGGCTAAGATGGGCTATCAAACGCCCCGGGGTAGCAATAACGACATCAGCACCCAGTGTCAACCCTCTTTTCTGCTGCTCGAACAGTATTCCGTCATTACCGCCATACACGGCCACGCTGGAAACCGGCATGAAATAAGAGAAACCTTCCATCTGTTGGTCTATCTGTTGCGCCAACTCGCGGGTAGGAGCCATGACAATGCAATTGATGGCATCGGCAGGGTGTCCGCCCTCTGAAAGCTTGTTCAATATAGGCAACAAATATGCGGCTGTTTTTCCCGTTCCGGTTTGTGCCACTGCTATTAAATCTCGACCTTCGAGTATGACGGGAATTGATTTTTCTTGTATAGGGGTGCACTCTTCAAAGCGCATGGCATCCAGTGCCTCCAGCACATTGCCATTTAAATGTAGTTCTGAAAACTTCATGTATCTCTTTTAAATTTGCGTACAAAGATAGGAAAAAGACTTATAAAATAGACTCTTACAGTAAAAAAATAAGCCCTTGGGACAATAATTCTCTCAAGGGCTTACAAATTTGTTTCAAGCATCTGCCTTCAACAGGGAATATCAATGTATGAATCCTTAAATCCCAGAAAGTAAAGTACGCCATCTAAGCCGATGGTATTGATGGATTGCTTGGCATTGGCAACTACTTTGGGCTTTGCATGGAAAGCGATTCCAAGGCCGGCAATTCCCAGCATGGGCAGGTCGTTGGCACCGTCGCCGACAGCAATAGTCTGCGCAATATCCACTTTCTCCACCTGAGCTATCAAACGCAGCAACTCTGCCTTACGCTTACCGTCGACTACATCACCGAGATAGCGGCCGGTCAGTTTGCCATCCTCTATTTCCAGCTCGTTGGCATACACATAGTCTATACCGTACTTCTTCTGGAGGTACTGCCCGAAGTAGGTAAACCCTCCCGAAAGAATAGCTATCTTGTAACCGTATTTCTTCAAAACATACATCAGGCGATCCACACCTTCCGTAATGGGAAGATTTTCTGCAATCTCCTGCATCACGGACTCATCCAATCCTTTCAGCAAAGCCACTCGTTCGCGAAAGCTCTCAATGAAATCTATCTCACCACGCATGGCACGTTCGGTAATGGCCTTTACCTGGTCGCCCACACCTGCACGTATGGCCAATTCATCAATTACTTCTGTTTCAATCAGCGTAGAGTCCATATCGAAGCAAATGAGGCGGCGCATCCGGCGGTACATATTGTCCAACTGGAAAGAGAAATCCATTTCCAGTTCGGTTGCCAGTTTCATTAACTGTTCTTGCATGGCAATACGGTCTTTCGGAGTGCCACGAACGGAAAATTCGATGCAGGCGCGTGTACGCGATTCGCATTCGTCCAGCGGGATACGTCCTGTAAGGCGCTTGATGGCATCGATATTCATGCCTTGCTCTGCAAGAATACGGGTAACGGCAGATATTTGACGGGCAGACAACTTACGCCCCAATAAAGTAAGAATATAGCGGTTCTTTCCCTGCATATTCACCCAATCCTCGTACTCTTTGGTAGTAATGGGGTAGAAACGGACAGTCACTCCCAGGGAGGAAGCCTTGAAAAGCAGTTCCTTCATAATGAACCCCGAGTGTTGTTCTTCCGTCTTGCACAAAATGCCCAACGAAAGAGTATTGTGAATATCTGCCTGGCCAATATCCAGAATGGTAGCATCATATTTCGCCAGAATTTCCGTCACGGAAGCTGTCAGTCCCGGACGGTCTTCACCCGTAATACGTATCAGGATGAGTTCAGTGTTCAATGGTTGCATAAGTCATCTTTTTGATAGAATAATAGGCTACAAAAGTAAGGAAAATTCCCACTATTTATGCTAAATAACATAAAAATATGCCTCTAAAAAGTGAGAAAAATGCTTGTTTATTTGGAAGTTTGTTTAGGAATTACTTACCTTTGCACCCGATTTCACAATTAAAAGCTTTGATTATCAGTGTATTTATCACTATTCAAGGCTTTGACAAGACGATGTTCCGGGAAGAAATCACTGTTGAAGGACAGTCCCGGATAGTATTAACCAAAACCGTGCCGCATGAAATATGCAAAATGGATTTTTGTTGTATTACTAATAAGTTCCTTGACTTCTTTTGTAGAAAAAGACAAACCTACCGGAGGTTTGAATGTGGGTGACATGGCCCCGGATTTCAAAATCCAAACCATGTCGGCAGAGCAATCCCAAACCGAACTTTCAGACTTGAAAGGAAAGTATGTATTGCTCAGTTTTTGGGCAAGTTACGACGCGCAGTCCCGGATGCAAAACGCAAGTTTGAGCAATGCGCTTCGCTCTACTGCCCGCAACAATGTGAAGATGGTTTCAGTTTCATTCGATGAGTATCAGTCAATCTTTGAAGAAACCATCCGTAAGGACCAAATAGTTACGCCCACTTGTTTCGTGGAAACTAAAGGCGAATATTCCGGCCTCTTTAAGAAATATCGCTTAGGCCGCGGATTCACTAACTATTTACTGGATGATAATGGTGTAATTATTGCCAAAAACATCTCTGCTGCAGAACTTTCCGCTTACTTGAATTAAGCTTGCTGATGCCCGGTGCATACAACAGCAACTTAAAAAACCTGTAAGACGAAAGTGAGGGTGTTCCCTAGAAACCGACGTCTCTTTCCGGCAAAAAAGGGAACAGAACAAAAGAGGAAAATGAATACAACAAAAAGCCCCTCCCGCACTTGTACAACGCAAGAGTGGGAGGGGCTTCTTATTTTAATGGGCTTCCAGAGACAAACATCCTAAACCTCTGCTTTAGTACGCCAAACCTCAACTTGAGCAAGCTGAAGTAGAGGTTTAGAATGCTTATTTCGGCGCTTTCCTATATAGATAGAATGCAATGAAGGCATACATTATATTCGGTATCCACACAGCGATGACTGGAGGCATGTTGCCGTTCACGGCAAATGTAGAAGCAATGGTCTGAAACAGAATATAAGAGAAACTCAATGCCAAGCCAATACCTAAATGCAATCCCATTCCACCTTTCGTTTTCTTGGAAGACAAAGACACTCCAATCAGCGTCAGGATAAAGGAAGCAAACGACATGGCAATGCGTTTGTGGTACTCTATCTCAAATTCCTTAATGTTGGCAAAACCGCGTTGCCGCTGCCTGCTGATGTACTCGCTTAGCTGAGGGCTGGTCAACATCTCCTGCTGGTTCTTCATAATCAAGAAGTCGGCAGGCTCCATAAAAAGGGTAGTGTCTATGCGGTCACCCTTCGTGATACTCTCCTTCATGCCATCCATCTGGCGAATCATATAATCCTTGATTTTCCACTTATGCACGGCCGTCGTGTCGTAGGTAATGGAACGGGCCGTAAGGTGGGAGACCAATTGCTTGTCATTGAACTTGTCCAAAGAAAAGCGATAACCGGTCTTACTGTAGTCTTCAAAACGTTCGATATAGGCAATTACCCCCGAATCCACTTCCAGCTGGATGTTCCGTGCCGTATTCGCCTTACGGGGTTTGTAGTACTTGTCCTCAAAATTGATACGTGTCACACTGCCTTTGGGAATGACATAAGACCCGAGGCAGAACGTCACTACCGCAATGATTGCCGCAGATACCATATAAGGACGCAACATACGCTTGAAGCTCATTCCCGTAGAGAACATGGCAATAATTTCCGAGTTCTCCGCCAGTTTGGAAGTAAAGAAGATTACTGCGATAAACACGAACAGCGGACTGAACAGATTGGCAAAGTAGGGGATGAAGTTCAGATAATAATCAAAGACAATAGCATTCCACGGCGCTTCATGAGACATGAAGCGGTCCATCTTCTCGTTGAAGTCGAACACCACCGCAATGGAGATAATCAATGCGATGGCAAAGACATATGTACCCAGGAACTTCTTAATGATGTACCAGTCCAGCCGCTTCAGGAATTTACCTCTCGGCAGCTTTATATTCTTCCATATCCTCCAGTTCATTTTTCTCATAATCTTGTCGATACGCGTTTCACCATCATCGGTTTCCAGGTAGCAAAGTCGCCTGCAATGATATGCTTACGTGCCTCGCCTGCCAGCCACAGATAGAAAGCCAAGTTGTGGATAGATGCTATCTGCATGGCAAGCAGCTCTTGTGCATGGAACAGATGGCGCAAGTATGCCTTGCTGTACATGGTATCTACGTAGGAGGCACCGTCTGCTTCAATGGGAGAGAAATCCATTTCCCATTTTTTGTTGCGCATGTTCATGATGCCGTCCTTGGTAAACAACATGCCGTTGCGTCCGTTGCGGGTAGGCATCACACAGTCGAACATATCGACACCGCGTTCAATGCCCTCTAGAATGTTTACCGGGGTCCCGACTCCCATCAGATAGCGAGGCTTGTCTTTGGGAAGAATACCGTTCACCAGCTCAATCATCTCGTACATCTTGTCTACAGGCTCGCCCACAGCCAGACCGCCAATGGCATTACCGTCAGCACCTTTAGAGGCAACAAACTCTGCCGACTGCTCGCGGAGGTCGCGATAGACGCACCCCTGCACAATGGGAAATAAGGATTGCTGATAACCGTACTTCGGTTCTGTTTCGTTGAAACGCTTGATACAACGGTCTAGCCAGCGATGTGTCAATCCCAGTGATTTTTTGGCATATTCGTAGTCCGAATCCCCCGGAGGACATTCATCAAAGGCCATCATGATGTCTGCACCGATAGTCCGTTCTATATCCATCACCTTCTCCGGTGTAAAGATATGCTTGCTACCATCGATGTGTGAACGGAATTCCGCACCTTCTTCGCGCAACTTGCGGATACCGGACAACGAAAATACCTGGAAGCCGCCACTATCTGTCAGCATAGGACGGTCAAAGCCGTTGAACTTATGCAGTCCACCGGCTTTTTCTATCACTTCCAGTCCCGGACGCAGATAAAGATGATAGGTATTACCCAATATAATCTGCGCCTTTATGTCCTCTTTCAGCTCAGGCAGATGCACGCCTTTCACTGTTCCCACTGTACCTACCGGCATAAAGATAGGTGTCTCAATCTGCCCGTGGTCAGTAGTAATCAGTCCGGCACGTGCATTGGTCTTGCTGTCTGTATATTGTAACTCGAATGTCATTCCTCTTTCTTTTCGGTCTTTTCTTTCTTTACGGACAAGTCGATGGCATCGGCTACTTTTTCATCAGTCAGCGCAATGGCAAACACTTCCTTAATATCTTTCACATAGTGGAAAGTCAGTCCTTTCAGATATATATCCTGTATCTCTTCTATATTCTTGCGGTTCTCGTCGCTCAAGATAATCTCCTTGATACCGGCACGCTTGGCAGCCAGTATCTTCTCCTTGATGCCTCCTACCGGAAGTACCTTACCGCGAAGTGTTATCTCTCCCGTCATGGCAAGATTGGCCTTCACCTTTTTCTGGGTGAGGGCAGAAGCGAGGGAGGTAGCCATCGTGATACCGGCAGACGGACCGTCTTTCGGAATGGCGCCTTCGGGCACATGGACATGGATGTTCCAGTTATCAAAAATCTCTTCGTCAAGATTCAGCAGGGAGGCATGCGCCTTGATGTATTCCAATGCCAGCATGGCCGACTCTTTCATTACATCACCCAAATTGCCGGTCAATGTCAAACGTCCACCCTTGCCACGGCTCAGGCTGGTTTCCACGAAAAGTATTTCACCACCTACGGCAGTCCACGCCAGACCGGTCACCACCCCTGCATACTCATTACCCTGATACTTGTCCCGGGTATATTCGGGTGCACCCAGGAATTCATACAAGTCTCCCGGTTTTATTTCGGTCTTCGCAAAATAACCGTCCGTAGCATATTGGCGTGCAGATTTACGGAGTATCTTTCCGATTTTCTTTTCCAGTTCGCGCACGCCGCTCTCACGGGTATAATTCTCTATAATGGCTTCCAGTGTGTTCTTCGGAATCTTGATATCATTCTTTTTCATACCGTTTGCCTCCAATTCCTTCGGAACCAGATGGCGGCGGGCAATCTCAATCTTTTCTTCCGTGATATAGCCGCTTACCTCAATCAGCTCCATACGGTCCAGCAACGGTCCGGGGATGGTATTCAGATTATTGGCAGTAGCGATGAACATCACTTTGGACAAATCATAGTCCACATCCAGAAAGTTATCATGGAATGTAGTATTCTGTTCCGGGTCGAGCACTTCGAGGAGGGCAGAGGAGGGGTCTCCCTGGCGGTCGGCACTCACCTTGTCTATTTCATCCAGAATAAATACCGGATTGGAGGAGCCTGCCTTTATCAGATTCTTGATAATCCGTCCCGGCATGGCACCGATATAGGTTTTACGATGACCGCGAATCTCAGCTTCATCATGCACGCCTCCCAGCGACATACGGATATACTTACGCTTCAAGGCGGCAGCAATGGAACGCCCCAAAGAGGTTTTTCCCACACCCGGAGGGCCATACAGACAGATGATGGGGGACTTCATATCGCCCTTCAGCTTTAATACAGCAAGATGTTCCAGAATGCGTTCCTTCACCTTCTCCAAACCATAATGGTCTTTGTTCAGTGTCTTTTCTGCATTGACAAGGCTCAGATTATCCGTCGTATAAATGCCCCACGGTAAACTAAGCATCGTCTGCAGATAGTTCAGCTGCACGCTATAGTCGGGAGACTGGGGATGGGTACGTTCCAACTTATCCACCTCTTTCAGGAACGTAGCCTTCACCTCATCATTCCATTTGATGGTCTCCGCCTTCTTACGCATCTCCTCTATTTCCTGCTCTTGACCGCCGCCACCCAGCTCATCCTGAATGGTTTTAATCTGCTGCTGCAGGAAATACTCACGCTGCTGCTGGTCTATATCCTCACGTGCACGCATCTGGATAGACTCTTTGATTTCGGCAAGCTGCACTTCACGATTCAGAATCTCAAGCAGGCGGTAGGTACGCGCCCGCAAAGAGTCGATACGGAGCAGTTCTATCTTTTCGTCTTTCTTGAGTGGCAGGTTCGTACAGATAAAGTCTACCAAAAACATTGGATTGGTAATGTTCTTGATGGCAAATGCCGAATCCTGCGGAAACATATCGGATGACTTGATGTAGCGTACTGTCAAGTCTTTACACGCCTCTACCAATGCATGGAATTCCTTGTCATTCTTCTCCGGAAGTTCTTCATTCAGCGTAGCTATCCGTCCCTTCAGATAAGGAGTCGTATCCGTAATCTCCTTCAGTTCCATACGTTTGGAGCCTTGCAGAATGACTGTAGTTGTCTGGTCTGGCATTTCAAGCACACGTACTATCTTGGCAACTGTACCGATGGTATGTAAATCCTCAAACAGAGGTGTCTCTGTTTCAGCCACCTTTTGGCATACAACAGCTATATAAGAATTTTTCTTTTCTGCTTCACGCACCAATTTGAGGGAAGATTTTCTTCCTACAGATACCGGCATAAACACCCCAGGGAACAATACCATATTTCGGAGAGGCAATATCGGTAAAACCTCTTCTACCTCAATGTCCATCAATTGTTCTTCATTCCCCTCAAAATCAGCAATTACAGAGAAAGCGTTTCCGCTTCTATCTTCGACATCACTCAGGTAATTTCTTTTCTTCATTTCTTTCTTTTTAGTTTATGTCATATTGGCAGGCCAATAAAGCGCCTGCAAAGTTAAGCTATTTCTTCATAAATAAACGTTCTTCACCCTTTAAAAAGACAAAAACAGTGCCAATTTTATGACAAATATGCAGGCTTTGATTATTTTTGAGCCCAATTAAAGAAGATAAACATGCCAAAATCATCTTTTAAGTTTAAACAATTTACCATATTTCATGATAAATGCGCCATGAAGGTCGGCACAGATGGTGTACTACTTGGGGCATGGGCCCCGGCAGACAAAGCAAAGCGTATACTGGACGTTGGAACCGGTACCGGATTAATAGCCTTACAGTTAGCGCAAAGGAATCCGCATGCCCGGATTACTGCAATCGAGATAGATGCGGCTGCAGCCGGACAAGCCACAGAAAATGTATCTCACTCTCCATGGGCCGATAGAGTAGAGATCATATGTCATGATTTCCGAGATTATCAGCCGGAAAACAGATTTGACCTCATCGTTTCCAATCCTCCCTATTTTATAGATGCGTTGAAATGTCCTGACGAACAAAGGTGCACAGCACGGCATGCGGGCAATTTGAATTACGATTTACTGTTTCATCGTTCGGCATCTTTGCTTGAAGAGCAAGGAGTCGTAAGCATCATTATTCCAGCGGAAGCTGAAAAAACGGTTGTGGATACAGCTTGGAACCATAAGTTGTTTCCATTGCATCGTGTGCAAGTCTTCACCAAGCCCGGAAAACCGTGCAGACGGGTATTGCTGAACTTTGGTTTTGAAGCAAAAGAGTGTAGAGAAGAGAAACTCTGTATTGAGGTGAATCACAATGAGTTTACCCCTGAATATGTAGCTTTAACGAAAGATTTCTATCTGAAAATGTAATTTTAATTGCATAAAACTTGCCTAAATGTTTGGTTGGTATCAGAATTGTTTTTACCTTTGCACTCGCTTTTCAGAAGTAAAGTATTCGGGGTGTAGCGCAGTCCGGTTAGCGCACCTGCTTTGGGAGCAGGGGGTCGTGGGTTCGAATCCCGCTACCCCGACAGAAATTAATAAGCTACTGATTTTTCAGTAGCTTATTTTTGTATATACCCTCTTTCCCACTTATCCAAATAGCAGCGTAAAGCAACTCCCTTTTCCCACAGCAGACTGCACCGTGATATTCCCTCCATGCCGGTTCATCACTTGTTTACATAAACTGAGCCCGATGCCCGAACCGGAAGGCTTGGTGGTGAAGAACGGTACAAAAATCTTATCTTGCACTTCCGGCAGAATGCCTTCACCATTGTCACTGACAGTGATTAGGCATTGCCACGAGAGGGCGGGTAGCATCTTCACTTCTATCCGGGGATGCTCTTTCCTGCTACATGCTTCTTTGGCATTTTTAATCAGATTAATCAATACTTGTTCTATCTGTGTCCGGTCTATTTGAAGTATGCGGTCGGTCTCCGGAAGCTCTATCCGGATATACTCTTCCGAAAACAGCTTCTGCAAATCCTGCAACAGCTCGCGGACAGCGACCGGACGACGAACGGGGGCGGGAAGTCTTGTCAGCTTCCGGTAATTCTCCACAAACTCCAGCAAACCCTTGCTACGGCGGTAGATAGTCTGCATTCCCTGCCGCATGACGGGGTAGTTCTTTTCCGACACTTCCCGCTCGCTCAAGGTTTCGGAGAGGGAGATGATAGGAGTAATCGAATTCATTATTTCGTGCGTCAGCACACGTATCAGCTTTTGCCACGCTTCCATCTCATTGCGTTCCAGCACGCGGGTACGGAAATTCCTCATCGCTTCGGAAAGCTCGTCCACCATATCCTCCATAGACCGGTTCTTGTAGGGAGAACGGAACGACAGCATCATGTCGTCATAGCGCAGGCTCTCTGCCAGATGGCGCATCATGCGCACCTGCATCATCTGCAAACGGTACAGATGGGAGCCAATCGCCAACAATATCAAGAAAGCCATCAGCGCACTGAACCACAGTCCGGCATCCACCAGCAGATAAACGCCGACCGAAAGGAAGGCTATGCCGATGATGTGCAGTACCACAATCAATGAATATCGTTTCATAAGCCTAATTTTTCAAGTTTCCGGTACAAGGCAAAGCGGGTAATGCCCAGGTATTCGGCGGCACGGGTCACATTTCCCTCGCTGAGCCGCATGGCACGTTCCACCGCCTGCCGTTCCAATTGTTCCAGGTTGAGGACTTCTTCTTCCTTCTTCTGACGGGAAACAGAAGCTTGGAACATAAAATTCTCCGGACGAAGTAAAGAGCCGTCTCCCAGTATCACGGCACGTTCCATGGTATGCTGTAATTCGCGTACATTACCCGGCCAGGCGTATTTCAGCAACTTGTTCTTCGCCTCACGGGTCAGCCCACGCATCTCTTTCTGATATTTGCGAGCATAGCGTTGCAGGAAATGCTCTGCCAGCAGGAGGATGTCGTTTCCACGTTCTCGCAGAGGGGGGATATGGAGCTCGATGGTATTGATGCGATACAGCAGGTCTTGGCGGAAGTCTCCTTCGTCCACCAACCGACGGATGTCTGCATTGGTGGCGCAGATGAGCCGCACATCAATGGGCGTAGCCTGCGTACTTCCCAAACGACTGATACAACGCTTTTCGATGGCAGTCAGCAGTTTGGCCTGCATGGGCAGAGAAAGATTACCTATCTCGTCCAGAAAAAGCGTACCGCCGGTTGCCACTTCCATACGTCCGGCTTTCGCTTTCCGCGCATCGGTGAATGCGCCTTTTTCGTAACCGAACAACTCGCTTTCGAACAACTGTTCGGGGATACTGCCGAGGTCTATCGTAACAAACGGCTTTCCATAGCGGGGAGAATTGCGGTACAGCAGGCGGGCAATCACATCCTTTCCGGTTCCATTCTCACCCAATATAAGTATGTTGGCATCCGTATCGCGCAACTTCTCCACTGTAGAGAAGACTTGCTGCATGACAAGAGAATCACCGACAATAACCTCTTCGGAGCCTCCCGCTGTGGCATTGCTCAGAACTTCCACCTGCTCCTTCAGCAGATTTATCTCAGTCCGCGAACGACGCAGCTTCATGCCCGAAGAAAGGGTCGCCAACAACTTCTCCTTCTCCCACGGCTTGGGAATGAAATCCGTAGCCCCTGCTTTGATGGCACGCACTGCCTTGTCCGTATCCGCGTAGGCAGTCATGAAGATGACCACTGCTTGCGGGTCGATACTGAGAATCTGCTTCAAACTGTCGAAACCTTCCTGACCACTGATGGCATCACGGCTGAAATTCATATCCAGCAGAATAATGTCCGGACGGAAAGTGGTCATAAAATGCTCGATGCGGTCGGGAGTCACCGCCACTTTTATCTTCTCGGCGTAGGGTTCGAGAAGAAGGTTCAGCGCAAAAAGGACATCCTCGTTATCATCTACAATCAATATTTTACCAAACTGTTCCATATCTGTTTTCTTTTCGTGCAGGCAAGGCCTACACAATCCCACATCTCTTGTACGGGCAAAGATAAGTATAATATCCATGTGTTGTGCGTGCATTATCGCACTATTTTTGTGCGCAACTGCACACGTTTGGAAAGCTTCGAACCACAACAAACACTTATAATACAACAACTTATACTTATGGCATAGAATTTGAACTTTATAGAGTAAAGAAAACAACTATGCACCGGAATATATTTTTATTGCTTATTACATTCAGTCTGATGTCGAGTGCCGTTGCTCAAGAGCACACGCTGCGAAGGCGGCGGCGCCGCGCCTGCGGGAGCTGTACCGCCGCGAACGTCCCCGCGTGGGCGTGGGGCTGGAGCTGACTTTGGAAGAAACCATCGAGCAGGCCCGCCAGCAGTCGCCCGACGCCCAAAATGCCCGCCATAGCTTCCGTTCCGCTTATTGGAACTACAAATACTACTGTGCCAACTACCTGCCGACGCTCAAGCTTACTTCCAATCCCTATCTGGACCGTGCTATCAACAAAGTGACCCAAAGCGATGGCAACGTCAAGTTCATAGAGCAGAACCTGCTGAGCACTGACCTGACACTGAGCCTGACACAAAACGTGCCGTGGACCGGAGGAACCTTTTTCATTGAAACGGCTGCGCAGCGCCTCGACCTTTTCAGCAGTGACACCTATTCCTGGCAGACTTCACCCGTCAACATCGGATACAGCCAGTCCTTGTTTGGCTACAACAGCCTGAAGTGGGACCGGCGCATCGAACCTATCCGTTATCGCGAAGCCAAGAAAACCTACGTAGAAACCCTTGAGCTTGTTGCCGCCAATGCCACAGAGAAGTTCTTCAACCTGGCCAAAGCACAAAGCAACTACGAAATAGCCAACGCCAACTACGCCAATGCCGACACCTTGTATATATATGCGCAAGGACGATATAACATCGGCACCATCAGCGAAAACGAAATGTTGCAGCTCGAACTCAACAAACTGACCGAAGAAACCAACTGCATGAATGCCCGCATCGAAGTGGAAAACTGCATGCAGGAACTCCGTTCCTACCTCGGCATCCAAGAAGACCTCCTTATAAAGGTGAGAATAGACAACCGCGTGCCCGACCTGCACATCGACCTGGATGCCGCGCTGATGCTTGCCAACGAAAACAGTCCGGAGATACAGAACATGCTACGCCGCAAGGTGGAAAGCGAGAGTGCCGTGTCGCGCGCCAAGGCCAATGCCGGACTGAAGGCAGACATCTACCTGCGCTTCGGCTTGACACAAACTGCCGACAAGCTGAAAGATGCCTACCGGAATCCACTGGACCAGCAGTACGTCAGCTTGGGCATTACCCTCCCAATCCTGGACTGGGGGCGCGGAAGGGGACAAGTACGCGTGGCCCGTTCTAACCGAGACCTTGTCTACACGCAGGTAGAGCAAGACAAGACGGATTTCGACTTGAACGTACGGAAACTCGTAAAGCAATTCAACCTGCAGGCGCAACGGGTAAACATAGCCGCCCGCACGGACCATACAGCCCAACGACGCGCCGAAGTAGCCCGAAAACTCTATCTGCTCGGCAAGTCCTCGGTACTCGACCTCAATGCATCCATCACGGAAAAAGATACGGCCCGGAGAAGCTATATAACGGCTTTGTACAACTATTGGAGTTTGTACTATGCACTGAGAAGCATCACGCTATATGACTTTGAAAAAGAGAGGCCACTGGCAGAAGACTTGGAAAGGGTTACTAATGAAGAATCTATACAGTAATAGAATCGTGGAATAGTTTTAGTAAAAACTGGCCGGAGATTTACTAAAACTCCGGTGACGATTTACTAAATCTCCGGTAAAGTTTTAGTAAAACTCGGAACCCTTATTCAGAAGTACTTCTGAAGGGGGTATCTGAAAAGTAAAAAAAGAGTATATAAAATATTGCATTATGGATATAAAACTTGAAAAGAAACCCTGGTACATCCGTTACCGCTACTATCTGGCGGGAGGCGTTGCCTTCCTTGCCTTCCTGATTTATGTAGTCACCCTTTCGCTGGGTCCCAGCAAACTGCGTATCGAGCAGGACAACATACAGATAGCCGAAGTCAAGAACGGCAAATTTATGGAATATGTAGATGTGGAGGGAGTGATTCAGCCCATCCTTACCATCAAGGTCAATGCACGTGAAGCCGGAAGCGTGGAACGCATCATAGGAGAGGAGGGGAGCCTGCTCCGGCAAGGAGATACCATCCTCGTCATGGAAAACCCCGACCTGCTGCGCAGTATCGAAGACCAGCGCGACGACTGGGAAAAGCAGCTTATCACCTACCGCGAAAAAGAAATTGAAATGGAGCAGAAAAGCCTGAACCTGCAACAACAAGCCCTGCAGACCGATTATGACCTCAACCGCCTGCGCAAGAGTTTTGCCCTTGACAAGGAGGAGTACCGCATGGGCATCAAGAGCAAGGCGCAGCTCGAAGTTTCCGAGGACGAATACAACTATAAAGTGAAAAATGCCCATCTTCAAAGGGAAAGCCTCCGTCATGACTCTGCCGTCACCGTCATCCGCAAAGACCTCATCAGAAACGACCGCGAACGGGAACGGAAGAAGTATGAACGCGCCTGCGAACGGCTCGGCAACCTGGTGGTGAAAGCTCCCGTCGCCGGCCAGCTCAGTTTTGTCAAGGTGACTCCGGGACAGCAGGTCGCTTCCGGTGAAAGCATTGCGGAAATCAAGGTGCTGGACCAATATAAAGTGCATACTTCCCTGAGCGAATACTACATCGACCGCATTATCACCGGATTGCCTGCCACCATCAATTATCAGGGAAGAAAATACCCGTTGCGCATCACGAAAGTGGTTCCCGAAGTCAAAGACCGCACGTTCGACGTAGACCTCGTCTTCACCGGTGACATGCCCGACAACGTACGTGTAGGCAAAAGCTTCCGGGTACAGATAGAACTCGGCCAGCCGGAGGAGGCGCTCGTCATTCCGCGCGGCAACTTCTACCAGAGTACCGGAGGACAATGGATTTACAAACTGAACGCCGCAAAGACAAAAGCCGTGCGCGTGCCGCTTGGCATCGGTCGCCAAAATCCGCAACAATACGAGATTACGGAAGGTTTGCAGCCCGGAGATTGGGTAATTACAACGGGATATGATACCTTTGGCGAGGCGGAAGAATTGATAATGAAATAAAACTACGCACTATGAGACAAATAATCTTAGCCATCAATGCATTGCTGAAATTCAAAGCATACACCCTTATCAATGTATTGGGACTGGCGTGCAGTTTGGCTTGCGTACTCACCGTAGCCCGATATATCCACCAAGAAAATACAGTGAACCAATGCTTTCCCGAATATAAACGCATTTGCCTGATAAAAACCTCTACCAGCAGTGGTGAAAACTTCTTGGGAGGCTACCGGTCGGGATTGGAAAAGGATCCTGCCGTAGAACAATTTACGGTGATTTATCAAATATCGGATATGCCCGTTCTGTTCGGTGAACAGGAAATTGCAGCGAACGCTTTTTCCGTAGACAGCACCTTCTTCAAAATCTTTCCATATAGGGTGATTGCCGGAAGCGGAAGAATAGTCCGCCCGAGGGATGTTGTCATCACCCGTTCTTTTTGGAAGAAGAAGCTGGGAGGGAAGAATGCCATAGGCGCTACTTTCAAAAACACAAAAGGGAATAAATTCACTATTATAGGAGTGGTGGACGACCCCGATACCAAGACATCATGGATGCCGGATATATTTATGTCGGATGAACTGGACGAATTCCTTTTTTTCGACCCTATATACGCCATGCTGATGGCACCGGATACAGACATTGCACTGCTGAATAAAAAGTATTCAAAAGAACACCCCCGCAGCAAATGGAGCACTTATGAGACAGTACGCTATCAGTATTTGCCTTTGAAAGATTTATATTACGATAAAGACCACGGAAAAGAAAACAAGAACTATCAATATGGCAACCAAAGCTATGTCCGGGTATTGATGGTAGTAGCCTTCCTGGTAGGTATCATAGGGCTGCTGAACTTCATCAACATCTACACTGTCATCATGTCCAAGCGGTCAAGAGAGTTTGGGGTGAAAAAAGTGTTCGGTGCAGGCAGGACAGACATTTTCCTGCAAATATATGCCGAGAACATCTTATTGACGGGACTGGCATTACTCCTTTGCTGGGCTTTAATAGAAATAACCAGGTTTTTCTTTTTCCATGAACTTTATATACCTACCACAACAGACTCCGGCTTTGACCGGAAGGTCTCTGCCATCGTACTTTTAGGATTGCCATTGCTGACTACTGTTTATCCGTTCTTGAAATACACATGTAGCAGACCCGTCAACTCCATACGCGAGCTGGCATCTTCACGCTTTTCCACACGGTCACGCATGATATTACTGTGTTTTCAATATGTCGTAACCATCTTTATAATAACCGTTTCTCTATTCTTTGTACGGCAGTTGGAGTATATGCTCTGCGCCGACCTCGGTTTCCGCTCGCACGATGTGATAACTTGCCGGATGTATGTCGATAAATTGGGCTTATATAAAACAACTAAAGAGGAGGGATTGGATGAAGGAAAAAGACAATATATAAGTAATGCTTTGGTCAATAAACGAATGAGTGAAAGCACTCTGTTTGAGCATTGGAGCAGAGGAAACGACTTGCTGTTCACCGACTTCCGTTTTGACAGTTTTGCGCTCAACAGAGCCGAAAACGGTTTCCATCCGGCATTATCTGCACATTTAACGACCCACTCCATGGCAATATACGATTTTCAACTTGTAGAGGGGTGCCTATGGAACGACTCCATAGATGAAGCGTTCACCAAAAACAGTTTCAAGGTAATTATCAACGAAACCGCTAAAAGAGTCTATGGAATAAAAGACATCACCAAAGACAAGCTGCAACCTGAAGAACCACACTACGCCTCAAGCAGCTTACCGGATTTCTACAATCCACCTTGCGAGATAGTAGGGGTCATAAAGGATTTCAATGTTCGGCACCTTTCACAATCCATCCAACCGGTTGTCATCTATTATCACGATGCAAGCATAGGCGGAATTTATACTGTTACAGCCTCGTATAAGCACGAGAATAAAGCCAAAGTCATTGATTTCCTGCGCCGCTTATACGAAGAATCTACGGGAAGAACCGACTTTGAATATACGCTGATAGAAGATGAACTCCAAAAGATGTATCGTGAAGACCGTCAAGTGGTGAACATTTATACGCTCTTTGCCGGAATAGCCATTTTCATCTCTTCATTGGGATTATTGTCAATATCCTTGTTCGATATTCGGCAACGTTACCGTGAGATAGGTTTACGCAAAGTGAACGGTGCGCAAGCAAAGGATATTTACCCCTTACTCATTAAAAAGTATCTCTCGGTCATGGGAGTCGCCACTTTGCTATCCATACCCTTGTCATGGATTGCCATTACCCTCTATTTGCAGGATTTTGCCCACAAAGCCCCTTTGACATTCGACTTGTTTGCCGTAGCAGTAGCCATAACAACTGCCATCTCCTTGTTGACTATTATTAGGCAAATCAGCAAGGCTGCCAACATCAATCCGGCAAGCATTATGAAAAACGAATAAAAGACACGAATATGAAACTCATACTATTATATATCCGAACATTAAGTAGGTTTAAAGTATATACGGTAATCAATATTATCGGACTGGCACTGAGCTTGGCTTGTGTCATTATTATATTCCGCTACGTGAAGCAGGAAAATGATGTAGATTGTTATAGTCCCAACAAAGACCGGATAGGCATCATGGTGCAGGAATACAAAGATGACAACAATAAAACGGCAGTTATCGGAGGTCCCCTCGAAGATGCAGACATAGAAGCGATGTCCACTTTCGTATGGTTCAATAAAGACTATATCATAAAGGAAGAAAAACATATTGATGTAGAAACGATTGTAGCAGACAGCTTGTTTCTAATAGTGACTGATTTTCCCATGAAATATGGAAAAGCCGAATCATGGGCGGCGTCTCCACAAACCGCCTTTATCACAGAAGAGCTGAGTGAGAAACTATTCGGGAACATAAATCCTATCGGCAAAACCATTGAATACTCTACCGGTGACCCTCTTACGGTGACCGGAGTTATCGGCAAAGACAGAGGGAAACGCTCGCTTCATTTCGACTTGCTTGTTCCTGAAACATTGCAGAAGGATTGGGAGTTCCGTTTCCCGATGAAAATGGCATTAATTCATAAAGGGGCCTCCTTTACGAAGATAAATGCACGGCATGCAGCGTTCCGGCAATCTCCACGTGCTGCGGATGTTGAATTCAGGTATCAACTGCTTCCCATGCGTGAAGTGTATTTTCATCCAGCCATTGATGTTTGGCAGGACATGCTGCAAAGGGGGAATTTACCACAGCTACATCTATTGGCACTTGTTGCTGTACTAATTTTAATTGTAGGCATCTTCAATTTTATGAGTCTTTATACGGTTGTATTATTGAAACGAAGCAAAGAATTCAGACTAAAGAAGGTTTTTGGAAACAATTCAGCACAGCTATTCTCCCAACTATATATCGAGAATTTATGTCTGACACTTGTATCATTATTTATAGCCTGGTTCCTTGTCGAGATTTCCGTCTTTCCCTTAAATAAATATTTTGATGTCATTCAACAACCTAATGGTATATTTGACATAGGAATAACCATAGCTATCCTGATTTTACAGCCATTGACAGCTTCAATCTATCCGTTTTTTAAATTCAAATACAACACGCCTATCCATTCATTACGGAAAATAGGCAGTGGTGAAAAATCGTCTGTTGTAAGAAACCTCTATCTGAGTATTCAGTATATCGTGGCATTCATTCTAATAGTTGTTTCCATGTTCTTCGCCAAACAACTGTATGAAATGACTCATATAGATTTAGGCTATGACACAGACTCTATCGTTAAAGTCCATTTTGAACGCTATGAACGCAAACAGCCTACCACTGAAGCAGAATATCTGAAACAGACCTCCTTGCGCAAAGCCTCCAAAGAAAATATATCCACTGCAATGAATGCCTCTCCTTTATTCACGGCATGGAATTACTCTTTATCCCCTTATGAATATTTCACAGAATCTCCGGTACTTTTCCGTAAGCTCGGAGAAGCCAATTTCAAACAATTGTATTGCATTCCCATAACAGAAGAAGAAATAAGATTTCATGGCTTCCGTTTATCCCAGGGACGTTTATGGGATGCCGACATCGACCATGAAGGTGAAGCAAAACTGATTCTCAATCAAAAAGCCATGCAACTCTTCGGACTCGAAAGCGCAATCAATGCCCGGCTGGAACCCCAACAACCTTTATGGCCGCGTAGGGATTTGAGCCCTTATCAGATTATAGGTATCGTCGAAGATTTTTATTGCGGACATTTATCCCAACCGGTTCTTCCTATAGCTTTTATATACGGTGAAACATATCTTTCACAAATTCCTTTGCAAGCTAAAATTGCTCCAGGACATCAAAAAGATGCCGTTGCCTTCCTGGAAAACCTACACAACGACAATGCTGATGGAGCCTTCAATTATACTTTTGCAAAACAGGAAGTTGAGAATCTCTATAAGTCAGACAAGCAAATAACTATTACCTATTCCTTTTTCGCCTTTATGGCCATTCTAATATCCTCAATAGCTTTGTTTGGATTGTCCTTATTTGACATACAACAAAGATACCGGGAAATAGCTATACGAAAAGTACATGGCGCTATACATAAGGAAATTTTATTGTTATTACTCAAAAAATACATTATCATATTAGCAATGTCATTTTTGATTGCCATTTCTATATCTTATTGGGGAATAACCATTTATCTGAAAGATTTTGCCTACAAAGCCAACATCAGCAGTTGGTTGTTCATTATTGCAGCAATCATCATATCATTAATTTCCATATTAACATTGGTTTATCAAGTAAAAAAGGCTGCACGACAGAATCCGGCGGAAGTAATCAAAAGCGAATAATACAATAATGATACTATTATGATAAGACATTATATTAAAACAGCATTCAGAAACCTATTAAAGTACAAGGCACAGAATATCATCTCTATCATCGGACTGTCGGTAGGTATACTTTGTTTTAGTATCTGCCTATATTGCAGCCGCTATATAAATTCTACCGACAAGTGCTTTACCCACTGGGAACGCATTGCAGACATAAACCTATACACTCCAGCAGAAGAACCTTATTCCGGAACTCCCGCTACGTTGTTTGAGAGTCTGCGCCAATTGCAATTCCAAGAAGTAGAAGCATTTACTTTTGTTGCCTATCCCCGCCCACGTAGCTACAATGTGGAAACTATCGACAAGGAAGAACTGCCTTACGAAGATTTATATGCTATGGAAGTAGATACAGCCTACCATAGCGTGTTCACCCCGGAAGTATTACAAGGTTCATGGGCTGTAGCATCGCAAACTCCCAATGCCGTGATACTGACACGCTCTCTGGCACACAAAATATTTGGTCTCGGAGAGAATCCGATAGGAAAGCGAATGACCTTAGCACAACGGCTTTTCTCTTCACCTGATACCACACCACGAACAGGAGGTACCATCTATACCATACAAGCGATAATAGAAGATATTCCATTGAATACCAGCCTTAGCTTTCTCCAAAAGATTGATATGTTAATCTTGAACGACAGCGAAGGACTTATACAATTCGATGGACGAGACAGTATGACCGGTGGACTTACTTTTGCTCTTCTTCGTCCGGGCAAAACATCCGCGCAACTTGAAGCAAGTTTCCGTGCAATGGACTTGAAGCACACAATATTCAATGAGAAAAATACCGTATCAGCCTCGAATTTCGGAAAACTTTTTCGGGAGAAATCCGTTGCCCCTTACTTTGCCGGAATCACATTCATTGTCGGCCTTTTGATTCTACTGACTGGTCTACTCAACTTTTTTCATTTTTTGACGGGGAGTTATCTGAACCGTTCGCACGAGTTCGGCATTCGTAAAGTGAATGGAAGTAATGGCAACAAACTATTTTGGTTACTTTTTACCCAAGCCATTATCATTTCGTTCATAGCCTTCTTATTGACTTTCTGTCTGATAGAAATATTTACCCCTTACCTTTCATTCTCTTTATTTGATTTCACATTAGTCATTGAACGGGACCTATTATTGATACAGACAATAGAATATATGGCAGGCGTTATTTTACTATGCTTATTACTCTGCTTGTTTACCGTATGGAGGATGAAGCATGCCTCCATCCAGTCAAGTATTTACAAGAACAAATCCAAACGCCACAAACAGAAGATACGAAATTGTCTTTTGGGTATCCAATTTTTCATCTGTTGGTTATTCATAGTCTTTACAGTCGCTTTATATTTGCAGGCTAACAAGACCGGTTCCACACTGTTCAACACACTGACAGAAAAAGAAAAGTCCGAAATCATCAGTATTCCTATGGATTACCGTTTTATGAAAAATGACGAAAAGCTTGCTCTCATAGAGCGCATCAGTCAACATCCGGATATAAAAGATAAAATGCTGACAGATATTAATTATCTGAAAGGTATTTCGGGAACAAGCATGCAGACAGAAAAAGATAACCGGGAAAGTAGCCTTGAAGTCAATATAATGAATGTTCCTAATAACTTTTTCGAGTTTATGAATATCCCCATTCTCTCCGGGCATGTCCTGAAGACAAATAGTGACATGGTAGCAGACCGTAAATTGGTAGAACGTATAAAGAAGGATTTACTGGGAACCACCTTGTACAATTATCAAGATAGCTACACGGTATGCGGCATTTGTTCCGATTTTGTAGCCGACACTTACAATCAGAGCCAGGGCTTCGTCTTTCTGCCTTGTGATTTCAAATATTATGTAGGTCATTGCTATTTGAAGTGTGTACCCGGAAAAGCAGAAGAAGTAGAGGCTTTCGTTAAGAAAATGCTGGAAGAGAATCTTCCACCGAGTATACAATTACACATTTCGACCTTGCAGGAAGACATTCACCAAGCGCAAGCCATCGAGAACAACATGAAAGGGATAATCTTATTCTTCTCATTTGTCAGCCTTATAATCACTTTATTAGGCGTCTATTCGGCAATCACACTGGATACGGAACGCAGACAAAAGGAAGTGGCAATCCGTAAAGTAAATGGTGCAGGATTGAAACAGATTATCATATTGTTTGCCCGTACGTATATTTATCAGCTTGTACTCTCGGCAACAATGGCATTTCCTTTATGTTATGCCATACTGCAGTTATGGAAAAACATGTATATCGTATTCTTTAATGATGGCCCGCTATTTTGGATTTCAATCTTCATAATCGTAGCTGTCATTACTACTCTGACTATTATTTTCCGTATTCTGAAAATAGCAAGGACAAATCCGGCAGAAGTCATTAAAAACGAATAAGAAAATATATTTACCTAAAGATTATGACCATACTTACAATCCTAAAAATAATTACCCGCAGTTGGTGGAGAAACAAAGTTTTCTTCTTCATTTCTATAGTCAGTCTGGCTATAGGGCTAGCATGTACAAACTTGCTGTTCACCTATTATGTACATGATTACAATATAGAGAGTGGCAATCGGGACAAGAACCGTATTTTCTGTCTGCGTCAGGATAATCCGATGCAGGACGGAAGCAAGGTGGCCTATGCTGATGCCAATATTCCCCCTATGCTGAAAGAAAAATATGCAGAAGTGGAAGACTACCTGCGTATCAATTCTCTGGTTCCACAATATTGTAAATATGGAGGGGAGATTTACCACGATATAACCTTTATATCTGCCGATACTACTTTGCAACATTTCTTCCACTATCATCCCATTGCCGGTAGTTTAAAGCAAGTATTGGAACAACCGGGCAAAGTAGCACTCAGTGAAGCTTTTGCACATAAACTGTTTGGAGATAAAAATCCATTAGGAGAATTGCTGGAAATAAAAACCATGACTGATACCCAAAGTTATGAAGTGGCAGCCATATTAAAGTCACGGTCACAATCATTGCTCCAATTCGACATGATTACCGGGAATAACAAAGACTTTTGGGGTGGAATGACGTTTCTGAAACTAATTCCAAATACCGATGCCCAACAGTTTACCGAAAAAATCAACCACGACAAGATTCCCACTTTGATTCCGGAAAAGACACAATATTACGTCGACCCTCTGTCCGACATCTACTTTACTACACCGGACTACGATACACAACAACCTCTGCCGTATATCAATCAAAGTAATGTGCAATTATTGTATATCAGCCTTGCTGCCGCCTTGTTGGTACTTATCATAGCCTGCTGCAACTATACCAACATGAGCCTGAGCCGTGTATTGCAACAGCTCAAAATGATACATGTGGAGAAACTGATGGGAAGCAGCTTGAAGGATATCCGCATCCAACTGTTTGGTGATGCATTCCTCACTGTGCTGCTGGCATTCGGATTATCTTTACTCATCATCAACGACTGTCTGTCTTTTTTCAATGGATTATTTGCATCCCATTTAAACGTACATTTCTTTTTCAGCCTACAGATGCTACCCTTGTTAGTGCTCTTTGTACTAGTTATGTCCATTGTCCCTGCCTGGTATATCAGCCATAGACTTTCACAACTCTCATTCAGCGAATACAAGACGCTTTACGGAGGTAAAAAGAAACAACGTTTCATAGCTTTGCTGGTCATTCTTCAGTTTTCCATTTCTATAGGGCTGATATTCGCTACTCTCGTTGCCAATGAACAAATCAATCTCATCAAGGAACGGGCCTACTGTTACGAAAATCGGATTGAAATAGGAGATTTCAATGCCGCACCGGCTACAATACTTAAAGAAGAGCTGGAGAAACATGTACAAGGAATAGAGTCCATCGCCCTGTCACAAGGCTCCATATTGAATTCATGGATACGTGAGCTATCCATCAAACAAGCCGACGGTACGGAAAAAAGTTCCTACCTATTAATGCTGTATAGTGATGCCAATCTGGTAAAAACGATGGGGTTCAAACTCTTGTCCGGCAACGCTCCCGAACAACTGCAAAAACAATATGCCTATCCTGCACTGGTCAACGAAAGCTATGTCAGAATGCTGATTCCAGCAGGAATAAATGCCATTGGAAAACCTTTGAAAGAATTTGACCAGTCTGCCGATTCTTTATACATCATCGGCGGTGTATTAGAGGACTTCCCGTTCAGTTCATTGGAAAATGAAATTACCCCGGTCATACTTTACCTTCCACCTACAGAGAGAATGTCGGGTGCCAACTATCTGCAGATTAAGCTGATTGAAAGCAATAAACAAGAAACACTACATCAAATAGCCCAAATATGGGAAAAGATGAATGAAGGGGAGATATTTCAATACACAGACATGCACCAAGACTTTATGAAACGCAATGGTAAAGTCTTGTCTCTCTCCAAACTCCTTATCGCCTATTCTCTGATTGGCTTGATATTGACCTGCTTCGGCTTATTCGGCATTTCATGGTATGCCACTCGCCAGCGTATCCGCGAAATCAGCATTCGCAAGATTCATGGAGCAACATCCCGACAAATCGTGCTGTTGCTGAATAAACCATTCTGCCTGCAAATTCTGCTTGCATATATTCTAGCTGTCCCCATTGTCTATTGGCTCATGCACCATTGGCATGAACAGTTTGCCTATAAAGCCCCCTTCACCGTTATGGACTTTCTGCCACTATGTATTGTCTGGATAATATCTGCCGTCACAGTGTGTCTGCAAAGTTATTTGCTGAACAAAACAAATCCGATTGACTGCATCAAATCCGAGTAAGAAATGATATATTTATAACCCATAAAAACAAAGCATTATGATTAAGACAGTAAACTTACAGAAGATTTTCAAGACCGAGGAAGTACAGACTCTGGCTTTGAACGACGTAAACATTGAAGTGAAAGAAGGGGAGTTTGTTGCTATCATGGGACCTTCAGGCTGCGGAAAATCCACTTTACTGAATATCCTCGGTCTGTTGGACAATCCTACATCCGGAGAATATTACTTGAATGGGACGGAAGTATCCAAATATACAGAAGCCCAACGTACCAACTTGCGTAAAGGAGTCATCGGCTTTGTATTCCAAAGTTTCAACCTGATTGATGAGCTGAATGTATACGAAAACATCGAACTGCCGTTACTCTACATGGGCATTCCTGCCACCGAACGCAAGCGCCGGGTGGAAACCGCTATGGAGCGTATGGCAATCATGCACCGCAGCAAGCACTTCCCGCAACAATTGTCCGGCGGACAACAGCAACGCGTGGCAATCGCCCGTGCAGTCGTATCAAACCCTAAACTGATACTTGCCGATGAGCCTACCGGTAACCTCGATTCAAAGAACGGAAAAGAGGTAATGGAACTACTGAATGAACTGAATAAGGAAGGCACTACGATTGTCATGGTGACACACTCACAACATGATGCCGGATTTGCCGGACGTATCATCAATCTGTTTGACGGGCAGGTAGTGACGGAAGCTAACTTATAATTCACGCTTCTCCCGATTTATATGCAGGTTGCAATGTTTTTTCCATTGTAATCTGCATGTTTTTTTGGAAATAGCTTTCCTTTTTTTTGTTTCTGTCGTCCGAAATGCCTAATATTGCTACCAATAAACTTTTTACTTCCACATTTTAAATAACAGAAAATGAAAACATACACACCGTCCCCTTTGAACGCAGAAAATATCACTTTACCGGATAATTTGACGGAACTCACAGAAGCCATGGCACGCAATGTGCATGAAGTATGGGCTTTGGGAAGAGTGAAAGAAGGATGGAAATACGGAGAGACACGCAATGATGAATTAAAGACACATCCCGGACTTGTACCATACGAAGAGTTACCGGACTCAGAACGAGAATACGACCGGCAAACAGCCATACAGACACTGAAACTGATTATGAAACTGGGATTCGACATACAGAAGAAATAATAATCCAATATCTATTATAGTACTATGAGGACGAGTGAGAACAAGTATTATCCTATCCGGCACTGGTGGAAATTCGTGATTCCTGCCTTTATCATTCTCTTTCTGGTTGCAGCATTGATTGTGACATGCACTACATTCCAAAACCTTATTCAATTCTTTCCATCGCGTGGAATGACCTACCTGATGACACTCCATGCCATCATTTCCCTTAGCGTATGCATCTGTTTTTTTCTATGTATCAAGAGATTAATAGATGTATTCTCATTGAATCTGGAACAAGAAAGAAACATTCTTGCATCCTTGTATCAGGAAAAAGAAAAACGGGAGATTATTAATAACGATGAGAAAGAAATCAATAAACTGAAAGAGAATATCAGAAAAGAATTGAAACAAGAAACTGAAAAAAAGGAAACTGCCTAATGACAAAACAAATATGAATCTGCTAACAAGACTTTTTGCCCTTCATTTTGACCGCTCTTTTTCCGGAAAAGGATGGAGGCAGCTTGCTTGGCTTTTCGGAGTCATAGTAACTGTTTTCTTATTGATATATCTGGTAAGTTTTGCATTTATCTTTCCTGAGCCGTCTCTTGAAGAATGGACCGGTATTGATAAAGACGTACCTATGGGGCGTTTGCTTCAGTTGATTTGTCTGTTCATTGATCCGGGGAATATTGTGGAAGTACCACCTTATCTGCGTTGGTTCTCTCTATTGGTCGTAGTGCTGGGATTAATTTTGTTCTGCGGATTATTGATATCCGTAATCTCCAATATGCTGGAACGCAGAGTTGAGCGATATCGTGAAGGCGATATCGTTTACCCTTTGCAAAACCACATCGTCATTATCGGTTTTGACAACATGGTCCCCACTCTTATCCAGCAAATTTGCGATGACACACATTATGGGAATTGCCATATTCTGATTCAGAGTACCCAACCGGCACAAGAAATCCGTAGCAAAATCCATACGGAACTGGATGCCAAAAATGAAAAAAGAATTGTGGTGCTGCGTGCCCGGCGCGACTCTATCGAGGAGTTGGAAAAACTCTATACTACCAAAGCGCGCGAAGTATTCCTTATCGGAGAGAGGAACGAACATGACCATGACTCACTGAACATAGACTGCCTGAAAAAGATAGTTGACATTCATAAACGATGCAATAAATGTTCCCTCATACCATTCACCGTTCTTTTCGAATATCAGACTACTTTTGCCGCTTTCCAACTGACCGATTTGTCTGCCGAATGGAGAAAATATATAGAATTCCATCCCTTTAACTTCTACGAGGGCTGGGCCAAAAAGATATTGGTAAGCCGGCAATACGGAAAAGGGGAGAACTGCATTGAATATCCTCCTCTCGACCGTGAGGCAATAACCTACGAAAGCGAAAAACATGTTCATCTTGTTATCATCGGTATGAGCCGTATGGGAGTGGCAATAGGAGTGGAAGCTGCCCATCTGTTGCATTTTCCAAACTTCTGCCGGGACAAGAACATAAAAAGTGTCATTACCTTCATTGATGAAAATGCCGACCGGGAAATGAATTTCTTTTGTGGACGATACCGCCATTATTTCGAGATATCGTCTACCCATTATTACGACATGAGCAAGGACGAAAGGCACGAGAGATTTGTCCTTCCCACCCGTTTTAAAGGAAAAGATGCAGACTTTCTGGATGTGGAATTCGAATTTATCAAAGGCCGTGCGGAAACTCCTGCCATCCAGAACCTAATTAAAGAATGGGTACATGACTCAGGCCAAGTATTGACGATTGCCGTCTGCCTCAATTATCCTCCTCAAAGCATGGCAATGGGATTATATCTGCCGGACGATGTATATGATGAAAACATCCCAGTTTTTGTCCGTCAGGAAACCTCCAGTGCACTGCTCAATATGCTTAACAGTAAAAAGAAAGATGAAGCGATTCATAAATATTCCCATGTTTTTCCTTTTGGAATGCTGGACAACTGTTACGACTTGGACAAAAAAAGCCGGAGGGAGGGACAAATCATCAATTATATATACGATTTCAAGAATAAATATGGAAATGTTCCTCAATCATGCCCACCTGACAATGAGCTGAAAGACTCATGGAACAAACTGTCCGTATCCCTTCAGTGGTCCAATTTGTACAGTGCATATTCCATTAGTCCCAAGCTACGCTCCATAGGCATTACGGATGGTTACGTGAAACTGGACAACGACCAGATAACATTGCTTGCCGAAGTCGAACATAACCGTTGGAACATGGAGAAGCTGCTGCTTGGCTTCCGTAAACCCACCGCCGAAGAAGAAGAGTTAATCTATGGCAGCAAGGAAATGGGAGACATCTTCAAAAAGAAACGCTTTGTGCATCCCGATATACGTCCGTATGATGAATTGAAGGAAAGCTCAAAAGCGTATGACAGATGTATCACAGCCGGCATTCCGCTAGTCGTAAACAACAACACATAGGAAGTAACCAACACTATATTATGAAAACATACCATGTATTTATAGCCTCTTCGCTGAGTTTTCAGAAAGAAAGGGATTTAATGGAAAAAGTCCTGACGGAAAGAAACAACAGCGAACTCAATATTGTAGTGCACCGGCACGAAAAAAATGGAGACAACGATTTAGCTAAAGGCGATACGCAGGAAATCATAAATTCAGAGATAAGGCAATGTGACGTCATCATCTTCTTCGCCGGAAACTGGATACGCTCCAAGACCATCGGAGAGTTTAATGTTGCCATCGAAAATGCATCCAACAAACATATCTATTTCTATCAGAATCCGACATTGGAATACACCCAGGAAGACTGGACAAACACTACTTTATGGAAAGACTTCTATGCGGAATACATGCAAAAGCACCTGGACGACGATACCGTTATCGAGCGGTATGAGAAGCAGTGCAATACGCTGGAGCAGCTAAGGGACGCGTTGGTCAAGGATCGTGAAAGTTTTCTCAATAATCCCTTTTGCGCAATCTCTTGCCATAAGATGGAGTATGATAAAATTATTCCCAACAGCCAAGCCAACCGTCGCAGAGGCAACCTGGACTACTATTTTATCCGTCCGGAAGTAGACAACAAACTTAAAGAGGAGTTTGACAGCACAAACAAGACAATCATCGTCACCGGTCAATCCACTTCGGGAAAGACTATTGCCGTTTGCCGAATGCTGAAAAAGCTCCCTCAGGAATATTATGTGGTCATTTTGAATGCCGATACGACCAAAGAACAGTTAGAACGGCTTTCTGTATCCCAATTCCAGCATGGCAAAAAGATTCTTCTACTGGACGATTTGCAGCTGTTGTTTTGGAAAGAAGAGAATGAAAAGCCGATACCCATTGACAGAGAATTACTTCGCAAGTTATCGGAAATCCTTCACATCGGCAATCCGGACTTCAAGGTTATTGCCACTACAAGCTATAGCTTCAAGGAAGTGAAATCCATGCTTACTTTCAATGAAATGGTTCCTCCGGCCATAGTCGAAGTGGGCATCAAACCTTTATCCTTCAAAAAAATAAATGAATATGCCCGCGAGCTTAGGACATACGGCTATCTTAAACTCCGACCCGAAGCCGGCATGACTATCGGTTCCTTGTTTTTCGACATAGACAGAATCAAGACCAGATATAACAACCAGTTCCAGAACAGCAATTTAAGCAACCTGCAGAAATCCATGCTTCGACAACTCTGCCACGCCATAAAATGTTTGTGGATGTGGAAAAAGAGAAGCCGCAATAAAATAGACCTATTGCTCGATTTCCTCAAATTCACCTATGAGAACAGTTACGAAAAGGCCGACAGAAGCACCATCTGTGAATTGGCAGGCAAAGTAGATGATTTGATTTATTATCAGGACATTGAAAAGGACACATTTGAAGTTGAAGACATCATAGTAACCCAGGTTTTCCAGTACTATAGCAGTGAACCGTCCGATGACCTACTGGCAACTGAAAAGAAAGCCATAAAGGGCATATTCCGCTATATCTACTACAAAGACAGACCGAACTTTTTCAAAAATACAACCAAGATCCTGCATCGGGTGAAAAACTGTTCGGTAAATGCCCCCGAACTCCAACAGTATATCATCAATGATGTTGTAAGCCGCATTTATAAAAACGAACAAACGCTATATACAAGTAAGGAACTGGGAACAAACCCGGAAAGCGTTTCCATTGATTGGGTGGACGCCTATATTGGCAATATAGCCAATTTTGCTCCTACCAATGCAGAGGCCATCCATATTTGGAAATTAACAAAAAAATATAATAGGAGAGAGCTGAATGTGCTGCGGTGGCTTTTGCCCAGACTGCAGACACAACAAGATAAGGACATTGTACACAAGGATTTGCTCAATGAACAAGGGCAAATGCAAGACAAGTATATAGAAAACTCGTATATTGAATTTCAGACAGAATTGGTACGGTTCCTCGACATGGACGAAGCCAAAGAAATATACCTCAACGCTTCCTTTATATACGAAGCTTCCCCAAGTGCCGATGATGACGACATAGATGATTTCTTCTCCGATTCTGCAGAGAGCGCCCATGGGCAGGAAAGCAACAATGAGACTTATCTGACAGAACTGAAAGAGAAAAGAATACGTAATTTCGCCAGGCAGCTTATGCATAAAGCACAGACTCTGGCTGACATACACGACATCAAGAACTTCTTGCAGAAGAATGATAAAGGGGTAGTTCCCCACGACGATGCAGTCTTTTTCTTCAACTTTATTGCTCCCTACACCTGGCTGGAAGTTTTCAAAAGATTCAGCCAGCCGGAAGAGCTGGTTGCATTCTTCAACGAACTGACAGAACTGTCTGTCGACAAAAAAGAGGATACCAGTATGTTCCTGAACAAGACCGAAGTGTTGAATGGAGCACTCGAAAACATACCGTCCTCTTATGCCTATGATTTATGGAACCGTATGGGGAATAACTGTGATGGCTACTCATTGAACTTTATGCTCCAAAAGGCTAAAAATTTTGAGCAGGCCAAAGGAATCTTCAACACTTTTATGGAAAGGTTGGAGCAGCAAGAAGAAGAAAACAAGACCAAACTGAAAGTGGGTGAAATCTACCTGAACGACTTATTGGATACGACCTCCACTTATAGCGGGATTAAGGAATGCGAGGAACTGTTCCATAAATACCATTTACTGGAAGCAGACCAGTCTTTACTGGATTACCCGAGCCAGCACACACAAGGTATCCTATACCAACGCATGACCCTAAAGGAAATCAAGGCACATATGAAGAGACATCGTCCCCAAAACGGCGATGAATCTCGAAATATAAGAACAATCGTACAATTCATTCTGAAAATATCAAATTATGAAGAGGCGTATCAGGCACTGTTCGGAGAAACTCCCGATTGTATTACTCCGGAAGAACAACAGATTTTGAATCATTCGCCCTACGTTGTCTCCGAAATGTTCAATAAGGTAAAGACTCCGGAAGAAGGAGGAGTCGCAAGGGATTTCTTCGAGAACCGGCTGGACAAGTCACTGCTCAATCATCCTGATGCCAATATCTTGAATATCATTATCAATAACCGGTTCATATATCCCTATTATGAACAAAAAGTGGACATGATAAAGCGGATGTCCGAAAAATACACCGTACAACAGAACAGTTATACACATAAACATTTACTCTATCACCTGACCAACCACACCCAAGATTCACTTCCTCCGGAAGAAATACAACTGATTATAAATGAGGAAATAATGAAAAGCCTGGATGCGCCAAAGGATGTATTGAAGCAAATGCTTATCCAGCGATACTATGCCGGAAGAGCACAAGACAACGTTCCGCAGCCTTTTCCCATTTATACATCGGAAGGGTGGAAAATTAAAGAAAGCACTATTCTGGAATATGTGTATTGTCTGCTGGACGTGGGCGTATATGATGGAGGAATTATCTTCTGTTGCATGAAGGCATTGCTCCGTCAGAATGATAAGGAAAACGCCCAACGGCTGCAAGAGCAAGCAATCAGTAAAAAGGTTTTTATCAATTACGATTCATATTGTATGTTGAAAAAGGTAGGAGCCGTCATTCCCAAACCCTACCTATTTGTCGAACATTATCCAATTATGAAGGACATATGCTATCAAATGCGGGAACGCGGCATGACCTTCGAAGAAGCCGAAAGCCGTATAAAAGAGATGGAAGATGATTTACATATTTCCATTGCACGCACACAAATCTACTGGAACAATGTCATCAGCCGCATGGCCAACAACAGAACAAACAAAAAACTGGTGCTTCAGAATACTCTGAAATTCATTGATGAACACCATGTGCCGATGAGTCCGGAAATATATTACTCCCTTTTACACACAATCACTTCCATTGAAGACTATACAAAAGTCAAAGGTTTATATAAAGGCGAATTGAATATAGGACATATCTTCGTACTTCTAAAGAAGATTCCAGAATTTGCCAAATATAGAATTGCCGAATGGGCATTTGTCGCCTGCTTGCGTCAGGAGTTTGATGAATGGTATGACATTCTATGTTCCATCAGTGAGAAAGAACAGGAGAAAAGAATTAAAATCATGTTACAGTCCGAGCGCTACAAGCAACTGCAAGTCATCACCCCCAAAGGGTATCTTAACCAGACTTTCTTGTTCTGGTGGACTATCCGCTACGCCGTCTCAGAGACTGAAGAGCAACGGAAGGCAGAATTGGATACCCTTGTCACAATGATACCCAACCCCTTTGTACCTCAGTATCCGAAAATGATAGAGAAGTTCTTTATACCTTATCCGCAAGACTTGCTTGAAATCATTCGAGAATATATAGGCCGGATTATTTCATCCGAGCCGCAATAGCCAGCAATACCCCGAGCACCACACCCAATATCGCTGCAAACAGCACCCGCATTTCTCCCGGCAGGAGGAATGTGATGGTGTGTGCCGGATACCAGAAGAAAGGAATTGTTTTCTTGAAGACAAAATTCCATTGTGCATCCCAATTCAGATGCGTAATGATGCGGGTCATCGGGATAGGAGTGAGGAGGCTGCGAGGCGAACCGCCACAATCCAGGATATGCGTATCCGTAATCTTATGGAATGTCATGAATACCGGAGCGAAAATGGTATTCATAGCAACTGAAATGGCGAAGGCTATCCATAATTTGTCCAGGCAGAATTCTCCGTTTATAATGGCGGCGGCATTTGCCATTCCCATATATTCCATGAATTGCGGCACACCTTTGGAGAAGATAATCATGGCCGCGTTGATTCCCATTCCCAACAGTCCCCACACTACGGCACGCGGCAGTACACCAAATCCTTTTCGGTTATAGACTCCGGCACTGATACGAAGCCCCAGCATCTCACCCAGTGTAGCAAGAATTCCGAATTTAATGAAACTCATTACCATGCCATGTGCAGCGTTGAAAGACTTATACCAATCGTAAACGGGTTCACTCACAAAGAATGGCAGGAATATTATCACCAGAACAAAAATAAAGAGGAAGTCTTGCTTTTTCATACAAAAGTCATGTTTTTCATAAATAATGTGGCAAACATACTAAAATTATTCTGATTTAAAAGCAAATAAGCAAATAAAAGGTGTTTTGCCAAACAGAACAAAGTGTTTCCCTTAACCGAACAGTCTGTTTCATTAAAGGGAACACTTTGTTTCCCTTAAAAGAACATTTCGTTTCATCATATAAAAACACTTTGTTTTCTATAGCTAAAACAAAGTGTTCAGCACTGTGAACTAACGAATTATCCCTATCAGCTTCCCCAGAAGCCTATATCATAGTCTCGGCACAAAAAAAGTGGGATTCAGAGAAACCTCTGATCCCACTTCATCATAGTAAGCAACGGATAGTTATTTCTTATCTTTCATATATTCATCCGCTTTCTCCTTGGCACGTGCCACGCGCTTGGCTGTATCCGGATGAGAAGAGAACATCTTCTGGAACTTAGATTCCTTCGGTGCTTCCGCTGAAAGTTCAAGCAATTTGTTCAAAGCATTGTACATGGCATACGGATCGAGATTATTCTTGATGCAGAATTCAAAGCCATAATCATCCGCTTCTGTCTCCTGCTTCTGGGAGTATTGAGCACCTGCCAATGCCTCGGCCATGGCACCCAGTTCAGAATCACTCAATTTGGATACTGTAGAACTTGCCGCACCGGCAGCATTCTTCACAGCCGAACGGAGGTAAGCATTCTTCATCGCATCTTTGGAATCCGTATGGATGACGTGACCTATCTCATGACCGACAACTGCCATCACTTCATCATCCGTCATGATGTCCATCAGTCCGGCGCAGATGCGTACACTGCCATCACCACACGCAAAGGCATTCACATCTATTACCTCGTAAACACCGAAGTTCACCTTCAAGCCGTCCACTTCCTTGATATTTCCAGTCAGCTTCTCCAGACGCTTGCCGTAATCCGTATCGGGCTTTGTCAGCGGATTGTGTGTATCCATCCATTCCATATATTCCTTGCTCATCGCTGCAATGTCAGCATCGGACAATGAAATGGCCTTGACGGCATCTGTACCGGCTTGGACAACTTTGGTCACATTGATTTTCTTTCCACCGATTTTGAACTGCGCATAGGCAGTGGTGGTACAACTCATTCCGCATACTACAGCAGCAATGATGAAGAAGTTCTTTTTCATATACTTTACGATTTAATCTTAACCCTATTCCGTTTCGTATTAAACAAAAAGCCGCCTAATCATTATTAAACGGCTTTCCTAATATCTGTTTGAATCAGTTTACTTGATAATATCCAGTGCCTTGAAGCATTTGGTCAACTTCTCTACAGCGTAATCCACTTGTTCTACGGTGTGGGTAGCCATCAACGCTACGCGCACCAGCGTATCTTGTGGGGCACACGCGGGCGGAATAACCGGGTTGATGAAGATACCTTCGTCAAAAGCCAGCTTCGTTACTATAAATGTCTTCTCTGTATCACGCACATAGAGAGGAATGATAGGAGATTCTGTCTCACCGATTTCGAAGCCTGCATCGCGGAACTTCTTCAAAGCATAGTTAGTGATGTCCCACAGACGTTGGATGCGTTCAGGTTCGGACTTGATGATGTGAAGCGCCTCGCGAGCTGCAGCCGTAGCAGCAGGTGTGCTACTTGCCTGGAATATATAGGAACGGGCATTGTGGCGCAGCCAATTGATTACCGCCTTGTCTCCAGCCACAAAACCGCCGATAGAAGCCAACGACTTGCTGAATGTACCCATAATCAGGTCTACATCTTCGGTAACACCGAAATGATCGCAAACGCCACGGCCTTGTTTTCCGAATACTCCCAAGCCGTGAGCTTCGTCCACATAAATGCTGGCATTGTATTTCTTCTTCAGGCGGACAATCTCAGGCAGATTGGCCAAGTCACCTTCCATGGAAAATACTCCATCCACAACAATCAGCTTTACAGCATCCGGTTCGCATTTCTGGAGTTCTTTTTCCAAAGCCTCCATATCGTTATGCTTGTACTTCAACTGAGTGGCAAATGCAAGACGGCGGCCATCTACAATGGAAGCGTGGTCACGGTCATCACAAATAATATAATCCCCACGGCCTACAACGGCAGGAATAATACCTTCGTTTACAGTAAATCCGGTAGAAAAACAGAGTGCTTCATCTTTTCCTACGAATTCAGCCAATTCCTTCTCCAGTTCAACATGTATATCGAGTGTTCCGTTCAGAAAGCGGGAACCTGCACAACCGGTGCCATATTTTTCTGTGGCAGCTATCGAGGCATCAATGATACGCTTGTCATATGTCAGTCCCATATATGCATTAGAGCCGAACATCAGAACCTTTTTACCATCCATCATTACCTCTGTATCCTGATGGCTGTTAATTGTGCGGAAATAAGGATATACGCCTTTTGCCATAAACTGCTGCGGCAGGTCGTATTTCGCAAATTTGTCTTGTAGTAAACCCATGAAATATCTTTTATATAATGAATATTTAATTCTATTAAATACAAGTCTTAAAAAACAGGGGGCAAAGATAGCAAAATATGTCGGTATATGTTCTATTTACATTAAAAAAACTACTTATACTTATTTTAAAAAGAATTATGTGGTTAATTTTTCAGATATTTATATTACTTTTGCCAGTTGGAAAACCTGCATAGCAACAACCCTTGCATGAACGAAAACAAGAAGAAAATAGCATTCATCATAAACCCCATATCCGGCACTCAGAGTAAGGAGCAGATACTGAAGTGGCTCGATGAAAAACTGGATAAGGAAAGGTATGCACAAGAAGTGATTTATACCGAACGGGCAGGCCATGCCGTAGAGATAGCGGCACAGAAGGCACAAGAAGATGCACATGCCGTCATCGCCATAGGAGGAGACGGCACCATCAATGAGATAGCCCGCTCACTGGTACATACAAAAACCGCTTTGGGCATCATTCCCTGCGGTTCCGGCAACGGACTTGCCCGCCATCTGCAGATTCCGATGGAGCCGAAAAAGGCCATCGACATCATCAATGACGGACTGATAGACATCATTGACTACGGAAAAATCAACGATGTGCCTTTCTTCTGCACCTGCGGCGTGGGATTCGACGCATTTGTAAGCCTGCAATTCTCCAAGGCGGGAAGGAGAGGACCACTCACTTATCTGGAAAAGACTCTGCTCGAAAGCCTGAAGTACCGTCCGGAAACCTATGAACTGGAAATGGACGGCAGCACCCTGCGATACAAGGCGTTCCTGATAGCCTGCGGAAACGCATCGCAATATGGAAACAATGCGTATATTGCCCCACAAGCCACCTTGAACGACGGACTGCTGGACGTCACCATACTCGAGCCGTTCACTGTGCTCGATGTACCGTCGCTCTCTTTCCAGCTCTTCAACAAGACCATTGACCAGAACAGCCGGATTAAGACGTTCCGTTGCCAGACACTCCGTATTCACCGTTCTAAACCGGGGGTAGTCCACTTTGACGGCGACCCGATGATGATGGGAGAGAATGTAGATGTAAAGATTATGAAGAAAGGACTGCAGGTCATTGTTCCCCGGGATGCGGAAAAAGACACTTCGAATGTCTTGCAGCGGGCACAAGACTATATCAACGGACTGAAACAAATTAATGATGCTTTTGTGGAAGACATCGCCCATAAAAACAAGATGATACTGGATAAAGGCAAAAGGCAATTCAAGAAACTGACAAAAATGTAATGTTGTAAAAAAGGTACTAAAGGAGTTTCTGAAAATAACTTTCCCCTTTTGATGCGCCATATAATATGTTTTATGTATTTTTGCATGTTCAAAATAGTAAATAAGTAAATCGTCAAACAGTAAATAAAAAGATGTATAGATCACACACCTGCGGAGAACTCCGTATCTCCGATGTTAACAAGCAAGTGACGCTGGCAGGTTGGGTACAGCGCAGCCGTAAGATGGGAGGCATGACTTTCATTGACCTCCGCGACCGTTACGGAATTACCCAATTAGTGTTCAACGAAGAGGTGAATGCCGAACTTTGCGAGCGTGCCAACCGCTTGGGCCGTGAATTCGTAATCCAGGTTAAGGGTACCGTCAACGAACGTTTCAGCAAAAACCAGCATATCCCGACGGGAGACATTGAAATCATCGTATCGGAACTGGATGTTCTGAACTCATCGCTGACCCCTCCCTTCACCATCGAGGAAAATACGGACGGTGGCGACGATATCCGCATGAAGTACCGTTATCTAGACCTGCGCCGTGCCAATGTACGCAGCAATCTGGAGCTTCGCCATAAAATGACAATTGAAGTACGCAAATACCTGGACAGCCAGGGATTCATCGAAGTGGAAACTCCGATTCTGGTAGGCTCCACACCCGAAGGTGCACGCGATTTCGTCGTTCCTTCACGCATGAACCCGGGACAATTCTATGCCTTGCCTCAAAGCCCGCAGACACTGAAACAGTTGTTGATGGTTTCCGGTTTCGACCGTTACTTCCAGATAGCCAAATGCTTCCGTGACGAAGACCTGCGTGCCGACCGCCAGCCGGAATTCACACAGATTGACTGCGAAATGTCTTTTGTGGAGCAGGATGACGTCATCAACCTCTTCGAAGGCATGGCCAAATATCTGTTCAAGGAAATCCATGGCGTAGAGATGAACGAGCCGTTCATGCGCATGCCATGGGCAGACGCCATGAAATATTACGGCAGCGACAAGCCCGACCTCCGTTTCGGCATGAAGTTCGTGGAACTGATGGACATCATGAAGGGACACGGATTCCCGGTATTCGACAATGCCGCCTACATCGGCGGTATCTGCGCAGAAGGCGCCGCACACTATACACGCAAACAGCTGGATGCACTGACCGAATTCGTGAAAAGACCGCAAATCGGTGCCAAAGGTATGGTATACGCGCGCGTAGAGGCAGACGGCAACGTAAAATCAAGTGTCGACAAGTTCTATGCGCAGGAAGTATTGCAGGAAATGAAGGCTGCTTTCAACGCCAAGCCGGGTGACCTGATTCTGATTCTGAGCGGTGACGACGCCATGAAGACCCGCAAGCAACTGAACGAGTTGCGCCTTGAAATGGGTAACCAACTGGGATTGCGCGACAAGAACAAGTTCGTCTGCCTTTGGGTGGTTGACTTCCCGATGTTTGAGTGGAGCGATGAAGAAGGCCGCCTGATGGCTATGCACCACCCGTTCACCCATCCGAAAGACGAAGATATTCCTTTGCTGGATACAGACCCGGCAGCTGTCCGTGCAGATGCATACGACATGGTGTGCAACGGTATTGAAGTGGGTGGAGGTTCCATCCGTATCCACGATGCACAGTTGCAGGCAAAAATGTTCGAGATTCTCGGATTCACTCCGGAGAAGGCTCAGGAGCAGTTCGGCTTCCTGATGAATGCCTTCAAATACGGTGCACCTCCTCACGGTGGTCTGGCATACGGTCTGGACCGTTGGGTCAGCATCTTCGCAGGTCTCGACAGTATCCGCGACTGCATTGCATTCCCCAAGAACAACAGTGGACGCGATGTAATGCTGGATGCACCTTCGGCTATTGACCAGAAGCAGCTGGATGAACTGAATCTGATTGTTGAAGTGAAAGAGTAAAAGCAGGTACGGAGTAGGAGAGTGAAAGAGTCTGCACGCATTTTTCGTTTTGCGGTAATCGGCACGCTGAATGCCTTGATTATGGCTGTTACCGTTTGGGTAATGATGGACGAACTGGACATCAACTATATGCTCTCCAATGTAACCGCATATATACTTGCACAGATACACAACTTCATCTGGTGCAAGTATTGGATATTCCCTACAGAAAAAAAGAGCAACACTTGGCGACAAGTGCTGCTCTTTTCTATAGCTTTCGGAATGGCTTACGGAGCGCAATTCCTTTTCCTCATAGGGCTGGTGGAGGGACTGGACTGCAACGAATACCTTGCCCAGTTCCTGGGATTATTCATCTACGGAAGTGTCAATTTCCTGATGAACAAACGGGTGACATTCCGTTAGTTCTCCCCCAGAGATCCCCGTCGTTATCAGTCAAGAAATCGTTTTGTCAATCCGGCATAGGCATCAATTCTGCGGTCGCGCAGGAAAGGCCACCAACGGCGTACATTTTCCGAACGTTCCAAGTCCACCTCTACAACGATATTTTCCGGCCGTTCGTTTCCTGCTTGGGCCAGGAACTCGCCTTGCGGTCCGGCCACAAAACTATTTCCCCAAAACAAGATACCATTGGTCTGCATGGAAGGATCCGGCTCATGTCCCACACGGTTCACTGAAACGACCGGCAAGCCGTTGGCCACAGCATGTCCACGCTGGGAGATAATCCAAGCATTGAGCTGACGCGCCTTTTCATCATCCGTATCACTGCTTTCCCAACCGATAGCCGTAGGATATATCAGTATTTCAGCTCCCTTCAGCGCCATCAGACGTGCTGCTTCCGGATACCATTGGTCCCAGCACACCAAAACTCCCAATTTGCCCAAAGATGTCTGAATAGGTTCGAAGCCTATATCACCGGGAGTAAAATAGAATTTCTCATAATAGGCGGGGTCATCAGGAATATGCATCTTCCGGTATTTCCCGGCAATGCTGCCGTCACGTTCAAAAACAACCGCTGTGTTATGATACAATCCGGGAGCGCGTTTCTCGAACAGAGAAGTGACCAGCACAATATCGTTGGCAGCAGCCAACTCTGAATAGAATCCCGTAGAAGGACCGGGAATCGGTTCTGCCAAGTCGAACAACTGCGTGTTTTCCGTCTGACAGAAATACAGAGAGTTATGCAGCTCCTGCAAAACAACCAATTGAGCCCCATGCGCCGCACATGCCTCTATACTTTTGGCCAAATTCATTAAATTAGTCCTGAGGTCCTTGGTATTGGCCTGCTGGATAATACCTACTTTTATTTTTCTTGTCATCTTATTCTATGGTTTATTGTTTTACTATGTATAATCGACATTACTTCAACACCCCTACGGGATATTGCATGGTAACACAATGCAAAGAGCCGTGTTGCTTAATCAAAGCACGGCAATCTATCCCGATAATTTCATAACCGGGAAAAGCCTCCCGCAACACTTCCCCCGCGCGGGCATCATTCTCCGGCTGGCGATAGGTGGGGTAAAGCACTGCATCATTCAGAATCAAGAAATTAGCGTAAGTGGCAGGAAGCCGTTCCCCTTCCTCTTCTATCTTATCGGCCATGGGCAAAGCCAGCAAACGGTAAGGTTCCCCCTTCAACGTACGGAAAGTCTTCAGTTGCTCCTCCATGCGATGCAGTTCTTCGTAATGCTCATCATCCGCATCCTTGCATTGTACATAGGCTATCGTGTCGGCAGGGCAGAAACGGGCCAGCGTGTCTATATGACTGTCCGTATCGTCACCTGCCAAATAACCGTGGTCCAGCCAAAGAACACGTTGCAGGTGAAAAACGGAACGAAGATATTCCTCAATTTCCACCCGGTTCATCTGTCCGTTCCGGTTAGGCGAAAGCAGGCATTCGGAGGTGGTGAGCAACGTACCCATGCCGTCACTTTCGATGGAACCGCCTTCAAGGACAAACCCCAAGCGATTTACATACTTTCCTTTCATCACTTCCGACTCCACCGCACGACGCGTAATCAAATTATCCTTATCGGATGCAAACTTCAATCCCCACCCGTTGAACTTAAAGTCGAGCAGAGATACACCGTCAGCATCCAGTAGGGTGATGGCTCCATGGTCGCGTGCCCAAGTATCATTCGTCTCACACTTCAGGAAACGGACATTTTCCATATTCACCCTGCCGAGAATCTGTTTCTTCACCTCATCCGGTTCTGGGGTTACAATCAGCAATGTCTCCCGGGCGGCTATTTCGTGGGCAATGGCTACAAAACATTCCTGCACTTCGTCCAACATATAGGTCCAGTCTGTACCCGCATGGGGCCATGTAAGCTGTATGCCGCTTTGCAAAGCCCATTCGGCAGGCAAGTGGGGAGCACGTGTCTCTACCTGAAAAGTCATATTCTTGCCAAAACGCACCTGACAGTCCTTCTCTGCGGCACCACCCAGCGGCAGTCCTACAAAATATCCCATATTATTTATCTTTTCTAATTCGTTACTTTTTAAGTTAGCAGAGAGAGGGAGAATAAACCTTAGGTTTAGAATTGCCAAACCTCTACTTCAGACTTCTAAACCTCTACTCTATGATTGTAAACCTCTACTCGTCAATTATCACTTATCTTCCTTCGGTTTCCGGTCGAAGAACGGATTCTTGGAGGATGCACTCACCGGAATGGCAAAGACTGTCTTGCATTCTTTCAGCCAATCCAAACGCTGGGCGGCAAGTCCGGCAGAAAACATCACACGGGTATCCACCCTCAAATCGGCAGCCATGGCACAAGCCGAACCTACAGCTATCCCTACATCCACCGTATTCAAGGCACAAGGTACTCCCTCCGGACGACCGGCACAAGTGGGAAAACCGCAGTGTCCGCAATTCAAACCTTGCGTCTGCTCGCGCGTACCTATTATAATTACACATTCAGCCTGCAAAATGTTGTCCGCATCACGGAGAAAGAACTTCATACCGTGCTCTTCAACCATAGCGACCATCTTTTCAGACAGCTTCTTAATGTCTTCACCCGTAACCAGCGCAGCTTCAATCACATCAATACCTTTTCCTTTCGGTGCCGTGCGCGCAGCAGTCAGCATTTGCCTTGCCACGTCAAGCACATGTTCGTGGCGGCAATCCCGTTCATTCTGTATCATAGTCTTTCTTTCCTGAATTAATTAGTGCGTCAAAGATAGCACAAATATTTTTTTGCACTATCTTTGCGATACAGAAAGATTAAAGGAACACCATGCTGCAAATAGAAAATGCCAGTATCGCCTACGGCAACGATATACTTTTCTCGGGTTTCAACCTGCAATTGGAAAGGGGAGAGATAGCCAGTATCTCCGGCCCTTCGGGATGCGGAAAGTCGTCACTGCTGAATGCCATACTTGGATTTACTCCGTTAAAAGAAGGACGCATCGTCTTGAACGGCATTCTGCTGGATAAAGGAAACGTCGACGTTGTCCGTAAGCAGACTGCATGGATTCCACAAGAACTGGCATTGCCGCTGGAATGGGTAAAGGACATGGTACAATTGCCCTTCGGTTTAAAGGCAAACCGGAGTACACCCTTTTCTGAAACCCGTTTATTTGCATGTTTCGAGGATTTGGGTCTGGAACAAGAGTTATATTACAAACGGGTGAACGAAATATCCGGAGGCCAACGCCAACGGATGATGATAGCCGTAGCCTCAATGATTGGCAAACCACTGACCATTGTCGATGAACCGACTTCCGCTCTCGACTCCGGTTCCGCGGAAAAAGTACTCTCTTTCTTCCGCAGGCAGACAGAAAATGGAAGTGCCATACTGACCGTATCCCATGACAAAAGATTCGCCAACGGATGTGACCGACATATAATCATGAAATAACATACACACTATTGGGAACCATAGATATATCATACCTCAGCCTGGGCATCGGATTATTGCTATTATTAATACCGCTGTTTTACATCTGGAAGTTCAAGACCGGACTGTTGCGCGCTACTGTGATAGGTACGGCACGCATGATTGTCCAGTTGTTCTTCATCGGCATATACTTGAACTACCTCTTTTTATGGGATAACCCGTGGATAAACTTTCTATGGGTAATTGTCATGATATTTGTAGCATCGCAGACGGCATTGGCACGAACACAATTGAAGAGGAAGATTCTGCTCCTGCCCATATCCGCAGGTTTCTTATGCAGTGTAGTATGTGTAGGCTTGTACTTTATCGGAATAGTACTGAGAGTGGAAAACGTATTCAGCGCCCGGTATTTCATCCCTATTTTCGGCATACTGATGGGCAACATGCTATCCAGTAACGTCATAGCCCTCAACACCTATTATAGTGGACTGAAACGGGAACAACAGCTTTACCGGTATCTTCTCGGCAATGGTGCTACAAAAGCGGAAGCACAGGCACCTTTCATCCGCCAAGCCATCATCAAATCCTTCAGTCCGCTGATTGCCAATATATCCGTGATGGGGCTGGTTGCTTTTCCGGGAACCATGATTGGCCAGATATTGGGTGGCAGCAGCCCGAATGTGGCCATCAAATATCAGATGATGATTATGGTCATCACCTTTACCGCCTCCATGCTGTCACTGATGATTACAATCTCTCTGGCTTCCCGCAAGTCGTTCGATGCCTACGGCAAGCTACTGCCGGTGATGGTAGAGAAGAAGGGAAAAAAGGAGCATAAATAACTTCAACGGTGATGGGCATCCAGTTTTCCGGGGAGATAGCGTAGCTGCACATATTGTACGCCCGGTTTCACAAAGCCGCTGTCCAACATCACTTTCTTTACACGGAATACTTCAAGCCTATACTGCAGGTAACTTTTGATGCGTTGACTTTGCGGCTTGGTATATGCCAACAGATTAACTTTTCCCAGCGAATCAATCTCTACCCTTGCCTTGACGGTGCGTAGAGAAAGAGGACCGTCTTTTTTCTTAGCCTGATAATCTTTATCCTTGTCTACCCAAAAGATAGCCGTAGCCTTGGGAGTAGTATCTACCGGCTCCTCCATATCCTCAGATACATCTTTACCGGAACGGTTCGTATCCTGACAAGACAATAACGATAAAAGGAAAAGAAACAAAACAAGTAATGTTTTCATAATAAAGGAGATTAATGTGTCCAACTAATCAAACGTACCCGATGAAGCATATATTATCGGATATATAAAATGTTCTTCACCTTCCGTTTGCGGTTGTTCAAACAATTGTTTGTAGATAGGTTCCGGCTCTGTTTCAGAGAAAAAATCTGCATCAGCAGGATAAATACCATAATACCACCAGGGAGTTCCTTCCATATTATAAGGCTCAATACCCTCGATTACAAACTTATATAATCCAACTGTATCACCATCTTTTATAATGCTTGTATAGGTTCCATAATTGGTCCCCATATTATATCTCAATCCTTTTAAAGGAGCATATTCTTCTTCAGTAAACTCGCCTGCTACATATTTTTTTCTTTTGCATGCAAAAGGAATCTCATATTTTCCTCCATCAGGAGAAAGAATAAAAGGATTGGGTCCATCAACCTCTATTGTATATTCATATTCTACTCCGACTTTTGATAACACCTCGACCAGTTCGTATGCAATATTACTGGCATCGGCGGGAGGGTTGAGCAAAGTTGTTTTTTTCACCAATAAGGTGTATTCATACCCCTTGCTATAATCAAACCCGGCAATTCCTAAAAAGTCCAACGCTTCATATTCATTTTTACCTTCCTCCTTTACCAACATACAATCAATGAAATGATCACTTCCCCAAGGCTGGTAAGTGCCAATCTCGGAAGAGACCTTCATTTTAATGTTTTCTACATTGTCTTGTGGAGTATCACTGTTACAAGAGGTCACACCAATTATAATCAAGAGCGATAAAATTCCGAATAGTTTTTTAGTTTTCATAGATTTAGTTTTATAATAATCGCTCGCAAAGATAGTCTTTTTCGTGATAAAACATTTTTCGATAAGAGTTTTTGTTGGAAGAAAACCGTCTATTACTCAAATTTGTTACTGATATTTTATAAAAAGAATAAAAAACATTCTCAATCCATTGCTTTTTACTATATTTGCAACCAAATTTTCTGTTCACAATGAAAATTAAGGAATTAGTAAGCGCCCTTGAACGGTTCGCGCCTCTGCCATTGCAAGACGGATTTGATAATGCCGGCCTGCAAATCGGAT